>Ga0049081_10000587_pt1 | contig 14037 bp, 10 predicted proteins | sample GreLakmeER78MSRF_FD_66717 | JGI IMG/M metagenome (GOLD analysis project Ga0049081, IMG submission 66717) | Freshwater lentic microbial communities from great Laurentian Lakes, MI, USA - Great Lakes metaG ER78MSRF | ecosystem: Environmental > Aquatic > Freshwater > Lake | place: Great Lakes...
TCAGCTTTATTTTCTTCATTCCAATCAAATGTATTTCCACTAATTTTAATAATTTTAGCTAATGGATTTTCAATTGGTTTAATATTATTCTTAAATCTTCTATCAGATGATGAGTACGCTACGATATCATTTGTTGCGTCAATTCTACCTGCGGTAGCACTCGCTGCCATACCAACGCCTAATGAATTAAATTGAACATTGGATGAAGTAGCAACCGCCTGCCCAATAGAGATTGTTACGGCACCAGTTGCACCACTTACGGTCACACCCGTACCGGCAACGTTTGAGGTTACACCAGTATTTGTAATCGTTACTGCTCCAGTCGCGCCACTTACTGAAATACCACTACCCGCTACATTTGAAGTTACACCGGTATTCGCAATTGTTACTCCGGTAGAACCATTATATGAAGTTCCGCTTAACCCCGTTCCAATTGTTAAGGTTGCTAAGTTAGAACCTAATGATATACCACTAATTGTAGAGTTAGCCAACATTGCGTTACTTACTCCACTATTTGGTATAGAAAGTGTATGTGAAATTCCTTCACCGGTTGTTGCACCTGTCGATGATAATCCACTTCCAGCAGTAATAGTTGCTACATAATTACCTGATGTTCTAGTTCCTAATGCAATATCACCGGTTGTAGAAGATACATCAATTTGAGATGAACCTGAAACCACTCCAGTTCCACTTAATATTGTTGCCGCAGTAATAGAACCCCCTAAAGAAGTTGAAGTTCCTGCAATTGTAATTGAATTATTTGTTAATCCAATTGTCGGAGTTGTACCTTCGCCACTATTATTAGATAAAGTAATATTAGTTCCCGCTACTAAACTTGCAACATAATCACCTGTCGTATCAGTTCCTAACGCTACTGAATTCGCTTGGATTGTAGCAGTACCATTTGATGCAATTAATATATCTCCACTAATTCCAGAGAAAACTTGAGATGAACCACTAATTACTCCTTCAGCACTTAATTTTGTTTTTACTCTTGCATCAGTATAATAAAGTTTTGTAGAACCTTCGGTCAAATCATCAGTATCTACTGAAGGTAAAGATGTGATTTGCGCAGAACTACTTATTACATTTTCACTATTCATTTTGGTTTTCACGCCATCTGTAAACGTTACTGATGTTGTATCAAGACTAATAGTTCTTGTCGATGATATATCACCTCCACCACTTAAACCATTACCCGCAGTGATTGATACAGCGGTGTGGTCTATATGTCTATTTGCTACATATCCCGTTGTCGAATCATGTGATATTTGTGATGAACCAGAAACTAATGAAGTTCCTGTTGCTACTAATGTACCTGTTACTGATGTATTTGAACCTAATGTGATTAATGTACCATTATCGGTAATGTTTGAATCACCAATATGTTCGGAATTAATCGACTTTAATACTTTGTTTGTTGTAGGATAAATTTCAGAACCCAAAGAATCAAAACTTTGTGGCCCCATTAATAAAACCGATGATGTTATTGAGGAGCCCAATATTGCTTGGTGAACAAATACCCATTGGTCATTAATTGAATCAAATAACAAAGAACCAGAAACTTGTGGCGATGAACCACTATCTATTACTGATAATCCACCAAATCGTGTTCCTGGATTTAAAGCATTAACTGTAATTAAATTAGTTCCAATGTTTAATGTAGAAGAACTAATAGTTTGAATTGATGATGAACCTTGAACTATTAAATCCTGTGTTATAAATAATGAACCTGTAATAGTTTGGTTACCATTAAATGTGTTTGCCGAATTTGTTCTTGCAACGGTAGAGTTTACTGCAACATCATTTGCATTCACCGTAATACCATCACCCGCTCCTATATCTAATGTTCTAGTAGTTGTTATATCACCGCCACCGGTTAATCCGGCCCCTGCGGTAATTGATACGGAAGAGTGGTCGATATGTTCATTACTAACGAAATTTGTAGTTAAATCATGATCAATTTGAGATGAACCTGATACAACACTTATTCCATTAAAGAAACTTCCACTATGAATAGTTGTCCCATTTAATACCTGAGAACTACCACTAATTACTCCTTCAGCATCTAACTTATTTTTAATTGTAGTATTAATAGATGAAGTAAATGTATTTAAACTTCCACTCGCAGTTTCTAATAATCCTATTTTCGTATCCTGTCCGGCATTTGTTGTAGCTACCGAAGAACTAAATGATGTGTAACCGGTTGTATCTGAAATCGTAACTTGAGATGAACCACTAATTACAGTTTCAGCATTTAATTTTGTCTTAATCGTTGTATTGATTGAAGCAGTAAATGAGTTTAATGAAGAAGTTGCAGTAAATAATGCACTATTTCTACTATCTTGAGATGAAGTATATGAATTCAATGAAGAAGTTGCAGTAAATAATGCACTATTTCTACTATCTTGAGATGAAGTATATGTATTTAAACTTCCACTCGCAGTTTCTAAAGAATTTAATCTTCCACTTGCCGAAGATGTAAATGAATTCAATGAACCCGTTGAGGTTTCTATTGCATTTAATCTAAGGTTCTGTGTATTTTGTGCACTTTGCTGAGATGATGTATATGTGTTTATACTTTCTGAAAAACTTTCCAAATCATCCAATCTTCCACTATGATTATCATTTATAGTTTGGGTTGAAGACGTGAAAGTATTGAATTCAGTTGATAAAATAATTCTATCTTCTGTATTCATTATACCACCTTTCCAATAATTGTTAGTATTATCCCACACTAAAGAACCAGTCTCACCACCGGTCGAATCCAATACCTGTATTCCTCCATTTGAAGCGGCACTTCCATTTAATTGAATAATATTATCACCAATGTCAACAGTCGTAGAATTTATAGTTGTAGTAGTTCCTTTAACTAAGAAATTACCTTTGATTGTAAGGTTTGATCCTGTAAATTGAACCGCTGCTTCTATCGATGAAGATAAAGAATTAAAATCACTTCTTATACTTCCACTCGCAGTCTCTAAAGATGATAATCTACCATTTGCAGATGAAGTATAAGAATTGTAAGTATTTCTAACACTTCCACTTTCGGATTCTAATGAAGCTAATCTATTATTTTGAGTTTGCTGTGAATCGTTATTAGAAGAAGTATAAGTGTTTAATGATGATGTAGTTGCATTTATTGCACTTATAACATTATTATTAGAAGATGTATAAGAATTTAATGTGTTAAATCTAGTATGAATAGATGAACTAAATTGCTCAGCATTTCCTAAACCATTGATAGAAGAACCACTCAATTCTCCACTTATTTTAAAATCACCACTTGCATTCGAAGTTAAAGTTCCAACTACGGTATTTGATCCAGGATCAACTACTTTAATTGAACCAGTTGAAATATAAAGGTCTCTCCATGCTTTATTAGCTGAACCTAAATCAAAAGTGTTAGTAAGAGATGGAATTATAGATGAACTTAAATTTGCATTTACAGCAACGGTATCAGAAGTTTGATCACCAATGGTAATATTACCACCTAAAACTAAATTACCTTTGATTTCAGCATTGTTTGTAATATGTAATGTTGATGCGGATACAAATGTTGATGCGGAAACTGATAAGAAATTAGCCGCCGATGAGTCTCCAATCGTTGCTAAAGTTAAATCTCCACTATTACCACCAACTTGCAATGTTCCAAGTGTGGTATTTACATATGGTTCTCCAAATCCTAATGAACCGGATTTATCTGCTGTCGAACCTCTTCTAAATTTAAGTGCCATCTATTTTTAATTTAATTCTTTTTGTTTATATAAATATTGTTTTTCAAAACTATTAATTATCTAATTGTTTCCATTGTGCTCCATTCCATCCGTAAAAATGAAAATCAGTTGTATTAAAATACAAAGTTCCAGATACAGGAGAAGAAGGTGCAGTTGAGTGGTTTGGTAAAACTAAAGATGATGTGAATGAATTAAAATCAGTTCTTTGATTATTTAATCTACTATCAACCGATGAACTAAAATTCATTACATTTCCGATACCAACAATACTACCACTATATCCTTGAGAAGTTACTAATCCCTGCTGCTCATCATCTGCAATTATTATTAATCCATTATTTGTAGGAAGTAATTGAGTATTACCATCTGAATTACCAAACCAAGCGATAAGACCAGCAGGATCTCCTACTAAAAGTTCATTTCGGAAATCGATAAGGTAATCATTGGATGCGGTATGAAAATCATTTATTGGGGTTTCATCCGGAATATTAAAATCCCAATTATTATCAGGTAGCCCGTCATCAAAAGGAACGTTTATTAATTCAGAACCATCTCCTTTAAACGAACCAGTGAATGCACTTCCTGAAAAAATAGAAGCAGTTATTGAATTATCAACGAATAAATTACTTAGGGAGGCTTCCGAACCACTAACAATGACTTTTTTCCAATTTGGCATCTATCTGAAAATTTGTAAGTTAAATTGATGCCGTAGAAGAGTTCGGATATATACAAAGAAGACACACCATGAGTTTCCCCATTAGTATCAGTTTATTATGTCTTTTGTACATCGCGGTAGGTTACAATCTAATGATTGCCCACTCCCTTTTCAGGCCAACAATATATCAACAATAAATATTAGAAAATCTTATTAAAGAAAAAAACAATAACCCTTTCGGATTATTGTTTCTTCTCTAAATATCTTTTTTGTAATTTTAAGATGATACTGTATATGATTTCTAATTCAGTACCTTTAAATGTTGAGTTTTTTATTAGATTAAAGAGATACTCAAACTCTTCTATCGTTAAATCAACTCCACCAACTTTTTTAGTTTCTTTTTTCTCAACAATTGGTTCTTCCTGTGGTTGAACTTCTTCTTGAACTTGTGGTTTAATTGGTTCAACTTTTTCTTTTCCTTTTGTAAAAATTCCCATAACCTATTTTTATTTTAATTATTATACATAGAAATAAATCTCTCCACCTTCTATTCTTATATTACCAACTTGCTGATAAGCAGGAATATCAGTTGTTACAACTGCTGCTACATATGCATCTGGCGCGAATGAAGTTGTCGTAGAATCAAACGAACCACTAAAACCCCATCTTAAAGTTCCGGCATCAAATGCAAATGCGTGTCCAACACCACTTCCTTCATCAACTACTAATCCCGCTTCATCTGGATTTGTTGAACCACTATTTAAAAGAATGAATTTATCTTCAACAGCTAAGTTAGCAACATTTAAGTAAGTTAAATCACCATTTACAGTCAAATCACCACTAACTGTTAATGATCCTGGCATTGATACAGCAGAACCATTTAATGTAATAGCAGTTGTTCCACCATTTGATTTAATATCATTACCACCAACTGTCAAATCTCCAACAACTGTCACATTTTCACCACTTAAGGTTAAAGCAGTTGCAGTAGATGAACTAATATCGTTTCCAGTAACTTTAATATCACCTGCAAATGTTGTTAAACTACCCGCAGTTAAAGTAATGTTAGTTGCTCCGGTTGATGATTTAATATCATTACCCGTTACTTGCAAATCACCTCTAACTTCAACATCAGAACCATTTAATTCTATCGCAGTTGCAGTTGATGAACTAATAGTATTACCACCAATTGTGATATCACCAGTTATTACCGGATTATCTACCAATCCAATTGTTACTGTTTGACCAGCAACAGTTGTGTTGATTTCATTAGATGCACCGGTAATTGTTAAATTTTGAGTTTTTAACTGAACGGTTCCAGTTGAAGCATCAGATCCTGATATGTTCAAACTAGATACTAAACCTGTCAATCCACTACCTTCTCCGACAAATGAACCGGTGAACGAACCTGATAATGTTGTGGTAGCTTGATTGATACCTATTTTATTGTATCCGGTTCCGCCAACAACTAAAGCTAATGATGCGGATACGGTATTAAGTTCGGCTACCGATCCAGATACTATGACTTTTTTCCATTGTGCCATCTTCTATTTATTTACTTTTTATTTTTTGGGTCTTCTATAACACGTATAAATATATAATATTTATGATTTAATTAAAACCTAAGTAAAAATAACCATCGGTTGAAAAATATATACCACCACTCACCGCCGTTGGAGTAGATGATTGAGGTTGCAATACCATACTACCACTTATTATAACATCACTATTTTTAAATATAGTTGTTTGCTTATATGAATAATTCCCGTAAGAATTTCCTATTACTAATTGTGAATCCGAATTTTGAGATGTACTCAGTTTAGTAAAAATTAATTCACTTCCACTAACTACTTGTCCGAAAATCAAAGATGCACTTACTGAACCCGTTACCCAAAGTTTTCCGGTATCATCTAAACTTAATAAATCTTTTGTATCGAAGATTCTAAATGAAGTTGAACCACTACTAACCGATGCAGTAACATCTCCACTTGCAATTTGATTTAATTGTAATCCAACAACTCCTGCAGCAGGTATATTAATTAACCCACCTGCATCTCCAACAAAACTTCCGCTAAATGAACCCGTATAAGAACCAGAGAAGGCTTCTAATACATCAATTCTTTCATTAAGAGAAGATGATATTGAATTAAATCCCTCACCTCTAGCACCCTGTGGCCCAGCCGCAATTACTTTGACAATTCGATTTCCTTCTACTGGTTCGGAAATTACTACCGAATTTGCTTCACTATTTATAATTACTTTATTACTAGCCATTATTGAATTCTAGTTACTTCTTTTCTATTGGTTATTACACCTTCTAATAATCTGTAAACTTCATCTCCACTATATAATTCTATATCATAATACGCTTCCTCAAATGTAAAATTAGCGGTTGTATCCGCATTTAAATAAACTCCTATTTGCCCCAATGAAGCAGCTGAACCTGATCCCGAACTTCCTGTTCCTGCACTACCAGTAAACCATAAATAACTCCCCGTTCTTGCAGCAGAAGAATTAATATCGGTTAAAGTAGCATATAAGGTATTGGTGTTATCGGCATAATCAGAACGGATTTGCATTTTCATATTGTATCCTTGCAAATCAATAGCTGAACCAGACGAATCGGTATATTCTATCGAAAATCTATAAGTTGCTCCCTGCTCTATTGAAAATGAATACTTACCTGCTGCCATTTTGAATTAATAAATTATTTAGTGTTTAACTATTATAAATATGAGAAAGAGGATATATTAAATATATTTACTTTCCTGCTTCCAATTTATTAATTCTTTCCTCTAACTTTTCAATCGTATTTTGTTGTTCTTTGATTGCTTCTATAAGGAGTGCAGTAAGTTTATCGTATTTAACAGCTTTGTATCCACTATCTCTGGTTTGAACTAATTCTGGAACAACTGCTTCAATTTCTTGTGCAATTACCCCAACATCATGTCCATCATAACCATGTTCTATATTTGGAATCCAATCAAATTCATATCCTCCAATTTTCTTAATCTTTTCTATTGGCGAACCTATTTGAATTATATTGGTTTTAAATCTTTTATCAGATGAAGAATATGCCACAATATCATTTGTTGCATCAATTCTACCGGTAGTAGCACTCGCTGCCATACCAACACCTAATGAATTGAACTGAACATCGGAAGTAGTTTTTACTGCCTGATTTATGTAAGTTCCATAATTAGTTGTTAGTGTCAAATCAACCTGAGATGAACCACTTATTACTCCTTCCGCACTTAATCTTGTTTTAATTGTAGTATTGATAGAAGATGTAAATGAATTCAATGAAGCGGTTGCAGTATTCAATGCACTCAAATTACTATTATTTGATGCAGTATAAGAATTTAAACTCGCGGTAGCAGTATGAATTGCACTTATATTACCATTATTAGAAGATGTGTATGAATTAAGAGTTCCTCTTAATGCAGTTACATCAGCATCAGTTGCGTAAGTTGTATCAATAGATGAAGTAAACGATTCTAATGAATCTAATCTATTATTTTGAGTTGTGTTAGTAGAATCATTTGAAGAAGTATAAGTATTCAATGTTCCTCTCAATGCGGTTACATCAGCATCAGTTGCGTAAGTTGTATCAATAGATGAAGTAAACGATTCTAATGAATCTAATCTTCCATCCGCAGAAGATGAGAAAGAATTTAAACTACTTGTAGAAATTAAAATACTGCTTATAACTGAATTATTAGAAGCGGTATAAGAATTTAAACTACTCGTAGAAGTGTGAATAGCCGATATGTTACCATTATTTGAGGAAGTGTATGAATTTAATGTTCCTCTTAATGCAGTTACATCAGCATCAGTTGCGTAAGTTGTATCAATAGATGAAGTAAACGATTCTAATGAATCTAATCTTCCATCCGCAGAAGATGAGAATGAATTTAAACTACTTGTTGCAATAAGAATATCACTTATTCTTGAATCATTCGATGATGTATATGAATTAAAACTAGCACTCAATAAATTCAAATCAGCATCAGTTGCATAAGTTAAATTTATAGAAGATGTAAATAATTCCAATGAATCCATTCTTCCATTTGCAGAAGCTGTATATCCTTCAAATGTTGTATCTTCTAAGAATCCAGTACCAGCAACGATATTATTAATTCTTGCACTTAATGATGATGAAATCGTCATTAATGAAGATGTTAATTGAGATGATGATACAAATAAACTAGATGTTGCAGAATTTAATGATGCGGTTACCGATTCTAATGAATCTAATCTACCATCAAATGATTGTGTAATTGAATTTACCGAAGATGTAAACGAATGTAAAGAACCGGTATAATTTCCAAATTCAATTTCTGATACAAATGAAGTATCTAATGATGCACTAAATCCTTCTAATGCATCTATTCTACTATCAAAAGAAGAACTATGAGTTGTATAAGATGAAGTAAATGAATTAAAATCAGTTCTAATACTTCCACTTTCGCTTTCTAAACTATTAACTCTACTATTATTTGAAGATGTATATGAATTATATGTTGTTCTTACACTTCCACTTTCAGTTTCTAATGAATCTAATCTACCATCAAATGATTGTGTAATTGTTTCAATTGAATTTAATCTTAAATCAGTTGATGCAGTATAATTATATAAACTTGAAGTAGCTGCACTTAAATTACCTATTACAATATTATTAGATGATGTATAAGAATTTAACGAAGCAGTTGCAGTAAATAAAGCATCGTTTTTAGAATTTTGAGATGCGGTATATGAATTCAAACTTGCGGTTGAAGTGTGAATTGCGTTTATATTAGTTACATTAGAAGATGTATAATTATTTATTGAACTACTATATGAGTGAAAACTTGCACTTTGTATTTCTAAATTTTGAGTTCTACTATTAATCGATGAACTAAATGTATTATATTGATTTAATAATATGATTTGTTCTTCGCTTCCAACTGCTCCAGCTTTCCAATAATCATTTGTAGTATCCCATAATAATGAACCAGAAATTGTAGTGCCAGCAGTTGCATCTCTAACGATTAAACCTGCATTACTTGCACCAGTTCCATTTAAAGAAATAATATTATCACCAATATCAACTGTCGTAGAATTAACTGTCGTTTGAGTTCCCTTAACTAAAAGGTTTCCTTTAATAGTTACATTTGATCCTGTTAATTCTATCGCTCCATTCAGAGATGAAGTGTAAGTGTTTATAGATTGAGAAAAAGAATTATAAGTAGTTCTTACACTTGCACTCTCAATTTCCAACGCGTCCAATCTACCATCTTGAGTAATCAATGAACCGCTGAATGAGCCGGTGAAAGAACCCGAAATTGATGGTGAATAAATCCCCCCTAATACAGTTAATGAACCGGTTATAGCTGCACTATGACTAACATTGAGAGTTTCGTCAATTTTCAAACCAGAAAATAATAATCTAGTATCTTGATGGATATATATGTTTTTGTTTGCAAAACTTTGAACACTTAATATTGGATAAGGTACTGTATCTTCTTCATAATCAATATAAGCACCTGCAAAATCCGCTCTTAATTTTATTGCAATATCATCGTTATAAACATCATTATTATGCCTTAATTCTAAAATAGCATTTCCATCTGATGGAGCGTTTATATTATGAGTAAAAGTTAAAGAACTTGTTAGCCCTCCACTTCCAGTCATAACATTGAATTGCCCACCTGATATTGATACGGAACCAGAAATTATTTCGTTTCCTATAAATGTATTCGAACCAGTTGTAGCATAAGAACCCGTTACCCCTTCAATTGAATTTAGTCTACCATTTGTAGAAGATGTATATGAATTAAATGCAGTTCTTACACTTCCGCTTTCAGTTTCTAAACTATTCAGTCTATTATTTTGAGTAGTATTAATACTATCATTGGAAGCGGTATAAGAATTCAAAGATGAACTAGCTACATTTAAATTATCTATTCTACCATTCAATGAAGAAGAAAATGTAGTTAAATTTCCAATGCTACCGGAAAGAAATTCTATTGAACCGGTTTTTACAAATATTTCTTTCCAATATTTTGTACTACTACCTACATTATGTATATTTGTTTGTTCTGGAATTAAAGAAGAAGAAAGAGATGCAACAACATTGATAGTATCAGAAGTATCATCTCCTAATTTAAGATTTCCACTTATAAAAACATTTCCTCCAAAATAAGCGTTAGATGCAGTAAAATCTCCAGTAATAGATAATGAACCGGAGTTAGCCAAAGAACCACTCCATTTTGAATTTGAAGTTTTTCCTGTGTTAAGTTTTACCAAAGTAATTTCTTCACTACCACTAGCTCCAAAAACTACACTTTGACTATCATTATTGAAGTAAGGCTCTGAATGTGCTAAGTTTCCTTTAGCACTACTACTACCTCTTCTTATTTGGAAAGTTGCCATCTAATATTTTTATTGTTGAATTCTTTAATAAATATAAGGTTGAAAAAATAATCTATATAATGGTATATTTCTACCAATTATTATTTTATTCTGCCAGATGGTTGGGTTCATCGGTTATTTCATCAATATTACCCAATAACTTAGCTCCGAATTTTTCTAATGGAGGTTCTAATGATGTAGACAATCTTCCGTTTGCATCATAACCATTACCTCCTTGTAACACAACCTCATTCGTTACAACAACTTTTCGGATACTAAATCCTTTTTGTGTGGTAGGTTGATTATCGAATCTCTTAGGTAATAAGTAAGCATTTACTGTTAAATTACAAGTAGTTCTTACTATTCTCTCCGAACCAGCCCCAACATCTTGTTGTGTATCAAAATTAGCAACTGAAACTCTAAATTTATAATTACCATCTTCACCCCAATATGCATTATCCGCATATTGAAATTGTTCTATGATTTTATTATTATGCTCGGTGTACCCTGTCCAAAACATTACTTCGTATGTTAGGGTTACATAGTTTGGCATCCTTACATCATACGCTTCAAATCTTCTTTTGAAATCAGGATTTAATAATGAGAAACGGTCGTATGCATGTTTCTGAGAATACTTTTTTACGGTTGGGTATGTTACTCTATGGTCTTTTAAAAATCTCAATGCATCATTTGATTCAATTGAGTTTCTTTTAAACATCGCAATAGGTAATTGAATTTTACCCAATTTATCTCTTAAATAACCATCTCTTTTAGCGCCCTTCCATCTTTCCGCATTTCCATAGATAAGTGGAACTTTTACTTTAATACCATTTTGCTCCACCTCTGGCATCAAATGTTCCTCCATATATTTAGCAATAATAGTATCTACATCCAACAATGATATTTCTAACATCTTGGATTCATCCTGTTTCACTATTTTTGAAAATTCTTTATCTGCCATTATCTTACGATTTGCTCTAAGTTAATTGTAGTATTTCTACTAATAAATGTTTCACATATAATTGAAAACTTATTAGCACCCTGTCCACCTATCCATTGGTCTTCATTTACATTTGATATCTCATAATAAGAACCATCTAAGTAAACATAATCTCCAATCTCAGGATAAAAATCATTTTCAATTAAAGTATGACGATTAAATCTGAAACGAGTTGTTCTACTAGCATCTGCACCAAATCCTTCATAATTCGCTTCGGTAGCATCTCTTTCAATTACAGAGTATGTCTCCATTCCCTTATAATATCTTTTATTTAGAGATTCACCATAGAGATTATAGGCAGTTTCTGCAATATTAACTTTGAAAAGGGTTACTAATGTTTCAATCACATCATCAACCATCTCCGAAGAAATCTGCTCAAAAAATTTTATATCTCTCGCTGAATTAAAACGTGGCATATTATCCTATATAAATTGCTAGTGGAACTTTTTGTAACATCTCTAGTTGTTGCTGAGCTTCTGCTGCCTTATTTTCAAATTGAGTTTTTCTACTTAATTCTTCTAAATTTTCTCTCAATTGTGTAATAAGGTTTTCCTTTTCAGTTGTAGCCTCTGCTCTAAGTTGCGCACCATCCAAAGTGGTTTCTCCACCAGGTATAGGAATAGTATTGTATTTCTCTCTGATAGCTCCCAATAATTCTTTGGATAGAGCCAATGTATATTTTCTAATCCATTGTTTACCAACATCATTTATCTTTCTATAAGGTATAAAATTATATCTTATATTAGAATAATCTGATACAACATTTGGAGTAGTTGTTATTGAATTTTTTTCAAAATCTTTCTTCACATAATATTCAAAATAAATAATCTGGTCTCCAGTTGGAATTGGAAATATTTGTAATTGATTATTTACAATATTAAATGTATGAGCCGATTTACGAATTTGGTCATTAAACTCAATTGCCTGAATTCTTAAAAGGTCTTCATAAAATGGTAGTAATACGAATTGAGTTGCAGTAGAAAACGAACTAAATCCAAATTCTTGTGTAATATTCAAAGTTCCCATACCACTCACCGCATAAGGGTCAAAGAAGCGGGAAAGAGCCGGCTTTGGTTCGAAATAAACTTTAGTAATTTCTATTCTACTACCACTTTCGTATGTATCTGCGAAATCTTTTAAATCATAAGATTGTGTATAAGCACTTGCACTTACAAATCCTCTTTTTATATCAGTTCTACCACCAACACCCGCCAATGTTCCATACGCATCACTTATTCTTACTATCGTAGGAACAAATGAACCATCAACTAATTGACCGGTATAATTTGTAGAAGTACTTTGTCCGGAAACAATTGATAAATTATTACGAATATTGAATTGGTTTACCTGAGCACCATATTCAGATATGGATTCTTCGAAACATGCAAAGAATTGCTCATCGATTAGTTCTACATCTATGATAGGATACCCCAATCTTCTTGCACACCATAATGCTACCTTTGGAGCATCATCTCCAAATATACTATCATCATCGTAAATTCCAAATGGTGTTTGACCAGTTTCAAAAGATGATGATCCAGGATAATGGTTTATAGTTGAGTTTACTGACATTCAGATTTATGTTTGAGGTTAAGCTAAATTAACCAATTTATATTTTGTTGAATATAACAATTTCGCAACATTATCCAATTCGTTTTGAATCCAGCTTTCCTTTAAATTATCTGCTTTTCTTTCATACTTTAAAAAAGTAATTAATTTATCGAAATATGCGATTATATTTTCCTTACTAGCATTATTATCAGTTCCATTCACCTGCTTAAATTCTATTAGTCCAAATTGTCCCTGATATGCTTCAATTAAACCATCTAATAGTGGGATGATAGATTCATAATATTCCTGCAATGCTTTATGTATTGCAAATGAACCAGGCCCTTTTACTTTAAGGTGAAATTCCTGAGTTTGGGTTCTACTATGTAAAAATATAGAAGCTAAATTTTCCATTTATTGATTTATTTTATTTATATGTATAAATATCATTTCTGAATTAAAAAAGAATTTGGAAAGATTTGCACTCTTTCTCTATCTATACTCTTTTCCTCAATTAACTCATTCATAGCTTTCAAAACCGATGGGTATGCATCTATATCATCTCCCCCCATATATCCACCTACTTTAACTCTACTCCACCAATTATTCATATCTAATTTCACAATATCGTAGTTATGGTCTCCATCTATATAAACAAATTTTAGAGATTCCTCATCATACCATTTCCACAACCATCTACTATC
>Ga0049081_10000588_pt1 | contig 14036 bp, 10 predicted proteins | sample GreLakmeER78MSRF_FD_66717 | JGI IMG/M metagenome (GOLD analysis project Ga0049081, IMG submission 66717) | Freshwater lentic microbial communities from great Laurentian Lakes, MI, USA - Great Lakes metaG ER78MSRF | ecosystem: Environmental > Aquatic > Freshwater > Lake | place: Great Lakes...
CGGATGATCTCAAGCTCATGCTGGGTGAGACCAAATCCCTCGCAATAGTCCTCTTCTCGCGCCCGAGCATTGGGCATGAAGATCATGGTTGCCGTCTGCTCAACCAGCGCGGTGGATATACGGCTATCGAGCGCGTCACGGGCCGATTGGGTCGCGAAACCCACAAGAGCATTACGCTTACGAAGGGTCTTGAGCCAATCGCGAATGCGGGCGGCAAAGACCTCATCATCCAAGGCCTTCCAGCCCTCATCAATCAGGATCAGGGTCGGGTGACCATCCAATCGTTCCTCGATCCGATGGAACAGATACATCATCACAGGCGTGCGCAGACGCGGCGTCTCGAGCAGGCTCGTCATGTCAAAACCAAGGGTCTTGGCAGACAGGTCGAGCAGGTCATCATTATTGTCGAACAGCCAGCCATATTCCCCCTCGCCGACCCAAGCGGTCAGGCGAGAGGCGAGATCGCCCGGTTGCGGCCTGCGCGAACCGGCCAGCAGTTCGCGAAAATGGGACAGGCGGCGAAGCTTGGGATCATTGGCATAGGCCGCATCAACCGCCGCCGCGATGGTCGCCAACTCTTCGGGGCCATCCGCATCGAGCAGAACCGCTAACCAGTCGCGTTGAAAGGCGCGGTTGGTGGGACTGTCCGGCAGGGCCAGAGGATTAAACCCCGTCGGCTCGCCCGCAGAGATCCGGCTATAGCGCCCGCCAATGCCGCGAATAAAGACCTCGGCGCCCCGGTCCTTATCGAACAGGACGGTGCGTGGCTCAAACCGTTGGGCCTGAGCGGCGAGAAAGTTCATGACGACGGTCTTGCCGGAACCGGACGGGCCAATGACCGTGAAATTGCCCAGATCGCCATTGTGGAAATTAAAGAAAAAGGGCGTTGCACTGGTGGTCTCAAGGACCGCCACCGGATCACCCCAGTGGTTCCCCTCGGCTTGGCCCAACGCAAACCCGTGGAGCGACCCAAAGCAGGCCATATTGCCCGACGATATCAATGAGCGCCGCACGATCAGCGATTCATTGCCCGGCATCTGCCCCCAAAAACCGGGCTCGAGGTTCATATCCTCCCGGACCGCAACTGCGCCAGCATCACCGAGCGCCGCCGCACAGGCGGCCGTCAGCGCGTCTAAGGTCTCGAGGGTGTCAGAGCGCACCAGGACGGACAGATGATGGTCGCCAAATCCAACCGCGCCCAATCCCAGAGCGTCGCGGGCGGCATGAAGCTCTGCCCGCTCAGCCATGGCCTCTTCATCGGCTGACCGCAGACGGCGCACCGCCAAATCGATCCGTTCGCGCGACACTTGGCGATCAGAGGGGGCGTAGCTTTCTGTGAGCACCATTTCACAGGGAATTCGGAGCAGAGAATCGGTCAGGCCCGGCGAGGTCGTATCGGGATAGTCTTTCAGCGACACCAGGGCGGCGAAACTGCTGGCACCGGCCCCCTTCAGTTCCAAGGCATCGGCGCCAAAACTGACCCGCTTGTAGGCCAGCATATCGGCGATCATGGTGCCTTCAAAAGGCCGCCGAACCGGTTTCATCTCTCCATTATAGAGGGCGGAGAGGAACTCTAATATCTCCGAACAGGCGCCGGACTTGCCCTGATAGTTGCTTAAGGGCCGGGCACCATAGGCCCCCAGGGTCGTGACCATCGCATTGGCCGCCGCCCGCAGGTCGCGAATGTCCTGCGGGTTGGCTTGGATGCCTTCAGAGCGGTCTTGAGACCGCGTCAGTTGACGGGCGACCCGTTCGACCCAACCGGTCTTTCCGCGAGCCGGACGCCGCAGCAGGGTCACAAACTGATCATTGACGAACAGGGCCCCACTGGACAGCTTATTGTCCCAGCACTGGTCAATATGGGCCGTCAGGGGGTCGGCAAACTTGCCGCGCAGTTCGGTCTGAACGCGGCGGCGGATGACGTGGTGATAGAGAACGAAGCGGGCATCCAGAGTGCTACGGAGCATGAGCTCACGCGTTGCGGCCAAGGCGTTCAGCTCAGCACTGTCGGCCGTCTCAAAGCTTATGCCGGGCACCAAAAGGGTCATCATGACCGAGCCATCGCGCAACAGGACGACCTGCTCATCGAGCAGCTTCGCATAGGGCAAACGGTCCCCGGCTAGAGCCTCGCGGCTCCTACGCCCCATAGTGCCAAATATGCCCACCAAGGTCGCTCCTCAAGTTCCGTAGCTGTTGCAGCGCCAGCGCCGCCAGTTTGAAATCCGTGGGCAACGGCTCACCTTGGTCAGCCAAAGATCGAAAATTCGAGGTTCCCGCAGGCAGGCAAGATAACCAATAATATGCAGCAAGACCGCGACCGGCAGGGCGAGGAAGCTCTTTGTGATCAGAAAGACCTCGGTCGTCAGCGCCGCATTGATAATGAAATAGCTATAGGTCACGCCCGCAAACATCTGCGGACGGGCAAGGGCGCGGTGTACTGGAAAACGGATGAGGTCCATCGTCGCTTAACCAAGGGCCGCAGCGGATCTGATCCCGGACACGATGGCCCCTGCCCCGAACAGGATGAAGCAGCCCAATATGACCGTCGCGCCAAATCGCCAGTTCATCCGACCCGTCAGCATCATCAAGCCGACCGTCGCCACAGCCATGACGGCGATTGCGGTCGCAACACTGCCCAACAGGGTGCCTTGAATCCAATTGAGGGCGGCGACGATCGGACCAGACCCCTGAGGGTTGGTGGTTACCTGTGCATAGGCCGAAAGGGGAAAGGAAGCGATGGACGCAACAAGCCCTAAAAGCTGAGATTTTTTCATTTTGGCGACCTCCGTACGGATTCAGCGAGCCTAGACATTATCGCAGAAACATAGGCTTTCGTCTCTGGGATTTGAGGAATGCCCCCTGCGCTGAGCACGCGGCTCGGTCCCGCATTATAGGCGGCTAAGGCCTTTTCGATGTCGCCGTCGAACCGGTCCAACTGGATCTTCAAATAGCGCGCGCCCCCTTCGAGGTTCGACAGCGGATTGGCAATATCAACGCCCATCTCACGCGCCGTTCCAGGCATCAGCTGCGCCAGCCCATGGGCCCCAGCGCTGGACCTTGCGTTGGTTTGCCAACGGCTCTCTTGCCAAACCACCGCCTCTAAAAGCGCCGGGCTAATGTCGTATTTTCTAGCAAGCATCGCGATGTGAGCGCGCCAGGCTGCGGGACCCGCCGTATCGGAGACATGGGTGAAACTGCGCTCGGTGCGCGGGCCAACCTCTACCAGGTCTGGCGCGACTGACTTGGGGGCTCCCGCCACCCAGACAAAGCCATTGGTACCCAGTTCCATCACATCCGCTTGCGCACTGACCGCAGAGGACAGCAGAGCAAGACCCGCCAAGGCACCAACCAGAGCGCCCTGCGTGCAAACTCTCACACAGCGCTTAGAATTGGGTTCAAGATTGCGCATGACTGCAGCTTTCGGTGGGGCGCACACAGCACCTACATGGCGCTATTAGCTCAGCTTCACGTCAGTTCTATGACAGTATGCGGATTAAATTCCAAGCCACTGCCATAGTCCTTAACGGGCGCTATACCGCCCTTCACCCCGGTCAAACCCCCGTTCGGTCGATGCCGAACGAGGGCCTGTGACCCTTTAGGGTTTAGAACTTCATCTGGGCCGACACTGAAATCAGGCTACCCATCTTGTAGGTATTGATGTCAACGCGGTTACTGCCAACGATCTGATATTCTTCGTTATTACGGCCTGTCAGATTGCGCGCCTCGAACTTTAGCTCAACATCGCGGCCTGCAACGGCCACGCCTTGACGCGCGACAAAGTCCAGCGAGAAGCCGGGATAGGCGTAGATGTCAGGCTGCCCGGAATTGACCAGACCACGGCTCGAAACGCGCTTACTGGCATAGTTGAACATCAAGGTCTGCTGTGACAGCGCTTCACGATCTTCAAGTCCAAGTTGGACGTTGAAAATGTGGTCCGACTGGCCGGTCATCTGAGCACCATCCTTAAAGAAGTCAGTGGCGTTCTTGGATGAGGAGGCAAAGACTGAAATCGGGTCGTTCTTAGCGATCTTCAATTCCGACATTGTATAGGTGTAGTTACCGTTCAGTACGATCCGGCGTGAGGCCCAGAAATCCCCCTCAATGGCGGAGAGGTCGAAATATTTCTGAGCGTCAAATTCGGCACCAATGAGGTTGGCCTGCGGCGCATTGGCGTAGCTGGTCGTGAAGTCATCGCCCGCCACGAAGGACTCGATCGGATTGGTGATCTTCTTATAGAAAGCAGCGGCCGTGAAACGCTGATCGGTGTCAAAGTACCATTCGAAACGGGCTTCGGCGTTGGTCAGCTCACTATCGACCAAGAACGGGTTGCCGCGATACATGCGGTTGCTGTCGGGGTCGAAATAGAACTGGTAAACCAATTCACGGAACTGTGGACGGGCAATGGTTTTAGACAGGTTGCCGCGAAGTTGCATGTCCGAGGCCAATTGCCAGGTCAAGGTAGCTGCTGGCAGCCAATAGCTCTCTTCCAGCGCTGTGCCCGCCAGAGAGGCGCCTGCGGTCTTGAAGATCTTGATCGGTGAAACTTCGAGTTCGGCGGTTTCATAACGAATGCCAGCATTGAGCTGCAACGTGTCCGTCATCTGATAGTCAAACTTAACGTAGCCCGCCTGATTGCGGAGCGTCGCAAGGAAGGCCGGGTTACCTTCGTTGGTTTCAACCAAGGCTATGTTGAAAGCTTCGATCACTGCTGGGGCCAGAAGAAGGTCAGGCCGCAACATATCGACGCCGCGCGGGAAACTGCTGGGGGCTTGGAACTGGAAGTCCCGGCGCGAACTTGTGCGCTCAGTGTCAGCAAAGGCGTAACCGACTGTACCGCTCAGCCCATCCCTCAGCCGGTAGGTAGCATCGGCACCACCGGACCAAAGCTTCTCATCCAGCTCGGAGAAGCTGATCACAGCATCACCGCCGTTACCATTGTTCAAACGGTTGACGAAATAGGCCCCGTAAGGGTCCGCCTTCACATTGGTGCGGACATATTCGAAGGTCAGTTCGTAGGGAGAATTACGTTTTGAGTTGGCGTAGGCAACACGAACATCGACGCTCAAATTGTCATTGAGATTGAACTCGCCAACGACTTGGCTATCGATCAATTCACGCTCATACCAGGACGTGTCCTGCTGCATAAAATCGACAGTCGTTTGGTTACGGTTTCCAAGCCCAAGGCGGGTATGTTTCAGAGTGTCGCGAATATAAAGATTGGTCCAACGCAGCTTATTGTCACCGAACTCTAGACCCAGGCCGACCAGGCCATTGAGGACGATCCGGTTGTCAGAGGTCACGCGCGTAAAATCAGAATTCAGCGCGGAAAGGTCAGCCTGCAAGGAGTTTTGGTTTATCGCTTCACGGGTTGACCATTTGTTGCTGTAACCCCCCGCCGCAATAAAGCCGAGCGTATAGGCACCACGATCAAACGACAGGCCGCCCGACATGTTAACAGATCCGTTCGGCGCCGTTTCTGAGATGCTTTGTACAACGGCATTTCGGCCCGTAACCAATTGCCGCGCAATATCACCGGTCTTGATATTGCCCGAGCTGATCCGCTCACCACTCGCGATAAAGGCGTTGAGGGCCGGTACCATGTCACGCTTGCCATCGTCATAGCCTGACCAATCGGACGTGCTGCCATAATAGGTATAGCTCAAACGACCCGTTGTTTCGGTATCAGCCGAACCGCCAAAGCCGATGGACAGGAAGGGCTCGCGCGGGATCGCCTTGGTGGTCAGGTTGATAACGCCGCCGCCAAATTCACCGGGGAAATTGGCTGAGTAGCTCTTCTGGACCAAGGACGAGGCGATGATGCTGCTGGGGAACAGATCAAGGGGAACAACCCGCTTGAGCGGCTCTGGGCTCGGCAGAGGCGAACCATTGAGAAGCGCGAGTGAATAGCGATCGCCGAGGCCGCGGACATAGACATAGCCGCTGCCAACCAAGCTTAGACCGGACACGTGGCTAAGAGCGCCAGCGATATTACCTTCACCCGTGCGGGCGATTTCGACGGCGGTTAGAACAGAGACAACCTGCGGCGCGGTTCGAACAATGCTGCTATCGCGACGTCCGGTGATGACAATTTCGCCGATTTCACCGGGTATGGAGACTTCTGATTCTTCTGGCGCAGGCTCTGAAGTCTCTGCGGGTGCAGGTTCTGAGACGACAGAGGCGGGCTGATCTGACGCTGCCGCAGGAACTTCCTGAGCGTTGGCGAGCATCGGCATCGCAATAGCGGTGGAGACCAGCAACAGTGTGGCAAGCCGACGCGTATCCATTCTCGATCCTCTTGGGCAAATTTCGTATGGAGAAAAGGGGGCCGCCCTAAGGCCGCCCCCTCACCCTAAGTACCTAGCGTGATTATTTGGTAGGAATTGACGTACAGGCACCGCTGTTGCCCGTGCCGAAATCGGCAGTCGAGCTGTTGCAGGTCCAGCCAGCATACCACTTGTCATCCGCGTTCTTCACTGCGCCGATAGAGGTCACGGCGGTGAAGAAGCTTGCCAAGGTCGTTGGATCGAACGCAGCGACGGCAAGCTCGTTCGCACCATTGATGAACAGGTTGGTGAGCGTGGTCACGAAGCTATCATTGTTGTTGTTCGCACCCGAACCAAAGGCGGTGCTGACAGCGGCGGCATTGTAGGAGCCAGTTCCGAGGAACTTGGTGGCGTTACATTGCATCACGACCGACCGAGCGGCGAAGGTCGCAGGCGTAGTGCCCGAACCGTTCATACGCAGGCATTCGTTCTTTGGGGTCGAAATAACCGAGTTCGCCAAGGTCACGTCAGAGTTACCGCGAACCAAGATAGCGGCTTGGTCATTGGCTTCATTGTCCGTGCTGACTTCAGGCTGAAGACCCGTCAGGTTCGAAATCTTGAGCGTGGTGCGGGGCGTGTCGGCCTCGTTACCGTTGCTGTCGATTTCCATAAGGGCATCACCCTTTGCCGAACGTTGGATCAGCAGAACGTTTTGGAAGTTGCCAGTCGTACCCATGTCAACATCAAGGCTGTCATCATCAGCACCGACGGACACAAAGTTCTTCATGTTCGCAACGCCGCCGAAGAACTCGACGCCATCGTCAGAGCTGTTGTAGCTCATGATGTTGTTCAAAGTCGTACCGCTACCAATGCCCGAAGGGGTCAGCGACTGGAGTTCCTTGTCGGCACCCAAGACATAACCCGAATAACGGATCTGCACGTAGGACATGGTGCCGCTGCTGTCAGCATTGTCCGCGCCGCCGTAAAGAGCCGGGTCAGCCGAACCTTCGGTCTGGCGCTCGCAGGTGCCTGCAGCAACCGAACCCGTCGTACAGTCAGTGACGCGCGCGCGGCCCATCAGAACCACACCGCCCCATTGACCCTGGGAAGTTTCAGTGTTCAGGCCAAGGATGTTGTCACGGCTGGTAAAGATGATGGGCTGAGTAGCGGTACCGACGGCGTTGATCTTGTTGCCACGGTTGACGGCGAGCCAAGAGATGCCGGTGTTGGCGTAGATGATCACGCCAGGTTCGATCGTCAAAGTCGCGGTGCTTGTCGCCGTCTCGGCCAAGGTGCCTGTGGTGATCTTGGTGAAGCCGCGATCAGTGCCGACGTCGACACGTCCGTTCAGGCGATAGAGCAGGCCGGTAACCTTCGGCAGGGTGATCGACTTGTTGATCCGCGCTGGAAGCGAACAGGCGCGCCATGTGCCGGTTGGGCCCGTGATCGTTCCCTCGTCCGTCAAGCTACCATCAGCGATGGTCGGGCAGCCCGTGGCTGGCGTGACGAGAGTCGATACTGGCGTCGGAGTGACAACCGGAGGCGTCGTCGTCGTGTTGGTGATGGTGACGTTGCCGCCATTACCTGGCGAGGCAATATCGCTAGGGCCACAGCTGGACAGTGCTAGTGCGCCACAACCGACGAGGAGCAAGCTCTTAAAATTCTTCACTGCGAATCCCTTTCTCTGAAGCCCCATCCAAATGGGATGCTCATTCTGGGAGATGCCTTAGATGATTATTGTGACGGTTTTTTATAGGCGACTATCGTTCGGAGTTGTGGGGCGAGAAGCCTGTTTCGTTCGTCCAGAAAAAAGCCCTGCTGATTGCGCAGCAGGGCTCTGTGATCGTTAAGTTGTTGATCGATGCGCCTATGAGGTCGGCCGAATCATAGCGGGCAAGGTCTTAGCTGCCGCCTTGTTGGCAGTATGTTGACCGGCTGGCAGAACAATCAATCCGCGGCCTTGCAGATAGCCGCCACGGCTAGTGGCGGCATCAGACACGTACTCTTCGACAAATTCCTTCAAGCCGGGCGTGACGCCAATCATAGACTTCTTGACGTAGATATAGAGCGAGCGCGCCAGAGGATAGGAACCATCCGAGATGGTGAATGCGGTTGGCCGAACACCGTTGACCGAGGCACCCTTCACCTTGTCAATATTCTCTTCGAGGAACGAATAGCCAAACACGCCCAAAGCACCGGGGGTCTTGGTCAAGGTGCCGACGATGGCATTGTCGTTCTCGCCCGCATCAACCCAGCCGCCATCTTCGCGCAGCGGGTCAACCCTAGCCTTGAACAGCTTTTCATTGTCCGAACGGATGGCATCGAGGGTTGGGAACTGACGGGCACCGGCCTCGATCCCCAGCTCAACAAAGGCATCACGCGTGCCAGAGCTCGGTGGCGGGCCATAGACGAGAATACGGTTGCCAGGCAGGCCTGCGCCAACATCATCCCAACTGTTGTAGGGGTTCTTCACGAACTGACCGCCGCGCAGAATATTGGCCGACAGACCCAAGAACAGGTGCTGGGTCTTGAAGGCGTAGTCGCTGCCGTCCTTGTCGACCGCGATGATTATACCGTCAAAGCCGATCTTGATCTGAACGATGTCCTTAACGCCCTTTTGTTGGCACAGGTCGAACTCAGAACGCTTCATGGGGCGCGACGCATTGGCGATGTCGGGGAAGCCTGCGCCGGAACCCGAGCAGAACAGCTTGATACCGCCGCCCGTACCCAGAGATTCGACCTTCGGTGCCTTACGGCCGGTCTTCTTGGCGAAGTTCTCCGCCACGCGGGTGGAGAAGGGGAACACGGTCGAAGACCCTGCGGCCCAGACATAATCACGGGCGGCGTGCGCACTGTTGGCGGAGGCCAACATGGCAACAGCCGCGGCCATGGCGAGATAGGTCTTCATAACAAGGTCTTCCCTGACAAGGTTTTGATCGGATGCTCCCCCACATGGGGGACCGGATGGGGGAAAGCAGGCTTAAAAGTCGATCTGCGCCCGAAGTTGCATTTGCTTGACGCCAACATCAGACAGGCGGGCCGGATTATCGATCTTCGCGTCCGTATAGTTGGCCATGAAGCGGACATAACTCATGGGATAGTAGGTCGCGCCCAAGGTCACAGCCTTATATTGACCCGCCAGCGAGGCGCCTCCGGTCATGACTTGGTTTGGCGTGCCATTGTAGGCACCCTTGAGATCGGCATAGTCGTAGCGTGCGCCCAGAACCCAGCCGCCCTTACCGCCAGCGGTGATGGGGTCAAGGATCTTGGTGCGGCCAAACTCGCCCTTGGTGGGGTCATAGGCTCGGGTCTCTCCGGTGGGAGCCCATGTGGCAAAGACATAGCCGACCTTCACATCGCCATCGCCGCCCGCTTGACCCGCGATACGGTTAAAGCTGATGGCGGAATATTCACCCTGAACCGACAGGTTCTTATGAACCCAAGCCCCTTCCACCGCGACCGTCGTGTCCTTATCGGCAACGCCGCCGGAGTTTAGATAGGCGCCGTTGGTTCCGAAGTTCGTGTTCGGACGAGCCGCATAGGCGAAGGCCCCTTGGCTGCCGCGATCGCGTTGACGCACCGAGGCAGCCAGGTGAACCTGATTGTCATCGGTCAGGATCGGCGCGAAGCTGACCCGGCCCGTATAGACCATCTGTTCCTTACTGTTGCAGGAGGTGGTCGCCGTCGTCGTAACGGTCTGAACATTGGCCACGCAGGCTTGATTGAAATCACCCGAGTTCAGGCTCGCACCTTGAGCCGCACCGGTCACGGTCCAGTTGGGACCATTGCTCTTCACCACAGCGCCGAGCAGGTAGGAGTCGACGCCGAAGTCACCGTAAGGCCCGCGATCGAGGAACTCGGTAAACCGTGTCGAGGTCAGGTTCTCAAGGCCAGCCGCCTTGATGTTGCCGAATAGGATGGAGGTGGTCTCCAGCGCCTTATATTCCAGCACCGCATCATCCCAAGACGATGTTCCGCCGTTGACGAAACCGCCTTCAAACTTATAGGCGAATTTAGAGTTCAGCTTACCTTCAACGCCGATAAAGGCCTGACGACCCCGGACGGAACGGGTCTTAAAGTCGCTGAGCGTGCCTTCACGGCTGACATCTTGGAACACGGCGTCCATCAAGAAGCGACCGCGCACCTTGAAGCTGACATCGTCGTTAGAAAATTCGGGCGCGCCCTTCCACTTGACGGCCATTTCCTGCGCATGGACCGCCGTACCAAGACTGAGCGCCAATGCAACACCGATTGCCGCTTTCGCAACCCGTTGATTATTCATTCGATTTGCCAATCCGGACATAGCCAAATTCCCACAGGGCCCTCGTGGGCCTTTAGAATTGGCTATGGCTGTACAGGGTCAGCGGTGCGGATGTCACTTAAATTTGACCGTAAACGGACAATTTTACGCCCAATCTTGAACCGTTCACACAGGTTTGCTCAGCATTTTGATTGCTAGCAGGCAATGGGCTGCACAAAGACGATCTACAGAAGCCGTGAGCGGATGACTTGGCTGAGCAGGTCGATCAGGGACACGGCCACGATGATGATAATGACGATGGCTGCGACCCGGCTATATTCGAAGCTGTTGAGGCTATCGAACAGGACCTGACCAATACCGCCCGCGCCAATCAGGCCCAGAACGGTGGCGGAGCGCGAACTCGATTCGAAGCGATAGAGGGCATAGGAGGTCCAGAGCGGGGCCACCTGCGGCATCACTCCCCAGACGATCTCTTGCAGGGGCGCAGCGCCCGTCGCCCGGACCCCTTCGACAGGGCCGCGATCAATGGCTTCGACGGCTTCTGAAAAGAGCTTGCCCAGAACGCCGCTGGTGCTGATGGCCAGAGCCATGACCCCGGCAAAGGGACCAAGACCGACTGCCACAATGAACAGGGTGCCGACCACAAGATCCGGCACCGACCGCAGCATGTCCAAGAACCGGCGCATCGGCTGATTGACCCATGACGGGCTGATGTTCTTTGCTGCCGCCAGACCAAAGGGAATGGCTAAAAGCACGGCGAGGAACGTACCCCAAAGTGCCATCTGGATGGTTAGCCACATTTGACTGACATAGAGTGGCCATTGATCGAAATCGGGCCTCAGAAAGTCCTTACCGAACTCACGCATATTGTCGGAATTGGCAAAGATCAGCGGCAGCTTGGTCATTTCAGCGGGCACAAAGCCCACCACCAGCACGATGGTCAGTCCGCCCCATAGCAGCACATCAAACAGCCAGTCGCTGAGGCTACGCTTGGGCGGCGCTGGAACGATATCAACCGCACTCATTTAGGCGCGCGTCCTGCCAAGGCCTTACGCTCAGCCTGAATGGCTGCCAAAGCCTTTTGAGCGGCTGCGATCTTGGCCGCGTTGCCTTCATCCTTGGCAACCAGATAGATCTCAGTGGCCTCCATCTCCCGCACAGGCAGAAGATGGTTGTTATCAGCAGGCTTGAAGCCACCGATACTGACCTTGGCCAGTTGCGCCCTCTGACGCGCCGCCTCCGGGCCGGTGCCCTGACCGTAGGACTCAAAGAACTTGCGCAGACGCGCCTTGACCTGCGGGTCCAGATCCTTGCGCCAGACAATGGGGTCTTCTGGAAGGGGTGGCGAGGACCAGATAACGCGGATGGCATCATTGATCGCTGGATCGCGGCCCTTTTGCAGGTTTACCGCCGTTGAATTGTTGGTGGCCACATCCAAAACGCCGCGTGCAACGGCAAAGAGATTGGCCTGATGGTTGGCGCTGCGAACCGTCTTGAAACATTCGGCCGGCTTGATCCCGCGCGGCGCGAACAGATAGGTCATGGGGGCCAAGGTGCCGGAGGTCGACTTGGCATCGCCAATCCCGAAATCCAGGCTCTTGTCGCACTTCAGGACCTGCTCCAGCGTCAGATTGCTCTTGGCTGGCACAATGATCAGCGAGCGATAGCCATCCCGTCCCGACGGATCAAAGGTGCGCACAAACACCTCACCGCCGGAGCGGCGAATGGCCTCAAGGCCTGACTGGTTGGAGAACCAGCCCACATCGGTCTGCTTAAAGCGCATGGCCTCTATCAGGGCCGTATAGTTGGAGCCGTAGAAGGGTTTGATCTTGTAGCCGGTCTGCTTTTCCATATCGGCAATGATCGGCGCCCAGAAGGATTGCAGGCTGGTCGAGCTTTCGGTCGCCAGAATCGAGAAATTGACGGTCTTGACCGGGGCCTTGGCCTGAGCCTGCACCAGCGAAGGGGTGGTTACCAAAAGCGCGGCTGCCAGGGCCGCACGCAGGAGGGTCAAGCACTTCATTGGGGAGCTCCTTCCCAGAACGCGTCTTCGAATTCAGGGCCATAGATTTGAACGAGGGTGGCGCGGTCAAGGCCGGCGACCGGGCCGTCATAGATCACTTGCCCAGCCTTGAGGGCCACAACCCGCTGGCAATAGCGCAAGGCATAGTCGACCTGGTGCAGGGTGACCACGACCGTCAGACCATCCTTGCGGTTCAGATCCAGCAACAGATCCATAACCTTGCGGGCCGAAACCGGATCGAGCGAGGCCACCGGCTCATCGGCCAGAACCACCTCTGCGCCCTGAACCATCGCCCTTGCAATGGCGGCGCGCTGTTGCTGCCCGCCCGACAGGGTATTGGCGCGTTGGGCGGCATAGTCGGCAACACCCACGCGGGCCAGACTGACCATAACCAAACGCTTTTCCGCCTCGGGCCAAAGCCCCAACATGCCGCGCCAAAAGCCCAGACGCCCCAAGGCCCCCAGCGCAACATTGGTGAACAGGCTTAAGCGTCCGACCAGATTGAACTGTTGAAAGACAAAGCCGATACGGGTGCGCACAGACCGTACCCGGTCGCTGATCTTGCCCGAGGCCTGCACAGACTCGCCAAAGACGCGGATCGTGCCGGATCCGCCATCGATGGGCGCAAGGCCAGTTATCGACCGCAGCAGGGTCGACTTGCCCGAACCCGACGGTCCGATCAGGGCCACCATCTCGCCCTTGGCAACGCTGATCGAAACGCCGTCCAGCGCCTTGCGCGTTCCAAAGGTTTTGGAAACCTCATCGACTGAAATGACAGCAGCGGCGTCAGTCATGCAGGTGACACGTTCCCAACCTGTTGCATCCGAAAAAGACTAGAGCCCTGGCCATGACAGGCTGATGACAGGCCCAAAGCCGAACATCCCGCCGCAGCCAAAATAGATTAACCGCCTGCTATAGAGGCAAACCGAAAAGGATCAATGATCTGCGAACGAGATGGTGAGTGAAACAGCCAGATTGAGGCCCTATCGCTGAGGTCGGCTACCGTGGTTCAAAACAGAATATCCGATCCTGGACCTATGTCGGGAGCTAAAATTTTAGGCATCGGTCCGCCAACAAGTTCCTGCTGTCGCTCGTAGGCCTCGGTGTAAGCCTTCATCTTATCTGGGGGAATAGCGATGGAATAGGTCGGTGTCGAAGGGTCCCTAACGGATCGTCCAAGACTTTCGAGGCATCGGTCGCGCTCATCTCGTAAGCTTCTGTCCCTTTCAAATGCTGGGCATTTCCGCACGAAACGTGGCGGATGTTCCAACTGGCCGGTGTTGATGTTTGAGGCCGAAGTTGAAGGCACCATAGAACTGACGTCTGTTTCGCCGGTCTGATGGGTGGGGTCTTGGGATGAAACGGCCGAGACCCTTGACCGCTGCGTCTCCAATTCTCGTGGTAGATCCTCGTGAAAAAAATCGGTGTAATTCCTCTTAGATATCACCAAGATCATCGGTTCAGACTCGATGATCTTGTATTTGTCATC
>Ga0049081_10000594_pt1 | contig 13957 bp, 18 predicted proteins | sample GreLakmeER78MSRF_FD_66717 | JGI IMG/M metagenome (GOLD analysis project Ga0049081, IMG submission 66717) | Freshwater lentic microbial communities from great Laurentian Lakes, MI, USA - Great Lakes metaG ER78MSRF | ecosystem: Environmental > Aquatic > Freshwater > Lake | place: Great Lakes...
GGGCAATCAATTAGTATTAACATCAATACCAAATCAAATAATAGGTACTTCTGGATCAATTATTACCACAAGCCCTGCAGTAAGTAATACAAATACTTTTTCTTTTGGTATTACCAATAATAGTGGGACAAATCAAACAGTATATTATGGATATTCAAAAATCTAATACATACTATCTCTAAATAAAAATATGTGATCCTAGTGCTCTGCACGAAGACGGATAAGACATAATTTTTATACTATAAATCCCAACTTACGGAGGAACATGGCATTTAACAGAGAGCTATCTCAATTTGCCGCATATTTGGATTTGGATGCGGCAGGAAAATATATTGGCATTACCCCAGCTGAATCAGCAACAAGTGTTGGTATTGGTAAAACGAACCCAAATTCTAAACTTGAAGTTGTTGGTGATGTTAAAATTTCTGGTGTTGCAACTGCTACCACGTTTTACGGTAATTTAGATTATTCATATATTACAAATAAAACATCTGGTGTTCGTACTGAATTTTCAGTTGTAGACAATGGTGGTGATGGTTCACTTACTTATAATAATGTAACTGGTATTATTTCTTATGTTGGTCCATCTGCATCTGATGCGAGAGCACATTTTTCTGCAGCAAGTAGTAATCTTGGTTCTTTAACCTATAGTGCAGAAACTGGTGTCTTTACATATGCAGGTGTAACAACTTCAAATATTAGAAATCAATTCAGTGCTTCAAGTGCTGATATTGGTTCACTTTCTTATAATTCATCAACTGGTGAAATTTCACTCTCAGGAGTTACAACAACTGCAATCAGAAATCAATTTAGTGGTGGAACTGGAGTTACAATCACTAATGGTTCTGTAGCAATCGGTCAACCTGTAGGAACATCTGATAATGTTACTTTTGGTGCAGTTAATTCAACAGGTATCGTAACTGCTGCTCAATTTAAGACTGGTGCATCTGGAGAAGCAATTGGTATTAATACCAATACAATTTCCGGTCCTGCAACCATTACTCTTGATCCAGCTGCTGTTGGAGATAACACTGGTTTAGTTGTTATTAAAGGTGACCTGCAAATTGATGGTACAACAACTACTGTTAATTCCACAACAGTAACTGTGGATGATAAAAATATTACTCTTGCTTCAGGTGCTGCTAATGATGCAGCTGCCGATGGTGGTGGTATTACAGTTGAGTCTGGTGATGGTAACAAGACCTGGAATTGGGTAGATGCTACCGATTCTTGGACTTCATCTGAGCATGTCAATATTGCTTCTGGTAAGGTTTATAAAGTTAATGGTACTGAAGTTCTTTCTTCAAATACACTTGGTTCTGGTGTTGTTAATTCTTCACTGACTTCTGTTGGTACTCTTACTAAACTTGATGTCGGCAATGTAAATTCGACTGGTATTGTTACTGCTTCTGGTGGTTTCTCAGGAAATGTCACTGGCAATGTAACTGGCAATGTCACAGGTAACGTAACTGGAAACTTAACTGGTAACGTTACTGGAACAGCAACAACAGCAACAAATGCGGTACAACTTCAAACAGCAAGAACAATTGCATTAACTGGTGATGTAGTTGGTGAAGTATCTTTTGATGGTACTGCAAACGTTTCAATTGCTGCTACAATTCAACCAAATTCAGTTGATCTTGGTACAGACACAACTGGTAACTATGTTGCTACTGTTGCTGATGCTGGATCATCGGATATCGTTGTAAGTGGTTCTGGTTCAGAAACCGCTGCAGTCACTCTTGGACTCTCAACAACTGGTGTTGCTGCTGGTTCTTATGGATCAACGACTCAAATTCCAACATTTACTGTTGACTCAAGAGGACGTTTAACTGCTGCAGGTACAGCTCAAATTGGTGCTGCTTTAACAGTTACCGGTGATTCTGGTTCAGAAACTATTAATTTCTTAAGTGAAAATTTAACAATTTCGGGTGGAACTAACTTAACTTCATCTGCTGCTTCCAACACTGTTACTGTCAATCTTGATCCTAATATTTCACTCACAAGTGTTGTTGCTTCTGGTGTTGTAACTGCTACTGGTGGTTTCTCAGGTAATGTTACTGGTAACTTAACTGGTGAAGTTAATGCACCTGCATTTGACACTAATGCTTCTGGTGTTGTTGTTACTGGTGTTGCTACTGCTACAAGTTTCAGTGGTCCTTTAACTGGCAATGTTACTGGTAACTTAACTGGTGAAGTTAATGCACCTGCATTTGACACTAATGCTTCTGGTGTTGTTGTTACTGGTGTTGCTACTGCTTCTGGTGGTTTCTCAGGAAATGTCACTGGCAACGTAACAGGAAATGTTACAGGAAATCTAACTGGTGAAGTTAATGCCACTGCATTTGACACAAACCCTCATGGTGTTGTTGTTACTGGAGTTACAACTTCAAGTAGTGGTTTTGTTGGAGATTTAACAGGAAATGCATCAACTGCGACTGCACTTCAAACTGGTAGAGATTTCTCCATCAGTGGAGATGCTACTGCATCTGCAATTTCCTTTAACGGCACTGCAAACGTTGGACTTGCACTAACACTTGCGAATACTGCAGTTACTCCTGGTTCTTATGGTTCTGCTTCACAGATTCCAACATTCACTGTTGACTCTAAAGGTAGATTAACTGCTGCAGGAACCGTTAATGTCTCAACAGGAATGACTGTTGCTGGTGATTCTGGTTCAGAGGTAATCAATCTTCTTACAGATACTTTTACTATTGCTGGTGGAACCAACTTAACTTCATCTGCTGCATCTGACACTGTTACAATCAATCTCGATCCTAATATTTCACTCACAAGTGTTGTTGCTTCGGGTGTTGTAACTGCTACTGGTGGTTTCTCAGGAAACTTAACGGGTAACGTAACTGGAAATCTGAATTCTTCAGGTCTCTCAACTGTTACTAATTTAAGTGTTGGTGGGTATGTAAGTGCTGCAGGAACTACTGGTGCTAACAATCAAGTATTCGCAAGCACTGGTGTCGGTGTTACTTGGAAAACAATCACTGATTTACTTCCACAAACTAGAACTTCATCAACAGTTAATGCAACTGGCGGACAAACTGCATTCACCTTTACATATAACGTCAATTATCTTGATGTGTTTGTCAACGGTGTCAAACTTTCATCCAGTGACTTTACTGCAACGAACGGCACAGACATCACTCTGACCGAAGCTGCATTTGCTGGTGACAAAGTTGAGTTTATTTCTTATGCAACTGCTGGTGCTGGAAGTGGTTCAGTTAATAGTTTAAATGACCTAACTGATGTAACTCTTACTGCATCATCTTCAGGAAATATTCTTTCCTACAATGGTTCTCAGTGGGTTAATACATCAACACTTTCTGGAATTACTACTGTTGATGCAACGACAGTTGCAACTCTTGAAACAGCTCTTGGATATGCACCAAATACATTTAATTCCTTACTCATTAGCAACAGTGGAATTTCAACATTCACTGGATTAATTTATGCTAATAGTGGATTAGACGTAACCGGTCATACAGAACTTGATAATGTTAATGCTGGAATTATTACTTGCACTTCTCTGACTGCATCTGGAGATATCTCAGCTGCAAACGTTAATACAACATCTGATAGAAACCTCAAGGAAAATATCAGACCAGTTGAAGGTGCTTCTGAACTTGTTTCTAAACTTGAAGGTGTACACTTCACCTGGAAGTCAAATGGACAAGAAACTGTTGGTGTGATTGCTCAACAAATTGAAGAGCATTTACCACAACTCGTTCAAACTGGTGAGGATCACAAGTCCGTCAATTACAACGGTTTGATTGGTGTTCTAATTGAAGCTGTCAAGGAGCAAGGTGCTCAAATTGCTGCTCTTCAGGCAGAAATTGAAGAACTCAAAAAGTGATTCAATTTAAACTTAAATAAATTATAAGAGGGGAGAAATCCCCTCTTTTTTATTGAAATAATAAATATATAAAAAATCATAGATAATGTCGAATATTAGAGAATTATCGCAACTTGCTTCCGTCATACATGTTAATGATGAAACAAGAAATGTTGGTATCGGTACAACAGAACCTGAAGCAAAACTGTCAGTTGGTGGAAATGTAGTTGCTTCTGGTAATGTTACTGCAGATGCATTTTATGGTGATGGAAGTAATTTGCAAGGAGTTGTTTCTGGTGTAGGAATTCAATCTGCGGGAGTATCAGTAGGAACTGGAATTACCACACTTAACTTTGTTGGAGCAGGAAATACTTTTGCAATCAATGGGAATTCCGTAGATATTAGTATATCTGGTGGTGGAGGTGCTTCAGTCAGTATTGGCACAGAAGCACCCGTTTTACCCTCTGAAGGGGATTTGTGGTATAATTCAAATCTTGGAAGAACTTTTGTTTATTATAACGATGGTGATAGTTCTCAGTGGGTTGATGCTGCACCATTCAATGTAGGAATTACGACGGTTGACAGAGCAACAAATGTTATTGGTGGTATTGGTTCTATCACATCATTAAATGTTTCTGGTAATGCATCTATTTCTGGAACATTATCGCATACAGGAACTACTGCAAATATAAGTAATACAACATCCGCAAATACCACTAACGTCGCAACTGGTGCTGTTGCTTCTGCAGTTCAAAAAACTATTAATGTAGGCACGGGTGGTGCAACTGGTTCAAGATTATTGGTTGATATTGGCCCAACAAATCTTGGAGCAAGTACAGTTAGATTTAATTCTGGCACAAATGTAATTATAGGTGCTGCTACTACAACAGGAACAGCATCACAACCACTTCAAGTTACTGGTGGTGCTTATGTTTCTGGTTCTGTTGGTATTGGAACCACAAATCCAGGAGCAACTTTAAATGTAGTTCCAACAGCAACTTCTATTGCAGGTCTCTTCTCTGGAACCACATCAAGTGATATGGTTCGCATTACTCAACTTGGTTCTGGTAATGCTCTGGTAGTTGAAGATTCTGCTAATCCTGATAGTAGTCCCTTTGCTGTTAAAGGTGATGGTTCTGTTGGTATTGGAACTAATAATCCAACGGTTGCACTACAACTTTCTCCAAATGCTTCTATTTCCAATGTTGGTTCTGGAATAACTTTACCAGGAACTGTTGGTTCGGCACTTACCGTTGCACAATTTTTACATGTTAATACAAATACATCATACTTAAGAATTAAAGCAACAAGAAACACCGCAGGATCTGATTGGTATACTGCATCTACAAAGTTACTTCAAGTAACTGATGTAACTGAACAGGGTTATGTTGAATTTAATCCAAGTGGTTCTACTTATGGGATGGCATTTGGGCAAGGGGGAACTGAATGGGCAAGATTTTTACAAAGTGGTAATCTTGGAATTGGAACCACAAACCCAACATCAAGACTTCAAGTTCAAGGTAATGTTAGAGTTGTTGGAGTTATTACTTGTACTGACATTGACTCAACTTCAGATATTAATTTAAAAACAAATATTAAGCCGATTGAAAATTCATTAGAAAAAATACTACAAATTAATGGAGTTAATTTTACTTGGAAAGAAACTCAACAACCATCTATGGGAGTTATTGCACAAGAATTGGAAAAAGTATTTCCTGAATTAGTGAAGCAATCAGATTCTCATAAATCTGTAAATTATAATGGATTGATTGGAGTTCTCATTGAAGCAATCAAAGAACAACAAAAACAAATTGAAGAGCTAAAATATTTGAAAGAAAAAAATTAAAATTTAATAATGTCCTATTAAAATTCAGTGAATTTTCAAATGTTAGAATTGCAAAAAAATTTTTGAATAAGATGACTTATATATTGATACAAAAAAACAAATGTCATAAATAAAATTGTCTAAGCCTAATATAACCACACTATGGCTATTAAAATTTCAGGCACAACTGTTATTGACGATAGTAGAAATCTTGTAAATATCAATTCTGGCTTGGGAGTTGGTATTAATTCAAATTATTCTTCTGTTGGCACAGGAATTACCATTCTTAACTTTGTAGGAAGTGGGACAACTATAACTGTAACAGGAGGAAGAGCAGATATTAGTGCGGCAAGTGGTAGTAGTGGGGGCGGTTCTTTAGGAATATCCTCAAACAGTTTTTCTTCTTTTGTTGGTAGTGGAGTAACTCACCTCAATTTTGTTGGAGCTGCAGTTACGGCAGTTGGAATTAAAACAGCAGTTGTTACTATTACAAAGAGTTTAACCATTGGAAGAAGATCTGTTGATGCAGTATTATTGAATTTAACCACTACTTCGGGAAATATTACTTTAAGAAGCGGTTCTACCGTTGCTATTCCACTCTAACCCAATAAAAAAATGACAGAAAGAATTCCTTTAATTTACAACCAAAGTGCAAATCAAGTTCAAGAAGTTGCTCTAACTGATGAAACTTCTGTTGGTATTCTTACCGCTCGAATGATATCCAATCCAAACATTATCACTAACGAGCAAATTTCCATAACAAATCCTCTGCATAATTATGGACAATTTGGTCCGTTTACAATTGGTGTTGGGGCAACTGTTGTGGTTGGTGCTGGTGTTTCTTACGTTATTTACTAAATAAATAGTAAAAGGATTCTACCATGAGCTTTTTAAAAGTAAATTCAATAACTGGCAGAAACAACAACGCACCAACTTTTACAACTGGTGTTCAAATTTTATCAACAACTGATCCTATTGCAATTTCGTCCATAACTGCGGATACAATTATGGTAATTGGAGTTGCGACTGCATCCCAGTTTATTGGAGATGGATCTCAAATAACGGGTCTATCTGGAGTCACCAAAGCAAAAACTTTTGCACTTACCGTAATTAATTAAAATCATGTCACAACTCAGAGTAGATAACATTACTTCAAACAGAAATTCATCTACGGCTCCTGTTATATTTCCATACGGATTTGAAGTTGGTGCCGGTTATGCATTAACTTGTTCTGGTGGACTTAATGTAAGTGGTATTGTAACAGCTACAAATTTTTCAGGAAACGGGGCAGCTTTAAGTAATGTGCCAGGCACTACTGCTGGACAAACATTAGCATTCACAACAATACTATAATTTTATTCTCATGTCCGTAATCAGAGTCGATAGCATTACAAATAAAACGCAAGATGCGAGACCAATTCTTTCAATTGGTGCTTCAATTGCTCCAGGTTATGCTCTTACCGCCACTCAATTAAATGTTGGTGGAGATATTATTGCCACATCATTTGTCGGTGACGGTTCGCAATTAACTGGAGTTCCGATTTTGTCAATACCCCAAATTGCTGCAATTAAAAGATTGGGAATTTGGTTTGATGATTATCGTTTTTAAAAAGATAATCATCCAATAAATAAAAAAAAAACTTTTCATTTTTAAGGAGAAATAACAATGGCATCACCAAATATCGTCGGACTTGGTACTATTATTGGACTTACGACAGTTTATAGTACACCAAATAGTAGTGAAAATGTTTTCTTGAGCGCACCTGGATCAACAAATGCATTATTCAAAGTAAATAATATCATTGTTTCAAATACAACTTCATCAACAGTCAATGCTACTATTTCATTTAGATCTGCTGCTGGTGGTGGTGGTACTGCATTCAAATTAGCAAACAGCACTGCTATTCCTGCATTTTCAACTCTTGTCGTAATTGATAAGGCATCTGCGATTTATTTGGAAGAAAATAAGAGTTTAACAATCACTTCATCAAATGGTTCTGGATTCTTGGATGTTGTTGCTTCTTATGAAATTATTCGTTGATAATAAATTTAAATAAAATTACGGAGAATTTAAAATGAAATTGTATTCTAAAAATGGTTCAGAACCAGATGTAGTTCATATGTTAGTATTTTCAGATGGTTCAACGAGAACTGCAAATGATCATAATTATACTGAAGAAGATCTCAAAAAAGCTGGTTATACAGGTCCTTATTATCGCCCAGAATATAATGAGTATTTTCAACAATTAATTTGGGATTCTAATAATCTTAAGTATGAAGTTATAGATTATCCAGATGAGTTTTATTTTGAAAGAGTAAGAGCAATTAGAGATTCTGAACTTAGATCGACTGATCATTTCATGCTCGAAGACTCTCCAATAACAGCAGAAGAAAAGCAACAATATAAAAATTATAGAAATTGGTTAAGACGATTACTTCAAAAAATGAGTGACGCAGAACCTGAAGAAAGTAGAATTTCTATTCCCAGAACAGAAGAAGAATTTCGCAATCTTTTTTCACTAAAAAATTCTTTTCTTGGAATTACAAACGAACTTTCACCTACCTCATAACAAGTCATGAGATCTAAAAAATTAAAAGTTATTAGAAAACTTACTGATACTCAACTACAACTTAGTAATTCTTATACTGGAATAAGTGGAATAAACACTATTACTTCTATGGTAGGAATTGCATCTACAACTATAGTTTCTGAAACTTGTTTTGTTTTCTCTGGCCGTAGAACTCTGGAAGATACTATTCCGGCAGTTATTGCCGTTCAGGCTCCAGGAACTTATCACGGAAATTATGGATCTGGTAACCCTTTCGGTTCAGGAGGAGCTCCAGGGGCTTCATCTGGAAGTAATTTTATCTATGGTTGTTTAAATGATGTTTCGTCATCATCTTGGTGCATTAGTCAAGTTTCTGCTGGATGCACTGCTGGTATTTTTTGTCAAGCTAGTGCCAGTTCTGATTTCATGATTGCCAATAGAGGACTATTAGGAAATCCCGGAAATCCCGCAGGTCCAGACACGGGAGGAGAACACCCCCAAGGTCGTCCAGGAAATCCAGGGAATCCAGGATTATCAAGTTCTTTATTATGCACTTATGCGACAAGCAATATGTTTTATAATATAAGTTGTCATCAAGGATGTCCTGGTACTGGATGTCCACCCGCCTGTCTTGGTCTTGGTGGATTAAGTGGATATGTTTGCTCTCCTTTCTGTTCTACAATAAAAGTAGAATGCTTATGTTATGGAAATGGTCAAAGCATGTGCTGCGTTAGTCCTTCTAATCCTTCTAGTGGATTAGGTAGAGGGTGGGTGCATGTAAACACTACAGGCAGAAAAGAAAACTTAATTTAATTTTAATAATTTATTACATTATCTAAATGAAAAATCTTAAACGATGCAGTTCCCACTTGTGGGTTATTACAGATTTGCCACAAGAATTTGTTCAATTAATTGAAAAAGATTTATCTAATTTTGACTCAAATCTAGAACCATCAACAGTACACAATAATTCTTTAGTTAAAAACATAAGAAACTCAAAAAATACTTGGATTCCTAGTACTCATTGGATTTATGGGTTTATTTGGTCTTATGTTCTACGAGCAAATAGAGAAAATTTTAGATATGATTTGACTTCTATTGATAGTGAATCTATGCAATATACTTGTTATGACGAAGGTGATTATTATCAATGGCATACAGATGATAGTATAGAATCTCATATAGCATTATCGTCTATACTCTCATCTTCTAATGCAACACCATCACCCAATGCAATCAATGATTATTTATCAATCCAAACAGAATATGTAAGAAAACTTTCTTTCTCTCTGATGTTATCTGATGCAGATGAATATGAAGGGGGAAATTTTCAAATATTGGATCATAAAAAAACTTGCTTTTTGCCAAGAAAAAGAGGAACTCTTATAATATTTGATTCTAGAGCCCCCCATAGGGTTTTAAAAGTCACAAAAGGACAAAGAAAATCTTTAGTTGGGTGGTGTATAGGTCCTCGTTGGAGATAATATTATGGATAAACCCATTTCTTGGACGTACAATGAAGAATTTGATAAAAATGGTTTTTTTGTCATAAAAAAATTATGTAATCCGGAATTTTTGCACTGCAAAGTTCCAGAAGAAAATTTGAAAGGAAAAATGCTTTTTTATAATCTAGAGAATAAATTTTATACAGTAAAAGAAGAAGACCAAGTACAAGGTTCTATATCTAGATATAATTTTCCGGATTATTTTTCTGCCTATCATGAAATTAAATCAATTATAGAAAATTTTATCGGGAAAAAATTAAATAAAACATATTATTATGATCGATTTTATTTCGCAAATCAAGAATTAACCGCGCATCAAGATAGACCAGAGTGTGAAATATCATGCACCTATCATGTTTCTTCAAATATAAAAGATTCTTGGGATTTTAAATTAATATCTCTAACTGGTGAAGAAAAATCTATTTCACTATCTCCTGGAGATGCATTAGTTTATAAGGGAACTGAACTAATACATTGGAGAGATCCATTAAAATCGAAGTATAATAAGTTTGAAAGGATAATAAGAAAAATTCTTAGAAAAAAAGATGATACATATTATCATCAAGTTTTTTTTCATTATGTTCTACAAGACGGACATTTTATACAACTTGCAACTAAATAAATTTTTTGTAATTTTAAATAAATAAACATGAGTAAAATTATTTCTATTGATGGTGGAATTGGAAGAATTCTTTGTTCAATTCCCGCACTTTTAAAGCACCATCATTTAAATCCAAACAAAGAATGGTATGTGATTACATCTGCATGGGAATATCTATTCTGGGGAATTCCAGAACTTCAAAATAGATCTTTTCATTCTGAAACAAAGGGAATTGACAAATATTGGTGGGGAGCAGACGAAGTTATATCTCCAGAACCATATAAAGTCCCCCAATATTATAAAAATCAAATTTCTTTAGCAGAAGCTTTTGATTTTGAAATTAATAAAACCACAGATCATTCAGATCTTCCAGACTTAGATTTTATTTGTTCTTCTTCTGAAATAGATACTGCGTTTAGTGTTATAAAAACCACAAAACAATTACAAGGAAAAGAAAAGACTATTGTAATTCAACCATATGGGAGCACGGCATCTAAAAAAGACTATGGAATTGTAGATTATACAAACAGATCAATTCCTGAAGAATTTTATGAATTTTTAGTTGAAAATCTAATGAAAGATTATAATGTCATTTACATGGGACATTCGGATTTACATGATGGAAAATCTTTTATGCCTTCCCCAAATATTGGAGTTAGAGAATGGGCAACCACTATTCAATATTGTGATTATTTTATTGGATGTGATAGTTGTGGACAACATTTTGCAAAAGCAGTTGGTCAAAATGCTTCAGTATTCATCGCAGGAACACATGAAGTAAATACATCATATCCAAAAGATTTTCATATTATCAAAAAGGATTTACCATTTTATCCAGATGCTATGAGAATAAGTGGATTTGTTTCAGAATTGTCCTCAAGATTAAATGAACAAAGAACTGAATTTTCTGAAGATGAAATATTGCTTCATTATAATGATGTTATAAAAAGAATCGAATCTTAATGAAATATGGAAAATACTGATTTTGATAGTATTCAAAAATTTATTAAAGCATTAAAAATTTTAGATTATAATGAAAAAGACGTTGAAATGATATTAAAAAGAAAAGGAATAGATATTGAAAGTGTTAGGGGTATTATCAAATATTTTGATGTCATATGAATGATGAAATCTAAAACACCTAAATAAAAAAGAAAAAGAATTAATATATTCTAATGTCTCAAACCCAAGTTCAATTAGTTGGTAATGTTACTACGGGTGGTGTATTTGCTGGCATTGTAACTACAACGGCTGCAAATATTGGTGGAGGAGTTGTTGGTATCAATTCTACGGGTATTAATGCAACTGGAGTTTCTACATTCACTTCAGTAAGAGCAACCAATATTAATGCAACTGGAATAATTACAGCAACTTCATTTTCTGGTAATGGGGCAAATCTTACAGGACTAACAATTCCAGCAGGATTCACTGAACTTGATGCAGCACTGTTTTCATAAATATTTAAAAAAGAAATCAAATGGCACTTCGCAGAACAAAACTTTTAAATATACAATCTGTCACTGGTATTGCAACAGTTGGTATCTTTACTGTTGGTGTTACTCAAACTGCAGTTGGTATTGCATCAACCACTTATCTTCGTGGTGTGATAATGCACAATACTGGACTTTCAACTGCTACTTCATCTCTTTACGTTTATCCAAGTGGTGTTGATGCTTCTGGTGTTGGACAGACGGCATACCGTTTAGCAAAAGTAGACCTTGCATCAAATGAAACATTCTTCTTTGAGACAAATTATCCATTAGTTCTTACAAATCAAGATAAAGTTGTTGTAGATGTTACTCAACCATCAGCATTTGTTGGTGGAACGGGTATTGGTAGTGTCGTGAACTATCAAATTCTTGGCGATACTGACATCTGATAAGAGGTAAGTAGAATGGGTGCGAAAACTTCTAATATTAGAAAAGGACAAAATAATCGTAGTGATGGACACTTACTAGAGTATTTCCGTAATACTTTTGTTCGTGGCGGTAGTGGAGGAGCTGTAGCAGCTGTTTTTTCCGCAACAGGAGGAACTCTAGTACAATCTGGAGGATATAATTATCACGTTTTTACTCAACCTGATATCTTTTCTGTTACGAATACTACTGGGGTAGGAGTAACAATGACTTCTTTGGTAGTTGGTGGTGGTGGTGGAACTGGTGGAGGAGACTTTATTGGTAGAGCTGGATATGGGGGAGCAGGAGGAGTAGCACAATTTACATATATTATTAAAAATTCAAGTGATATTCCAGTTACTGTTGGATCTGGTGGTGGACCAGGATCAAATGGAAATCCATCTATATTGGATACTACTAGTGTTATTGGATACGCTGCAACCGCATTTGGTGGAGGAAGTGGTGGTGCCGGACTGGTTTCTGCAGATATTCCAGCTCAAGCCGGATCTCCTGGTGGTTCCGGTGGTGGAGGAGGCGGATCTGCATTTCCAAGCACTAGTGGTGTTTTGGGTAGTGCGCAAACGGTTACTATTCCAGTGATAACGATAGGCGTTGGAGTAGCAACATATAAACAAGGGAACCCTGGCGGAGACGGTCCGCTTGGATCTGGTGGTGGTGCTGGTGGTGCTGGTGGTGCTGGTGCTGGTGTGCCAGGAACATCCGCGCCATTTTCAAATTTTCCTGGTCCTGTAATATCTCCAGCTATACCCGCACCAGTTAGACCATCTTGGACTCCTTTTGTTGGTCCTACTGGTTTATTTGGACAAGGAGGACCTACGACTGGTGGAGCTATAGATTATACAGGAACTGGCGGTGGTAATGGTTCAAGTCCGCCACGTAATGGTGGATCTGGAATTGTTATAATCCGTTATTTAACTCCTTAACAAGGTTTAGAAAAATGGCAAATTACGCAAGAGTTAATAAAGATAATCTGGTGATTTTTATAACCCCAATTGATGAAGAAAAATTTATTAATGAAGAAGATATTCTTAATCACCTTTACAAATCTATTCCAGATTCAATAGAAGATCTTTGGATTGAAACCTCTAAAGAAGGCACTATAAGATTTCGTTATGCGGGTATCGGCTACTCTTATAATGAAGAACTAGATGCATTTATTCCACCACAACCTTATGCATCTTGGGTTCTTAATGAAGAAACTGCTGACTGGGAATCACCAATAGGCCCTGCTCCTACACTAACTGAAGCAGAGATTGAAGCAAATTCATTTTATCAATGGGATGAAGAGAATGGTGTTTGGGTATTAATAACTCCACCAACACCAGAAGAAGAATAAAACCACTTCATAAACCGTCTCATTCACCCCCACAGTCCTCTGCTGGGGGTTTTATAATATCTCTTGACAATACCTCCAAATTCCTGTATAATAACCTTTGTGGGGGTTGAAAAACAATGAACTCTATGAAAACCAAAAAATTCCTGATTAACGTTGCTCCTAAGACATCAAAGAGCAAAAACCGGTTTATCAATATGATGGATTCTTTACACGCAATGGAAGTAGAGCAAGAGACTGATACTCAACTCTTTGTCGTTTCTATCAACAAGAGATATTGTTTCTGGTTAAATAAAGAGAACGACCCGCACTGGAATATTATTAAGTGACTTCTCAATACATATACTTAATACTCTTTGCTTTTGCTGCATATCTGATTTG
>Ga0049081_10000596_pt1 | contig 13944 bp, 35 predicted proteins | sample GreLakmeER78MSRF_FD_66717 | JGI IMG/M metagenome (GOLD analysis project Ga0049081, IMG submission 66717) | Freshwater lentic microbial communities from great Laurentian Lakes, MI, USA - Great Lakes metaG ER78MSRF | ecosystem: Environmental > Aquatic > Freshwater > Lake | place: Great Lakes...
GACTTGTCCTGCTCCGTAGGTTCGTGGAGTTACCGGCAGGCGGTGAACAACCGCCGTTTGAAAGAGTGGCAAAACGCCCTCTTGCAGGATGAGAACACGCCTCGTCCTGAGGACTTTGTGCCCGCTGCACGAGCATGGGGTCAACGGGTTCCCAACACCCCCTTCGTAGAACACAAGGGGCAGACCTATGTGGAACTTTCGGTTCATAAATGCCTGCGTCAGGTCTATCTTGACGATCAAGGCAATCCGGTGTCCAAAGAATTGCTGGAGCCTTATCTCCAGAAATCGCAGGATGGGGGTCGCCAAGACCTCGACAACCCGGTCATCCTACGGGATGTCAAGGTTTGCAACATCGTGAGCGTCACTTATGGTGGTGATACGGTGGAAGTGGTGGAGCAATCCACTCTTGCTCCAAGCAAGTTGGCTATTTAATTTAATAAGGGACTGATATCAAAGATGATATCAGTCCCTTAAATTTTTTTTTGATTTTAATTTTCTTTTTCGCCCAAATCCAAAATCGGGTTTGCCCCGGTTTTGGATTTTTCTTTTCGCCGTCTTCTTTTTTTGGGTGGGGAACCTCCGTTGTACTTTCGGATAATGGTGAAGGGATGGCGAAACGAAAACAACAAACTCGTTTGTTACAACCCAACCAAGGAGTGGAACGATGAAGACCAAGGCAACCCAAGCCCAATACGCAACGGCTTACGACCTGTACTGCAAATTCGGCCCAAGTGCCGTCTACGGATATGCGAACGAAAACAACATAAGTTATTCCCCTTGTGAGGCTTGTGAAACCTCGACTCCTGACTGTCAGGATGATTCTTGTCTAGTGTGTGGCTCAGTTAAGGAAAGGCAGGAAGTGAAGATCCGCAATCCACATCCTGACCAGTTAATCCCCGATGCTGTGAATGACATTAGTTACACCGTCGAAGAACTAGAAGGGGCCGTGATTATTGAAACTGACGATGTGACGGGCAATACAGCTGTCAAAATGAAGGATGGCAAGGTCGCCATTCTGTTGAGTATCGACTTGGAGTAACTGGCGAAAGCTAAAAACTTTTCTCAATCATTACCCTAATGGAGACTGGAAATGAAACTGACAGATCGTGAGAAGGAAATCATTCGTGTGGCCTTGAGCTATATGGGTAGCAATGTGGACGATGTAAACGAAGCTACTGAGAAGGATTTCAAAGAAGAAGAAGTGTTTGAACTCTATGGCCGGATGGAGGGGAAGGCATGAGTGGTTTTCTGAGACAAACCTCTTTTGTACATTTTAGAGGAATGAAACTACAATAATAAAAACTCATTTGTAGGTGAACAATGCAACCAAATCAATCACCCAAGCCTATCATTCTCTTAAAATTAAAACCGGGAGATTTAGTTTGTTACTACGCATTTGATGAAAATAGAGACAAATACCTTAACAAAGCCGTTTTTGTTGAATGGGGCAAATTCGGTTGCATTGTTCTCAAAGCTAATGAAAATGGCAAAGACATCACCACAGAAAAAGTGGTCAGAGATGTTTTCCTGATTTAGGCGAAAAGAAAATCAACTCACCAATTATTGTTCAACTAACCCTAAGGAGTGAGTCATGATCGACATCCAAGCTAGTGATCGTGCGATGGCCGGTTTCTTACCTGTTGCCAACCCCACCGATGAGGTCACCCACTTCCGGGTGTCTGTCACTTACAGCAAGGGCGGCATCAATTACTTCAATTACCAAAACGAGCCGAAAGGCTACTGGATCAATGTCAGCCCCGTGAAGCTGGAAGTGAAAGAGTACGGCTCCTACTGGTCTGCTCTACTGAGCAAAGGTTTCCGGCACTTTGTTGAAGAGGCTCCCCGCTTCAACAAGAAGAAACTGGACAGCCTCTTCAGCCAGCTTTGTGACGATGTGAAAAACAAGACGGGCATCGTGACTGAGATCATGAACAAGGTGACAAATCTGGAAAGGGTTGCTGTCTGATGGTCAGGGGCAAAAGCAATTGCTTTTGCCCCCTTTTTGTTTAACCTCCTTTGTACTTTCGGATAAAGGCAGGGGATCACTTTTTTTGGCGAAAAGTAAAAGCCACCTGTAAAAAATGTCACCAAGGAGTGGAATCATGCAGACGCTAGAACAACAATTTGAATTGATTGAATTGGCACTAAGGGGTGAGGCAGACGGCACTGAGGCCGTTGATGCCCTGATGGATTTGAAAAGCAAGTTTCTGGCTTTGGCTGAAGTTGAGGGTAATATCACAGTTCATCAAAAACTTGCGTGGTTGCCGGATGGCACCACAGTCAATCTCGAATGTAGCGAATAGTAAAAGCCACATTTACTAATTGTTCCAACACGAAACCCCTTCAAGGAGCAAGAGATGCCGAAGTGCCATTGCGGTCAGAATTTTGAATTCAATCGCTACTGTGGGGCTGATGTTTGCCCCGCCTGTGATAATCACAAAGGCTTCGACCGCTGTTTCTGCGGTTGGAGTGTCTCTGGCCGAAATGGCCGGGTGGAATTGCAGGAGATGGGTGAAACCATCGACCCCGAGGACTATTGAGAATCTTCCCGGTGTGGGGGACAAATAATCACCTAGGGCACACCACCTAGGTTTAGAGGAGTCTAATTGATGAAGAAAGCTATTCACTTTAGAAAAATTATAAATTATAGGTTGTCTGATGAGGGCACCTATGAATATGAAGTGAAGAAAACTGTTAATTGCCTTGCCCTACCTATTGGCAAGATTATTGACAATAAACAACTTGATCAGTTTATTTTCGATAACCCTGATGTTGAATTTGTAATTAGCTAACTGCTATCACCAATAATTCTGGGTCGTTTAATTTTACTCCCGGTGTGGGGGACAAATAATCACCTAGGGCACACCACCTAGGTTTAAGGAGGATTTGAGATGTCAGAAAAGAATACAATTCATTTTATTGTGCCAGTTACAGTACCAGAAGGTTTTTCACACGATCTAACAGGCTATCTGAGCAATTTTATTGGAACCGGCCTTAGCGACCTGCATGATACCGTTGATGATCCAGATATCGAAACCGATGAACTGGATAATATAATTGTCACACAGGTCGAATGGGGGGCACCCTTCATCGAAGTTAAATACTAATTCAAATCCAAGGGGACTAACCATCCCCTTGGTTGCTTTTCATGAACCTCCTTTGTACTTTGTCCAAATGGCGAAACAAAAAACTACACATCTACAGTTGACTCTTCTCAATTACAACGAATAAGGAGAATTCACTATGTCTAAGATGTTAGTCTCCCTTAATGATCTTTCCTCGGCATCATGCGATCTGCATGATGTTATCGGTTCTCTTAAAAGAAGGAAAGGCTTGGATGGTTTGCAGGAGGTCAAACAGTTTCTAAATAGCTTGTATCCTTCTAGTCAAAATGATGAAAATTATGCAGAAGTAGAAATTAACTCTGCAAAATTGAAAACTTCCATAAATCAACTGCAAGCCCTGTGGTCATCACTCGATCAAAAGACCAGAAACGAATCCAAGGACGATGAGGATAGTGAGACGACAATCGAAGATTGTGTGGAAGATGTCTTGGTATTCTTGAAATCTCTCTCTGATTGATAATCACAAGCAACCAAAGGGACTAACCATCCCCTTGGTTGCTTTTCGTTCAACCTCCTTTGTACATTTCCATATCAACAAGCGCATATCAACAGGTGCATATACACATGTACAAGGCATACGACTTTGGAATTCTTAGCCCTGTTGAAATAGAATCAAATGAAACAATCAACGCAAATGCCGTTTTAACGCTGTTTGACGGCAATGAATGGCTCGTGACATGCCAACATGATTTAAATAGCCGTAAACGCAAAATAATGGCTTCTTACGCTGAAAGAAAAGAAGATGGTTCCCCCGGTTACTTCCTTCAGACCAACAATAGACCTGAAAAGCATATTTGGGAAACTATTTCAACTGTTGTGGAAAAAGAGTTGGCAACCTACCTAAGGAAATTGGCGAAAAGCAAAACTGCTTGCCACTAAGTGTTACCACTAAGGAGAAAAGCCATGAGAGAACGCAAAGAAGTTTGTGGTTTCATCTTCCGCAATCTACACCACAAAGGAGTGGTGTATAGCGTCCGAAACACCGAAGGACGCACTGTTGCCCACTCCAACAGCATTCTTATTCGGAATGCTAAGTTTGTAGTTCAGGAAGGGGGCCGGGAAAGAGTTCGGCGTGAAAAGAAAAAGTTTGTCCATGCCGGTGTAAGAGGGGAAGTTGTACTCGATCCAATCGAAGCAGCTAACATCATCAAATTAATGGATCAAAGTAAGACTGCTTATTACAATCCCTACAAAACTGACCACTTCGTTGACAAAGACAATAATAAAGTAGACAAGGCAGACTATGTTCTGCTCACCAGCGATGGTGATAAAGCCAAAGTGATATATCTAGCTATATGAGTGGAAATGCAGGGGGAATAGTTCCTCCTGCATTTTTTCTTTTCGCCCCTGTAACAAACCTCCTTTGTACTTTCGTGGATGACAGAGTCTACCCTGTCTGTAACAAACGGCGAAAAGAAAAATATTCAATCGTTAACCGTAGTCACTAAGGAGATCACTATGGACGATGCAAAGGCCCTCGCTGCTGTTTCAGGAATGATGGAAACCGACCATGACACGCTGATGGAAGCTTGGCAACATTTGGTGGACAACAGGATGGTCTGGAATCTGCCGGGGTCTTATGGCCGAATGGCACAAGACCTGATCGATGCAGGCCTGATCTCGGTCTAGCGAAAAGAAAATACGATCCCTGACATTCAGGAGAAAACCCATGAGAGACAACGATCTGCTAGACGGGGCATGGGATGCCCCTGCCAATGCTCCACCACCACCAAGTGCGTGGAAGCGCAAATCCTGCCGTGAACTCGATGCTCTAATGGGCATTCATGACGGCGAATATGAAGAAAACGATATCTTCGTTGCAAGGCCGATTTCCAAACCAGCCATTGCCAAGCCTGAAAAGGCAAAGGCATCCCCCAAACGGCGAAAAAGAAGAACCAAAGCCACAAGGGTGAAGCCAGAGGATGCTCAAAAGCTCCTCGATCTTTGGGTTAAGAAGTTGCTCACCGCACGGCGAAAGGTACAAAAGTACCGACAAACGGTGAAGAGATACCAAAAACAGGGGAAATTGTGATGCAGACCCAGACACTTGAATTTACTATGGCAATCGCAGGAAATGCAGATGCTTGGGTGCCTGCCTGCGGGGGAACTGAAACCCCCTTCAAGGCAAGGTCAGGTGCAAGGCTCCTGTATTGTTTCAATCCCCGTCTCAGAAAACACGCTTACATATGCTTGGACAACGACATGATCCTTGAGGATGCAGATGCCCAGATGCATCTTAATCCTCAGGACTACCAGTAGCCGAAGGGGGCCGGTGTGGAGCCGGTAGGGTTCCTTATGGGAATAAAAGATGGCAGGTAACCATTCCTGCCACGCCCTTTACAAAAGCAGCCGCCACAAAACCCCTTTGGCGAAAATAAAATTTCCATATCGACAAGTGTTACATATCACTAAGGAGGCCGAACGATGAAAAGTGTTCAGATGCCAAAAGCCGAGTCCAACACGATTGTGGTGGCCAAGCCCACCCAACGGTTGCACTGGGCTCCTGCAACACAACGCTTCCAGAATAAGAAGCACAAAACGGAACTTAAGAAGTTTCGTTACCAAGACTAAAAGAAAGGGGAGACCACCATCTCCCCTTCTATTCTTATTCAACCTCCTTTGTACATTTCCATATCCACAAGGTGCAATATGACAAAACTGCAAGGTGAGATCACGATTGAACGAATCCTGACACTTGAAAACCGTACCTATGGGGTCACTGGCACCGTTGAGTACGAATGGGAAGTGGATGAAGGACACTATTCCGACAGTCCACCAGACGACCCTGAGATCAATTGGAAACTGTTGGAAATCACGGGATTCCCAATTGATGATGAGGGCAAAGAGGGATCAGAAGTGAAAAACGAACGCCTATTGGCCAAACTGAAAGACCTGTTGGATGAACAAATCACTACAGACTGCTTTCCCAGTCCGTGGTGATTTTTGTTTTTTAAGGCAGAAATGCACAACGGAGGTTTGCCCTAACAAAAAAATCCCCGCCCGAAGGCGGGGATCTCCCCTTAGCAAGAATAGATCAGGCCGTCCTCACCGACGATCAGCCCAATTTCACCGAAGCGATGGCTGGCCTCAGTGAGAGTGTCGCCGTGTTCCGGCCAATCACCGTCCCAGAAGCCTGCGCCATGATGGCAGCGTGTGAACCAAAAGTCCCGGCCCGCATCGGTCAGATTGTCAGAAATCAGGGAGAAGTTCCCATCGTAGAACTTCCGGCAGTCTGCCTTGAAACTTTCCACAGTTTCAGGTGCAAGATCCGTCACCGAAAACTTGGAATCCAGAGGGGTGTCATCCACATCGCAGCTGCTGAACAACGCAGCTTCGATGTAGCCTTCCAAAAACTGGTCGAACATGAGGGTTTCCTCTGTTGGTTTTTGATTGGAACACTATCCGGAAAAGCAATTTTCTTTTCGCCTTTTCCCGGTACTGAACAAGTGTACAGTGGCGAAAAGAAAAAGCGGGATGGGATAGGTGTCAACACAAACCAAGAGGACTTGAAATGGAAGTGGAATTAGTTCACCAAGTTTACCATAAGACTCTTCCATTGTGGATCTATGAAAACGAGCACGATGCCAATGTGAGTGCCAGCTGGTTCGCATGGCACTGCAAGATTCCTACGGAGGAAATGGGAATTGTTTCATTCTCCAAGGCAAGTCTGAAGCCTTGGATGAAAATCAGCAAACTGAACGATTGATCCACGGGGAGGGGCCTAAGGGGTTGGGCCTCTCCCCTTTTCGCTACAACAAACCTCCGTTGTACATTCAATTACACTTTGGCGAATAGAAAAACTGGATTCAGGTAGTTGTAACAAACGAACCAAGGAGCCAAAATGCTCTCAATTGAGTGGGCAAAAGAGGATGTCCAAGACGGTGACATCCAAGAAAGCGACTTCACCACCAATCTGGCCGAATGGGCCAGCATTCTGCCCAAAATCACCGATTCCGGTGAGGATGGTATCAATATCGCCTTGTACATCAGGGACTACCGCAAAGGCCCGGAACAGTTTTACTGGGCATACCTTGAGGTAAATGACGGCAAGATTACCATGCCAGAGGTGGCTGAACAGGCTTCTGGCTCGAAAACCTTCAAGATTCCGGCCAAGTATAGGGCCGAGCTTGAAAAGGTGCTTAAAACACTGTGAACCACGGGGAGGGGCCTAGGGGTGGGCCTCTCCCCTCTCTCTTGCTTTGGCGAAAAGAAAGTTGCCAGTTTGCCTTTTGTCACTACCACTAACTAGGAGCTTCAGATGGAAATTGCATTCAACAATTTTGTTCGTCGTCAAACCGCTGATTCTTCCTTCTCCCACTGGACGATCTCGGATGAAGTTTTGCTCAACCGGGTTAAGTACGAATTCTCTAAAGCCAAACCGGGCTACAGGGACGGGGTGATTCTCGTGCCCGTGGACCCGGACGGCTTCTTCTCCAGCGTTATCCAGCTAAAGGCTGGGGACAAACTGGAAGGTGAGTTCAAGGCTCGTCGTGAGGGAGAAGATCCCCGCAAGACCCTTCATGCCAAGGGCAATAAGATGCCCGCACGGATGGTCGATGTTGTTCTCTACAGCAAGAATGTCCTTGCAGACAACAGCGAGAATTCGACCGAGGCTGACTGGGAAATCGTCAGCGTTAACGCCTCTCCCGAGGAACGATGGAGAGGTGAACTACCCATCCAACCTGACACCCTAATCGCCAACCACTTCCAGTTGAGTGGTGGCACTGCCACGAACATGACAGACTCAGAGTTTGTGGCTGCTCTGAAAACCAGCGTTCTGTACTGGAAAGACAAGGCGATGGTTGGATAAGGGAAGAGGGGGCTTTTGGCTCCCTTTTTTCTTTTACCCTAAGAAAAGTACAAAGGGGGTTTGTTACAGCAAAAACTATGGCGAAAAGAAAAACACACCGCCAATTAATATCCCAAGGAGAAAACGCCATGCTGAAAACGACTGAAGCGGCAATCAAAGAGATTGCTGAATTCGACAGCGTCGAAGGTGTCTGGGAAGTTCACTGCCCACTCAAGAGGGACTTCAGGGTTCCCCTTGATCCCGATGAGAAATCGTGGAAAGTTGGGGCCGAGTTTCGCAAGTGGTGCCACGAGAATGGCCTCCGCTTCGGAGGTGTCGGTGACGGCAACTTGGACGAAGAAGAAGGCTTCTTCTATGTCAAACGGCTTGAAATGGCCTAAGCCACGGGGGAGGGGCCTAAGGGGTTGGGCCTCTCCCCTTTTCACTACAACAAACCTCCTTTGTACTTTTCTTTTAGACTGTGGTGCTTGGCGAAAAGAAAAACCACACAGGGACTTTTGTTCCAACCAAAACCCTGAGGAGTGCAGCAATGGAAGCCAAAAACATGACCATTGAAGCCCTGAAGTGGGGCCGTGGTGAGATGCGTTGTGAGGTGGATGGGCTTCTACAGAGGCTCACCCAAAAGGCAATCAGAGGCAATCAGATCAAGAAAGCCAAATGGCTGATTAAACTGCGCAATAAGGTTAGGGACCTCAAATAACCTAGCCCCCTTCGGGGGGTTTCTTTTCGCCACCTAACCTCCGTTGTACTTTACATATCGACAAGCGCCCATATACACACACGAGGACTATGGCGAAAAGAAAATTGATCCAGAGACTAATGTTCCACTAACCCCTTCCAAGGAGACGACGATGATGACCACCACCGAAGTTCATGTCGGCATGGCTGGAAGCATTAGCGGATGGACTGATGTCCATCCGGTGACAGTAGTTGCCTTCAAAGGCAAGCGGGTAGCCGTGCAGGAAGATAACTGGAAGGTTGTCTCTGGTAGTGAGCATGACGGAAGTGCTCAATACGAGTACAGCCCGAACCCTGATGCCCCCATCAAATGGTTTAGCCTGCGTAAAACCGGCAGGTATGTTGAGGTGGGTGGCACCACGAAAAATGGCTACCGCCTAGGTTTAGGCCATCGCCGCCGCTACTATGACCCCCACTTCTAGTGGCTTGTGGCTTGCGGCGAAAAGAAAAAACCTATCCCAATAGTTGTTCCGATAACTCTCACTAAGGAGCCAAAAATGGCAAGCAAGACGATTTGGGGCAAGGGCATCAAGATCATCGTCGAGCCTTCGGAGGGCTTGGCCGTGGTTTTTGTCCATGTAGGACCCGGCAGGTTCGCCTCAGCCTCCGGGAGCTTTGCCTGTGCCATCGACACAGGGTTGGTGGACGAACACCAACTGACTGAGGCACAGTTGAACTGGCTTCAGGAACAGGAGGAAGAGGTGGCCAAGCGGTTGGGGATCGAAATTTGACCCGGCCCCCTTCGGGGGGCTTTTTTTTCGCCACCTATCCTCTGTTGTACTTTCGGTTGGCCCATATGACACTTATGGCGAAAAGAAAAAGCCCATCCTGACCATTATTCCACTAACCCCACTAAGGAGCCTGAGATGGCCACTGTCCTGACCGGAGACCAGATTCTACTGTATCGCCTCAAGGTGATTCATATGGCCCTGCAAATGCAGGCCAAAGGCGGGATGCGGCTCTGCCGAATGAATCCCCTACCCGTGGCGAGGCAGCTGGGGGCAAAAGGCCGAACGGCCAAGCAATTGCTGGCCAGCCTTGAGGAAATCTATCCTCACCTCAAGGACTGACCCGGCCCCCTTCGGGGGGCTTTTTTTACCACCCATCCTCTGTTGTACTTTACATATCGACAAGTGCATATCTGCATATAGCATATCCACAAGTGCATATACACAAGTACGCATATACACACGCATGGCGAAAAGAAAATTGCCGTTCTGACTAATGTTCCAATCGAAACCTCTTAAAGGAGCCAAAAATGGCTACCAAGAAGAAGCTGGTCAAGAAGGGTACCAAGATCAACCCCATCACTGGGAATGTGTGGTGGATGGATGAGGCTGAACTTCAGCTACACCCGGATCATCGGGGCTATGAGAACGGGGGCAGCAGGAGCAGTGAGTACAAGGGTTCTCAAACCCAATACAACGGCGACGACGAACTCGCCTACTAAACCACGGGGGAGGGGCCTAAGGGGTTGGGCCTCTCCCCTTTTTTCTTTTATAACCCATCCGAATGCACAACCGAGGTTCACCTGTTTGTTACAGGTTTGTTATGATTGGCGAAAAGAAAATTCATCCAACGATAAGTGTTCCACTAACCTCAAGGAGATTCAGATGAACCCTGAATACGATCCTGATTCGGCCTACGAAGACGCTCACGAGGGGCACTACCCCCAGCCTCCCGAAGGGGCTGATGATGAGGGTCTTCTCTACGACGACTCGGAATGGATCGCTGGCCGTGCCGAGTTGGACGGGGACTTCGATTCCGACATGAATTCTGCCGACCACGGGACTGATGAGGAATACTTCTATTACGGTAGCGACGAAGGGGATTGATCGACCACGGGGGAGGGGCCTAAGGGGTTGGGCCTCTCCCTCTATCTTTTGATATCACAGCGAAATGGGCGGAATTCAAGTACATCCTAGTTCAGTTCTGGAATTTTCTTTTCGCCCAATCGTATTTGTTACAGGGGGAACCTCCTTTGTACATTTAAGACAAAGCCCAGAATCCCAGAAGCCTAGTGTACAAGTGTACACGGCGAAAAGAAAATTGCCGTTTGGATAGATGTTCTAACCAACCCCCTCCTAAAGGAGATAGAGATGACCGAATCATTGAAGGCTTTGACTGCGGCACAAGCCTTGGCCACCTTGCGGGGCCTTGGCTGGAAGGTGATTGCCTTCAACCCCGAATTGGTCGCCGGGGTGGACCCGGCAACCCTCGAAACCGCCTCGGTGGAGGCCTACTGGCAGGTCCTTGAGGACATCGGGCGGGATGAGGAAGCCGCCATAGCTCTAGAGTAACACCCAGCCCCTTCGGGGGCTTTTTTTTATTTCCTTAACCTCCGTTGTACATTCAAGACACCGGATAAAAGCCCGGAAGACTAGTGTACAAGTGTACATGGCGAAAAGAAAATTGCATGGCGGATGGATGTTCCAACCAAAACCCCCTCCTAAAGGAGCAGTAAAATGGCCACCGCCACCGTCCTCAACACCACCATCAACTCCAACAGCACCTACATCGCCCCTTGGGGCGTGGTGGAAATGTGTGAGAACACCGATGTTGACCAGCACGGCAACATAATATCCGATGGCCCGGATTATTCTGTCCCTGTCTTCGTCTGCAACAGCAGGCGGGAAGCGGAAATCCGCTTGTGCTACCTGCAACGGGCAAATCCGTCCAAATGGTACCAGCTGGACTACGATATATGGCTCTCGGGCAGGACCATCCTGCACGATCCACCTGAAGGGGTGGAAAACACCAAATTCAAAATCGCATGACCAAAAAACCCCGGCCTAACCCGCCGGGGTTTTTTTGTTTTTTGGCCCCTAATTGAATGCACAACAGATGTTTTGTAAATTTGCGTTTTAAACGATCCTTTCCTGAATTGACCTGAGACTCACCTAACATTCCAAACTGCTGCCAAATCGCAAAATCAGGGCCAAAGAATTGAAACTAGCTGGTCTTGCTTGAATTGATCCAGTAATATGGCCAACCTCCTTTGTACTTCAGTCTTGCCACCGTACAGGAAACCCAAATATGGCGAAAAGAAATTTGCCGTTTGGATAGATGTTCCGATCAAAACCCCCTCCAGTAGGAGTCCTGAGATGGACATGGAAAAATGGCTTGCAGACGCTGATCAGGACAGCGTCTGTCCCCCACACGAATGTGTGGAAGTGGTTTCTGACGGCCTTCCCTTTCCCTATTGCAAATACTGCGGGGAATGGCTGTTGGACGAAATCGTCTAACAAAAAGAACAACCCAGCCCCTTCGGGGGCTTTTTCGTTTAACATGAACCTCCTTTGTACATTCAAGACACCGGATAAAAGCCCGGAAGACTAGTGTACAACTGTACACGGCGAAAAGAAAATTGCCGTTTGGATGGATGTTCCAACCAAAACCCCCTCCAGTAGGAGAATGAGATGGAAGAAGCCCAAATTGCCCGAATCGCCCTGAAACTGCAGGCTATGGAGGCAATAAGTCGCCTGATGAAGGCGGCTTACGATCAAGGGGACTACGCAAGGGTGGTGGCCCTCAGCGAGGCCCACAAGGCAGTCTATGATATTGCCTCTTGACCCACCTGCCCCCGGCCTAACCCGCCGGGGGCTTTTTCGTTTACCACAAACCTCCTTTGTACTTTCAGTATGCTGAACAAGTGTTCAGTACAAGAAGTATGGCGAAAAGAAATTTGCCGTTTGGATGGATGTAACCAACCCCCTTCAAAAAGGAGCCCAGACCATGTGGGAACTACATTTCGAATTTTCTGAGGACTACCGGCATAAGTCACTGGTGGGCGATGTCCCCCAAGCTGCACTTGTGTGGCTTGAGGAGAAATGGGAGTTGCTGCCCCGTGACGGGTGGCAACACGAGGGCTCCCTGAAAGGGGAGCCCGGCAAACCCGCAGTCTTGCGGGAGACCATGAATCTCGTGGGCAAGAACGACCATGACGAGGCCGTGGTCAAGAGTTCCCTCGAAGAGGTGGAAGAGGTGGTCCTCTAAACCACCTAGTCCACCCAGAACCCCCGGCCTAACCCGCCGGGGGTTTTACCCTTTACAACAAACCTCCTTTGTACTTTCCCATATCCACAAGGTGCATATACACATATCCACAAGCGTATATAAACACATACACGCAGGTGGCGAATAAAAAATTGCTGCCCAGATGGATGTAACCAACCCCCTCCAAAAGGAGCCTGAGATGACAGCTTTCTCAAAAGCTTGGAAGTATTGCTCCAAGCCGTCTGCCCGAAGGAATCGGGCAAAATTGAAAAAACAAATCCGGAGGGCGCAAAGGCGCAATCCGGATAATCCCCAGAAATGGGACGCACGACTGGTTAACTGAAAAAACCCCGGCCTAACCCGCCGGGGTTTTTTTGTTTTTATACGGCTCAAAAAAAGTACAAAGGACATTCTCTAAATTTGCGTTTTAAACAATCCTTTTCTAAATCGACCTGAGACTCACCTAGCAGTCAGAACTCCTGCCAAATCGCAAAATCAGGCCCAAACAATTGAAACTAGCTGGTCTTGCTTGGATTGATCCAGTAATATGGCCAACCTCCTTTGTACTTTTCCATATCCATAAGGCGCATATACACATATCTACACGCCTCACATACGCACGCACAAGGCGAATAAAAAATTGCAGTTTGGATAGATGTTCCAAACAAAACCCCAAGGAGCCCTGAAAATGGCCGCTCAAAACCAAAACACCCCGGATGGCCCCTGCGAGGAATGCGGCAGTGCCAATGGGCACGACTGCATTGTCCACGAACAATGGGCAGCGCAGGTCCTCTGCCCATCCTGCTACGACGAACTCGTAGAGGAATATGGCACAGGCCTGTAGGTCTAGAGAAACAGATATCAAAAGATATTCTGTTTCTTTTTACAACAAACCTCCTTTGTACATTCAATCCGCCTAGTCCCCTTCGGGGGCGGAAAACCCGCCTAATGGCGAAAAGAAAATTGCACGGCGGATGGATGTTCTAACCAACCCCCTCCAGTAGGAGCAGTAAAATGGGCGCTTTTTCTAAGAAAATCCGTGTACGGGCAGAAAACGGAGAGGCTTTGGCCGCTGCCTTGCGGCAGGCGGGATTCGAGGCCAAGTTTCTGGGGCCGGGAACGGCCCATACTTCTCTTAACTGTGGTTGCAGTGACGAAAGTCACTGCCCCCAACACCCATCGGCCTATGTCCCCCAGCAATGGGGGGCAGTCGAGACCAATGTGGGTGGGAACAAAGCCCACAGCATTTGGTTGGCCTTGGGGCTGATCAAAGAA
>Ga0049081_10000604_pt1 | contig 13865 bp, 4 predicted proteins | sample GreLakmeER78MSRF_FD_66717 | JGI IMG/M metagenome (GOLD analysis project Ga0049081, IMG submission 66717) | Freshwater lentic microbial communities from great Laurentian Lakes, MI, USA - Great Lakes metaG ER78MSRF | ecosystem: Environmental > Aquatic > Freshwater > Lake | place: Great Lakes...
GTAAAGTTAATATACGTATCTGTACCATCGGTAAATCGAAAGTACAAACCAATTACTGCGGTATCAGAAGAATGCTTGTTCCAATTTGAAAGTAATGGAACACAAACGCACGATTTATCTTGAAACATAATATTTTATTTACAATTAATACAACCGGTACTGTGTGATAAGCCAGTATCATATTTAGAATATTTTCTAAAGTTAGTTACTACTTTCGCTAACATAGGGTATTTTTTTGCATTCCTCAAAACAATTCTTTTATTTGTATCGTGTACACCCGGCTTCATTAAAATAGAACCACTATAAATATCGTATTCTGGTCCATCTACTTTCCAAGTAATGTTAAATAATCCATATAATATATGATTTATTCCTTTATTAAGTGAAGAGTAATTTTTCACTTGGTCTGCATCTATTTCAAAAAATACACGTTCTGGTTCATTTCTTTTATAAACGAAATATCTTAGTATTTTCCCTTTCTTCAAGTCTTTAGAAGTTGGCCTTACTTTAACCACTCTCGGTGCTCGGTATTTATAAAACTGTGTAGTTTCTCCAATTGTTTTCCGTTTATCACCATTTGGTAATATAGTAAACTGTTTCAAATCCAAATACTTAAAATATGATTTAGAGCCTTCCTTGAATCGAACCAACCTTTTTGATTTAACATGATCCCAATTCTTTTCTGTAAATATTTCTCCAGTACTATATCTATGAAAATAACCAGAATACTCTTCCCAGTTATCCAAGAACATATATTCTCTACCATTAGTAAAGAGATTTTTCTCTATCTGTTCATCGGGATAATATATTTTTCTTCGTATTGCCATGGTGAACCTCACTTAAATTTAGCCAAATTTACCCATACCAATTCTTGCAGCAGTTGATAATGTAGTTTCCCAACCAGCTGCACTAATTTTATGATCTATCTTAGTAACAACAAATACTAAACCTGCGCTGTTATATGATGTTGGAACTAAAGATGTTTTTATAACATCACCAAATCGAAATCCACTAACACCATCAATAGTTACTGTAAAATCAATTGGATACAAAGCTTGATTAATCCAATGTGAATTAGCAGAACCTGCTAATTTCTTCTTTTTAGTCAGTAATCCTCTGAATGCTTCACACCACGATAAGTTGAAACCAGTCTTTGTAAAATTTGCAACTGCTTTTTGCATTTGTTCATTAACTTTCTCAGCCTCTGGACTTATCGTTCCAGTTGGTGTTTCAATATTAGAGGGTTTGCCACCTCTTGCTTTTGTATAAGCAGCAGCAGCCATTGCTGCGGGTGGTTTTGAAGATATACTAACAGATTTTATAAGTGGTTTGAATATAGTTGCGTCAAACCTAATTGCTTTAGCGTCAACATCGTCTGTGATTGCTTTTGCAATATTTGCATCTTCAATCGATACTATTGTTTTAGAAAGACCAGCAGATGAATTACCATCAAAATTAGTTGGAGGTTCACACAATACAGCAGATATTTGATATATATCACCTGAAGCAATATTTATTCTTTTTAATACAGTTTCAAGAAACTTTGTAATATTTTTATATGGTATGTTTGCAGCATTCTCGGTAACAAATTCATCGTATGATTTTTTTACCCAATCAACACCAAGTAAAATACCAGAAATAAAAATCTTTGGTCCAGTACCAAATTCACTTTCAACTGAACCATATGCTGGTTTGCATTCTCCATAAGAGCCCATTGCGGAATTCGGAAATATAACATCGATTGGATATGCGGATTGAATATCCGTATACCCCTGTGTGAAGTTACCGTCTGACAGTACTTTTATTATTTTTCCAAGCGCAGTTGTTCCACCCGTACCTTCAAATTTTTCAATTAACATATTAGTGAAATCTACAAGAGTACCAACTGTAATATACCAAAATGGTTTTACTGCTGCCGCACCCTCCGCATCATTTGGTGGGTCTGGTGGATCTTTGGGTGTTACTTCCTCATCTGGTTGACTATCTTGAAACGGCCATCCAATACCAACATAATCCAAATACTTATTTATAGTATTACCCTTCGGTAATATTAATATTTCACCTGGTTCTTTTGGTTCAAATACAGGTATACCAGCACCACCTGTATCTGTTGTTACTGGTGGGTCTTTTGGGATTGGTGGTGTTCCTTCTTCAGCAGGTTCTTTGTCACCAAGTCCCAAGTCACCATCAATAACCGAAGATAAATTACTTGCCTGTATTGCAACTTCAGTTGGATCTTGAACTTCTTCAACCGGCTCTCCGTCTGCTGGTTTTACGGTTTGATCACCTGACATACCGAGTGCAATGGTTGCGGCAGAAACAACAGAACAATCCGCAGTCATAGATAAGTCTGCATTAAATGACCAGTTGAAATTATTTACTATTCCAGTAAATGATTGTCTTGATCCCGCTCCACCATAGCTCCATCCCCATGAAAGAACAACATCTTTACCCGGTGTAAAGAATGCTTTATCAATACCTGCCATACTAAATCCGCCACCATACATTTCTGGAAAATATGTAAATGCAAATTTACCACGTAACAAAGAACCAATAGTACCATCGTTTGTAATATCTATTGATTGTAACAATGGAAATTTTGGAACATTACGAGAGTTATATAATTTTAAATTACCCGATGAATCAGACATTACTTTACTTCCAGGAAAGCCCAATGTTATTCCACCACCTGATATATGACCGTATGCTGTTTTTCCATACGACCATTCGAGTGCTTTATTGGTTTTTCCAGCTCTAATTTTTCTACCAGCATTATTTGCCCTTGCAGCTAATTCACCTTTTACATAACCAAGTGATGCGTGATAAAATGGATTTTCATATGCGCCACCCCATACAGGCATCTCTTATCTCCAAGTGTTATAATTGTCCAACAATGTAAGTATACCTGCGTCTTCTTGATAATAAGGTATTCTAACTATTTTTCCAGCAGGAATATCTAAACTCCCCTTTCCTAAGTTATTAACTTTTGCTATAACAAACCATAGTGAAGCATCATTATAATATTCTTGTGCAAGAATATCTAGTCGGTCTCCTTCTTGTGAGAGAATGCGAACATCCTCTGTTTTCTCAAAGTTCGGATAAAATACAGAAGATAATCTTCTAATATATTTCTCAGTACCGTCCGATTCAATTTTCTTTGCGTTACTAACTATATATGAACTTTCATAGCGATTTGCCATAAAACCCTCTAATGATATTAAGAATCAAAATCTATTGTATATAAATATCACTAACCACGCTTTTTCTTCTTTTTACTTCTAGGTTTATCTGTTGTACCAGTTGTTTCAGTTGCATTAGTAGTTGAAGGTGCAGCTGGTCCGTATTGATCATTAGTTGGTATAGCAGGTCCATATTGACTGTCTGTTACTACGGTTTCAGTACCAGTTGTTTTTGGTGGAACATCAGCAGGTGCACTAGTTCCAGACTGAGGTGTTGTAGTTGCAGTTGGATTAGTTACAGTTGAGGCTGCTGCATTAGTTTGCCCATCTGAAGTTGGTGTTGTACCCGTACCAGTACCAGGTGCATTACCTGCAACTTTTGTAGTATCAGTTGCCGTTGTTGTGCTACTTGGAATTTCTCCTGCCTTTGCCGCATTACCAACGAGTCCTTTGGAACCTGCGGGTACTGTTGTTGGTTTTTCATCGTTAGTTTCATCACGTAGCTTTGGATCAACATCAACCAAATCGGCTTCTTTACCATCTGGTTTAGGTGATGAGAACAGAGCTGTATTATCAGCATCGGTTACGCTTGCACGTGTACCATCATCCTTAGTATCAATTGCTCTGAAGTAGTTTACCTTAGTGTCAGAACTTGGCATTAGACCAGATTCAATACCATCACCTGTGTTTCCATCATCATACAACGAGTACATGACACCATTGTATTCTGGACGATACACACCAAACGGAGTAAATCCAACAGATACTTGAATATTTTTTGGTAATTGTAGCACACCAGGTGAAGAAAGTAATACGTTAGGTGTTGCGTCATTAGCAGCAGTTTTTACCGTTTGTGATCTATCTTCTGGTAATTTTGCTGTTTCCCATGTACTACCAACATTATCAAATGTATATGATAACGAACTTATAAACCCTGGCATTTTACGATATAAGTGACCAATATTCAAACGAATAACTGGACCACGAATTAAACCCGCTGATGTGTAATCTGGCGCAGTCCATGAAGCAAGATAATTCAACTTTCTCCATGACGCTTTCATTTCATCACGAGAACCAATGTGCACAGTAAATCCAAACGAAATACTTCTTTCATAGCCATCATAAGTATAGAGTGGATCTCCTCTACCCATATATTTTACAGCATTCCATTTTGGACTATGTGTATCTTGAATATTATCAAAAGTTGCTCTAAATACTATTGCTTCAGCAGGATTATTTATACCACCTTTGTCAATCTTTAAACTTGTAAAGTAAAATTCTACTAAGTCTTCAGAACCAGGTATCCCATCTAAATTTTTTTCATATACTAAATTTTTGTTTATAGGTTTTGTTACTTGTTTATAATCTATAATATTAATTCTATCACCACGAAATTGTCTACCTTTCTTCAAAACTGGTACAGCAGCACCGGTTTTCTTATCTTTCATATAATGTATATTTGATACAAATGGTAAATTTCTCTGACTACCTGGTTCTCCGTGTGCACCAAGACCATAGAAATTTTCTAAATTTTGTTGATGGTAACGCATAACCTTTGGGTCAGACATTATAAATTGTTTTATTTGTAATTGAGCTGCTGCTGCGTTTGAACCAGACGGAGTAGATGGCGGAACTTCACTATCATATATATCTTGTCTAAAGTCATTGTATTTACGTGAACGTGTTACTGTTCCAACATCTGCCTTACGTAAGTTGCTGTAAGTTGATGTTAAATATTTTTTAAGTGGATCTGATTCAGTTGGAGAACTTTTATGCAACGGAACGTCTTGATTATTCAATGCGTTAGCATATGTTTCTGGTTTAATTATCGATGAAAATGTTTTTGTTTTTGGAGTGAATGTGTCCAAACCTTTTATTCTGTTTATTGTCTCAGAATGTAAAGATATTGGAATGGATGCAGCACTTCCAGAAGTACCTGCACTACCTGTGCTCGCTGTACCACCACCTGCACTTACAGTATTACCTGGACCATTTGGCAACAAGTTTATAAGTCCTTTAATCATACCGAATGCAGATTTTCCACTTGTGTTATATTCATTAAACAATTCAGCAGAATAACTTCCACCTGGATTCACATCACCATTTTTATCACCAAGATTATAAAATTGATTTCTAAGTGCAGTTTTTTGATATTGTGGATTTGAAGTTGTACCAAGTCCTAATGCAGCACCTGCTGAAGCAGCTGCAGCAGCCGGAGAAGTTGGTACTGCACTTGCTGCGGTTGTTGTGGCAGGTGGAGTTGGTGGTACGGCCTCAACTAAGAATGCATTGGTTGTATAATAAGTAAGGTATGGATGAGTTGCTCTTCTTATTTTTGTACCACCAATTCCTAATGGAGCACCTGGTCCACCGAATCCACTTGAAATTCTATATATTTTTGCGTGTGCATGATCAAATATTAAGCCTGCAACATTAGGTTTGAATGAATTAGGTAATAATTCTTTCATCAATCCGATTAATCTACTGTAATCTGTTTGATCACCATCGCTTTTTGGAACTTCTAATTCTTTGAAATTTGAACCAGCAGGTGTACCATCTTTTAAAAATTCTCTTTTTATTGCAGTATCACCGTATCGATTCAACATCGATGAATCCAAAGCACCCAACAAACTGTGTCTTGGTAATCTTAAACCAATTGGTGCACCACCTGTATTTGCAATTAAAGCCAAAGGATTGAAAATTTGTGTTGGTGACATCCCAAAAGAAGTTGCAGAAGCCAATGAATCAATAATACCGTTAGCTGGTCTTTCATCTACATTCGGATTCATTAATTGTAAGCCAACTTGTTTTGCTAAGAACAGTAAACCTTTACCAGTTATCAAGAATTTACCAATACGTATTACGTCATTAAGAATACGGTCTGCCATTGTAACAGCACCACCACGAACAAGTCCTTCATCAAAGTTTACACCAAATCCCCATCGCTGTCCAATGTCTCTCATCACAAATGGTTGGTCTGCTGAACCTAAGAAGTCTGGATTGTAAGCATCTGCTCTTAAATTAAATTTGGAATATTGTAAGTCTAATGGTGAAGGTGAATTTTGTTTTATTGCCCATTTAGCAACGTATCCTTTTTTCTCTGTAAAGTTTCTTATGTTTTCTTCGTATGTTCTTCCATAGTAAGAAGAATCAGTATCAACCTTTGAATCTGGTACTTGATTTTGCAAAGAAGATAATCTACCATTACCGAAAATCTTTTTACCAAAAGTGTTGGGTGCATACAATTCTCTATCTGTAATGAGTCCACCTTGGAGTTCACCTCTTGATATTTGAATAGGAGTTCTTTGTTGCAGTTGTAAATCGTATCGCATCATTGGTGAAATTATCGGATACATAGTATCACTCGTTGATGTCATTTTTACCATAAACCCGTTTCTTGTGGAAGGAGTATATCCAAAGAAATTAGTCATAGGAATATTATTCACTAAAGATTTGTTCAGTCCATTTTCAGTTGATAGTGTTGAATAACTTGAAGCTAAGTTTGTATTTTCTTTATTTTCAAAGAAAGTTTTAAACCCTTGATCAGTCATAACACTACGGGTAGCAGAATCCAAGTCTGGCAGTTGCATTTTTCTTTTTGGTGTAATACCAAACCAACTAACATTTGGCGCTTCTAAACGTGCCCCTTTCCAATTATATATACCAAAATCTTCAGTATAAAAACTTTGATATGTTTGTGCGAATGTTGTAAACCCACTTGAAGCAGCGTTATCTAAGAAATCTACTGCTGGCGCACTTATTCGAACACCCTTCCAGCCAAATTGTGTAGAATCTAAATCATATTTGGATTCAAGTAATGGCGGGAATGAATTAAATCCTGATGCATTTTTATTTTCTATATAATCAATTGCAGGTGCGTTACTTCTTTTTCCTAGAAATGTAAACTTACTAGTGTCTTCCTTAAATTTACTTTGAAGTGGTTCTGCATTTAATACAAAACCGTCTGAATCTTTATTATCAAAGAAATCAATTGGACTTGGTAATTTACCAGTAAACCCAAAATTTGAAGATTCGTGTTTATATTCTGTTTGTAATGATTCTGGTTTTTGAGTAAAACCAGCAGCATTTTTTGCAGTAGCATCGAAATAGTTTACACCTTTTTTAGGCCGTGAACCTTTGAATGTAAATTCTGAAGCCTCTGTTTTGTATTTGGTTTCCTCTCTAACTTCTGCTAATCTATGGAAACCTTTTTTTGTAAATCTTTTAGTTAAATCAAAGTAATCAACTTCTGGTGATTTTGCTCTTGTACCATTCCAATCAAACTCAGAAGCATCATCTTTTAATGTTGTTCCTGCTATTTGATATTTTGTTTCTTCAAGTTGCTTAGCAAACTTATGAAACCCCTTTGTTGTTCTTTGATTACCCGTATCAAAGTAGTTAACTTCTGGTGCAGCAGTGCGAGAACCATCCCAATCAAATATCGATGCACCACCTTTTAGTTGGTTGCCACTTGTTTGATAAGAAGTTGGTTCTTGTTGTTGTGATAATATATGAAAACCTTTGGATGTTGCAATATTTGATTTATCAAAATAATTTACAGCAGGTGCTTTACCTCTATTTCCATTCCAATCGAATACTGATGATTCTGGTATATACTTTGTATCATACTGTTGTGCAAATGTGTGAAAGCCTATTGTTGTGTTTCTTTTATTCAAGTCAAAGTAATTAACCGCAGGTGCTTTTTGCTTCTGCCCATCCCAATCAAATTCCGATGATTCTGGTATATACTTTGTTTCTAATTTTCTTGCAAACGTATGAAAACCTACCGTGGTAAATTTCTTAGTTAAATCAAAGTAATCAACCGCAGGTGCTTTTTGTTTTGTTCCGTCCCAATCAAATTCTGATGATTCTGGTACGTATTTGCTCTCATATTTTATTGCAAATGTATGGAAACCAACTGTTGTATTCTTTTTAGTTAAATCAAAATAATCCACTGCTGGAGCGGCCGAACGTGTTCCATTCCAATCAAATTGAGAAGAGTCAGGAATATACTTTGTTATCTGAAACTGAGTAAAGGTGTTGAATCCTTCTGTTGTATACTGTTTCAATAAGTCTAAATAGTTTACCGCAGGTGCTTGTGAACGAACACCATCCCAATCGAATATTGATGATTCTTTTACATATTTTGAATCATGTAGTATGTGAAATGTTGTAAATCCAGATGTTGTGTTTCTCTTAGTTAAATCAAAGTAATCAACCGCAGGTGCTTTGTCACGTGCACCATTCCAATCAAATTGGGAAGATTCTTTAATGTACTTAGAATCTAATTTAGCTGCAAACGAATGAAAACCAATATTAGTATGCGCGTTTGTTAAATCAAAATAATTAACAGTTGGAACATTTTCTTTATTACCATTCCAATCAAATTGGGAAGAGTCTGAAATATACTTGCTATCGTACAAATTTGAGAAAGAAGTAAATCCATCGTTTGTATACGTGCTAGTCAAGTCAAAGTAGTTTACAACTGGAGCCTGCTCTTTTGAACCGTCCCAGTCGAATTGTGAAGCATCTTGGATATATTTACTATCATAGTTCTGTGCAAATTTAGTAAATCCGGTAGTAGTATATCTACTGAGTAAATCAAAATAATTTACTTCTGGCGATTGATCACGTGTTCCGTCCCAATCAAATCGAGAAGAGTCAGGAATATAACTTGATATAAATGGTTGAGATAAAGTTTTAAAACCTTCTGCTGTATGTGTATTTGTAATATCAAAGTAGTTTACCGCAGGTGCTGCTCCCTCCCAATTAAATATAGAAGAGTCTGGAATATATTTACTATCATACAGTTGTACAAATTTAGTAAAACCAGCTGTTGTATTTGTTTCAGTTATATCAAAGTAATTAACTTCAGGTGCTGCACCAGATTTACCTTCCCATCCATACTTAGAAGAATTATCTATATAAGCACTTTCTAACTGTGAAGTAAACGCCTTAAACCCTTCTTTTGTATAAAGTTTATTTTCATCAAAGTAATTAACTTCTGGTATCTTTACAAATCCAAATCCTGAACTATTGATAACAAAAGCAGTTTTATTTTTTTCAACAAAAGTTTTAAATCCTTTTGCGTTCTCATCACTCATATAATTTACAGAAGGTGCTGCACCAGATTTTCCAACCCAACCATATTTTGAATCACCATTGAATTTACTATCACCTAACTGCTGTCTTGCTGTAAATCCACTTGCCATTGAGTCTGGAAAAAAGTTTACTTCTTGTGTGTCAACTGCAGAATATTTTGATTTTGATGGATCTTCATTTCTACCAAAAGGAATAGTTTTTATAGCCTTATCTAAATTATATTTACTGTTGTCTTCTAATTGAACAGATTCTAAATCATATCGAATAGTATCAACTATTTGCGATGGAGTCATTTCCATTAATTTTGAAATCGGTGTATACTTCGCAGGAATACCATCTACATTATAATCACTTATATCTTTTACCAATTTAGTTCGTAAATCAGTTTTAAATATTTTTGTATCTGGTATTGTAATAAATCCATCAACTGGTAAGTCAGTAAACAATTCTGGTGATTCTATTGTTTTATCCATTGACAAAACAGAACGCTCGAATGCAATGTCCGGATTTAATATATTATTTAACGGAGAAAATAAATCTTTATTTATAATAACAGATTGTGGTTTCAAATCATTAAATAATGGTTTAATATTTATAGTAACTTTTGGATCAACTACATCATCATTGGGCAATACAACCCCTCTTGATGTTATATCAACAGACTGACTATTTCTATCTAAAGACAATGGTATTCTATTTATCTCAACTTTAGGATCTGTTATATTATCAGATGGGTCTGAACTGTTTATTGGTATTTCTGGTGTAGAATCTTTTCTATTAAAAGTTAATGTAGTTTGTTTTGGTTGTATATTAGATTGTAAATTATTTTGACCAATGCCGATTATTCTTGGATTTATTTCTGATTTATTTAATTTACTTTCAAAATTTTCTTCACGTATTTGAGCAAATTTAGATGCAATAGTACCAGAAGATAATTTAGCCAACGGTGTTAATTCCGAATCAATATTAATGTTAGAGTATTTAGAAACAGCATTTACAAGTCCCTCTTGAAAAACTTTTTTCACAATATCATCTAATTTAGAAGTCTCGAATTTTTTTTCTATGGGTGTGGTTGTAAACGGGTTTACATCATCTAATTTAGTTCCTTCCAATCTACTTTCAATTGGTGTTGTTTTAAACGCCTTATTATCATCCAAATTAGATTTACCCAACAAATCTTCTATTGGTTTTGTATTGAATTTCTTTATATCGTCTAATTTAGTTTTACCAAGTAGTCCAGATAATGGTTTTGTTTGAAATTTCTTTATATCATCCAATTTAGTTGAACTCATCATTTCTGCTAAACTACGTTTTTCGATTGGATTTATATTAGGAGACATGGATTCCATTTTATCAGAAACAGGAGTTACATTGGCAAAATTCTTACCATCCTTAGCTTTTGAAGAAGCAGATGTAGTTTTTGCCTGCTTTACAGAGGTTGATCTAAATTTTGATAAGTCTGATTGTAAATCTACTAATGACATCATGTATCCTAATTATTTCATATAAATATAACTCTAAGTAGATTATTAAATTCTACGGCCGTATGTATTATCTATCGCTATATTATACGCTTTTTTGAAATCAATTTTACTTTGTATCTCTTCAACTGTTTTTTCACCGAACTTTATTATAGTTGGTTGACTAGCCATACTTTCTATGATAGAAATTAATCTATCTAATTTACCACCCAACGCATCTCCAACATCACCCTTCGCTTTACCAGGTGCTTCACCAGGAGGTACACCTGTAACTGTTGGTGGTGCTGCTGTTGTAGCTGGTGTAGTAGTTTGTGGAATACTTGTTATTGTTGATTTTGCTGTATATTCATTTGCTTTATTTGCTGCGGATGCCGGTTTACTTTCTTCAGTACCACCGCCACCAAATAATGAAGTTATCCCACCCATTATAGAACCAACTACATTAGAAACACCCCCACCACCGCCAACTTTATCCATAACTTTAGATAATTTATCAACATCAAGTGTTGAAATAGTATCGGAAAGTTTTTTTAGTGAATCTGATATTTGACTAAATGCTTTTGCTGCACCAGATATTTTTTCTGGATTTAACTTAGTAACAAGTTCACTCATTTGCTCTAATGGACTTTTACCTCCAGCCAAACTACTAAGTCCTTCCATAAGTCCACCACTCATGTTTTTCATCAATCCACTTAAAGCGTCACCAAATTCTTCCAATTTACTAGCATCGATATTACCCAAATGCTCTGCCATGACTTTCATAGCAACACCAATACCTGCAATACCGGCAACAACAGCACCAATTGTTTTTGGGTCAACCTTATCTAAGATTGTTATTAATTGGTCTATTGGACTATCACCACCGACTAAACTACCGAGACCCTCCATTAGTGCGCCGGCTCCAGCACCACCACCAAACATTGCAAGTGCTGCACCGATTGCGGTTATACCTAATGCAATTAGTGCCAACTTCGCAGGATCTAGTTTTGTTAAACTCAGTAACTTGTCTACAATTTTAACTATATTATCACCAATGGTGTTTATTACATTAACTATCACACCACCGATTGATGTTACTATTCCAGAAATTCCCTCAAATATAGATTTTATTATTGTAGGGATTAGTTTTATACCTTCAATGAATACTTGACCAAAAACATTAACAATAGTCATTAATACTGGAATCAATCCTTTAATGAATTCACCGATAGCAACAAATATAGGAGCAAGCCCCTTTATTAAGTCAGCAAAAGCACCGCCAAAAACTTCAGCAAATTTCATCAGTATAGGGGCAATATTCTTTATTGCGGGAGCGGCCAACCAGAGAGCTGCACCAAGTGCTAGGAAAAATATAGCCACAACAGCTATAACTGGACCAACAGGAGTTTGAGTTCCTAATGATTGTCCAAGCGCTTCTAATCCTTTACCCAGTCCTGTTAAAATTCCTTCAAGTGCGCCACCAATACCTGTACCAATTGATTGTATAGCAGAACCCAATCCTTTACCGAAATCAGCAATTTTATCACCCATAGATTTAGCACCATCTGCTAGTTTAGATGTTTTATCAAGATTTGCTGTTTGTGTATCTAACATTTTACTTGTGGCGTCACCACCACCTGCATCACCACCTGCTCCTGTGAGTTTACCCAATGCCTTTCCTGCAAATCCGCCCATTTTTCCAGGTAATTTTCCTACTACTTTACTTGCCAATCCACCCATTTTTCCTGTCACTTTACTTGCAGCACCACCAACTTTACTCATCAATGTTGTACCCAAATCCATAGCTTTATCTTTAAGCATCCCTAAACCCGCTCCAATCAGAGCTTTACCTGCAAAAGCTGCACCTATTAATCCAACCAACTTTAGAACACCACCAAATCCTGATTCTACTGCTTGAACTGGTTTGGTTATTTTATTTACACCATCAGATACACCCTTCACAGTTTTTCCAACTTGTTCTGTTTTTTCTTCTACACTACCAAATAATGAAGCAACCCATGAAAGTGGTTTAACCATAAAAGATATAAGACCCACCATGAACTTGAATACAGGAATCACACCACCTAAAATAATTTTAACTATACCAACAAGTATAGTTACAATTGGTTTTATAGAATGAACTACATCATCAAACACTTCCATCATACCACCACCTGCACTCGCACCTTCAAGTAAACCATGAACCATTTCGAGTATCGGAGTTGCCAATTTAGTAAGAATTTCTTTTACTTTGGTCATTATATCACCAAACTTTTCTGCTGCACTTGCTTGTTCTTCATCTGCTGCTCTTTGTAAGGCAATTTGAGCCGCTTCGCCTTTACCTTGTGCTTTTAATTTTTCTGCTTGGGTGGCATATATCTTAGAACGTTCTTCAGCAGTTGCATTTTTTAAATCTTCTTGTAGTTGTGTATCCAATCCAAGCGTTTTCATTTCTTCTGCTTTTGTCAACATAGTAGTCATGTCTTCAATACTCATACCAAACGCTTTTGCCATGGATTCTTGTTGAAGTACATTCATTTCTTTGAATTCTGCCATAGAACCCATTTGATTTAATATCTCGTCTTGCAATTCTCCTGTTTTTCCTTCTAATGCTAATCCTCTTGCTTTATCAAAGTTTATATTTTTACCAGTTAATACTCTTGCCTCCATCTCTGCACCAAGAGAAGATTCAATATCCAACATTCCCCTTCCTACCTCTTTCATTTTTCCTAATTCCGTTCCTAATAACTTTGCTTTAGCTGCTGCAGCAATAAGTTCTTTAGTACTTCCTTTGAATCCTACTGCAACTTCTTTTGAAACACCGGCAAGAAGTTTAACAGCGTTTTTAGAACTCATAATACCACCGGCAACCTGTATTGCTTCACCAGAAAGGGTCGCCATTGATTTACCACTTAGTATAGAAAGAGTATGTACATTTGCAATTTCATCCTCCGCTAATCCAAACTTCTCACTTAATAACGTTGCGTCTTTAACTGTGTTTGCCATACTTGGAATTTGCATCATCTTTTTAACATCAATTCCACCCATGATGTTAGAAACTGTTTTCATTCCCTTAACAACCTGTTCGGTATTTACACCAACAAGTCCCATTTCACTTGCCATA
>Ga0049081_10000608_pt1 | contig 13765 bp, 9 predicted proteins | sample GreLakmeER78MSRF_FD_66717 | JGI IMG/M metagenome (GOLD analysis project Ga0049081, IMG submission 66717) | Freshwater lentic microbial communities from great Laurentian Lakes, MI, USA - Great Lakes metaG ER78MSRF | ecosystem: Environmental > Aquatic > Freshwater > Lake | place: Great Lakes...
TGTTTTCATTAATTCGGAAAACAGGTCGTTAATAGAGGCCATTTTGAACCTTTCAATATATAAATAGAATATTAGTTGTCACATTATGATACTGGCACGACGGCGCTGAGGCAACCCCAGGCCAGCCAAATGAGTGAACGCACCCACAGCAGAGTCAACTTGGTCATCGTGGTCGCAAGCCTCAGGAAATGATGCCATTTCATCCAACCAATCAGTTAGCCAAGGTGCCCGAACAATCCGCACATTGCCATTTGCTACCGCAGCACTGAAAGGTCTTGCTCTGGTCACTTTATCGCCAGTCGCTCTGATTCCAGATAAATCATATCCTGGGAGCACATATCTCGCATATTGGTCAATTAGGGCTTTTCCGCTTGAACCTGGTTCTTGCTCAATTCTGATAGCCACCATTCGGCCGTCTTCAGCTGCCGTTTGGGCAATCAAAGCCTCTACTTTTTCACCTTTTGCCCGTATTTTGCGGACATCCAGAACGTAGGCAATTCCCTGATCAAAAATCATCAATGTCCCTACGGTCCAGTCTGGGTTAGGGTTTGAATGAGATGGTTCGGTGGCTGCAAGGTCCCAAAACCGGACTGCCCGTGCTGCTGATGTGACATTTGGCACTTCTGTGGAATCTATAATTGTAAAGTTTGTCCTATCAAACATAGTTCCCAAAGTGGTTGACCACCAATCACCCATCTCAAGCCGGCGACGCTCTACGGGGTCAAGAGCAGTCAGCGCCTGTCGGTAGGAATCAGCGTCAATTCCAGGGTTATCAGTCAGAAGAGAAGGAACAAAAATTCTTCCAGTTTCCTTTCCTTCCACAATAAATCTCTGCCTAACCCAATTAGGTGCAGGGTTTGAAGCGGATCTCATTCTTAAAGGAACCTGAGAAAGAGGGCCCGTTGCAGGGCGACGAAGACGAGAGAACAAGTATCTGTAGTCGGATTCACGAATTTCAGTGACCTCATCCATGCCGATAAACTGAAACTCCGAACCCTTATAACGAAGATAGTCGTTCGTGTTGTTTAGATATCCAAACGAGATTCTTGCACCAGACGGAAATGTCGCAACATAAGAGTTTGCGTTCCAGTGAATTTCATCCTGTCCAGCAATCCACGATTTAAATCTGTCCATAAGAGCACCAGGAAGTGCTAAGTCTGCATAGGTGCGTCTGAAGAGAATTGCAGAGTAATTGGGTACGTCTACATACTGCAATGCAGCCATCAACAATGCAGACGACTTTCCACCGCCAGCGGCACCACCAAAAAGACCTTCCATTGCGTAAGTACGCAAAAAAACCTTTTGTGTTATTGATGGTTCTTCAGGACAGAATAAAGGCTCCTTCGGTTGCAAATATTCTAATACTTTGTTCCAGTCGGGCATAATAATGCTTTCTTCTTGCTCTATGTACTGTACTATTGGAAAGTAACTGCGCTAAGGTACATACACATGAAAATAAAAGATTTGCTCCAACGGTTTTTAATGCGCCAAAGCAATGCTCACTTATTAATGATTTCTTTTATACTTTTTACTGGAACTGGTGCAGCACTAATAGAATTGCCTTATGGACTTATAACCATAGGGCTTTGTTCGGGCGTCTACGGATACCTGTTGGGACGTGAATAATGGCGTGGAATTCGTTTAATGAAAAATCACTGCAAGGTGTGCAGCAAAAGTCAATTCTTAATGTAGGAGCACCTGTTGCTTTCAATGCTGGCATGGCAGGAAAGCCATACAAGGATTCGTGGGATATTGAGCGCGCATACCGTGAAGGTGTTCAAAAGGTAACTTGGGTTTTCCGTTGTATTGATGCAATTGCTGGAAACCAAGCCAGACTGCCGATGATTCTGCGTAAAGACAATTCCCCTACTGGTCAAGTTGTTAATAAAAACAATCCGCTTTTAGACATTCTTAACTCAAAAGCCAATATGGGGGAAAACTCTTTTATATTCCGCTACAGAGTTTCTTCTCAGCTTTTAATGAGTTCAAGAGGCGTGTTTATTGAAAAAGTAAGAGGGCGTGACGGTCAAATTATCGCCCTTCATCTTCTTCCGCCTCAACACACCGCCCCAATTCCCGATCCCAAGACATTCGTTTCTGGATATGAAGTTGATATGCGTAATGGAACCAAAGTCATTCTAAAACCAAGTGATGTTATTTGGATTCGTAGACCACACCCTCTTGATCCTTATCTTTCTATTACTCCAATGGAGGCGGCAGGAATTGCGATTGAGTTAGAAAACTTATCAAAACTCTATAACCGCAACTATTTGCTCAATGACGGCCGTCCGGGTGGACTTCTTGTTGTTCGTGGTGAAATGGAAGACGACGACAAGGAAGAGTTGCGTAACAGGTTTAGAGGAAACTTGAGTCGTACTGGCTCAACTACGGTTATCGCATCAGAAGATGGTGTTGATTATATTGACACTTCAGCCTCGCCACGAGATGCTGCCTACACGCAAATGCGTCAAATCCAAAAAGAAGAAATACTTTCTGCGTTTGGTGTACCTGAATCAGTTATCGGAAACGCTGCAGGGCGTACTTTTTCTAACGCATCAGAAGAACTGCGAGTCTTTTGGTTGGAAACAATGCTTCCACACCTTGAACCTCTTGCTCGTGCTTTGGATGATCTTGATGAAAAGTATTATATTGATTTTGATACGGGAAGCGTTCCTATCCTCATCATGGCAAAGCAGGAACGTGCGCGCTATTTGATGGACGAGTATCAACAAGGTCTTATCAGTGTTAACGAATATCGTGACGGAACAGGCAAAAAGAAAGTTGATTCAGAATTGGCTGACAGTCTTTTGGCTAACCCTAACTTGACCCCGATTGCCAATACTGAAAAACCATTTAAGCCAGAAGAACAGCAACCTGTTGATATGGCTGCGGCTGGTGCTCCTCCGGGAACACCAGGAGTCGTTCCAGGATCGCTAACAGACACCGCAGGACAAGCTCCAACGCCTGAACTACCACCGATGGGTACAACTCCACCAATGCCGACTACGGCACCTGATGGCGCTCCTGCGGGTATGCAGACGGCAACTCCTCCGGCTCCTGATGGCATGCTCTCTGGTTCCTCTTCTGAACTCATGACGAAATCTGCTGATTACGAAATGATTAACGACGATTGGGACACAAAAGAAGAACAAGACTCCGATAGGTGGGTTGAAATACTTGACCGTGCCCTTGAAAGACTTTTTGAACGTCAACAGCGTGTTGTTCTAGAAAAAGCTTCTGGAACAAAATCAGGAAAAGCATTGATTCAAAAGAATCTTTCAGTTGATGCAATTTTTGACAAAGAAGTTTGGGACAAGCAACTTGCCGAAGACATCTATCCCGTTCTTAAATCTGCTGGCATGGACGCCGTTGTGTTGAGTTCACAAAGGTCAGGGATGCCTCCTGATGTTGAAGAAGCAGATGTAGAACAGATTGTCTCTGAACAAGTTGCAAGACTGCAAAAAGCAAACACAAACACTCGTGATGAAGTTGCTGCGGCAGTACTGATTGCAATGGCTCTTGGTGAGGATGAAGACAAGCACAGCATGCTTAGGGCCGCACTGATTGCAATTTTTGCTAATTTAATCGGCAAACGCAGACGCACTATGGCTGAACTTGAAGCACAAACATCACACAATGCTGGAATTTATTTTGCTGGAAAGTCCGCTGGATCACCTCAAAAAACATGGGTTACCCGTAAAGACAGTCGTGTTCGGGGGGAGCATGTTCTTCTTCATGGGAAAACTGTTGATTTGGACGAAGGATTTGCAATTGACGGCGAAACGCTTAGATTCCCAGGCGACCCTCTTGCTCCAATTGGATCTACAATCAACTGTCGCTGCAGACTAAGAATTAGATAGTTTCAGTAAACCCCCTAAATCACTTTAAGTAAAGACTGAAATAATTAGCCTTTGTTTCTTTGATCCTCTGTAAAATGTTCTACTCTTGTATGAATACAGGGAGATTTAATGTCTACAGTTCAGCAAGCAATTGATACACAATACAAGGTAATGCCAGGTCAAATAAACATTGACGAGGCACAAGGCATTGTTGAATGCTTCGTTGCTGGTATCGGCAACAAAGACTCAGTTGGCGATATTTGTGTTCCAGGCTGCTTTACTGAAAGTCTCAAGCGCCGTAAGCCTCGTGTTGTGTGGGGTCACAACTGGAACGAGCCAATTGGCAAGGTTCTTGAGATTTATGAAGTAAGCCCTAACGACCCACGCCTTCCAATGAAAATGAAGCGTGCTGGTATCGGTGGTCTTTACGCCCGCGTGCAGTTCAATCTCAAGTCTGATCGTGGTCAGCAAGCATTTGCCGATGTTTCCTTCTTTGGTGAAGAACAAGAATGGTCTATTGGATACAAGACGTTAAACGCCGATTATGACCAAGGAATGCAAGCAAACATCCTTAAAGAAGTTGAACTTTACGAAGTTTCTCCAGTTCTTCATGGCGCAAACCAACTGACTGCAACCATTTCAATAAAGTCAGATGAAAAGAATGCTGGCATCTACGACGTTGAAGATACCGACAATTATGCAGGTCCTCGTGGAGAAGATGGTGGAGTTCCAGCGATGAACCCAAGTTCTGGCATAGCCGGAAACCTTGCACGAGCAATTGCTACCCGTTTTGGTGGCGCAGTTCGTCTGCGCACAGCAGATAAAAACATTGCAATATTTGACCATATGCATGAAGGCGAAAAGATGACCATGCGTGTCACTTACCATTTTGATGGTGATGAATTTATGTTTGGAAACCCAATGAGGGTAAAACCAGAAATCATGTACATTCCAGAAAATGACAATGCTCCAGCAGTAATGCCACAGTCAAATGGCAAAAAACCACAAAGCAATCCATTTGCTTCACAATATCGTGATGAGCTCAATCAACCTGGCGTTCCTGATGAAATCAAACCAAAAGCATGTGACTGTGGATGCATGGGTGAAAAGTCAACTGACGAAAAAGCAGCACCTGGTACGGATGCGTTAAACCAGATTGCAAACATCGTAGGAGTGGATGCACCACAAGAAAGAGTCACGGGGGATGTAGCAAGGGGTTACGGTCCTCGTAGAGGCAATCTTGAACAACTGCTCAAGTACTGGCGTCCAATCATGCGCAAAGAGGGCGGTTTCCGCCGTTGCAAAGTCATTCTTGCTGACCACCCAGAACTATATCCACTCAACAACATCTGTGCTTGGCTACACCACGAAACAACAGGTCTCTGGCCGAACGAAGGATGTCATCATCCTGGAATGAAGAACTGCCGTAACAAGATTAAAAAAGGCATGAATGGTTCTCTCTGGAACGACAGCCAATGGAACGACCGTATGGATTCTCGTTTTGGTAAGGGTCTTGAGTCGCCTGAAGATTACGCAGAGTTTGAGAAATCAGCAGTTTACGAACTTAAAACATTTATTGACCAAGAACCAGAAATGATGAAATTTCTTTCTGATAATTCCAACTGGGAACACTCTGGCGAAGATGAGACTGGTGCAATGGTTATTCATATCGGTCGTGAAGCCGGCGAATCAAGTGGTGGTGGTTGCGGATGCGGTGGCGATGAAACCGATAAGCCAAAACCAGCAATGAGTATGATTCAGGCTCTGCTTTCCCTTCAGAAGTCAATTGACACTGATGTGGACACCAAGGCTGGTCGGATGATTAGCAACAGAAATATGGCAAAACTAAAAGAAGCAATGCAAATTATTGCAGCAGTAATTGAAGCTGCGCAAGCTCCAGAAATGCAAATGAAGGCTTCTGGTGAAATAAGAATTAAAGCAACAGGTGACCACCTGTACAGCATTAATGAAGCAATATCACCAATCGTTGATTACTACAAACTTGATTCTGAAGTTAGGGAGTCCGGTATCTATTTTAGTACTAGTCTTTCAGAAGATGCTAAATCAGCTATCGGAAATGTGATCAATGGATACAAGTCAGCAGATAAAGCGCATGAGTCTTACTAAGGAAACATACTCTTATGGCGTATACTTCTCAAAACGGTTTACCAAAAATCGCATCAAAATTTCATTGCATGGTTTCAGGCGAAAAGCGCATGGAGCCTTGTGCTGGATGTACAAATCCCAGAACTTGCGTTTCGTCAACAATGCAATACAAGGAGAAAAATAATATGGCAAATGAACCGACCGTAAAACTAGCCGCCGATGGAACAATCACGTGTGCTAAGAATCTTGAACTAACCGAATGCGGTTACAAGGTTGGACAACCCGTGTGTGGAAAATGTGGCGCTGCCGCCGAGAACGTTAAGAGTCTTGAAGTCTCAGACGACGACTCCGATGGATGGGTAACCGCAGATACCGACATCAAGGGAACCAAGATGCCTGTTCCAGAATTTGAAGGAATGGCAGAAATGGCAGAAGACGAAATGGATGAAACCCCAGTAGCAAAGCGCAAGAAGGCTCGTAAGACTCGTCTTGAAAGCATGGGAATGAAGTCTGCTGATTGGGATGATGATGCGTTTATTTGTGCTTTTGAGCGCAAAATGTACCCAGGTCAAGCAACAGTATGCGCACAGTGCCCCGGTGGTTGTGCCCCAGAACAAGATATGCCGTCACTTCTTGAAATTGAAGGAATAGCGCAAGACATGTTCAGCGGTAAAGTTCTTGACTCTGGATACGCAGACAGTACCGACATGTTTGTTGTTGATGTTCAGCGCAAAGATGGAAAACCAGTTGAAGCATTCTTTGATGGAACAACTGGCGAGTGCATGGGTTGGCACATGCTCAACGAAAAAGTCATTGGCGAGATTGCCGAGATTGATGGAATCAAGGTTATTTCATTTGCTGATGCAGCAGAAATTGCAACCAAGTCTATTGAGGGTGATGTAATCAGCGTTGATGCGGACATGTTTGAAGGCCGTGACGCTTTTGCTGTTGAAATTGACAGTCTTGACGGAAAGTCTTATGACGTTTTCGTATCTCTTGATGGTTCAATTCTTGGATGGGATGAATATGAGCCTGAAGAGGCAGCAGACATTGATGAAGAAATCGCTGATCTTGCATTGAAGGCAATGTATGGTGACGACGAGCGCATGGAAATGGCTAAGGGCGGAATGGCTATGCCTGATGGTTCTTATCCAATCAAGGATGAAGAAGACTTGAAGAATGCAATCATGGCTGTTGGTCGGGCTTCCAATCCTGATGAAGTCAAAATGCATTGCCAGAAGCGCGCTGTAGAACTCGGTAAGGAAGACATGATTCCTGAGAGTTGGAAGATGGCGCACGAAGAGGCAGAATCTCTTGAAGACACTACTGAAGAAGCTGAAGAAAAATCAGCAGAAGATATTGAAGCAACAGAATTCCTAAGCAGTCTGCTGGAGTTTGAGATGCTCTCAACCGAAAATGATATTGAGGCATAATCATGGCACCAAAAGTACGCCAACCAGATAGTTCTGGATTTGTAGCACCAGAAGTAGTCGCCGTAGCTCCAGCAGTTGCTGAAGTGGTAACTCCTATTGAGTCGCTTGTTGAAGTTACTGATGAACTAATTGTTGAAGAAGCAAAAGCTGTTCGCAAGCGTCGTTCAAACAAGGACGACAACGAATCTGAAGAAGCAGAAGAAGTTACAATCGTAACTGAAAAAGCATCAGAGGATAAGTAAACCAACCGGGGAGTTCCGGAATGGGACAAAATAATAACTTTGACGCTAATCAGCGCATAAAATCCCTTCAAGATACTGCTGACTTTCACACCATTCGTTTTGCATCCAAGGGCTTCCTTGGGCGAACCATACGCGAAGATAACTCTGTTCCAAGTGTTGGAATAAGAGCCGCTATTCGTGCTGGCGCAATACCTGACGCTAATGGGAAACTTCGCTGTCCCCCAGGCACACCAAACGCAAACCAGTTTACAGATGTGCAACTTTCTAATTGCGGTAAACCCAGTGCAAGAACTGCTCTCAGTTCAGGAATGCAAATGGCACAACAGCTCGGTGGCGATGACATAGGTCTTCAAAGCGACATAGTAGCAATTGAACAAATAATAGATGATTTAGGATTGTATGCCGAGCCTGAAATTATGGCTAAGGCTGTAGAAAAAGTTCAACAGATGACTCTTGAAGAAAGACAACTTGCATCTCTTTCTTTAGGTGGGAAAAAACAACTTGAAAGAGAAAACAGAAGAATACGCAATACAAAAGATTTTCCAACAGATTTGTCTAAAACTCCTCGTGAAAGAATGTCAGACAAAGTTGTGGAGATTGCATCTCAGGGTAAAGATTTTTTTAGAGCCTCATCTTTTGATGATTCATCATCGCCCAAAACTCAAGTATCAAGTGAAGAATTAATAGCAGAGCAAACCATTAGAGCCTTGGGTGATGATGTTTTAGATGCGGCTTCAACAAGATTGGCTATCTTGCAAGAATTTTTATTTAATCTTTATGGACTGGAAGATGAACAAGACAGAAAGGCTGCGATAAATAAAAAATTTACGGATAATAAAACCAAAAATATTGAAGAAATAACTGCTAGGCACCCTTTGTTTGACAGAACTAAACATTTAGTGTTTACGGGAAGAATGAAAACAAAACCAGATATATCTATAGCTGAATTGACCATACCTACCACGGCTCAGGACGGTAGCGGAGAAAGAGTAAATCACTATTTTAAAATTGCACTAAACATGAACCCAGACTATCTTGCTGATGATACGGGAGATATTCCTGCATTTGAATATGTTGGAAGTTCTGATGGTGCAACTCACCCACCAGAAGAAGTACTTGAGTCAGTAGCGTTGTACACACAGCAAACTTTGATTAATAATAATGAAAGAAGACAAGCCGAACCAGATCGGTCAGATCCAGAATTTGAGTCAGCCAAAAAAGAATTTGCTAGAGGAAAAAGAAAAATATTTGTTCAAGCTTTACGCGATGCTGGAATCATGATGGGTCCTGATTCGCCAGAGCAAGCGGATTCAATCATAGAAATAAGGAGACAAACTGGATTTGGTGCAATTTTAGATGGTCGCACCGTATTCGGCAGAACCATTACCGCAGAACCTAATCCTATGAAGTCTGATTCTGTGGAGTATCAAAGAATAATGAAAACCCTAACCCCTGTTATGGAAACAATGCCAAGGTATTTTTGGGACGGGTTAGAAGAACAAGGAATTAAACTTAGGATAAATATTGGCCATCAATCACGAAAATCTCGTTCTAGCGCACAGTTTGTTAATGACGACGGAGACTATTTTATTGAAATAAACATGAATCCTGACACTGATCAACAAACCACTTCAGATTTTTTGTGGGATAATTTTGAAGATATTTTTGGGCATGAACTTTTTCATGGCTATCAAGATGTTGAGCCACGTGAAGATGAACTTTCTTATCGTCACGTAGCTAGTAGGACTGTTTTGCGTGTAGATCCAGAAGCAGACCCTAAAAGACTGTCTGCTTTACTTCCAAGTGCTAATTACGATGATGACGAATACGCCTATGAAGACGATTTTGATAACATGTATCAAGGCAAAATATACCAAAGTTCTACATATAAAGATCAAGCATATGGAGCATATGTTGAAAGTGGGGAAGATCAACTTGCCTCGTCTCTGCAAATAGCATCAGAAGCAAGTCCCAGAGGAGTGATGACCAAAGAACTTGGTGCTGTTGCTCATCAAAATATATTTGGTTCTACTGAATCAGCCGGTGATCTTGATTCTGCTCGTCATTTTCTTGGATCTTTAGTTGCTTTGTCTCGGATTTCCCCAACATTAGGACCACAGAAAGAAGAACAAATAAAAAGAGAGGAAGTTTTCACCGAAGAACGACCACGAGTTAATGTTTCTTCTCCAGGAGAAGCACTACAAGTTATTGACGATAATGAAATAGCAGTTGTTGAAACACCACAGGAAGCACATACATTATTGGGTGAACTTTCTAAAATGGCAAAAGAAGCAAAGGCGTCTGGAGGAAAAGCACCAGATTATGACCTTTGTCAGGTTTCTGTTCCTGGAACAAACTTATTCTGTGGTGAATCAAAGGGGATACCTAGAAAACAGATGCCTCAATTCAGTGGTTCTCCATCGCCGGGGTCTCCAGCCGAGTCAATGCCTAAAAACTCAAAAGGTGAAGTTGATGGGACCAAAGCCTTTGTTGAACACATGGAGGGGCTAGGGGTAAAAATTGAAGAAAAAACAGTTCTTGCATCAACCCTAAAGGCGTCACAGAATGAACTAGTTGGTGAAAAAGTTGCAGGGATGATGGACAATCCCGATTTTGATCCAGCAGGGGAAGCAATCTTTGTAAGTCGTGATGGTTTTGTTATTGATGGTCATCATAGATGGGCGGCTCAAGTCGGTCGCGATCTTGAAGACGGTGCCGTTGGTGACCTTCCATTGAATGTGAGAGTCGTGGATATGGACATTTTGGAAGTTCTTGAAGTAGCAAATAAGTTCGCTCAAGAACTTGGTATTGCACCCAAAGCAGCAGGTGGCCCTAAATGATGCCAATACGCTTCACAAACAAAGACACAAAAGAGTTTATTGAATGGACAGATCGCGGCGTTAATGGTTCCGATTCAGCTATGCAAAAAATAGAATATCTCGTTACATCTGGAAAAAAAGTCAAGGCACATAGGTACGACATTGGTGACTACATGGCAAATATTAGTCCAAATGATTACGATGCTACTGTTGCAACAATAAGGGCTGGTTTATCCGAAGCGGCACCTTGGTCGTCTAGTATAGTTATATCACCTATTAAAAGTGATCCGGATTTTAAAGCGCCTAAGTCCCCCCGCACACAAGTTGGGTCAAATCCCAAAAACAATCGTTGGAATAACTAATGGATTATACAATCAATAAAGTAATTCGTCATTATAAGCCAATGCTGTTAAAAAACGCACCATTTCGTCGTACTGTACTAAGTGAAGATGTTAATACATTTGATTATTTAAATAATCGCAAAGATTCTTTCATTCTGAGAAATTCCATTAGCGAAGCCGGAAAAGAACAAAAATCGTTCAAGCCTGCCCATGAAGCATATGTCCGTAGAGATTCCGAAATCCTCCGAGTTAGTCACGATCTGTCTAACAGAAACATAATTAACTACAAAGCAGCAGCATACGCAACTGCCACAAAAGTTCGCATTGGTGCAGACATTCAAGTCAAAGTTGGATTAATCACCGCAAACAGTCGTCTTGGTCAGTCTGTTCAAGGAGCCGCTTCATACGCTATTCCTGGGGACACATCAATCATTCGTTCCCCTGGTCGTGCCACCGTTTATGGCGCATTAACACCAGGTGGCGGAGGAAGAAAACCTTCAATTCCACGCCCTCAAAATCGTGGATATAGATGCCCTGCTGGTTTTCAACACGGTGGTCGTTTTACTGACAATAGATTCAGCACATGCGGAGCTCAGTTGTTTGAAATACCAGGACCGTTAAGTCTTTTGGCTGGAACAGTTCGTGCACTCGCCAGAGGTTCTGCTAATGCTCAAGATATTTCACGAGTTGTCACACCAGGCGAGTCGCCTTCTCAGTCATCCATGATTCAAAGAATGGCACAAATACCTAGAAGCGGTGCAGAAAACCCGACAGCAAGACTTAATGCGTTTCGTGAGTCAATTAAGGTTCTTACTGGTGCTCCTTCTGGTGAAGGAAGAATGATCCGTAAAGACGGTGTTTTGCTTCGCCCAATAGTTCCATCTTCTGTTTTGCGCAATTTCAGCGGTAACCCAGATATGGAAAATGGTGTTTTTGTTCGGGCTATTGATAAACCAGAAGACATCGTTGGAGATGACTTGGCTTTGCTTACTGGTCCAGCCATGCGTCAAGTTGCCTATGTCACCCCGAACGGAACAGTGTTAACAATTGAGCGTCAGAGGGATTTGACTGTTGGTGAACGTAGAAAATTTGGTCGTCAACTAAACCGTGCTGGTGCTACTGGCGATAAATACGATGTTGGTAATTCAATTCGTGAGTTTGCAAACAACTCTGGTGGTGCTTATAAGTATTCTGAAGAATTTCCAAAGATAAAGAATCCTCTTGATGTCATACAAGTAACTGATGACGGTAAAAAAGTTGAAGTTCGTAGGTGGGTTTATGAAACATTTATCAAAAAAGGTAAAGTTAATAAAAAACCTGTTGAAAAAGATGTTGTTCGTGAAGACGGCGTAGAGAAAATTGGCACTCAGGCCGCCTCTGTAGAAGATGCAGTCAAGTTGCTAAATGATGGTTCAAGCCCATTTGACATACCGTCACAATATTTTGATGCCGCAATGAAAAAATCTGATTCGTATAAGCGCGAACAGATTGGTGCCAACTCCGTCAGGTACACCGCCAAAAATGGTGATTCGTTTACTTTGTCTTCAGAAACAATAGAAAACGGAGCGGTTGCTCAAAAAGTATATTCCGATGTTGCTGCACAACTTGGTCTCTTTACGCCGGCTGTTCGTGTTTATGGTGAACCAAATTCTAGATCAGTCCTTCAGGCGGATATCACTAACGGTGGAAACAAGATTGACTTTAATCAATCTTTTGCAAAAGTTGACAACCTTGACTTTTTTAGAGTTGCGGTTGTTGACCTTCTAACCGATAGAAGAGACAGATCGCCTGCATCTTTGGTTCCTACGACCGTGAATGGAAAACTTACGGTAGTTCCATCAGGAAACGAATTAAGTCTCATGGCTGGTTTTAAAAATGCGAAAGATAAAGAATTTGCTATTGATATGAGCAAAATACCTGGAAGAGTTACTGAATTGTTTTCTGGAAAAAATAGTTCTCTTTCTGAAACAGAAAAAGCATTAAACATAAAATTGCTTGACGACTTAATTGAGAGAGCAAAAAATATAAACTGGAAAGAATACATATCCAGACTCTCTTCAGACAGTGGTTTGTCTACAGGGGAAATTTTACATCTTTCTATTATTAAAGACCTTTTTGAAACTAGACTAAAATCTTTAGTAGCGCAAAAAAAGAACTTCCTATCCATCATGGGGTTATAGTCATGCAATCAGCATTCATCATTACAGACAATAACAAAAACCCATATGCCGTTATCTCCATCCTTGCTGGAGGAACAGAATTTTACCCAATAGCTGAAAATGCAAAAGATTGGGCTAAATGGATGGCTGATGATTTTTCTACTCGTAAAATTTCAAAAGCAGAACTAACCCAAAGTCTTGACTCGTCACTATCTATTGAAGGCCCACTTACGCCGAATAGAAATAACAAAATAAAGATTGATGGGCTAATCAAAAAAGCAACACCAGTCAAGGCGACAAGCAAACCAGAAATTGAACTAGACAAAAAGTCGTTGGGATTTAATATTGAAGAAAACTTCATGCTTCCAATTATTTCAATTATGGACATTCAAATAAATGATTTCACTAACTCGGAGTGGAAAAATGGAATCAACTTTAAGTCAATGTCCTTCTTGGCGGACTCAAACAAGTCAACATTTACATATGAGATAAAAAGAACACGAGCAACCTGGGATCCGAGTCTTGCCATTCCAGGAACAGAACGACGTGGCGGTTTTCGCTGTCCAGTAGGAACCCGTTACGGTGGTCAAATCACAGACAGGTTTGGACGCAACTGTGGTTGGGGAGTAGCCAGAAGGCTCGCTAACCAATTGACTGATATTGGCGAAAGACTTGAAGATGTTTCTGATGACAGAAGAAAAAGAAGAGTTGATAGAAGAAACGCAAGAATGCTTAGAAGGCTTAACAAGCCAGGGCAGTCAGGAACACAAGACACTCCACTGAACGATGCAATTAACTCATACATTCGTCGTGGTCAGCCCACCCC
>Ga0049081_10000610_pt1 | contig 13725 bp, 16 predicted proteins | sample GreLakmeER78MSRF_FD_66717 | JGI IMG/M metagenome (GOLD analysis project Ga0049081, IMG submission 66717) | Freshwater lentic microbial communities from great Laurentian Lakes, MI, USA - Great Lakes metaG ER78MSRF | ecosystem: Environmental > Aquatic > Freshwater > Lake | place: Great Lakes...
GATACACATGCCTTTTGAAACCCATTCATTAAAAATTCCGGCCAAATCATTCTCCAAAAACCACATCCACCATAATCAGCATAATAGTTTAATGCTCTTGGTAGTAGAGTTTCTGGCATTTCGACTGGTGGAGCTTCTGGAATTCTAACCGGATTTAGATTTACATAACTATATTGTGGAGCACCAATAGGAATTCCATTAGGTTGATGAGGCATTCCAGTGTTTATTGGTACTGTTTGATATACAATATTATTATTATTTTCTTTGAGTTTTAAAGCCATATTTTTATAAATTTATTATTTTACTGTGAAAAATCAATTACATACATCATACTAATAGTTTAGTTTCCCCATTTTCTTTCTCTAGAGTTATAATATTATCAATATTTGTTTTTGTAGATGTTTTATGGGATATAATATACACCGATTCTTGATATTTTTCAACTTTTATTCTTAAAATGCTTAATATTTTATCTATTCCATTATCATCTAATGCCGAATCGAATAATTCATCATATATATTAAGTGAATATGATATACCAGAATGTAATCTTAATATATCTTGAAACATGAAAAGAATTGCAACATCAATTCGTTTACGCTCCCCACCACTAAAATTATGATATGAACATTCTTTGCCGTGTTCATTATAAATAGTCTCTTCGAAAAATTCATTAAATTCACATTTACATGGTGCGTCAAAAGTTTTAAGGTAAAAATTTAATCTTTCGTTTAAGATCTTCAGTATTTTCTTAATTATATAAGTTTTTACTCCATCTTCAGATACTATAAATTTACAAGAGTCAAGGATTTGTAAATATTTTTTAACGTTTAAAAGTTTTTCGTTAAGATTTTCAAGTTTTAAATTACATTCTATGATATTTTTATCATAATCGTATTTTTCGTTTTCAATTTTAAAAATATCTTCCCCATACTCAATATTCTTTTCGTTTAAATTATCAATTTTTTGATTAGTTATTGTGATTTTAGTTGATTCTGATATTAATTCTTTATGTTTATTTTTTAATTTTAAAATACCATCATTAACTTCATTTATTTTTAAATCGTTTTTATCTTTTTTAATTAAAATATCTTTTAATTTATTTGATTCGATATCAATATCATTTTCTAACTCTTTTATTTTTTGGGTTACGGCTTCAATATCTTCTTTACAATAATCTCGATTACAAACTGGACATGTATTTCCCTTATCTATGATTTTTTGTTTTTCTTTTTTTAATTGCTGGATCTCTGCGTAAATTCCAGCTTTAGTGTTTACAATATTTGTGTTTTCTATTTGTAATTTTTTAAATCCCTTATCTAAAATTTTTAATTTATTTTCAATATTCGAAATATTTGTTTTTACATCATCTAAATTTGATAGATATTCTTTTTTTAACTCTAAAATTGTTTTTTTATTTATTTCTATCTTATCATTTATAGATTTAATTTTTGTTTTTTTGATTTCTTCTCCGTTTTCTTTTTGCTTTTCAAAAATTTCAAGATTTTTTTGCTGATTTATAAAATCATTACTCAATAAATCATTTTCTTTTTTATACTCATTATATTCTGATCTTACTTTAAGTAGCATTTCGCTGAAAATATTAATTTGTAATATACCTTCTACAAATTTCCTTTTATCGATCTTCTTTTGAGCCATAAATGGAATCGTATTATTTGATGACATTATTACTGAGTTCTGGAATACTTCTTCATTTCCCCCTATTAAATGCTTTATAAGCTCATCTGTAGCTGGAATTGTAGATGGAGTTATATCTTCGTCGTTACAAAACAAAGAAACTTTAGATGGTTCAATTGAACGAATTATTTTATATGTTTTAATCCCATCTTCGTTTTCAATTTTAAAATTTAAAATTACTTCACAATCTCCTTTGCTTTTAGTATGAATAATTTTATCTTTTTTTAAATCTCTTATAGTATTTCCAAATAAAGACCAATAAATAGCATCAGAAATTGTACTTTTACCGATTCCGTTTTTGCCTCCCGTATCTTTATTTTCACCGGTAATGAGTGTAATACCAGTTTCAAAAGAAATTTCAATTGGAGTTTTACCAATCGATAAAAAATTTTGAATTTTTACCGAATTAAAAATTACTTTTTTCATCAATTAATTTATTTTAAATTTAAAATCCAGTCTTTAACGTTCATCGATGGTTTATAATTTAAATGTTTTTCTGCTTCTGTAATGTTTGCTAATGTATGTTCCGCTTCACCATCTCTTGGTGGAATATGCGTAATATCATGACTTATGAGTTTTGCTATATCATTTATTGATATATTTTCACCAGTTCCGATATTATATAAATTTCGACCTTCGTGTGTTTCCGATTCAGCTGCTAAAATATTAACATTAGCTATATCGTAAACATGAACAAAATCTCTACATTGATCACCCGACCCCACAATAGTTAATGTTTCTTTATTATTTTTTTGGCGTAGAAAAATACCTATAACTGGAGCATATGGTCCCGTTGTTGGACTTCTCTCTCCAAAAACATTAAAATATCTAAAAATAACAGTTTTTAATCCATACATTTTAGTATACATTTCAACCATCTGTTCTCCGGAATATTTGGTAGCTGAATATGGATTTAAACAATCGATTGGTTCTCTTTCATCTGTAGGAAGCTTACATAAATTACCATATACTGATGATGTAGATGAATATATAAACTTTTCAACATTATAAAGTCTACTATACTGTAACATTTTAGTTGTTCCGACAGCATTTATCTCTGTTGCTCTTACTGGATTTCGAATTGCGGGTCCGATTCTCGATTCTGCTGCTAAATGAAATACATATTTGGCATCTTCAAATATTTCTTTATGTGGAATAGAATCGTCATTAATATCAAATTTATAATATTTTGCAGATTCGTTAAAATAAAACTGTTCATTTGATTCTGCTGATAAATCATCAATGACATATACATCATATTTTTTTTCTATTAATTTATCAACTAAATGACTACCAATAAATCCACACCCACCTGTTACTATTACTTTATTTTTTAAATTGCTCATGAATTAAGTTTTTATATTTTGTTGTACTCCATTCGTGATTTCTTGAAATTATATGCGTTGGTATATTAAGTTCTTTGCCCGTAAAATCTTTAAATTTATAATCATCTCCCATAAACCTAATATTAATCATATCAATATTTTCTTTCAATAATCTTAAGAGTTCATCTTCCGTTCTATAAGATATGATATCATCAATATATTTAATTGCCAATAATATTTCTGTTCTTTCTTCCGCCGAGAGGATAGGTTTTATTTTTTCTGGTCTATCTAAAGAAGGATCTTCATGTAAAAAAATTGTAAGATGTGTACATTTGTCTTTAGCTTCTTTAAATGCTCTTATATATCCAGGATGTATAACATCAAACGACCCTATAATGACTCCATATGTCTTATCTAATGGTTTAAAATATTGTTCACTATAACATGCCTTGTCATCAATAAAAAAATCATATGATGGTTTTCCTAAAATTAATTCGTGATGTTTCACGCCCCAATTTATTAATTGATTTTTTGTTATCGTCCAATACTTGTCTAATAATTTAGGAAGACATCCAGAAAATTCGGTCATTCCTCTCGCTGTATATATTTTTATATAGTTACCTTGATCGTATAGTTCATTTACTTTATCTATTCTTTTTTTAATTGGAACAGCATCGGCATATTTTTTATCTTTAGTCGTGCATAAAGTATTATCTAAGTCAAAACAATAAATTAACATATTAATTTGTAAAATTTCCTAAAATTGTTGAACCGACATTATCAATGTTAAAATGTAAGCGAGAATATCCAGCAGATTGCATAAATTGATCAAGCTTTGTATGGTGTTTATTACAATATAACATTAAAAAACCCCCACCACCAGCGCCTATTATTTTCCCACCAAGAACATTATAATCTTTTTTTGTTATTTCGTATATTTCATCAACGATCGGAATTGATATCTTATTTGATAATTGTTTTTTTAAGTTCCAATAATCATCCATTAATCTTCCATAGGAATCTAAATCCGAATCGATCAAATATTGAATTGTTTGCTGTGCTTGTGCTTTAATAATTTTTAAAACGTCTTCTGAATTTCCTTTTAAATTTTTTTGATCTACTAAAACTTCAGAAGCATCTCTCTTTACATTTAAAAAATAAATACATGTATTTGATATCAGTTCTTTTAATGTATTTTCGTTTATATTAAAACTATTGACTATAACATTACCATTCTTATCAATTTCAAATGTTTTTAATCCTCCGTATGATGCAATATATTGATCTTGTTTGCCTACTGGTTCTTTTAATCGATTTATTTCAATATCACATGCTTCTTCGGCTAAAATTTTAGGTTCAGTATTTAATTTTTTATGTTCTCGAATTAAATTTAACAACCCAACAAGAAAACTTCCAGATGATCCGAGTCCTGTATTTGATGGTAAATCAGCACATGAGTTTATTTCGCAACTACTATTAATACCATGAAGCATTAGTGCTTCTTTAGCTCTATGATTTTTTAATTCTGATGAATTTTTTACAATTTCAATATGAGAATATCGAAGTTTTAATTCGTTTTCAAAAAAATCTTGTTTGTATGTTAGATAGATGTATTTGTTTATTGCCATAGAAACAACAAACCCACCATGCTTAGAATAGAAGCTTGGTAAATCTGTTCCTCCTCCGGCTAATGTAATTCTTAAAGGTGTTCTGCTAATAATCATAATTTATAACCAACGTTTTTAGCGTCGTCATAAAACATTTTAACAGTTTCTAAAGAAAATTCATCTAAATTTTTATCTTTAAGTTTTAATTTTGGTAAAATATCTGGAGTTACTGTAATAATATCACAACATGAACGTTCAGCCTCATAAATATTATAAGCTGATCTCGTACTAGCCCATAGAGTTTTGATAATACCATTAGTTTTTTTAGTATATATTGATGTATCATATACTAAAGGACATGGATTAATGCCAGTATCCGCAATTCTACCAGCAAAAATAGAAACTATTAAGGGTGTTTTTGTTTCCATTAAATTTTTTAAAAGATTCTCTATTTGAATATGTGTAAAAACTGCGGTTACGTTAATTTTAACGCCTTTATTAGACATTTTCTCAATCAAATCTATTGTGCTTTCACGTTTTGTATTTGTTATTGGGATTTTTACATATATATTATTCCCAAATTCTGAAATTTTTTGCACTTGATATTCCATTTCTGATAATTCATCCGCAAAAATTTCAAAAGAAAATGGTAAATCTGAAATCTTTTTAGTTATTTCTTTAATGAAAGGAACATATTCTGTAATTCCAGCTTTTTTCATTAAACTAGGATTGGTAGTAAAACCCTTTACTAATTTATTATTTTCATAAATATTAAATATTTCTTTAATATTTGAAGTGTCTGCATATATATCAATATTATTCATATAATTTAAAATAATTTTATTTTGTAAAATAATTAACCACTAGATGTAATATTATACCTTGCCACTCTTCAGCGTGAGCCGTTATTCTGGTTTCATCTATCACTGGAATTAAAATACAAGAGTCTGAAATGTTTTTAGCAATTCCACCATCTCTACTAACAACTGATATAATTTTCGTTTTTGTTTTTTTAGCATATTCCATTGCTTTTACTAAATTTTGTGATGTTTTTGCTGATCCACCACCAACCGAAAACACAATAATACCATCTTTGTCTGTTAATCTACTACCCCTTAACCAGTTTGCATATGAATCTTGCCAAGATTCATCATTGATTCTAGCTGTAAGCTCGGCGACGTTGTCTGTTGGTGCGTATGTTTCAATATCCAATATTTTTCTAAAATCATTAACAGCATGACTAGCATTAGCCGCACTACCACCAACACCCAAAATAAATAAACGACCATTTTGTTTTTTTATTTTTTCTATAATAGATATAGTTTTTTCTATATTTTTTCTATCTATTAACTCTATGATGGAGTTAATTTCATCTAAATAAATATTTATGTAATTTTGAATTTTCATATTATGAAAATTAATTATAGTATCTCAAAACATCCCTGACTATATCCTAAATTTTGATATATTAATGGTTTATAACATAAACCGGTTTCCAATAGAAACTCCGCAAAAGCTTTGATTTCATGTAAACGATAATCCGCATAATCTGTAATTTCATCAAAAACTATTATAGTTCCTGGTTTTATTTTACACTTTAAATTATTAAAAATATCTTTAGTTGAAGAATATAAATCACAATCAATATGGATTAATGCAGCATCACCTTCAAATTTTTTATTAAATGCTGGTAGAGTATCGCTAAAATATCCTTTTACTAGTTTTACATTTTCGGGCCATGGCTTCCAATTTGTTGGAAGCGAACTATCATGCATAGAGTGGTTATCCCCTATGATGTATCCTGGTGGGATTTGACCGTTTAAATTAAAAACGCCTTTTGGGTTATTTGCATCCCAATGTTCATGAAGACCATCAAATGAATCGAAACCATAGATTGTAGATGGACATTTTCTAGAAAATTGTTCTATACTTCTTCCGGTAAATACTCCAAATTCCATCCAAATACCATCAAGTTTTACCTCATCAGCACACGCTAGGTGAAATGTTTCGTGATTATCCCATTTAGCTATGATTCTAGCTTCGGATTTTAATCTAGAATCAATTTCATCAATTTTATTATCTAATGTCATATATAATATATAACATAATTTATTTATAAATCAAGATATCAGTAAAATAAATCGTCATAAATATTTATTATATTTTTTTCTACAATTTTATAATCATATTTAACTTTATATTTTAAGATTGTTTTTTCTGATTTTTCCATATAATATTCTTTATTATCTCTCAGTAATTTCATTTCTTCTACATATTCATCTAACGAATATGCCATTTTTCCACAATCTGAAATTTGTTCCAGATGACCCATGTTTAATGCTGGATGTGTTATTACTGGTTTGCCGTGATACATTGCTTCTATTATAGAGGCTGAACATACTTCACCATCTGATCTAGCATGAGCATATACGTCTATTCCGGCTAAAAAATCATGTATACCATCTACTGAACTTGTAAATTGTATAAAATGTATATTTTTAATGTTTAATTCTCTAGCAACTTGTATGTGTTGTGGACATCCACCTAAAATTACAAAATGAGTATTTTCATTTTGTATCATAGAATATGCTTGTAATGACGACGGAGAAAATATATCAGATCGAGCTGCTTGATGAAATCCATATACAAAAGCATCTTCTGGGATATTTAAACTTTTTCTAATAGTTGAAGATTTTTTTTCAGGTACTCTCACTAATGACGGTATGATAACCGCTTTTTTAATATTACCACCATCAGATGCCCATTTATCTGCTTGCCATTTACATAATAAAATAGCTTTTTTAATATTGGGTTTATCTTCACCGTTAAAACTATGTATACTATCGATTATAGGGCAATTATTAATAACATTAAAAGGATATTCTGGATATCCACCTCTTGCCGTTTGAATTACGTTGTAATTATTTTCTTTAAAGACATCCCAAAAATTTGTATTATACCACTCGCATGGTCTATTTGTATTTTTTAATTCTATATTAAACGGTATAATATTTATGCCGTTATTTTTCATTAATTTTTCTCTAACTGGATCGTTATCCGGATGTATAAATCCATTATTGATAGTTAGTGGAGCATTATTACTGTAAAAATAATCAATATTGTATTTATTTTTTGGTAATAAACAAGCTAAGGTTTGAAGATATTTCTCAGTACCTCCTGAAGCTAATCCACAAAATTTAATAAATGCAACATTGATCATATTTTTTATGAATTATATTCGTAAAAATCATCATTACCAAAACGTTTTACAAAAATATATTTTTTAGATGATAAAAAATTAAACATATTATCTTGTTTTTCTTTAACGTTAGCAGTTTCTACTAATATATATTTTGGTTTATTATAATTTAAATTAAGACCTTCTAATACGTTTATTTCATAATTTTCAACATCCAGAGATAAAAAATCTATTTTGTTAATATTATGTTTCGTAATAAGTTTAGCTAATGTTATGGCTGGAACATCAATCGGGTCTACATTTGAAAACCTTTCTGTAGACATAAAATCACAATGACCACATAAACTATTTTCATAATCATTAAATTGAAAATATCCTCGAATAGTATCTTTATCGTAAGAATCTGATACTAAAGCATAATTCTCAACTATATCATTGGGTCTATTTGTTACACATTCATTGAATTTATGTAAATTCGGTTCAACTAATAAACCTTTCCAGTTATATTTGTTTTTATAAAATAATGTATTACTTTGTGATATTCCATCATTTGCTCCACACTCGATATAAAATCCATTATCAATATCTTTTAGATATTGTTCTAAAACTACATCTAATTTGTTTAATGAATAACTATTATAATGACTCATAATTTAAATTCCTTTAATTCTATTAATTGTTGCTCCATATTCACATCAATGATTCCATCTGTATATATAGATTTTAATGTTCTATTAACAATAGCAGTCGTTTTTGGTGTGACGTTGATATTTAAATCAAAAATTTTTGATATTGTGGATACTAGATTATATTTTGATGGTGGAATATTTTCTCCGTATGGATTTTTAGTGTAAAAATGTTTTACCCCATTCCAAAAATTTTTATTTTTTATTAATATTTCAATTTGTTTTGCTAACATTAAACATGTAACTCCATTCCAGTAATGTTCAGTATATCCATCCGCAATTTGATTTTGTTTGGATTTTACCCATTCTATTAAAGAAAGTTTATTATTCACTTCTTCGCCTATAATAGACGTTCTTATTACAGTAATATTCTTAGGTTCACCTAGAGATTTGCTTTTTCCATAGTCATCTAAACAATCATGGTGATCAGTTTCAATATAATCTCCTTTGTTACCACTAAAAACACAATCGGTTGTTATATGTATAATATTTAAATCTATATTTTTATTTTCCTTTTTAAATAATTCTAAATAATGCGGAAATTCAGAATTAACTCTAACTAAATCAAAAACTGTATAATTTCTTTGTTTTATTACACCAGAACAGTTAATAATAACAAATGATTTACCTTCATTAGATTTAATAGTCGTATTTAATATGTTATATAATTCAAATTTAACATTATCTTTTGATAAATCTATATCCATTCTAGAAAATGAAATACAATCCCAATTATTTCGGGTAAAATATTTATTAATATAGTTCCCCAACATTCCATTAGGACCAAATAATATAATTTTTGTTTTATTCATGTGGATTAAAAAAATTATAAATTTCCAAAAAGTCAAACAATTCATCTTTCGACATTGTAAAATCTCTAGATGAATATTCATTATTAGGAAATATTAAATTATTATTTTTCACGTTTTTATGCATTATATAATAATCATCTATACTTTCCATTCTGGGAACGTGTTCATTAGATGCCATTATTTCGTGTATCTTTTCATTTTCTCTTGGTTTTGAAACGCAAAAATCAAGTCCAAATTGTTTTTTATATATTTCAAACAAATCTTTTATGTAAAAAGATTTAGCTTTAGGTATTACGTTGACATCTCTATTGTTTAAACTTTTTTCTATTAAATTTACAGCATCTTCAATGCTTAAAATAAATCTAGTCATGGATTCACCATATAATTCAAGTTTTTGTTTATTTTTTACAAAATTCCAAATAAGGGGTATAATAGATCCTGTAGAATTTGCTATATTTCCATATATTGCAGTACTAAGCTTTGTCTTTACGTTTTCATTAGATGATATGAACGATTCACCCGCTAAAGCTTTACACATACCGTATATTGTGGTTGGGCATACCGATTTATCTGATGATATATAACAAGCAGCCTCAAAATTGTTTTCTATAGCAGAAATTTTAGAATTGAAAGCGCCATCAACTATAACTCTAGTAGCTTCTTCATAGTTTTTTTCGCATGCTTCAATTTGTTTTAGAGATGCGGCAAAAATACCTATATTTTGATTTAAAGTTGAGCGTTTTAATAAGTCAAAATTCCTAACATCACCTATTACACAATTTAAGTTTGGATATTCTTTTTTAAGAAAATAATGTTTTGCTTCATCTCTAGAAAAAATTGTTATGTCATTATCATTATACCATTTTTTAATTAAATTTTTTCCTAAAAACCCCGCTCCACCCGAAATAAAAATCTTTTTTCCTTTTAAAACCATGATATTAATGTAACATATATCATATAAAAAACAAGTTTATTATATTATAATATCTTCAATATTTCTTCAATAGTTTTCCACCTCAGTATAGAATCTCTATTTTTTAAAAATGAATTGAAATCTTTTATATCTAAATTCAAAACCTCTTCGTTTTTATCAATCTTTACGATACCGATATAATCAGTATCACATAACTTAAGGGTAAATGAGTTATAGTTTTGGTTTTTTCTTATATCGATAAAAACTTTATATGCTTCTCCGTTGGAATTTGGATCAGTATGTTCTAATAAACATGGTCCTATATCATGCATAAAAATTATCCCACCATCATTTAAAATCTTTACAGAATTTATAAAATCAAGTGATACAGATTCGTAACTATGATCTGCATCAATAAATATTAAATCGTATTTTTTTGTATTGTCTGTAAAAAAATCATTGGTGGTACCAATAAAATTAGGTAAATTATCATTTACCTTTAAGATATCAACACAATATTTATATTCACATTTAATATCTTTGAATGTTTCCATGTTTGGACCTAATCCTAATTCTAAATAGCTTTTATAACTATTTTTATGTATTATTTTATTTATAAGTTCGCTTTTTGTCGTATCCATATATATATATATATTTAATTGTTAATATATTTATCTTTGTGACTTACGGAATCAAATACTTCCAATATATTTAATATGTTTATTGCCCTAGACTCACATGTACCATGTTTAAAAAGCCATTCTCTCTGTTTGTTTAATAATTTAACATATTCTTTGGTTGGTTTATTATCAATAACTAAAGAATTCATTATAGAATATAGTTCTTTTTCATTTGAATATGAAATTGTTGGGCAATTTGGTTCGCATGTTGGTGGTTTTTTGTTAAAATCTTTAAATAATAGAACAGAACAATTCGCAATTATCTCATAGTGTCGTAAACAATCCCATCCACCTTTCTTGCAAGATAATCCAAACCAAGATTGTTGCATATCTTTATAATAATCAATTTCATTATTAAATTTATAACTAGAATTTTCAAAAAAACATGCATCTGAAGGTGCCGTTGATTGAAAAAGTTTATTTTTAATATTTAAATTTAATGGTTGTATTTTACATTTCGGAATACCAAATCCTGTAGAGTATACACCTGGAAAGTCTTCTACTAATTCTCGTTTAAAACATTTTTCTAAAAATTGACATCCTACTATTGTTTCTCCGTTATAGTTGATAATTCTTTTAGCATCACCATAAAGATCATTTCCATCAGTGTACCAAATATTTGCATGATTTATTTCTACGTTTTCTTTGTATATATGGCCCGATCCCATTAATACGATGTCAAAGTCTGATAATTTTATTTTATTCCTATCATATATAGTATCTTCGATTGGAGTAGTGCATAACGTAAATCCTTTTCCGTGTAATGATTCTATTGGAGATTCTGAAAAGTCACCATATAATATTTTCTTTTTAGGATATTCTACAAAACTATTACCTAATACTTTTCTCAATCCATATATTAAAGATAATTCTAAATAATCACCTTGTTTTTCTGGATTTATAGTGGTTATAAATAATAATCTCATTTAATTTTATCTTTAACATCTTCTAAATTGTAAACTTTTCGATTTTTTATAAAACTACTTCCTGCCGCGCCACTATTAGGTTTATCGAAATCTATTCCTAATATAGATTCACCCCACGATTTCCATGAATTTTTAATATTTTCTTTAGTTTCGCCTAAAAATAAATCCCAATGTTCATATTTTTCTTCTTCGACTTTTTTTACTATAGCATCGGAATATTTTTGTTCCCATTTACTATCCCAATGGGGTTGAGACAATCTACAATTATGTCCTATTACTTGTAATGGACTTTTCCAACTATAATCATAGTGCGCTTCTTGTGATTCGTATAAAGCCAAATTAGCTTGTGATAATCGATATACCCAATCTCTATCCTCCCATCCCCCCAAAAGATATCTTTCATCCCACCAACCTATAGTTCTAACAAGTTCTTTTGAAAACCCCATGTATCCCACATTATATAAAAAAACACAAGCAAATCCAGTTTCTAATAAATTTATTATTTTTAAAGTTTGTTCGGCGTTACATGTTGTTCTATCGTTAATAAAAATCATCCATTCTGTATTACAAGACGCAATAGAATGATTCATTAATTGAGAATACGATGGATATGCTTTTGGATATCTATCGATTCTATTATTCCAATTTACTTTTATTTTATTTTCTAAGGGTTTATGTGCTTCTATTTGTTTATTAACTATATTGCGATCACTACCACAATGAAGACATATCGTTATATCGTTTATTTTTAAATCAGTATTCATTTATTATTTAACATATCCAATTTGTTACATTTTTCCAATCTTGCCCGCCTGCAAAATGTCTAATTATCACGTCTTTTTTATCAGTTTCATTTATTTTAAATTGGCAAGAGCTTTCACCTTCCCATTCGGTTACATTAAATTCCGTTTTAAAAATATGAACATTTTCTTTCAATTCATTTAATGAATATATAACATCTTCATTATTTTCACTATGAAATCCAGTGTGTGGATACTCCCAAAACGATTTATCAGAATGTCTTTTTATTCCAGCTAGACTATACCAACTAGCTTGTTCTCTAAATTCTTGCCAAAAACTCGAATATGTTTTAAATCTATCATGAATAGTAATTTTATTATGAAGTTTTTCGAAACGTTGATTGGAAAGGATATTTTGGATCATTTTTTTAGACCAATCGTTAATTTTTATACTATACCAACCCATACAGTGTGTGTTTCCGCTATCTATCGAATACGAAAAGGATTTCGGCGTTTCTATTGAAATATCATCTCTTACGAAATACATATCTGCATCTATATGACTAATAATATCACCGTCAGAAACTTTATTAGATTCTATCAAATCTCTTAATATTGTAAATTTCCACCAAGTTGGATTTTCTCTAAATAAATTTATCGATGTGTCATTTTTAATTTCCACATATTTAAATCCATGTTTATTAGCATAATGTTTATTTCTTGGTGAAATTATATCGTCAAATATCTTTTGACGATGATCATTATATTTTGCTATAACAAAAAGTATTTTTTTCATTGTTTTTTTAAACTTTCCAATATACCATTACACATTCCTTCCAAAGTAAAGTACTGTGGGTATATTTCTTGTATATAATCTAACATCTCTTGATATTTTTGATCTGTTATTGATTTTAATATATTATCGATATTGTTAATATCTTTATATTCTACTAAAACGGCTAATTTATTCCAGTCAATTATATTTGAAAACGGTATATGTGGAGTTCCGTAATATACAAAAACTGGAACTGATCCTAATTGCATCGTTTCATATAATCTGAAACTTGTCGCCCCATATCCTCTAGGGCATAATGTAAATTTACTTCTTGATGTGATATCGAGAAACATATTTTTCCTAT
>Ga0049081_10000613_pt1 | contig 13697 bp, 19 predicted proteins | sample GreLakmeER78MSRF_FD_66717 | JGI IMG/M metagenome (GOLD analysis project Ga0049081, IMG submission 66717) | Freshwater lentic microbial communities from great Laurentian Lakes, MI, USA - Great Lakes metaG ER78MSRF | ecosystem: Environmental > Aquatic > Freshwater > Lake | place: Great Lakes...
CCAGCCACAGGGCCGTCACAGGCACGAAACGAAACGCCCGGCTACCCTAGTAGCTAGGCGCAACGGCATGGCCTTAAAAGGCTTCTATGGGGCTTTATGGGGAAGGGCTGGCAAGGGCCGCATTGCCAGCAACTGGCAGAAACCCGGCTTCCCATAGGCAAAAGAAAAGGGCCGCAAAAGCGGCCCCAATTGTTTCGATTGTTTCGATTGTCTAAAGGATTGCCAGCAATCGCTCTAGTGTAGGCGTTAGGCGATTGCTTCCCGCTTCAATCCTTTGTACATGCCTAGGGCTTATCCCTAACAGATACGCCGCTTGCTCTTGCGTTAGGTTACGCGCCTTGCGCCATTGCTTCAATTCGTTTGTCATTAGCAACAATCACAGTCTGCTATTGGCTTGCCATTGCGGCATAGCGTTTCACCGTATGGGGCTTCATCAATGTCGTATTGATTAAGCTTTGCCAGCCGATAGCAATCATTCCAGCCAGCGCGGTATAGTTGTTCCATTGCGTCTATAACGTCATTGTTTACGTTATCGCCTAAGCTTGCCTTAAGACTAGCAACATATGTTGCAACGCTATCGGATTGCCATTGCATTGATTGTTGTTCTGTCATTGTCATTTGTTGGCTAACCTTTCGTGAATGATTGTTTCGATTGCTTGCGCTCTTGCTTGCTCTTGCGTTGTGTTGCCCCATGAATGAAAAGCCAGTGCAAGGCGTATGTTTCGCAATTCGCGCATTGGCGCATTAAAATAAGCTTTGCGCTCTTGCGCGACTAATTCAGAATAATTCATTATGCTTCCCCTTGCCAGTCGGTCCAATATATTTGGATATCGGGAATGTCGTCGTCGTCGTCCATATTGCCTATATAAAATTGTTGAAAATCATCGGGGCTAACGTTTGTATGCAAGCATTTGTCGCTACAATAATATTCGTTTGCGCCCTCAATGACGTAACCTTCGTTCATGCCAGTGCCGCAATTGTCGCATTTGTGCGTATAGTTGCTTTCCATTGTCACCGATCCTTTATCCTACAACAAAGCCGGATTGATCCCGCCGCGCCGGACCTTTTGCGTACAGCGCGACAATGACGCCCTTAGGCTCTATATGCCTAATGTCGGTGTTATCGCCGTCAACAACTGGCAAGCCAAGAAACGTTTCGCCATTGGCAAGCATTGCGTCAACAATTGCCCTATTGCGAAAAACAACGGCTATCCTTTCGCCATTAGCAACGGCCTTAGCGACATAGGGCGCATAGGCTGGCACGCCGCTATAGCTAAACGTTAAATCATAATTTGCTGGAATATTCTTGCGATTAGCAATCTTTGTGTAATCATAAAATTGGATATCGGGAAAAGCGCAAAAGATATTTGGATATTCCGCTTTCCCGAAAGTGCAAGGCGCGGGAATATTCTCAAAGCGGATATCGCTTGTGCCGTTTAAACGCACAATAAGCTTATATCCCTTGCGCTTGGCCTTGTCCGCTTCCCGCGCTATTTCACGGGATAGTTGCGCCATGAACAATTCGCGGTACTGGTTAAAATATAGCGTTTTCCGCAAGCGCGATAGCATTACGTTAGACATAGCGCCGCGCCCTGCTGTGAATAGGCAAGGTTTTTCGCATTGCGCGATTGCCGCCATAGCGCACAATTGCACGCCGCTTCCCATTGCTGGCATTAGATAAAGGATAGCTGTTTTGACGCCATATTTTTCACCCTTCACAGTCTTAGCGTTTGTATCAATCCCTAAAAGCTTTTCGGGAAAGCGCGAGAATAGCGAACGGTTTTGTTCATTACCCAATATTTGCAATTGGATATCAAGCGAAAGGGCCGATATATCATAAGCAAGGGCCGTTTCGGGGAAAGCATTATTATATGCGAAAGGTTGATTGATAAAATGTAACATATTAAACAATCCTTATATTAGAAAATTAATTTTAGCGGTAGTAACGCAAGCCGTCATCCTTGGCTTTGAAAAATCGTTTGCGCGTGCCGTCAACATGAAACATTTCCGGCGTTTCCGCGATTATGAAAGTGCGATAATGCGTATCGCCATAGCCAAAACGCATTTCAGACATTGTAGGCGTGCGGCGATAAACAATTTCACCAGTGTCGCATTGATAGGGATTATACATAATCATTTCCCTTCAATAATCGCGACACCTAGCCCCATGCCAAACATACAAAATAGTAGGATAGCTAGTACTTGATGTCCTGCCATAACGGAAGGGCCGAATATAAATGCCGCGGCGAAAATCGCCAAGAAAATTGCAATCGCAAGCAAGCCGATATTTACGTTAGTCATTAGATAAAATCCTTATTCTTAGTTTCGGTAAAGCCTCAGTAGCACGACACAATGTCGCGTCAACAAAAAAATGCGGCCTAGTGAAAATAATTTTCGCGGCACGACGATAGGTCGTGGCGGCCCTATATATAAAGCATAAAATCGCCGGATTGACGCGATATTCCGGCTGGCAAGAGGCCAGCAACATTATTGCCCAATATTGATATATTATTGCGCGAACCCGCAAGAAAAAAAGTGGCCGCATCGGACCTAAATCAAAAGAGCGGAGCCTAGCGCCGGACCCCCTCCCCGGTTTATGGAGCAAAAATTTAGCCCCCTCCCGGTTTATGGGCCAAAACCCCTGCTACGATTTCTGGGCCAAAATTACCCCGTATACGATTTATGGAACAATTTTCTTTACGCCCAGCGCCTTCGCGCACTCGCCAGACCAATATGCAAAACCGTAGATCGGAACACCATCATCATCAAGCGGATCAAGGCCGCGCTTTGCTGCGTTATCCAAGATAACCATCAGATCGTTAAGCAGCGCCGCAGCAAATAGGTGCTTTGGACCTTCATGCTCCATATTATCATTCATGTTAAAGCCTATCGAGATAGCGTTTCAATATACGGTCAAAGTGCCTTGGAAGGCTATAATTTAATTGCTCCCGGCCAACCTTGTGGAATGGATATATGGGTTTGTAATTCACGTTTCTGGCGAACGCAAGCATTACCTTCACATCGTTTCCACGGCGTTCTGCGATGCCAATAGGCGCGCCACCACGGCGCAGGACGAAGAAGCTGACGTTCTTGCGGTTCTTCTGCTTGCCCTTTGGCATCTGGGACCGTGCAGTCTCAGACAACGCACCAATCGCCGCCAGCATCTCGCTGTAGCGTGCGCCATTGATGTTACCGCCCGATCCTTTGGGATAGTCATTCCCTTGGATCGTGAAGCCCCCGGCTGGGAGAATACCCTGCATCCTCAGACGATTTTCAGACGCCTTCTTGCCGCGTGTCCCACCAAAGACGTTTGGTCGCACAATGGCGTTGGGCGATCCGCGTGCGGGAAACTCCTCGAAATATGTCCCAGAGTTCGCAAGGCTCTGGCCCAGCCGCTTACCGCCAAACTGACCATCACGACCATAGGGCAGAGCCTTGACCAAACCTTTCTTAACGTATGGCGATACTTTGGCGAACGACAGACCCATCTCGTCAAGCTGACGCTTATGAATATCGTTCACTGTGTCAGCCATCGCACCAACGACAGCCTTCTCAATTGTCTTGGGCATCTCAAGCAGCATCTTGAACTTACGATCCAGATCGGATGTGTCCATCTTCAGAGCCAGCATTTAGATTTCCTCAAATTCACCACAGAAGCTGTAGGGACTCACCACCGGATTATGGAACTTAACTCTGTTGCGCTCATCAGCGCCCGTGAACACGGGAGGGTATCGCTTGCAGTAACCATGCAGCCCACTGGGCGACTGCACAAAAAATATGCAGTCTGAGCATTTCTCTTCGCGGCTCAAATCATCCTCCATATTTTCACTCCTTATATTAAATTGACGATGCGGTCCAGATACCATTGCGCTTTACGCAGCGACTCATCACCACCCTTATATTGCTCACGCCAAATATATTTCAGCGCATTGCCTTTGCAGTACCCTCTAAACTCCTCCGGTGTCAACGCCGATTGAATGGCATCGATGCACTCGATCTCACCCTGCCGATAGTGGCTTGGTGCATTCACATTGTCAGTCATATCTATCTCCAGTCATTTTCAGTCAGTGCGCGAAGTGCGCAAATTCTCTTGTATCACCCCTATATAATAAAAAAAAATATGTATACCCCTGTAACCCTACCTTTTACGTTAAAATATATATGTATCTCTATACGACTTATATATCTATATATTGCACACTTTTTATATAATATATAGATATATAGTAGTAAAAACAAGGGTTTAAGACAGGTGCGCAATAAAGGTGCGCAATGTTTTTAAAATGCCTTATTGCGCACCTCCAAAATCAAAAGGTGCGCAATACAAAAACCTATTGCGCACCTCCAAAATCACCCTCCGTGGAAGTCACGAACGATGTTTTTGACACCCTTTTCATCACCCTTAAACCAGACATAATGAAGGCCATTTGTCTTGCTGATTTTCATCCGCCGCCCCTCTATCTGCTTATAGCCCATTTCCAAAAGTATCGCGCTTATAGCCCTCGTCTTCGGCAGCATAGTCCCTTCGGCCTCGCACAGCTTATTGAGCCATGTAACATCCAGCACCTTCTCATTGATCACATCGCACCGCATCAGGTCGATAGCGTCCTCGATAAGCGACCTGTCGGGCGAAACGCCAAGGGCAATCATTTCCTCACGCGCTGAGGTGTGCGGCGCACGCCCCTTGGCTGAGAACCCTGCGCTGATCTTCCAATTGCGTAGGAAGAATGACAGGGCGTCTGCACGGCGTTCGCTCTCGTCGAACAGCTTGGTGAAATAGGCATCAGCCCCCAGCCGACCACCCAACTCCTCAAACAACTGCTCTTCGGACTGCACCCGTGAGAAGATTGGGGCATAGCGCCTGTCGTTCTCGTTTACGGGCAGCGCGTCCTTATGGTTGGTCAAGAGCAGATACGTCTGGAAGTTTGGCACAGTGCGCTGATCGCGGCCCTTCTCCTCGATCTGGACCACATTGTTCGACACAAAGGGCTTCAGCCTGTCGATAAGTTCAAAGCGGTTCTCGCCTGAGATGCGGATTTCTTCGATGACCGCCAACAAGGCCCCATGCGCCCACGCTGTAAACCGTCCGCTCAACGCCATCGGCTCTACGTTGCGGGTCATCAGCCCCAACAGGTTCTGCATCACAACGGCAAAGTAGGATTTACCAACGCCCTGCGCCCCTTGAATGAGCAGCGCCCAGTTAATCTTTTGGCCGGGATGCTGAATGATCCATGCCAGATAGTCCACCAGCAACCGCTGTTCGTCCTCATTCTCAACCATGAAGCGCACATGCCCCATGAAAAGGTCGATGACCGATTGACCGTCCTCATCCAATGTTTCGCAGGGCGCGATGCCTGTCTCGCGGTAAGTGTTGATGAACCGCTTGCCCTCATGCTCGAAGAAGCGACCAGCCCCCGGCCAGAACATCGTGTCAACCACTGTCTCGATGTCGCAGTGGTTGGCGGCGAACACAGACGGCAGCACGGCGTCATCACCGAAGGCCAGCGCCATAGAGTGACCGAACTTGGTGTTGAACGCCTCACGCTTAATGCCGTAGTGCAGATCGCAGTTATAATATTCGCCCGTGGACTCGATATAGACCCACGGTTCTAACCAATCTGGTTTCTCAACCTTGTCAACTTTAACCTTTGAGGATGGCTTGAGTTGCGACTTGATGTCCGTTTTCGTAAGCCCACGCTCTTTACCCCATGCATCATAGACCTCTTGGGCCAGCAGGGAGCGTTTGTCCAAGGGCAGAACGGCGAGGGAGATGTTCTGGATGCGCGACTTGAAATCATCATACTCAGCCATGCTCTCGACGTTTGAGGCCACCTCAAGCAGACGCTCAAAGGCCGACTGCTCAACAGCCACAGCCACAGACGAAGGCCGCTCGATCTCTGCGCCGCTGGCACGGGCCAGATGGATGACGGAGGCGAAGGTCACAACGCGGGTGGAGTTGCCGAACGAGCGCCACTTGACTTGCATCTGAGCGGGATCGTGCTTGTCGGACTTGGCGGACCAGTCGAGCCAACGCTTGAAGCCTGTGACTGAATCACCTTGGAACTGATGATGCAGGGCCGCACCAACCTTGATCCATTCGTCATATTCGAGGGACTGCGCCGGGTAAGCGTCGAGGTAGGCGTCAACCTCATCATCGCTGATGTCAAGCGGCTGGGCGAGGACAGCGCGTTCAAAGTCATCGCTATCGTCACGCACTGGCACGGTGATGACATCCGGCACTTCATGCGGCTCAAGACCCATCGCAACGGTCCATGCGGTAGACAGGTCTGGACACGCTGGCAGATACATCAACTGATTTGGCACGAACGAGCATGGATCGAACGTCAACTCCGGCAGCAGGGCCGTGAAGTCGCGGGACACCTCACGATACTCGTCAGGGCTGACGGGCCGTGACAGTGGCACAACAACCCTAATCTTAGGATGCTCAGGCGTGTGGCTGAAGGTCGAGTAAGCGACGAAGGCGCAGTCGATGCTCATCACAAGCATCAGTTCCAGTTCAGCGACGGTCATGCCGACCACATTGTCAATGTCCAATGTCAGGAGCGAACGGTTGAGCAGATTGGCCTCTTTGCGTTCGCTGCTGCTGTACTCACCCCCGACGAAATAGCGTCCGCCTTTGGTCATGGCGACCTCATGGTGGCTTAGGCGCTCTACGATCTTATACCACTCAAATGACTTATTTTGCACTGTGCCGAGTTCAGTCCCGACGGCTATGGTGTATTTCACTTGTCAACGCCTCCTGTATTTAAAGCTAATTTCACATCGTCAATGTCGAAGCGATAATGGCCTGAGCCGATTCGGATCGAAGGTATCTGTCCGGCCTTAGCCATCTTGATGACGGTATTCTTTGTCACACCGATCTGCAAGGCAATCTGTGATGAGGTGAGCATTTTCTTCATTTGCAATTTTCCTGTTGCGTATCGTTGCACATCGTCATATAGCGTCCAAACCAAATAAGCAAAAGGGAAAATGAAAAATGTTGGAAACTAAAATTGATAAGCTGACTTCCGCCATCGAGCGTTTGATCAAAACACTTGACACAGCGCAACTGGCGTTCGACTTTGACAAGGCGGCCTCAGCGGCAACCCAGCCGAAGGCTGAGAAGGCAGCGCCAAAGCCAACCACACCCACGGTTACGGTTGATTCGCTTCAGACCCGCTGCCTTGAACTGACGCGTGCTGATAAAGGCAACAGTCCCAAGATCAAGACCATCATTGCCAGCTACGGCGGCAAACTGGTCAAGGACATCCCAGCCGAGAGCCTAGAAGAGTTTGCCTCCAAGCTGGAGGAACTTGCGTGCTAACACCGCGTCAGAAGAACCTTAATGATGTTGCCGAGATTGCTGAAGAGCATGGCTATACAATTTACGACATACTTGGACGGTCGCGTGTAATGGCTTTGGTCAATGTTCGTCGCAAATGCATGGTGATGCTTCGTGAGAAGGGTTACTCAACCACTGAGATTGGTCGCATAATGAACAGGGACCACACAACCGTTGTTCACTCGTTGAAGAAGGTCAAATTATGACAGCACATGCCAAACTCAGCGCCAGTGGCTCACACCGTTGGCTTGCTTGCCCTGCGTCGGTTGAGGCCGAGCGCAACATAGCAGACAAGTCATCGCCGCACGCCTTTGAGGGCACGGTGGCGCATGAGTTGGCAGAAGTTGCCTTAAAGAGCAACACCGATGCTGACGAATGGGTCGGCAAGGTTATGCCTGAGACCAACGCTGAAATCACGCAGGAGATGGCGGACCATGTGCAGGAGTACATTAACTATGTGCGCTATCACACACCGCCAAAGGCTTATGTTGCCTATGAGGTGCGCGTTGATTTCAGCGACTGGGTTCCAGAGGGCTTCGGCACTTGTGACGCTCTGATTATCAGCGGCAACACCATGCACGTTATCGATCTGAAATATGGTCAGGGCGTGCAAGTGTCGCCTGTCGATAACAGCCAAGGGATGCTTTACGCTCTTGGGGCTTATACCCAGTGCGCTGGGATTGTCGATATAGAAGAGATTGTCATCACCATCGTCCAGCCGCGATGCAACCCTGAGATTTTCGAAGACTGGGTGATCGGCATCGACCAGTTGCTCGAATGGGGCGAATACGCAAAGTCAAGGGCGTTGATGTGCGGTCTACCTAACGCAGAGTTTAATCCCGGCGAGAAGCAGTGCCAGTGGTGCAAAGCCAAGGCCACTTGCACAGCCCTTGCCGCTTTTACAAGTGATGTGATTATGAACCAATTTGATGCAGTTGAGGAACTCACCCCGGTCAACCGCCTGACTGACGAGCAACTGGGCAAGGCGCTGTCGGCAAAGAAGCTGATTGTGTCTTGGCTGGATGCTGTCGAAGATGTTGTCGTGGATCGTCTGAATGAGGGGATTCCGTTTGAAGGCTACAAACTGGTGGCTGGTAAGTCCAACCGCCAGTGGTCCGACGAACCAACCGTAGAACAGGATATTTTTGAATTGCTTGGAGAAGAAGCCTACACCAAAAAGCTGGTAAGCCCTGCCCAAGCGGAGAAGATTGTTGGCAAGAAGCGTGCCGCCGAGATCGCTAAATTTGTGGTGAAGCCCCAAGGCCGACCCACACTGGCGAAGTCAGATGACCCGCGCCCTGCCGTCAATATCACGGCTGATGATTTTTGAGGTTGCATCCCGTGAGACTTAGTATAACCTCAATCGGCCAAATGGCTTAAAACGTAAAACCAAAACCTAAAAGGAAATCTATATGTCTATCAAGTTGAATAATGTACGCCTGTCTTTCCCATCGCTGTTCCAAAAGGCTCAGTTTGATGGCGTGGACACAAAATATGAGGCCACCTTCCTTCTCGATAAGGTCAAGCACGCTTCGATCATTAAAGAGATCGATGCTGCCATCAAATCCAAGATCATTGCCGACCTAAAGGGCGCACGAGTCCCAGCCGAAAAGCTGTGCTTGCGCGATGGCGATGAGACCGAATACGAAGGTTATGCGGGTCACATGACGCTGAAGGCCAGCACGAAGAAGCGCCCACTTGTTCTGAACAAGGACAAGTCGCCTCTGACTGAGGAAGACGGCGTGGTGTACAGCGGCTGCTATGTCAATGCGATCATTGACCTGTGGACGCAGAACAACAACTACGGCAAGCGCATCAACGCCACCCTCCTTGGCGTCCAGTTTGCCGCAGATGGCGAGGCGTTCTCCTCCGGCGGCTCGTCAGCAAGCGTTGATGATTTCGACGATGTAGATGACGAAACATTCTAAGTAAAAAACCCCTGCGGCTCATGGTCGCAGGGGTAACTTTTTGAGAGGCCACCCCTCCATGATAATTATAGATACTGAAGTTTATAAAGACTATTTCCTGCTGATGGGTATGCACCTTGGCGCTTCACCAGACAGGTCGCTTATCGAGACATTCGAGATATATCCGGGCCACATCGACATTGACGGCATCCGCACAATGATGAGCCGTGACACAACTATCGGGTTTAATTCGATTGGCTATGACCTTCCGATCATCGCCGCTGCTCTTAGCGGTAAGTCGAACCAGCAGATCAAGGACATTTCCGACAAAATCATTGTCGAAGGTAAGCGCCACTGGCAGCTTGGCATAAAAGTGCCGCGCAACTGGGACCACATCGACCTGATCGAACTGGCTATTGGTCAGGCATCGCTAAAGATTTACGGTGGTCGGCTGCACGCCCCAAAGATGCAGGATTTGCCGATTGATCCTGACGCCAGCATCGATGCGGAGCAACGCGCCCTGCTGCGCGAATATTGCCGCAACGACCTTGAAATGACATCGATCCTATACAGGCATCTCCAGCCGCAAATCGCCCTGCGCGTGACAATGGGTGAGCAATATGGCGCTGACCTACGCTCCAAGAGCGATGCGCAGATCGCGGAGGTCGTTATCGCCAACGAGATTGAGCGCCTTGGTGGGTGCGCTGAGAAGCCCGTCATCAAGAAGGGTTACACCTTCCGCTACAAAGACCCCGGCTTTATTCGCTTCGACAGCCCAGACCTCAACGCCATGTTCGAGCGCGTCCTCGAAACGGACTTCACGTTGTCGGCCAACGGCTCTGTCGAAATGCCTGAGTGGCTCAAAAAAGAGCGCATTACGATTGGAAAGGCCCAGTACCAGATGGGTATCGGAGGACTGCACAGTTGCGAGAAGCGCCAGTTCATCGAAGCATCATCTGACGAAGTGCTGGCCGACTGGGATGTCGCCAGCTACTATCCCAACATCATCCTTGGTCAGCGGCTATCACCAAAGCATCTTGGCACGGACTTTCTGACCGTGTTCCAGAGCATCGTTACGCGCCGCCTAGATGCCAAGCGCGGTGGCGATAAGGTGACAGCCGACGTTCTGAAGATTGTCATCAATGGGACGTTTGGAAAGCTGGGAAGTAAGTACAGCTTTCTGTACAGCCCTGACCTTATGGCCCAGACCACAATCTCAGGACAACTGGCCCTGCTGATGCTGATCGAGCGCATGGAGATGGCCGGGATTAGGGTCATAAGCGCCAACACAGACGGCATCGTTCTGCACGCGCCCAAGAGCCTTGACGTTAAGATGCAGTGTATTGCTTGGGATTGGATGCTTGACACCAGCTACGAACTGGAGCGGACGAACTATCGCGCCATCGCCAGTCGTGATGTCAACAACTATGTTGCAGTGATGCTGGACGGTAAGACCAAGGGCAAGGGTGTGTTTGCATCGCCCAGCCTCGCCAAGAACCCTGACTGTCAGATCGTCTATGACGCAGTAGCCGCACGCATAGCCAGTGGGACACCGATTGAGAGAACGATCCGTAGGTGCGATGACATCCGACGCTTTGTCACGGTGCGCAGGGTCACAGGCGGTGCGCTGTGGCGCGGGGAGAACATCGGCAAGGCGATTCGGTCTTATTACTCTACCAGTGTCCCGTCCGACGAGATGATCCGCTACGTCAAGAACGGCAACAAGGTTCCCAAGTCGGAAGGCACAAGGCCGCTGATGCAGTTGCCTCCCGCATTTCCAGACGATGTGGATTATAGTGTGTATTTAGGCGCAGCGGAGAAGCTGCTTTCTGAAGTGGGGTATTTGTGATGTTGGAACGTGATATTGAGCGCCGCGTGTCAGACATAGCTAAGAAAAACGGTTGGCTATCCTTCAAATTCGTGTCCCCTGCCCAGCGTGGCGTCCCGGATCGCATATTCATGAAGGCTGGTCGCATTGTGTTCATCGAGTTCAAAGCACCGGGCAAGAAGCCGACTGAACTTCAAGATTATATAATGCGCAGGATGGTTGACGCTGGCTGCGAGGTCCATGTGTGCGACAGTATTGAGGATGGCTGCCGTGCGTTGGGTCTTGACAATGTATTGAAATGGGGATAAGTGCTCTCTATAAAGGAGATTAAAATGCGCTTATCTAGAGAAGGTAGTTGTTCAATAAATGATTGCCAAAATCCGATTCGTTCTAAGCAATTGTGTTCTAAACACTACCAGCAAAAAAGGGCACAAAACGAAAAAACCAATTTCTGTGGTTGCGGTTGCGGAGAAAAGACACAATGGCGATTTGTACACGGCCACCACACTAGGCTTTTTGACAAGAGTGAGCAGAAGCGCAGAGCGTCTTTTAATGACGGCTCGACCCAAAGACTGAAAGGTGATCTGAACTCAACAGGTTATAGAAAATATCGTGGGCGGCATGAGCATAGAATTGTTGCTGAAGAAATGTTGGGTAGACCATTAACCAGTAAAGAAATAGTTCATCACAAGAACGGAAATAAAAGAGATAACCGTCCTGATAATCTTGAAATAATGTCTCAGTCAGAGCACGCAAGAATACATATGCTAGAGAGATGGAATAAAAATGAGATATAGGCACGACCTTCACGAATATCAGAATAAAACAATAGCTTTTATTCTGGAAAAGAAGCGTTGCGCCCTCTGGTTATTTATGGGCGCTGGCAAAACGACCTCCACACTCACGGCGATAACGGACCTGAGAGACTCGTTCGCTGTCGATAAGGCGCTTGTCATCGCTCCCCTGCGCGTGGCGAACACCGTCTGGAAGCAGGAGGCCGCTCAGTGGCATCATTTGCGCCATCTCGATGTTGCCATCTGCACAGGCAGTGAGCGCAATCGTATGAGCGTTTTGCAGCGCGATGCACACATATATGTGATCAATCGTGAGAACGTCGAATGGCTGGTCAACCATTACAAAAAGAACTGGCCGTTCGACTGTGTGGTCATTGACGAGAGCAGTTCGTTCAAGAACCCGACCAGCAAACGCTTCAAGGCGCTCAAGAAAATACTGCCGATGACCAATTATATGGTCCTATTGACAGGCACACCCAGCCCCAATGGTCTGCTCGACCTATGGTCCCAGACATATCTGATTGACCAAGGTGAGGCTCTGGGGCGCACAATGACGGCTTTCAAGCAGCGGTACTTTGAGACCGATTATATGGGTTACAAGCACACGCCGCGCAACGGATCGCCTGAGCGCATTTACGAACTGCTTGCGCCCATGACCATATCGATGTCGGCAGAGGATTATCTTGAACTGCCGGACCGCATTGACCTGATCGAGAGCGTGCAGTTGCCACCAGCCGCGCTAAAGGCTTACCAAGTGTTCGAGGACACGCTTCTGGCTCAGTTGCCTGACGGCGATATAGTCGAGGCCATGAACGCCGCTGTGCTTGCCAACAAGTTGCTCCAGAACGCCAACGGTGCGCTATATACTGACGATCTTGGCAACTGGTCAGAGGTCCACAGTGCAAAGCTGGACGCACTGGTCGATCTGGTCGAGCAGAACAGCAACGAGAATTTGCTTGTAGCCTACAGCTACAAATCTGATCTTGAGCGCATCCAGAAGAAGTTTCCTTACGCAAGGACTCTTGACAAAGACCCGCAAACCGTAATCGATTGGAACGCCGGGCGTATTAAAATGCTGTTGGCGCACCCAGCCAGTGCCGGACACGGCCTAAATCTCCAGCGTGGCGGCTCCATGATAATTTGGTTTGCAATGAATTGGTCTTTGGAATTATACCAACAGTTCAATGCGCGATTGCATAGGCAAGGTCAGGAGAAGCCAGTGCGGATTGTCCACATGATTGTAAGCAATACCATTGATGAGCGGGTGATGAGCGTACTCGCCAGTAAGGACACAAGCCAGTTGGCGCTGCTCAACGCATTAAAACCAAAAAGGAAATGAAATGGACTATAATATAAAAATGCAAATCCGCCACCTGTGCGGCTATATCACCGATAAATCGACAGTTCTCAACTATATAAACAGCGAGAATGGCCTTCGCCTTACGATAAGGGACATTGAGAACGCCCTTGCGGATGACAAGCGCCGCAAGCCAGCCGACCTAAAGCCCATGATGCCATCGCCACTTATCACCACGCATAAGAGCCGAGGTTATGACCCACTGGCACGGGCGCTGTTCAAATATCACGCTGACCGTACAACTGGCGCAGAGCATGAGTTTTGGATGTCCCGGTTGCTCTCACGCAAGAAGCCTAAAACTTTTATAGTCGATATGTAATTTTCTGTTTGACACATGAACCCTCTAATTATAGTTTGAGGGTATTAGCAATAAGGAGTGATTAAATGTTTAAACCACAACAAGCCGCGCCAATGGGGCGCAAACACCGAGTTTCATCCGACAGCGCATGGCCGCTTCGCGGCCTCGATGG
>Ga0049081_10000614_pt1 | contig 13695 bp, 5 predicted proteins | sample GreLakmeER78MSRF_FD_66717 | JGI IMG/M metagenome (GOLD analysis project Ga0049081, IMG submission 66717) | Freshwater lentic microbial communities from great Laurentian Lakes, MI, USA - Great Lakes metaG ER78MSRF | ecosystem: Environmental > Aquatic > Freshwater > Lake | place: Great Lakes...
GAGTCTGCTGGAATTACATTTGTCAGTCCTGGACGTTTGTATTTTTCAATCACATACGGAACAAGTGGATCGCGAACAAGTCCTAGTTCTAAGTCATCCCACAAGTTTAAGTTACCTGATGTGTATGGTGCTGGACCATACTCAGTTTCCCACCACAGTGGTTTTGTATCAAATCCCAACATTTCCCACGGTGTGGTATTGGGAGTGATAGTGTCATAGAAATAATCATAGATGCCGCGCCAGGCACCAACTATCAATGGTTGTGTGTTGTCAAGTTTGTTTGAAGCTGAACTGTAGTTCCAGGTGAATGCATTGTCAGCAATGTAATCTTGTGTTTTGTAATCTAGTTTGTTCCAGCCAACCCAAGTCAAAAAGTCTTTACTTAAGATGTCTGTTATTTCACTTAGACTGTAGTCTGTAGTTCTGAATTGTCCAGGAACAACATCTGTTTCAACCAATGGCACAGGGTTGCCGTCTAATTTTAAGTTGTTATAAATGCGTGTTTCAAATTCCAACAACAACTGATCTCTAAAGTCATTGAACGCCACTGTGATAGATCCGTCGTGTCCACGAATCACCAAAGTGGGAGTCACGTAAGTTTTGTCTAGATATATAGCAGGCTCAAACGCTGGGTACAATCCCATTTTGGTAGGAGTATTAGGAACAAAAGTTCCGTAGGTAGCTGTGTATTCTTGTATGGTTACTATGTCGCCAACTGACAGTGGTAACAAAATAGTCAATCGCGGACCATCAGTTGCAACAATGTATTCTTTATCACGTGTTAGCAACACATCATTAATGTATACCAATAGTCCTAGATAGTTAGCAGACGTATAGTTATAAATCTGTGTGGTATCAAACACTTGGGTTGTTATTGGAGTTACTGTGGTAGTTAACACAGTATACACATTGCTGGCCGGCAACATGTCTGACCAGTAGAATGAATTGTCACTAGTTCTGCCAGCAATGATATCAGTGATTACTGCTGTTAAAATTTCAGGCACAGTTAAATTAACGTAGTCGTTAGTGACTGCGGTATTCAACAGTTTTGCTTTGTACTTTTCGTACTCTCTTGAATTGTATTCAATACTGGCAAAAATGTTGTAATCTGGATTGCGCAAAAAGTATCCAGCCAGAGTCATTGGAGAACTCTGTTGTAGTATGTTCAGGCCAAATGGTATGATATTGCCAAGATCGCGAGAGTTGTTGGCTCCGTTGACTTTTCCAGAGAAGTCTAATAGATTTTCAACAATAGTTTCATAATGAGTTCTAACTGTGCCCAATGTGAAGCTGGTGGAATTCTGATTTAATGGATTGTTTTCAAGGTTAATAGGTACTTGGTAAAAGGCCACAGCACTTATTTGATCGCTTAATGCCAGCACTTCAATAATTTGCCCAGGCACAATCACAGTTGTACTTGGAAATGTAATCACCGTGGTGTTAGCAGTGGTTGTGTAGGAATAAGCATCAGGGTCTTGAAATGCACTGTCTACATAAACTTTGATTGACGGAACAGTGTCTACTGGTGTTGCCGCAACATCCAATTGCAACGGAGTATCTGCTGCATACACAAAACTAAACTGTTGATAAATGTTGCTCTTGGTTGCAGCCGTTTGCCATCCAATTTTTTTGCTGTAAACAGTACGGTCAACATATTCTCTCACAAAACCTTGGCTGATCAATTGTTCATTGCTGTTTTGATTTCTAACAAAGAGGAATGTATCAGTATAGAAGTTATTGTCAAATACAATGTCTCCTACGTTGTTTAAACTTAGATATTTTAACGGAAAGCTCAGCACAGTATCTTCAACACCGGTGCCAATTGCATAACTGAACAATTTAGTACCAATAAATGTACTACTAGGATACACAACAGAGTCATTTAAACTAACTCCATCTGCGTCAAATACATCAAACAATGGTGGTTGATTGGTGGTTGTTTTTTCCTGGGCTTCTATCCACTCAGTTCCGTCATAATAAAAACTTATGCCTTCGAGAGTGAGGCCAGAAAGACAAACTAAATTTTGATTTACCGATACTTCAGAATCACTAGTAGGCGTTAAATTAATAATTGGTGCTGGCAAAGTACTGCCATCCGGCAAAGTACTGTCATCAGTGGAGTCAGGTTCAATGAATTCTACTAGATAAATTCTGTTTCTTACTTGTTCGTCAACGTCAGCGGCAAAAATAACTCTACTGCCAGTGATAAGATTATACCCATCGGTGCTGTAGCCAATACTGCCATTAATATTGCTAAACGCATCTGTTTCTTCAAAGTCAATGATGTTAACTGGTTGCTTGCTTTGCGTTCCCATATTGAATAACTTCAGGCCACCGCGGAATTCCAAGATTGGCCGTTTAGCTCTAAATACATTGTCCAATGCTAGCGAACTATTGTTATACGATGAACTGGCAGTTATTACGTCAATGTGAAACCATCTGTTACTGCGTGTCCAAGCATTTAGATCTGGCGAGTCTAATGCTATGGTCATGTAATCGGGAACCAGTGGTTGATTTAAACTGGCATCATAGTTGCCCACATCAAATGGCGTTGTGTCAAATGGCACACTGGCAGACTCAGTGTAAGTTTCCGGTGTGATATAATTGCTGGTTGGTAGCAGTTGTATTGCCGTGCCTACACCGGCCACATAGTACAGTTGATTTTGATAGCTACTGGGTGTTACTACTCCAATGAATCTAACCTTGAGATTGTTAGTGAATATCACTCCATTGGGACTGGTATAAGTTTTCTTACCTAGTATGTCAGTATCAATGTCCAAGACATCAGCATTAATTTCATCAATCAGTCTGATGCGACCAAAAATTTCTGGATTGACGCTGTCCTGATACCAAACAAAATCATTAGCTGCTGTTAACAATGGAATCTGTTGAAGGAACCCCGATTGTAACTTGTACCATTGTGTGCTGGCATATTGATCTCCGTATAAGATATTAAACTTGTCTAGTACAGCAATATCTTGAACCACATTAAGCTGTAGATAGGTGCCAGACCCATAGTTCACATAACTGATACGCCAAACATTATAATATTGATTGACTGGTACATCAGTAGTGTAGGAAAAAGGAATACTGTCGTAACTGCCCACTGCACCATCTTGAGTTGCATTATCAGTCAATGGATCAAATAACGTTTGATTAATCCAGCCACCGTCGGTTGGATCAAGAATTTGAGTGGTAAACACTAGAGTGCGACCATCCAATGATGTTATGCCATCAATGCCGCCGTATTGCTCTAAGAATACTTCTAAACGGATTCCGTTAATCTGATCAAATTTTAAACCTGTCACCAAGTCAACTGGTCCAAGATAATTTAAATTATAATAAAATTGTTGTGCATTTTTTAGTGGCACATTAAACGTCACTGCGCCCGAACTAGTTCCATTATTGGTTACACCTAGTACATCTCTGCTGCTGATGTTTGGTGAATACGGCAAGCGGCCCGACACACCGGGTTCGGCTTGAATCCAGAAATTGTTAGGAGATTGATTTACGTTAAAAGAATAGTTTCCGCCACGCACTAATGTAAGCAAAGGATCTTTGCCACTTACCCCACTAAAACTATAATAGTCTGTGTTTCGTGTGACATCAAAAATATCAGTCAGCGGATACTCTGATGAGAATACGTCTACTGATTCGGGACCACCGGGTAACCAGTAATACTGGCTGTAATTTATAAACTTGTCAAAGTTAACAAACGGATCCCATGTGTAATAATCACTGGTGTACAATCTGTCACTGTTGTTGGTAATGGCACCTTGTAATCCCAATGCATCTGTAATGCCTGGATAGGTAATGACGTCTTGTATTTCTGTGGTGTCCGGCTTGAGACTAATTACACCTGGCTCAAGTTGATAGTTTGTTCTGACTGCGTCAGGTTCTAGCACATAGTAATCGTTTGGGTTTACACCTGGGCCAACACGACGGCCCACAAACCCTTGTGTCTTTTTAAATGTTGGTTCTTGAACCAGCTGATCCAGGGTGGCACTTAAAAATTGCTTGTTAGCAGTGGTTTGAAATATTTCTGGTAAAAAATCAACTGTGCGTGTGTTGGCCATTAAATCACTCCACTACCGGGTGCAGTACGAATATTAGTACTAGTCAATGCCGTAATCACTTCCACACTACTAACTCCGGCTGCATTAACAAATATTTCACTAGGTGTACTGCGTATTTCGTATAAATCACCAAAGCTCTTTAATGGGTCCAATGGAACTAATACTACCGAACTCACAATGCCACCCATGTTTGAATGAATGTATGCTGCTAATTCTGAGAAATAAAACGTGTCACCAAAGTCCCATTTGTCTATAGTAAAGTAATTGTTCAAATTTGCAACCACAAGATTTTTAATTTCACTTTCACTGGCTGTAGAATTAGCAGCACGAATAACTTTGATAGTAGCACGTAGTTCAGCCGCGGCCTTGGGCCCAAACAATGGTTTGAATATCACACTGTTGACCACAATGTTATCACTGATCATTTTGTAATCATTGAGTCCTTGATATGCTGTGCTAAGTTCATTGATAGTGGGCAACGGTGGATACGGCACGGTGTCTGTTGTGTCACGCACCCAGTTTTGATATGCAGTATAATAACTCTGGGTGACCACATAAAGGTCAATAATGTTGGTTGTACCTGGATCAATTCTGCTGGTTAACGGAGCATTGTGTCGATACTGATAATATATGCTCTGACGGCCAACTCTGGCAATCCAATCTGTTGTGACATCAGTCAAAGTTCTTACACCTGATGTAGTTACTGCCAGTAGGTAAAACGCACCTGTGGTGCCAGCGGCTAGGCCCACATAGTTAACTTGGTTGTATGCATAAAATACTTGTCCAGGTAAAAACTCTGATTTATATGCCTCGACATCATCCAATGTAGCAAAATTCGAATTTACACGTTCTGGTTCTACCAGTAGGTATCGTTGTAGATTATCAAAGTCCACAGTCTTTTCAAAGAACACCAACTTGGTAGAAGAATTTACATTGGGTGCCACAATCTCATCAAAGAAATCTGGGTCATCTGCAACTCCGTCTGAATCAGAATCTTGGTAACTTACCACCACTTGGAAGTCGTCCACAAATCCGTCGCTGGCCACTGGCTGCCCAATGATGCTTAGGGCAATATCGCCTGGCAATGGTACGTTACTGTCAGGCAAAGAATTGGTTTTTAGAACTTTTACAAAATCACTTATCACTGTGCCAGTACGACTGTCGTATATGCGTTGATTTGTTTCAAAGAAAAATCTAGTTTGTAACACGCTACCAAACGAATATACCAAGGCTCTACTGGTCACTGTGTATTTGATGCCATCAGTTATAAATTTAATCAACCATGATTCGTCAGCACCGGTGCCTGACTGATCTTGAGCATCGGCTAAACTAAAATCATTTGTGGTGGTGTTTAAGTTGGTTGATGTAATCAAATACCATGTGGCAGTTTCGTTGTCGTATCCTAACCCAAAATTACGATACAGAATAATTTGATCTGCAATGCTAGTTTCCAAGCTAGGTGTTAAATCAGTCACCAACACAGGAATTACTTCTGTAGGAATTGCTCCAGTAGGAATAAAATTGTTTAGTACCACCGGACCTGCACCATTGCTGAAATTACCAATACCTTGATTGGTACCATCAAGATAAATGGCACTGGGGCTTGCCCATACTGTTAGTTTTTCGTCAGCTCTTATTGGTTCTCCCAATTGCAATCGATTGTTGGAATCAAAATAATAGCCAGCTGGTGCTGCAAATTTTATCAATGAACTTACTAGAATGTACTTGGCATTGCTACTGCTGTAAATGCCTATTGGAGTGGGAGTATTAGATGAGTTCTTGAAGTAGCCAGAAGTTTCATTGGCCAATGTAGTGCTTTGATTCCAAGTTAAATTCAGTGGTGTAAGACTTGGGCGTGGAAAATTAGCATAGTAAAATTGTATAAAACTATTTTGTATCAACAATGGCTCTACACTGTTGGCCAGTATACTGGCAATATCGTTACGATTTGCCCAAGTAAAAAAGAATGTAGGCAGTTGATTGTCTTCCCATAGCGCACCATCACTGCCAAAGCTGTTGGTTGAAGAATACTTGCCAGTGTTATCCACTAGGTCAAGATAGCGACTGGTTCCAATAGATGCACGATTCAATGCTTTGGATTTGATAATTGAATTGTACAAGGTAAAGGGAAAATTGTTGTAATCTTCTCCGTTGACCATGCGATTCTGTGTGTAGTAACGGGCCGGAGCACGTTGTTTGATTTCGTCTAGTGTTTCTCTAGGCTGCGCATTACTCACTGGTATGGTAATGCCACAAGTGAATGTTACAGTTTCTAATTGTCCAGTGCGGCTGATGTAGCTGATGGGAACTACTACATTTTGCATCTCTTCTGGATTGATAATGTATGCCAATCCATTGCTGGCTCGAACATAGCAACGAAACAATCCCACTGGAATTGTACTGAATACGCCGTCACCAAATGTCAACGTGATCTGATCATTGGATCTACTGGTTACCGAAAATAATTTTCTTTGATCAGGGGCAAGTTGTTCTGTTGCAGCAGCAAACACACTTTCCACAAACTTCCATTCAAACTGCACATCTCCCACAGTATCCAATTGATACAACCAACGATCTTGATTGTTAACGCCTTCAATATTGATTGGCACAGTACGGTTAGACACTCGCTCGCCAAGATTAAAGTCTTGGGTTTGCAATACACCTTGTTTGAAATAGAAAAAGTATCCGGTGTCGGCTGCTGAAAAACCCAGTTGATCGTTTCGGAACAACAAGTTAAAAATGCCATTGGCCAATGGGCTGGGCTCGTAAACATAATCTTCGCCTACTGAGGTTGAACTCACAGCTTCAAACGGCATGTTTACTCCGTCCACCACAGCAGTGTACGGAATTACTGGCAAGAATCCAGGCACCAGATTGATGCCGTATTCAGCTGTGTCAACGCCTAATACAGTTTGACGATTGCCTGGTTTTCCCACACGTTGAGTGTTTACTAGACACGCATTGATAATTGCTGTGAACTGTTCTTGCCAGTTAAAGTTGGTGGGATCATTCCAGTTTACAGTGACATTGCTTAGGTTAATGCCGTTAAAATCAAACACATTTTCTGTGGTTTGAATGTTGAATACTTTGAGATAGCCTTGAGCAGCTTGGTTACGTTTGGGAGTATAGCTCACAAGATTTGCTAGTTTTACCACTGAGTCTCTGCGTTCTGCGGTATCTAGATAGTTTTCTCTTGTGTTTAAATCGTTACGGAAGGCCAATGCCTGGCCCATAAATGCCATTACATCTAGTAATGCAATGAATTCCGAGCTTTCAATGTAGTCATTGTAGCTTTCAGGATAGTATTGACGTATGTAATCTACAAAACTTTTCCGCAGAGTCTCAAAGTCGTAACTTTGAAAGTCAGCTTCGCGATAAGTTTGGTAGATGCGCTTCCAATCTTCAACGCCAAATATTACTGTTTGTCTTGTAGTGCGTGCCATGATAATCCGTTTGATTTATTTATGGAAAAAATAAACGGCTTAGTTATACGTAACTGGCTCGTCGTTGTTCTTGATCAAAAAAGATACTTAGTCGTTCAACGTCGGTACTGGGCACAATCTGAAGTTCCAATTCGATCAATATACCATTTTCCTGAGGATATGCATTTGCGCTGTAGATAGAGATTCTAGGATCGCCGGCAGCCACACGCTGAACTTCGGCTAAAATTGCTCGTTCGGTAGTGGTGTCTTGAGATTCAAACACATAATCATAGATTACTGTGCCATAACCTGGACGTCCAGGCAACTGTCCTTGTCGAATACCAAATGCGTTCAACAGGTCACGCTTGACCAATTCAAAATCAGTTAGCGTGAATTTTTTATATCTGTCAATGGTACTGAATCCAATAAATGTGCTCATGCTTTATTTAGTGCTCTGAAAGTGCAAATCCAAGGTTAGGCAGACTGCGTAGATATTTTATAGTGTCAACAATGAAATCAAGAAGACGACGGCGTCTTTTTTTAATTTGAGTATACTCAGTCAGATAGCTTTCTCGAAGATCGTAAGGAGATATAGACTCTAAATCAAAATAAGGTGTAAACGTAGATGAATTTGCTTCATCATAAAGTGCATTCAATTCTAGTAATTTTTGTTTGATTTGATCTGGCGGGTCGTCAGCCTGTACCTGACTGCTGACAGTTCTGCTCAAGCTCTCAAGTTTGTCAAGATCAGCTTTGCTTGCAGCAATAGCAGCTTTTAATTTTTCTTCCGCAGTGGCTTGTTTGGCCGGCTCAGGCAGCAATGACAATCCTCGATTGGCTCGTTCTTCGTTTACCCGAGCTAACACCAATTCATCTGTGCCAGTGTATGTTAGATCTTCATCTTTTGTGTTGGAATAAAAACTGCCAGGATTGATTGTTGGTATCTTAGAATTGCCCACAATACTGGCAACACCGGCATTAATTGTGGCGCGATCTACTGTTTTGGCAAAGCCTTTGGCTTTTTGTATGCCGGCTTGTAGAGGATTACCGCCGCCTGCTAACTCAGCGTTTGCATCGGCAAATGACTGAGAGAAGTCAGCTTGTTTTGCAGTTTCGTTCAGTTGATTGACCAGGTTGCCAGGTGCCTGACCTTTTGCCCAGTCCATAGTAGGACCAGTTCCAAATTTAGTAGCATTTTGCAATAGCGGTCCTAGTTTTTCAGCACTTTCTGTACCGTCTATAGCACCCAACTGTTTGAGTTGACTTAGATTTGAATCCATTAGCCCTTGTTGTACCTTGCCTTGCAGTTTGACATCACCTAATACTTTGGCAAGGCTGGTGGCACCAGCAACGCCAGTCCATACTGCGGGGCTTTGCAAAATGCTGGTCAGTTGTGCGGGGTTTTGTGCAATTTGTTCAGCCACTCCAGGTTTTATTAGCCCTGACAACTGCAATTGATTGGCATCTAATCCAAACTTGCCCAGGCCTTTTTCATTGGTTATCACGTCAGACGCTTGACCAACTGCGGCGCCTGCTTGGCTCACTAGTCCTTGTACCTGTGTGGAATTCAATGTGCCAATGCTGGCCTGACTTACTTCTTGTCCCACAAAATCAGCTGCCCCAATGGGGTTGTTGATTGCCACACCTCTAAGGTCCGGCAGTGATCCAGTAATGGATTGTAGATTGGGTTTTATCTGTGATATTGCTGTGCCTAACCCAGCGGCTGCTTGTGTGGCAGCACTGAGAGAATCACCAGCTTTGAGTCCAGCTAGGCTGCCAGTGTTGAGTTGTTTTTCAAAAATAGCTTTGGCTTGGTCAAATGTTCCGGCTGGTGGCCCTTTGACTTCTATTTGTTGTCCATCAGGAGTGGTAAATTTAAAGATACTCATGTCTTTGCCTGTAGTTCCCATCCACTTGGCACTGGCTCAGCAGTTGGTGGAGGTGGTGGAGGACCTTCACTAAACGCTACTTCCACGTCCACACCTTCGTTGTGATAGCTATACGGCTCATGAGTGGGTGCTCGTGTCACAATGCTTTCCAATGCATTTGTGTCTGTTTGCCATCCAGTGCTGTAGTCAAACGTAACGTCATCCATAATGCGTTTTGGAAATAGCTTGGGTACTTTTACTGTGCCTGCAGATCCTCCGTTTAGGTCAATCCTGCCGGCTGTTAATGCTAGATCGCTGCCTGCGCCCCAGCCACCTGAGGTGCTTTTCAATGTAAGACTACCGTCAGCACGTATACCTAATTCGTTAGAACTGTACACGGTAAGTGATTTTTCTGCAGCCAAATTCATAGAAGCAACAGCACCAATGTTAACGTCAACGTTACTTTTCATGTTGATATTTCTTCCAGCAAACATATTGATGTCTCTATCAGCATGAAAATTAATATCACCTTGTGTGCGAACATTTACTGAGTTTGTTGCATAGATATCCACAGTTCCTTCACTGCCTAACTCTATCCATGTTTGTCCATTGGCATGTGCAATGTATATAAAATTGTTTGAGTCATTCATCATGATCTGATGACCCTTGGCTGTTCTCAATCGAAACAATGCATCGCCGCCGTCAAGACTGCCATCGTCCATTACAAAAGTATGACCGCCTTGACGCCCAACCACCTTGACATCTTGTGGGTTTAATGTGCCTTCGCTCAGTTGTTGTCTGATAGTGGCAGGATTTAGGCCGCCAGCATATATTGGCTTGCCAGGAGTAGAAATTCCATAGACTGTGCTGGGGCTTTCTCTTTGTGCTGTTGAGCCAATGGGTCCACGTTCAATATCTTTGTCCAGGCCTTGTTGGAAAAATATTGCGGCTTGTACACTGTGTACTGGTTTGGGCTGATCAAAGAATCGTGCATTTTCATCAATTTGCTTGTTGCCAGAGTTGATTTCAGTTACCGGCAATTGTGGTGCTCCAGCAAAATAGGCTTCTTGTGCTTTGTTTTGAGTGCGATACTCGCCGTCTCCTACTGCACCTATAGCAGGTATCATGTGATTGAGTCCAATTTCTGGCACACATCCCACATAATACCCTTGACTGGGATCACCGTTTACAAAGAAACATAACACACTGGTATTAAGGTCAGGCGGAGTAAACCACATGCCATAGCTTTGTTGATTGCCAGGATATGTTCCAACTCCCTCAATACTGCTCTCTTTAGGAGTAACGCCATAAAACGGCGGTAGGTAGTTTACATATCTCCATGTCATGGGATCATTTGGATCAGTTGAAAATTGCGTGATATAAACTTGCAATTGGCCACTGCGTTTGCTGTCAATGTTGTTTTTGACCACACCGATAAAAGGTCCAAATTCAGTTGGTGTACCTCCGCGGTCATTTCTAAAGTTCTGTGACCGACCTGACTTGCGTTCTATATTTTCTGCCATTGTGTTTCCTTAGCCTGGATTACCGTCTTTAACAATTTCTGGTCCGGTAGTACGTATGCCAGGTAATGCTGAACTACTGTAATCATTGGTGCCGGCAGCAAATGCTTGCTTTGCTAACTCTAGTGCCTCCCTAGGAGTTTTACCACTACGGCGTGCCAGTATATATGCTGGACTGGATTGTAGTTGTGCGGGTGTTGGATCAATTGCTTGTGTGACTGGTCTCAGTTGTTGTTGTATACCGCCAGCCAATGAGCTCACATTAGTTGGTTGCATGTTTGCATGATCTTTTGTGGCAACAACTTCTGACTTACTGCTGTTGCCTGATCGTCTAGCGGCATCAGCCATCATACCCAAGCGAATTTGCTCATCATTGCCAGTTGCGGTCTTTTTAACTTCGCGTCCTCTGTCTGTGGGTTTTTTATAATCGTTTTCTAACCATGTGCCTTCTAAATCTTGACTGAATCTACCACCTTTAAATGTACTGGTTACTTTGGTGAGAACATAACTCACTGCGTCTTGCGTTATTCCAGCGGCACCTTTTTCTCTGTTGGCAAAGGCATTGTTTTTTCCAGGATCCATCAGTCCAGTTTGCATGTCGTAATCTGTTGGACGATTAAATGCAATTTCAAAATATGCACCACTGGCATTTATATTGACTGTGCCGTCAGGTAAAAATGCTGCGGTTGAAAAAGTTGATTCAGTTATGGTGTTTGTATCTGGATTTTGAATCCAGGCAGGATCACCAATCACTGACAATTTAACGGTGGCCAAGTCAGTTGTGTACAAATAATCGGCTGCATTAGCACCCGGCTCAAACACTTTTTGATTCTCTGCACCTTGACTACTTTGATTGCTGTTTGGAAATATGTGTTTTTTCCATTGCTCTCGACTATTGGTTTTTTGTTTGATTCCTGGGCCTGGGCCTGTAAGTGTTTGTGCCCATAACTTGTTGAAATTTTGTTCATACCCTAGTACTTGTGTGTTTTGTCCAGTGAACCAATAGTTATAAACCTTGTGAACACCCCTAAATTCACCTGGCTCAAAATACTCACTTTGCACGGGAATTTGATAAGGTGTTATTATCAACGTCATTCTATAAGCATAGTCATTGCGAGATTTGTCGTAGTCCAATTGTTCAGAATTGACCACAATATTAAACCAAGAAAACTGTTGTGCTGCTTTTCCGTTTGGTTTCCATGTTTGAGTTTTTTCATCCCAAAACACAGCAGACTGATCTGTTATGTAATTGCTGTTTCTAATAACTTGATCAATGAATTGCACAATCTGTTGGCCTGCCCAGGTGGCTTGCAATCTAACTGTGGTTGCAACACTTTGTTTTTCTGGTAGTTTTTGATCAGCTGCTGTATTACTACCTTGCTTGTTACCTGCTTGACCTTTGTCCACTGGCCCCGGTGGTACCACACTGGCTGATGCAATTATTGGGTCAACAAATTTTATTGCGTAAATGTCGGCCACGTATCCTTTATCTTTGTGCGTGATTGCCAGATTTTGTTGATATAGATTAAGAGCTGCAATTAATCCTGTGCCTGATGTGGTGACTGACGGCTTTGGTGCTGCACTGGCCTTTAGCGGTGCACCAGTAGTAGAATTCACGCCGCCGGTAGAATTTGTCGTCAGTCGTGGATCATTCGGCATGGTTCCTCGACCACCAACTTGAGTAGCTCCAGCTTTGCGGGCAGCATTGGTTATTCGGGGATTACCAACTGCTGCGCCGCCTCCGGTGTTTGCAAATGTTGCCATTATAGTACTCCTCCATTAAATGTTAAGTCAAAAAGATTTGCCATGATCATGGAGCTACCACTGTGAAGGGACTGTCTGTCTCGCCGGTAAAATTACCGTTTGCATTAACAACAGCCGCTCCGTTAGCCACAGTTGCTTTGGCCACAGGTGGTGTTGCCTTGACCGGAACGTTATTGCGAGTCTTGTCACCGGCTGCGTTGGATGCGGTTTGTTGTTGTACTTGCCCAATCAAGATGTCGCTCACAGTGGCTCCGCTAAAGTTAAAATTATTTGGGATGCTGCCACGATTGCTGCTCAAAGCAGTAGCGGTGCCTGGACTGGCGCCAGTTACTTTATATTCAATTATGCGATTGCCAACTTTTGTGCTGATGTCCTTGATAATAAAAAAAACAAATTTTTCAACTGCTGCTTTTCTATCTGTTGAGCCAGTTTTCTTTGCAATAGGGTACACCATGTTTCCATTTTGGTCATAACCATAAAATCTAATCACCATGCAATATGTTGCAGCAGCATAGTTGGCCACTGTGCCAGGTCCTATTTTGCCTATGGTCTTAAAAAGATCATTGCAGGCTTCAAAGAGATTTGATATCAATGTTATTCCATTAGGTTCTGTTACTGTAAAAGAGAGAGTGGCAGTTTGGGCTGCACCTTTGGATAGTGGATTACTGGACATCACCTGTTCTAACACCAAGTTGTCAAGATAGTAGTCTAGATTAAAATACGGACTGCGTCCTGCAGAAGTAGTGGTTGTAGTTGTGCCGTCAGATGTAACTGAACCTTGACTGGTTGATGCTCCGCCTGATTGTGCTAACAAATAATATCCGTTGAGATCTTTTTTGTCGCTTTTTAATGCGTCGTTATAGGCATCTGGAGACATGAGATACCAACTCAATGAATAGGTATAACTGGCATATTGATCCAGAATATTGTCCTGAGAAATAATACCGTTGCCGGCACCACCATACAATTCATCTACACGATTTCTCACAGTGTTAGAGCCACGAGGTGCAGTTACTATGCGTTGATCGTCATTTGGGGCTGCAAC
>Ga0049081_10000615_pt1 | contig 13689 bp, 9 predicted proteins | sample GreLakmeER78MSRF_FD_66717 | JGI IMG/M metagenome (GOLD analysis project Ga0049081, IMG submission 66717) | Freshwater lentic microbial communities from great Laurentian Lakes, MI, USA - Great Lakes metaG ER78MSRF | ecosystem: Environmental > Aquatic > Freshwater > Lake | place: Great Lakes...
AATCCACATCGAAAACCAAAACCAAGTGCCGCAGAAGATTCTGGTTCAAATACCAAGGATGAATCATTCAACTGTAGTTTTTCCATAGAATAGCGCAGCTCCTCATAGTCTTCGGTGTCTACAGGATAAATTCCTGCAAATACCATGGGCTTCACATCTTCAAATCCTTTAATTGCTTTTTCACAGGGATTCTCTGTGGCGGTAATGGTATCTCCAACCTTAACTTCATTTGCTTGCTTGATACCAGAAATTATATAGCCTACATCTCCAGCTCTCACCTCTTTCTTTGGCAAAAGATCCATCTTTAAAACACCAACTTCATCGGCATTATAGTCTTTTCCGGTATTAAAAAACCGAACTTTTTGTCCTTTTTTAACAACCCCGTTTCTCACCCTGTAATAAGCAATTATCCCTCTAAATGGATTGAAAACTGAATCAAAAATCATTGCTTGTAAGGGGGCATTTTCATCGCCTTTTGGAGCGGGAATCCTTTTTATTACGGCCTCTAATATTTGGTCAACCCCCAATCCTGTTTTTCCAGAGGCGGGAATAATATCTGCGAAATCACAACCTATTAAGTCAACTATTTGGTCAGAAACCTCTTCCGGCAAAGCACCGGGTAAATCCATTTTATTGAGTATTGGAATTATCTCCAAATCGTGCTCTAGTGCAAGGTATAGGTTAGAAATTGTCTGCGCTTCTATTCCTTGAGAGGCATCTACAATGAGTAAGGCCCCTTCGCATGCGGCAATCGAACGAGACACTTCGTAGGAAAAATCTACATGTCCTGGTGTATCTATCAAATTCAATATATAGTCTTGCCCTTCGTACTTGTAGTTCATCTGAATCGCGTGACTTTTGATGGTAATCCCCCGTTCTCTTTCCAGATCCATGTCATCCAACGCTTGATTTTGCATTTCTCTGTCTGAGATTGTGCCAGTAGCTTGTAGCAAACGATCAGCCAGGGTGCTTTTTCCGTGGTCGATGTGTGCGATAATGCAAAAATTTCGAATATGATTCATAGTAGGTTGCAAATATACGTAATTGCATAATCTTTTAACCTTACATGACTATGAAAAACGTTTGATGTTGTATTCCATTGGGGGTTCTTTTCCCTCAAGTATTAATTCAGCCATTTCTAAAGATAATAGAGGAGCCATCATATAGCCCTTAGCTCCAAGGCCATTGAATAAGTAAAGGCGGTTATACTCATCCGATTGACCAAGTAGAGGTCGCCGATCTTTTACAGTCGGCCTAATCCCTGCATCTTGCTTAATTAATTCGTAGGACCCTTTGTATAGATGGGATAATTTATCTTGCAAGTCGTGAAGTCCATCGGGTGTTGCGTGTAATGTTGGATTATTCCATTCGTACGTTGCCCCTACTTTGAATAGTTTTTCCCCCAAGGGTAGCACAAAACACTTGCGATTCAGGGATTCTGTTTCAGACAGTTCGTTGGTGCGTATGGTCATAACCTGCCCCTTTGTCTGCTCAATGGGTAAATGATGAAAATAGGGTAAATATTTTTGAGCATGTCCGGCACAGAATATAATTCCGTCGTATATTTTATCTTCGTAGCGTGCTTCAGCAGGGAATAAATATCCTGAATGAAACTCCTGTACGCGTAACTCATTGTTTGTTGAAAAATATTTCTGAAAATTTTCTACAAATACAGAGGTATCTATCCAATAAGCTGACTTTACTTTCCCCATTCCAAACTCGCAATGAAGCAAGGGGTGTTCAGTATTCCCATTTTGAAAATCATGTAAATAGTCTTCATATTCTCTTTTGGCAGATTTCTCCAACCACCATTGTTTTTCTTGTAGAGATGAAAAGCATCTCAAAATGGGAATTGGGTGGTAAAAAGATACATCTAGCAGGCTTTCTAACTCCTTGTAAAAAGCCTCTGAAAAGGGTAAAAAATCGTCTAGCCTCCAAGACTTATTCATTCGTCTAAACACCATAGGATTTACGATTCCTGCAGCGATAGATGATGAGTGGTTTTCCCCTTTGTCAAGCAATAATACTTGTTGACCTCTTTTTTTTAGTTGATAGGCAAGAGTTAATCCGGCTAGCCCTGCTCCTATAATCAGGTAACTCTTTTTCATCTTCCCGCAAAAGCAATACTAGCAATACTTATTTCCAAGGAAGGATGCTCTTTCGTTAGTGACGTGCACAAGGATTCAAGCGTAGACCCTGTGGTTATCACATCATCCACAATCAGAATGTTTTTATATGGCATGTCCCGTTGCTTGAGAGTGAAATTCCCCAGCGTATTTTCCCATCGCGCCCATTTATTGTTCTTGGTTTGACTTTCAGTATTTTTGTTTTTTATTAGTAGATGTTTATCCACAGGGATCTGTAAAATATTTGCTAAACCCCGACACAATGAATCACATTGGTTGTAACCTCTTTGAAACTCTTTTTTAGGATGAATAGGAACTGGAATTATAGCATCAAAATATGGCGCTTTGTGCATTTCTTTTATTTTAACCCCTAAGCATTTCCCTAAATAAAGACCTACTTTTTCTTTATGTTTATATTTAAGGTTATGCAGCAATGATTGAATAGGGTTTCCTTCGCTAAAATGAAAAAGAGCAAAGCTGCTTTTTAACTTTACTCTTGCATAAAACAACTTATCCAAGGCAGTATTTTCTTTAAGCATCTCGTAATAAGTAGGCTCTACTTTTTCCCAACAGGCATGGCAAAGAAAATCCTCGAACCGACCGATTTCGTCATCACAGTGAGCGCACATCTTCGGAAAAATGACATGCGTTAACGCATCTTTGTAAGTATTTAAAATTAATTTTTCCATCTTTTATTTGTACCATAAAGGGGTTCAAATGCTATAAACAAATATATGTTAAAAACCCTTGGGTGAAGGGTCTTTTTTAAAATAGTAATTGGCTTTAATTTTATACAAGTAATCGCATACAAAATTTTACTGCTCATTGAATCAAAAATTGGTTAAATAGTTATCAATATCGGTAAAAAATAAGTGTGGATATCTTTATGCGATTGTTAAAATTCGCTGAAAGTTTTACCCACGATAGGATTGCGTTTTAATGTGTTGAAAACCTTAAGTAAATGTTAATTTCTTTAATTGATTTCGGCGATTTTTTTGACAAATTTTGTAGGCCCTCGCAAACAGAAAGACGATATGCCTTATCGCTCATTAATTTAGGAAGGGAAACAAACGATTTAATAGAAGTATAAAAACTAAAAACTAAACTTGACTATGACGTCACAGGTACACGAACCAATTTTAATTGAAAACAAAAATCGATTTGTATTATTTCCTATACAGCACGATGACATTTGGAGCTTTTATAAAAAAGCCGAAGCTAGCTTTTGGACAGCTGAAGAGATTGACTTATCACCCGACTTAATTGATTGGGAAAATAAACTAAGTGACGATGAGCGCCATTTTATCAAACATGTCCTTGCCTTTTTTGCAGCGTCAGATGGCATTGTCAACGAGAACTTAGCAGAGAATTTCCTCTCTGAAGTTCAATACACTGAGGCGAAGTTTTTCTACGGATTTCAGATAGCTATGGAGAATATACACTCCGAAACCTATTCCCTGTTGATCGACACATACATCAAAGACGGCGCTGAAAAAAGTCGTTTGTTCAATGCAATTGATACCATGGATTGTGTGAATAAAAAAGCCAATTGGGCACTTCGATGGATTGATAAAGGTTCATTTGCTGAACGCCTTGTTGCTTTTGCAGCTGTAGAAGGTATATTTTTCTCTGGTTCATTCTGTTCTATTTTTTGGTTAAAGAAAAGAGGACTTATGCCTGGATTATCATTCTCTAATGAATTGATTTCAAGAGATGAAGGTTTACATTGTGATTTTGCCTGCTTACTCTACACGAAGCATTTGAAAAACAAATTACCACAAGAGCAAGTCAGACAAATCATAATCGATGCAGTTGAAATTGAAAAAGAGTTTGTAACCGATTCCCTGCCTGTAAAGTTAATTGGAATGAATGCAGACCTAATGGGTCAGTACATTGAATTTGTTGCAGACCGTTTGTTGGTTGAACTTGGAAACGAGAGAGAGTACAACGCGTCAAATCCGTTTGATTTTATGGAGATGATTTCTCTTCAAGGGAAGGCAAACTTCTTCGAAAAACGCGTCGGGGAATACCAAAAAGCGGGCGTGCTTGCTGGAAAAGAAAATCAAACTTTTAGTTTGGACGAAGAATTTTAAATAAGAATAAGAAGAAAATAGGTTTGAATTATGTATGTAGTTAAAAGAGACGGAAGAAAAGAAGCAGTAAAATTTGATAAAATTACTGCTAGAATTATCAAAATGTGTTACGGGTTAGATCCACTAGTGTCTCCGGAGGCAGTAGCCATTAAAGTTATTGAAGGGATTTATGATGGCGTCTCAACCTCAGACCTTGACAATTTAGCTGCTGAGGTAGCCGCAGCCAAAACCATTGATCACCCAGACTACGCCTTATTGGCCTCAAGAATTGCCGTGTCTAATTTGCACAAGGAGACAAAGAAAACGTTTTCTGATGTCATGTACGATATGTACCATTATGTTGATCCAAAAACAAAAGAACGTGCTGCGCTTTTAGCAGACGACGTTTATGAAATAATCCAACAAAATAAGGAAACGTTCGACTCAAGCATCATATACGATAGAGATTTCAGGTACGATTACTTTGGATTTAAAACTTTGACAAGATCGTATCTAATGAAGTTAAATGGAAAAATTGCAGAAAGACCGCAGCAAATGCTTATGCGTGTTGCAATTGGTATACATAAGAACGACATTCCAGCGGCAATAAAAACGTATAACTTTATGTCGGAAGGTTGGTTTACACATGCAACACCGACTTTATTTAATTCGGGTACACCGAAGCCACAAATGTCATCTTGCTTTCTATTGACCACGAAATCAGATAGTATAAGCGGCATTTACGACACGTTGAAATCTTGTGCGAAAATTTCGCAGTCTGCAGGGGGAATAGGACTTTCAATTCATGATATCCGTGCGACTGGATCATACATAAAAGGAACTAATGGGACATCTAATGGAATTGTCCCAATGTTGAGAGTCTTTAACGATACAGCTCGTTATGTTGACCAAGGAGGAGGAAAAAGAAAAGGTTCTTTTGCTATTTATATTGAACCATGGCATGCGGATGTTTTCGATTTTTTAGACCTCAAGAAGAATCACGGTAAAGAAGAACAACGAGCTAGAGACTTATTCTTTGCACTTTGGATACCAGACCTTTTCATGAAACGCGTAAAAGAAAATGGCAATTGGACGCTAATGTGTCCACATGAGTGCCCAGGTCTTTCTGATTCTCACAGTGCTGCGTTTGATGCTTTATACACTAAATACGAGGAGGAAGGCAAGGGACGAAAAACGATTAAAGCGCAGGATCTTTGGTTTAAAATACTAGAATCTCAAATTGAGACAGGAACTCCTTATATGTTGTATAAAGATGCGGCGAATGCAAAATCGAACCAGCAGAATCTTGGAACAATAAAATCGTCTAACCTTTGTACTGAGATTATCGAATACACTGCCCCAGATGAAATTGCGGTATGTAATCTCGCTTCAATTGCCCTACCCAAGTACATAACAGAAGCTGGTGTGTTTGATCATGATAAATTATTTGAAGTGACGTATCAGGCGACTATCAACTTGAATAAAATTATAGACGAAAATTACTACCCTGTTGAAGAAGCGAAAAACTCGAACCTCAGACACAGACCAATCGGACTTGGAGTACAAGGATTAGCGGACGCCTTCATTATGTTAGGTTATCCGTTCGAGTCACAAGAAGCAAGAGTACTAAATAGAGAAGTTTTTGAAACTATTTATTATGCCTCGATGACCGCTTCCAAAGATTTAGCGAAGGAAAAAGGCCCTTATGATAGCTTTGACGGCTCTCCAGTATCCAAAGGAATTTTTCAATTCGATATGTGGGGCGTAACCCCAACTTCGCGATGGGAATGGGATGTGTTGAAAGAAGAAGTTAAAACTCACGGGGTAAGAAATTCATTGTTATTGGCTCCAATGCCAACAGCTTCAACGGCACAAATACTCGGAAACAATGAATGCTTTGAGCCATATACCTCCAACATATACACAAGGAGAGTGCTTTCAGGTGAATTTATCATCGTGAATAAGCATCTACTCAAGGACTTGGTGAAAGAAGGTCTCTGGAACAAAGACACAAGACAGAAAATTATGACTGCGAATGGGTCAATTCAAAACATTGAAAAAATACCCGCAAGATTAAAAGAACTCTACAAAACTGCATGGGAAATTTCTCAGAAGGCAATTATAGAAATGGCTGCAGATAGAGGAGCATATATCTGTCAAAGTCAATCGTTAAATATTTTCATGGAAAATGCGAATTTTGGTAAATTAACTTCGATGCATTTCTATGGCTGGGAAAAAGGATTGAAAACAGGTATGTATTACCTGAGGACAAAAGCTGCTACAGATGCTATTAAGTTCACGGTAGATAAGACGGTAGTTGAAGAACCTTCAAAAGAAATTATCGAACAACAGCAAGAGGCAATAGCTTGTTCGCTTGATGATCCTGATGGATGCGAAATGTGTTCTGGATAGAAATTTCTGATAAAATAAGTGAAAGAGGCTGTCTCCTATGAGATAGCCTCTTTTTATGTCATCATAGATACTCTAAATTTTTGAAGTACTCGTAATAACTACGAAAAAGTGCATCGCTTATTTTTTTTGAAACAGAAAAATCCCTTGGAGAAAAAGTTTGTTCGTGGTATTTTTTCGCATCAAAATGATACATGAATTTACCTGATAGGTTTGTGAAGCCATAACCACGAACAGTAGCAATGAAGGCGAAATCAGTTGTTGTTGGATCTAATAAATTTTTACTGTAAGGAAAGGAAGACACATCAGCACCAAGTTGGGCTAAAAGGGTTGCTGCAAGATCAGCTTGTGATCCTATTTTTTTGATTTTTGTCCCAACGTATGATTTTTTTATGACATCTCCATAGAAGAGAAGGGGTATTTTGAAAAAATCTACCGAATAAGGCACCTCATGCGTTGGACAAGAATGGCTGTGGTCAGCAACCACCACAAACAAGGTATTCTTATACCAAGACTCTTTTTTTGCTTTTCTAAAAAAATCACCTAAGCACTTGTCTGCATATATAATAGAATTCATATAATCAGATTCCTTACCACTCCATTTTTGATTAGCTTGTTTTGGGTGATCGAAAGGTGCATGCGTGCTTGCGGTAAACACTGCGCGGAAAAATGGGGAAGTACTTTTATTTATTCTTTCCAAAAATAAGGCTAGCACATCTTCGTCATGATAAGAAAGTTTACCATGATCCTTACCTGAAGGAAAATCGTCTTCATCCCATACCTCATCCATCTCGTGTTCATTAATAAAGCTTTCAATATTTCCATAGGTTAAATCTCCACCAAAAAGATACCCAGAATGATAGTTCTTTTTCTTCAAAGTCTGATTAATCGTTGTTAAATTTCTATGCTTCTCTGGGTAAGAGGAAATGGTTATTTCAGGCAACGCAGGAAAGCCAGCTAGAATAGAGGTGTGACCAATTTCAGAGGTTGTATTCGTGGCATAAATATTAGAAAATAAAAGCCCGGAATTTACTAACTCATCAAAATTTGGTGTTGCGCCCTTCGTCTTACTCATACATCCTATTACGTTCGCGCTCCAACCCTCTAAGATAATTAGGACGATATTTGGCTTATCCGTTGTGAGAACGCGCGTCGTATCTTGATGATTTTTATTATATAATTTTTTACTAATTGAATCCGCTTCGCTTATATCTATCTTCGGCACTAAGGATTCTATGTCTGAATTCAAATACAACAAATAGCTATTAGCAAAATAATAGGTGGAATTAATACTAATATCATTCAATTTGACATTATCAGAATAATAGGCAGAATCTATATTTATAGGAATTTGCTGCCATCCACCTCGAGCAAATAAAAAGGATAAACCCATGATAATTAATGTCGTAATACTAATAAAAAGCGCATCCCACTTCTTTCTATATCCGCCGAATTTATTTATAGGCTTGATGAAGAAATACCGAAATAGGGTGAAACCAATGGAAAATTCTATAATTAAAATCAGGAAAAACCACAAAATAGAGAGGTCATCCGCGGTTCTCATTACTTCATTACCATGAAAGAGATGAAGGAATACTTTTGATGTCAGTTTGTGCTTCCATTCCTCATAAACCACCATCTCTCCCGCGTGAATAGCACATGTAAGAAGGATTTCCAATATTACGAATGAGTATAATATCCATTTGAAGTATTTGTTGGGAAAGAAGCATACAAGCGCAAATAATAATGTAGGAAGAGCAACTAAAAAAGCAGTTGTTGCTAAATCTAATCGAAAGGAATAAAAGAAAACACCAAAGTATTCTGGCATATTATTTAAAACATCGGGATTTGTAATTAGGAAAACTACTCGTTGACAATTAAATAGAACTATCCAAAAAATTAATTGATAAAGAAAATGTTGAACAATTACTTGTGGCAATCTCTTTGAATATAAATTATTTATTGAGTTTTTTTTTGGAGAAATAGCCAATTACCTAACTTCTATAGTTAAAAATAAGTCTAGTGGGTTTTTAAATCCATCCACAGCCAAGGAATAAGAAAGTTTGCTGAATCCTTGAATCTCAGTCGTATTCAATTCAAAATAAAGAGTAGTCTCTTCTCCTGGTTTCAGGGCTGTTTTAGTGGTGAGTATTTTCAGTGAACGTTGATTATTGTTTATTACGAAATATACTTCTTTTTGGGAGTTATTCTTGATAACATGCGCCCCCTTAACTAAGCTGCCTTTTTTCTTAACACCAGCGCTGAAGACACTTTCTTTAACCGAAAGGGGGAATACAGCTGCATTTCGCTCAAAAACTACTTCTTCAATTTGGATTTTTCTCTCTATTCCGGCCTCACGAGAATAAACAGAATTTTTCTGATCATAAAAATTATCACTGGTTTTTTGGTCTGCTGAGTATTCTCCAAAAGGAGCGTAAACAAAACTTAATTTTCCGTTACCAACATTCTTATCTTGCATATATGGCAAAAATTCACCTTTATTCGCTTCTTTAAAATAATTAATCAGGGAGGAAATTCTTCGTTTAGTCAGATTTAAATTATAATTTGTCTTGGCAAGCGGACTCGCAAAACCTTTGACAGTGATAATCACAGACGAACCTATTTTTAATTCCTCTAAAATAAGTGATTTGAATTCCTCTAAATCGTTTGCCCCTTTATCCACCGAGTTAGTAAAAAAGTTACTCAAATCATCTATACGTTTTTGTGCTATATCACCTTGTAATCCGTTGGTGACTTCTTTTTTGTAGGTTGGGTAATTTGACTTGTAAACCCTGTAGGAAGTCATGTAATTCATTTTTGTTGAATTAGCTATGGTTTTTGCATCAGGCTCATCATTTTGGAAATACAATACTACCGGTAAACTTTTTCTTATCTTTTCCCGTATTTCGAGTGTATCTATGCTAACTAATTCCTTTATTATGGGTGCTGGGAGAGCATAGTATATATCGCTACAGCACGTGGGATTTTTAGAAAAATAGGACCCAAGTCTATTTGAGGACACGTATACGGTATCACTGTGTTCGAAATAATAAATATCGTTAGCAGGGCTATTTATCGGCATTCCGGCATTTACGGGAGCACTGAATGTTAGTGTATTGTTTTTGGCTTCTAAAGTACTAAATAATACATCTGTTCCTCCAAATCCGTTGTGCCATGAAGATGAGAAATACAATCTTTTGTCACGAGTGTCAAACCATGGGGTAACTTCTGCGTCTTCTGTATTGAGTTCCGCAATATTTATTGGATTTTCGAACGAATCACCATTTTTTGTAGCGTACCATAGGTCTAAAGACCCTTTAGTGCCTTGACGGTCTGATGAAAAAAACAAGATTTCTTTTCCATTTACTTCAGCCACTAAAGGCATGGTAGTATTTTTTCCAACAGCATTAATCTTTGCTGATAAGGTATCTGTCTTTCCCCATTTACCCTTCCCCAAATATGAAGAACGTGCTATTAAGCACTTGTAATTATATCCTTCGTCTTCACAAATACTGAAATAGAAAAATTTCCCATCTATGCTAAAACTCCCGTTTCCAGAGCTGAATTTATTAAAAGAAAGTGTATCTATGCTTTCATTTTTTATGTACCCGCCATCTTTTATTTCTGACTTATAAAGCTTCGTTTTATAGGATTTTGAATAGACCTCTTGGTCTTCTTCAACGACTGAATCGGCACGAAGAGAGGAAAAAATAAGTTGATTTTCAAATACACTATGTGCAAATTCGGCATCCAACGAGTTTACGGTTAAAGGCAATTTATCTAACGGCTTTAGGGTGTCTTTAAAATTATCTATTGCCCACTGTGTCGATAAAATCTCTTTTTCAGCTTTCTTGAATAAATAATTGGAATTGTCAGGCTGGTATATTTTTTTTGCGAGTTTGAATGTTTCTATAGCTTTTCTATAGTTACCAATTTGTTTCTGCATCAAGCCTAATTGCAATATACTTGATGGATATTTCTTTGCTTGTTCTCGCGCAAAAATCTTTGCATATTGTTTTTCTGCCTCAACGTAACTTTTGTATGCTCGGAGAGTTTCTGCATATTTCCATAGGATATCAATGTTAGTAGAGTCTTTCGCTAAGGCTTGCTTATAATATTCCTGGGCATAGTAATAATCTCCTTTTTTAAATTGTTCATCAGCAAATTTTACCAATTGACTGGTTTTTTGAGAGACTGAAATGAATGGAATAAAAAGAAATAATATTAAATATAGTCTGGACATACCCTGTGGATAATGCGTTTCGGTTTGAATTTTCTAATCACATAACGGAGAGCGATTTCAACACCTCCACGCAAATTACTGGCAGGAACTAATTTGGAATAGTTTAAATCATAACTTAGTCCGATAAAAAAATCGTTATAGTCATATCCAAGGCTTGCATTTACAGCATCATTTCCCCTGTTCCACAAACCAAAATATAGTGCTTGATATGCTTTTGGTTTATTAGATATGTGAAACCTTGCAGATGAACCAATCAATAACTCTCTGTAAATCCCTTGCTGAGAATATTGTGCGGATGGAATTATATCCCAAACGGAATTTAATTGAATGGTGGCCTTCACAAACCCATTGAAACGCATGTCTCTTCTAATTATTTCTGTATAGAAACCTTGATTTGGCTGATTTAGGTTGTATGCTCCAAATCCAGTTTGAATATTCGTTCTAGTTTTTGAATTCCATTGGTGAATGACTCCAAATCCCAAACTCCCATTTGTTTTTTTTGCCGTTTGAAAATTTTCTGATGTTGGAGCACTTGGGTCAAAAACGTAGCCATTGTATTGATTGTCAAAGTACAATAAGTCCCAATTTAATTGCCTATGATTTATCCCGAAATTCAATCCAAGAAGCAATACTTGACTCGAATCCTCGACCAATTTGAATGAACGAGATAAGTTACCTTGCAACTCTATTGTCCTAAATTTACCATCTCCCGCTTGATCATGGAATGCTAAAACACCCAATCCCCATTTTTTAACGCGCGCATCAAAAGAAGTAGAAAAAGTGCTAAATGGAACAGTTACACTTCTCCACTGATCTCTGTAATTTCCAATAAATCGGTAGTCGCCATCAAAGTTTCCCGCGTGTGCAGGGTTTTGATAAAGTTGGTTGTCGTTAAATTGAGACCAGTGAATGTCTTGGCTAAAAGAATGCATCCAAAGTGAACAAAAAAAGGCGAGTTGGAGAACTTTAATTTTCATCTTGAGGCCAAGTTAAGAAAAGTTCCTTAAATATGGAAATTATGGCGTACTTAAACTGATTGGCAATATTTTACCATTCATGAAAAAGCCATTTTTTAAAGTAAATTCACCTATGAAAGCTGCCATTTGTGGTGCGGTTAGGGGAGCCAAATAACCAGGGAAGGCCTCTTCTAACATCTCAGTTTGAACTGCCCCTAAACATAGGCAATTCATTTTGTACGGACTTGATTTAAATTCCTCAGCGAATAGTTCTGTAAAATTGCAGAGAGCAGCTTTGGAAGCGGCATATGCACTGAGTTCAGGAAATTTAACAGACCCTTGATAAGCTCCCATGGAACTGATATTTACCACATGACAGAAACTTTTGTTGAAATGTTTAACTAGACATTGAACAGTCTGCATTACACCTATTACATTCACTCTAAAGGAACTGTTAATATCGTTTTGAGTGAGTGAAAGGAAAGGTTTTTTTACTAATTTTCCTGCATTATTTATCAGAAAGTCAATACCCTCCTCAGAAAATGGAATATTAGCCAATTGAACAGGAATATCCCCTTCTAAATCAAAGGGAAAAATTTTTACTTGCTCGGACTGTCCGAATTCTTTTTTTAAGTTTTCGCAATTTCTAGCAAGCGCAAAAATTGTGAAATCGGGAAGTCGTGAGAAAAATCTTGTTAATTCGATACCAATACCTCTGCTTGCTCCAACAATAACAACTTGCTTATTCATCGAAAGTGAGTTTGATAATTGATGAGGTTGGCAAGGCTTGACATGTCAATATATAACCTGCTTGAACTTCCTCTTCGGTAAGAGAATAATTAACTTTCATAGTTATTGTACCCTCTAACAGTTTTGCCTTGCAAGAGCAACAAACTCCGCCACGGCATGAATATGGAGCATCAATACCTTTCGCATCTAATACTTCCAAAATAGTCTTCTTGGCGGATTGCATTAAAATCGTTGATGTTTCTCCATCAAGTGTAACATCTACTGTCGATTCACCTGTGAAATTAACTTGCTGTTTCGGGGTTTCTTGAACAACAGCTTGGAATAATTCAAATTTAATTTTACTGTCAGCGACACCAAACATTTTTAATGCTTCCGTTAACTCAATAATCATTGCGTGAGGACCACAAAGAAAAAAAGCGTCTGCTTTCAACAAGTCTAAATCTTTTTTAATTTCCTCGATGAATGCTTCTTTATTTAAACGCCCAAATTGATGATTCTCCTCTTGATTTTGAGTGAAATAGTAGTTTTTCATTAAACCAGGCATTTCCGCTAATTCCTTCTTAAACATCATTTGTTCGGAAGACTTATTCACGTAAAACAACTGTTTTTTCGACGGAGAAGTACTCAAAATTGAGAATATTGGTGTGATTCCACTGCCGGCAGCAATGCATACAATGTGCGATTCCGTTCCACTTGCCGTGAAATTTCCTTTTGGAGTTGAAACATGCAATGTTTCTCCAACGCTAATTTGTTGTAGGTGGTTCGACATTTTACCTTGAGGAACAGCTTTTACGCCAATTGATAAAACTGATTCATTCGAAGAACAAATAGAATATGAGCGCCTCACCTTTTCTCCGTTTACATTCGCTTCAATATCTAAGTATTGTCCCGGTTTAAAGCTTAATTCATCCTCCTGGGATTCATCGGTATTAAACGTTATCATAACACTATCAGCAGTTAATGCCTGAACATCTTTCACAGAGAGGGTGAAGAAACCATTTCCCTGGCTCTCTTTCTTTTTAAATAAATTAAATATTCCCATTTTAATAATTAATCATCAAAGGACACCTTTACAAATTTTGTAGTAGGATGCGCTTGACATGTTAGTATATAACCTTCTTCTACTTCCTCAG
>Ga0049081_10000616_pt1 | contig 13659 bp, 13 predicted proteins | sample GreLakmeER78MSRF_FD_66717 | JGI IMG/M metagenome (GOLD analysis project Ga0049081, IMG submission 66717) | Freshwater lentic microbial communities from great Laurentian Lakes, MI, USA - Great Lakes metaG ER78MSRF | ecosystem: Environmental > Aquatic > Freshwater > Lake | place: Great Lakes...
ACGTACACGTATCATAAGTTTGACGCTGCGGGCAATAAAATTTTCAATAATAAAAACATGGATTTTAGCCGGAGTTTACACACAGGATTGGGGTATGAAAAATACTTTAATAAAGGGTTTAGCATAAAAACAGAGGCTTATTATCAAAGTCTTTATAATATTCCTGTAACAGTTGCACCCTCCTCTTTTTCCATGATAAATGTCGGAAGTGGGTTTTCACGTGTTTTTCCTGATTCACTTAAAAATACGGGTACAGGCTACAATTATGGACTTGAGCTTACCGTTCAAAAGTACTTCGATAAATCGTTTTTCTTTTTGTTTTCTGGAACACTATATGATTCAAAATACAAGGGTAGCGATGGTAAATTGCGAAACACTTCTTACAATGGCAATTATGTAGTTAATTTATTGGTTGGTAAAGAGTTTAAATTAGGGGCTAAACACGTTCTTGGATTTGGAACTAAAATAACTCGTGCAGGAGGTAAACGATATGGATTAGTTGATGTTGCTACTTCTGATGCACAGAAAGAGATTATTTTCAAAGATTCAGCTTTTAATGACCAAAAGTTTAAAGATTATTTCCGAATTGATTTTAAAATAAGCTGGCGAATGAATACCAATAAAGTGACTCATGAAATCGGGTTAGATTTGGTGAACATTCTAAGCACAAAAAATCTTTTAAATTTAGCGTATTCTCCTTCGTTGGATCCAAATGTTGATGTTACTTCTCCTAGCTACAAGCCTTATGTTCAAACCAATCAACTTGGGTTTTTACCATTATTCTATTATAAAATAGATTTCAAGTTGAAAAGTAAGGAATAAATAATTGAGTTAGAACCTAGTCCCAAGCTGGGCAACTACCGCAACTGTTAGTAGGGCGTATATAAAACAATGCGCCCATTACCACGTTTCCTTCAATATAACCAAATCTATGTCGAGCATATGCACTATAATCAATTGGTCTCGTTTTAACATGGTTTTGTATCAATATCCCCATCGCAACGTTTGATTGTAAAAAAAAGTGTTTAAAAAACTCGAATCTCAAACCAGTATGAGCAGATAATCCAACGCCTGAAAGTGAAACTGTAGCCATATCTTTTCTTCCTCCAAACGTGAAGTCATTGAAGGATAAAATCATCCCCGCAGACGCACCGAATAATGTGCTGATTGTGAAGTTGTCGCGATTGTTACGGGTGATATTTCGCACTCGAGTAATTTCAGCACGTATGTAATTTAAACCATTGGTGTTTTCATAGTGAAATTTTGTCTCTTCCGTTTTCACAATTTCATCCGCGTAACTTCCCGACCAATTGGCATCCACCCCGGAATTAATTTTACCATCTAGTAAATACTCTTGACCATGAACCATTACATATTTCAAATGGTCATATCCAATGGAAAGATTCCAGTAATTCGCGAAATTATATCCAATTCTAAAATTAAACTGCGGCACCGTAATTTTATCCGGGCTAATGTACTCACTGAGTTTTGTGCTTGGTCGATCAACCGCTTTTACTCCCCGTAATGTGAAATTATATCCGGTTCCTACAAAATTTATATTGCTTTTAGTATAGGCAGACCGGTTATAGCCCCAAGATACAAATGCGGTACCTTCAGCCATTGAGTTTTTAGCCTTTTTTTTATAATTACTTTTGTAATTACGTTGGGAAAAGCTCCATGTTGAAAGAGTACTAACAAGAATCGTGAATAACACAACCTTATTTAACGATGTAAAAATTCTTTCCATTCTTTTTGAGTTAAGACCTTTTCAAGTTTATAATGTGCAATTTTATTTTTGGAATAAAACTCAACTAATCCAAACCCTTCAGCAAAAATAGATACTCCTTCCGTACTAATACCCGTTTCTTTTTTAGAAAAAATATTAATCATGGTTAACCGCCGAAAATCAGAATAGTAAATCGCTTTGCGTTTTTCTTCATCCATTACCAAGTAATCCACATTTTTCTTTTGAACTTTACGCTTTAATTCATCTAAAATCAATGTAGAATCTATGTGACCAGCATATTTTGAAGCGAACCAAGTTTGTTCAGTATCCGTAAATGGAAAAAGTTTCGTTTTTACTAAAACAGCCTGTGTTTTTAGGTTATTTCTATTTACAACCATGTGATCAATTACATTAAGAGAATCGTAATTGTAATTAAATGCCTCAATTATTCTACCGGTAGAGGCATATTTTTCAACGACAATGTGATTTCCTTTTGAATCCTTTATGCCATAAATACGATGGAATTCTTCATCCAGTCCGCTGGCGATATTGCGGTAACAGTAAATTCGAGGGACGATATCGTAAGGGTAAAAATAATTGATGTATGGATGCGCAGATTTTAATGTGCTATCCTTTTTGGAATTCAGCCCACAAGATGCAATGAAGAGCAGTAGGAGGTAAACACCAATTATTTTCATGATGACATTTTCAAAAATGCAACTTCTTGTTCTGTTAAGTGTCTATACATCCCACGAGGCAGGTCTTTTTTTGTTAAACTCGAAAATTGAACACGATCCAACTTGATTACTTTATATCCGATTGCCTCAAATAAACGACGAACAACGCGGTTTTTTCCTGAATGTAATTCAACTCCAGCCTCGTATTCCGTTGCCCCTTCAATAAAGCTAGCTTTATCACAATTTGTTTTTCCATCTTCCAAAACCACTCCCGAAACAAGTTTCTCTAAATCTTCCCTTTTAATAGGTTTGTCTGTTTCTACATGATAAATCTTGGAAGCGTTGTAGCGCGGATGGGTAAGTTTTTTGGCCATGTCACCATCATTCGTAAACAAAAGTAAACCCGTTGTTTCTCTATCCAATCGGCCTACCGGGTAGACACGTTCCCTACATGCTTTTTTAACCAAAGACATTACCGTTTTTCTTCCTCTTGGATCGTCCATAGTTGTGATAAATCCTTTAGGCTTATTCAATAAAACGTATCGTTTTTTTTCAGCATTGATCGTCTCACCATCATATTGAACTGCATCCTCAGGTTTGATTTTATAACCTAATTCAGTGATGATTTCTCCATTTACGGTAACAACTCCTGTTTGGATCAGTACATCTGCCTCTCTGCGAGAACATACTCCAGCATTGGACAGGTATTTATTTAATCGAATGGCATCTTCATTAAAAGAGGGTAGGGGATCTCCTTTTTTTACACGTTGTTTAAACTCAATGTACTTGCGCTTGTCACGTGCATTTACATTCTTCTCTCCGGAAGTATCTTTTTTCGCAGAAGACGGTTTTACATTTTTCTCTCCGGTACTATCTTTTTTCGCAGAAAACGTTGGCTTTTTGTAATCCGGTTTTTTTGTACTGGATGCCGTCGTTTTTTTCTGCGAATCTGTTTTGCGTCTGATCATTTTTGTATTGGGAAATTAGTTAGATGAAAAATCCATCCAAAATTTGAATTTCTTTAACTACGTTGTCAACAATTAAAAATAAAATTCGAAATTCAGAAAAATCTTCAAAATCAATTGTTGCGTTGTTATTTTTTTTGTCGATTACGAACATTAATTTATTTGTAGGGTAATCAAAATTCTCGGTATCTAAAAAACGGGTCATTTCAAAACTATAGAAATCCTTGTATAAATTGAGTAATTCGGATTTCGTCATCCCTATTTTGGCGCCTTCTTTCGTTTTAAATTTCGGGTCTTTTACAGAAATTCGTTGTAAAGCCATATATTTAACTTTGTCTACTTCTTCTTCCTGAAATGTAATTTGATACTCAGATCCGGAAATATTTATGTCAAATTCAATGCTGAATTCATCAGCTGGAATTGTTAATGTTTTTCCACAAAGTTTGGAAACCTCAGCAACCGTCGCTCCAAGTTTTAAACTACCAATGTTTTCGTAATTTACTTCATATTGGCTATATCCAACGGAAGTGATAGATATAACTAATAGAAAATGAGTGAATTTCATGAATTATAGTTTTTTTTGTCAGTTTTGCAAAGATAACGAAAAGTGTGGACTTACCAACTAGGGTAAAACGCATGGGTGATATGCTCTAATTCAGTTCTGTAGGAGTTATGAACGATGGAAATAATATCAAAACGTGTATTTAATGAAATGGTGTTTTGTTTGACATAATGATCCGCCACTTGAATGATTTGTCTTTGTTTTGATCGAGTTACAGCACGCCAGGGTTCACCAATTTCAGCTGTTTGCCGGGTTTTTACCTCGACAATAACAATTTCATTGTTCTTTTTTGCAACAATATCGATTTCATATTTCTTGAATCGAAAATTTCGACTCAACATTGTAAATCCATTTTGAATTAAATACCTACATGCATAGTCCTCTCCCCAAGTGCCAAGTTCATTCTTTTCCATTTGTTTGTTTAATTTCCATACTGAATTTACAAAATAATTTGCAATTTCCATAAAAGAAATTTTACTTTTGTTAAAAAAATAATCCAATGAAATTTGCAACCAAAGCCATTCATGCAGGTGTTCAACCTGATCCAGCTACCGGAGCGATAATGACTCCAATTTATCAAACCTCTACTTATGTGCAAGATGGAGTCGGTAACCATAAAGGGTATGAATATTCGCGCACACTGAATCCAACAAGGCATGCATTGGAACAAAACATTGCGGCCATTGAAAATGGAAAGTTTGGTGCTTGTTTTGGATCAGGTCTAGCGGCCATTGATTGTGTGATCAAAATGTTAAATCCTGGGGATGAAGTGATTTCAACCAACGATTTATATGGAGGTTCGTATAGAATTTTCAAAACCATCTTTGAAAAATATGGGATCAAATTTCATTTTGTTGATATGCAAAATACATCAGAGGTAGAGGCGCATGTAAATGAAAACACGAAAATTATTTGGGTAGAAACGCCAACTAACCCAATGATGAATATCGTAGACATTGAAGCGATGTCGAAAATTTCTAAAAAAGCAGGTGCCTTATTGTGCGTAGATAATACGTTTGCTACGCCTTATTTACAAACCCCGTTAGACCTAGGCGCGGATATCGTTATGCATTCCGTAACTAAATACTTAGGTGGTCACTCGGATGTAGTTATGGGAGCATTAGTAACATCAAACGATGAGGTAGCAAAAGAAATGTATCGTATTCAGAATTCTTCGGGTGCTGTTACAGGTCCAATGGATTCTTTTCTTGTTTTGCGTGGAATTAAAACCTTACACTTACGAATGCAAAGACATTGCGAGAATGGGGAAAAGGTTGCTCATTTTTTAAAAAATCATTCCAAAATTGAGAAGGTTTATTGGCCCGGATTTGAATCTCATCCTAATCACGATGTAGCAAAAAAACAAATGCGTGGATTTGGAGGTATGATATCATTCACACTGAAAGGGAATAAACTGGAAGATGCATTAGAGATTGTTAAAAAAGTTCATCTTTTTGCTTTGGCGGAGTCATTAGGAGGCGTGGAGTCGTTAATTGGACATCCTGCAACAATGACACATGCATCAATCCCAAAAGAAATCAGAGAACAAAGCGGTGTGGTTGATTCCTTAATTAGATTGAGTGTAGGAATAGAAGATGCCGATGATTTAATCGCAGATTTGGAAGGTGCACTGAATTAAAGTTCCTTGCTCACGTTTTCCAATTCGGTATAAAAATCAGGTCCAAAAGCTCTGATTAATGGTTCTTTAAGGAATTTATAAACCGGAACATTAAGTGATTCTCCGCAGGCACAGGCAGGTTTGCAAATCTTCCATTCTTCGTAGTTAATAGCCGTGTAGTCGTTGAATTTCTTCAATCGAATGGGGTATAAGTGACAGGAAATGGGTTTTTTAAATGTAGTTGCTCCCTGTTTGTTTGCTTCCTCTATGGAACATTTTGCAATCCCATTCTCGAACTTTACAAAAACACACTCTTTCTCATTGACTAATGAAGTTACAGGTTCTTCTTCCTCATCTAAATAATAAATATCCGTTTTTTCAATAGCTTCAATTCCTTCCGGCCTCATAAAAGGTTTGATTTTTTCTAGATCAGCTTGAATGATTTCCACTTCGCTCCAACTCAATGGGGCTCCAGCATCTCCTTCAATACAACAAGCACCCTTGCACGCATTCAAATCACAAACGAATTTTTGCTCGAAAATTTGTGTCGAAATAATTTTGTCTCCTAATTCGATTAGCATTTTTTCTCTAAAAGAGCTAAATTAATCTAATTTTATTTGGTTTTTCATTAGAATTAATATATATTTGCATCAGATTTTATTGTAAATGAACGAGGGGACGAAAGTCCCCTCTTTTTTTAACCTATGATTGATAAGAAAAAAGTACTAAAATTCATTGATGAGCGCATCCAGGAATTGGACGAAAATCTTTACGTGGTAGATTTAACAATCAGTGCCTCCAATGTAATTCATGTTTCCCTTGATAAGATTTCAGGACGTGTTTCTATAGAAGAATGTATGTCTATCTCTAGGAATGTTGAACATAATTTGGACAGGGAAAAAGAAGATTTTGAATTAAATGTTTCCTCTGCAGGATTAGATCGACCCTTGTCTCATTGGAATCAATACAAGAAACACCAAGGTAAGCGTGTGAAGATTGTTACAACTGAAGGAAAGAAGATTGAAGGCCAACTTGTGCAGGTTGAAAAAGATTTTATTCGATTAGAAAACGAGAAAATCGTAAAAATCGAAGGGACTAAGAAAAAAGAAACATTAACGGAAGAATTTGTACTTCCATTCAATCAAATAAAAGAAACAAAAATTGTAATTTCATTCAATTAACTTTAAATGCTATGAATAATGCTGAATTGACCGACTCGTTTTTAGAGTTTAAAGAATCAAAGAATATTGATAAACAAACCATGCAACATGTCCTTGAGGATGTGTTTCGTTCTATGTTTAAAAAGAAATTTAATACCGATAAACATATTGATATCATTGTAAATATCGATAAAGGGGATGTGCAAATTTTCTTGAATAAAGAAATTGTTGATGATGGTGAGGTGGAAGATCCAAATACGGAAATGGCTTACTCGGATGCCATCAAAATTGAACCTGATTTTGAAATCGGTGAAGAAGTGACAGAGGAATTTAAATTTGTTGATTTTGGAAGAAGAAGTATTCTTTCTCTTCGCCAAAATTTAATTTCTCGAATCATGGAATTGGAGAAAGATAGTCTTTACAAAGCATACAAAGAACGTGTTGGTGAGATTATGACTGGCGAAGTTTATCAAGTATGGAAAAAAGAAATCTTGGTTTTGGATGATGAAGGAAATGAATTGATTTTACCTAAATCTGAACAAATTCCATCTGATTATTTCAAAAAAGGAGAAAGTGTTCGAGCAGTTGTTGCTAAAGTTGACATGCGAAATTCAACACCAGTGATTATATTGTCAAGAACGGCTCCTGAATTTTTAGAGCGCTTATTTGAATTGGAGGTTCCTGAGGTATTCGACGGATTAATTACGATTAAACGAATTGTTCGAGAACCAGGGGAGCGCGCAAAAGTTGCTGTTGAGTCTTATGATGATCGTGTCGATCCAGTTGGTGCTTGTGTGGGTATGAAAGGCTCTAGAATTCACGGGATTGTTCGTGAATTAAGAAATGAAAACATTGATGTAATCAACTTTACAACGAACGTTCAATTGTTGATTCAACGTGCATTATCCCCGGCAAAAATTACTTCAATCGAATTAAACGAAAGTGATAAACGAGCGAAAGTTTTCTTAAAACCAGATCAAGTTTCATTGGCCATTGGAAAAGGTGGGAACAATATTAAATTGGCAGGTAGATTAAGTGGATATGAATTAGATGTTTATAGAGATGGTGAAGTGGATATTGAAGATGTTGATTTAGAGGAGTTTGCTGATGAAATTGATAGCTGGATTTTAGATGAATTGAAAGCAATTGGTTGTGATACAGCGAAATCAGTGATTGAAATGGGTGTTGAGGATCTTGTTCAACGAACTGATCTAGAGCGTGAAACAGTTGAAGAAGTAATTCGAATTTTACGATCTGAATTCGAATAAGTATATCTAAATTGAACTAAGACTATAACAAAGAAGAGTTAAAAATTATGGCTGGTAAACCAATACGTTTAGGAAAAGCTGCGAGTGAACTTAATGTAGGTGTTTCAACACTTGTAGAGTTTTTGGAGTCTAAAGGGATGAAAATTGATTCTAACCCAAATACAAAATTGGAAGAGGATCAAATGGATTTATTGCGAGGCGAATTTTCAGCAGATGTTGATTTGAAAGAACAATCAAAAAACACGATTGTATCTCGCGAAAAACGTGAAACTTTAAGTTTAAAAGATTCACGAGAAATTGAAGTAAAACAAGAGGCGATAGAGGAAGAGATAGAAGAAGAAGAAGATGAAACACCGATAAATTTAGAAGAGATTAAACGATCTGTTCTAGAACCTGTTGAAGTTAAACCTGCCCCGGTTGAATCAAATTCAGGAATTAATGTGGTGGGTAAAATTGATTTAGATGCCCTCAATCTAAAAACACGACCGGATAAGAAAAAAGTGGATCCAACTCCGCAGCCAGTTGTGGAGGAAACCAAACCGGAACCTGTTGTAATTAATTCACCAGAGGTTAAAGTTGTGGAGGTTCCAAAAGTGGAAGAACCTGTAGAAATTGAAACGATACGTTTTGAACGTAAAATACTAACAGGGCCTGTTGTTTTAGGGAAAATTGAATTACCTGTCGAAAGACCTAAAACTAGTAACAGTAACAATAATAATAAATCTGCAGAGGAGCTACGTCGCAAACGTAAACGAATTAAGAAGATTGAAACTCCTACTCCTAGCGCCCCTAAACCAGGTGGTTTTACAAAGGAACCCCTGAAAGGTAAAGTTGAAAAACAAGAAATTAAAGTAGTTGATATCCAAAAAGAAATTAAGGATACATTAGCGCGGTTATCAAATCAAGGTGGTAAGTCTAAAGCTTCAAAAAATCGTAGAGCAAAAAGAGATATCGTTTCTCAACGTCGCCAAGAAGAAATGGCTGCCGCTGAAATGGAAGATAAAATCCTGAAAATTACCGAGTTTGTAACCGTTTCTGAATTGGCATCAATGATGAATATTCAGTCGACTCAGGTAATTTCAGCCTGTATGTCATTGGGCATTTTTGCATCAATTAATCAACGAATAGACGCTGAAACCATACAGATTATTGCAGATGAATTTGGTTACGAAACACAATTTGTGAGTGCCGAAATTGCAGAGTCTATTAAAGTGGTGGAAGATACGGAAGATCAATTAGTTGAGCGTCCTCCTATCATTACGGTTATGGGGCATGTCGATCATGGTAAAACTTCCTTGTTAGATAAAATTAGAAACGCGAACGTAACAGAAGGTGAAGCTGGTGGTATCACTCAGCATATCGGGGCATATTCGGTAACAATTAAGGATGGTCGTAAAATGACTTTCCTAGATACACCGGGACACGAGGCCTTTACTGCGATGCGGGCTCGTGGTGCACAAGTTACTGATGTCGCAATTATTATCGTGGCTGCAGATGATGATGTAATGCCTCAAACAAAAGAAGCAATTTCTCATGCTCAAGCTGCTGGTGTACCAATGGTTTTTGCAATCAATAAAATAGATAAGCCAGGTGCTAATCCAGATAAAATTCGTGAACAACTTTCTGCTATGAATATTTTAGTAGAAGATTGGGGTGGAAAATATCAAGTTCAAGAAATTTCAGCAAGGCAAAATTTAAACATCGATGCACTTCTTGATAAGGTGTTATTAGAAGCCGAAATACTTGATTTAAAAGCGAATCCAGATAAAAATGCAGTCGGAACAGTTATCGAATCTTCCTTGGATAAAGGGAAAGGTTTTGTTACCAATTTATTGGTTGAATCAGGAACAATGAAGGTTGGAGATGTTATTTTAGTTGGACGATATTATGGGAAAGTGCGTGCAATGCATGATGAACATGGTTTGTCCGTTAAAGAAGCCGGTCCTTCTCGTCCAGTCTCTATTTTGGGTATAAGTGGTGCTCCAAGTGCGGGGGATAAATTCAACATCATGGATGATGAAAAAGAGGCAAAAACAATTGCAACCAAAAGAGAACAATTATATAGAGAACAAGGCTTGCGTACAACGAAACACATCACGTTAGATGAAATTGGTCGTCGTTTGGCTATTGGTGATTTCAAAGAGTTAAATGTTATTGTAAAAGGAGATGTGGATGGTTCCATTGAGGCATTATCCGATGCTTTATTGAAATTGTCTACCGAAGAAATTCAAGTGAAAATCATTCACAAAGGAGTTGGAGCAATTTCTGAGGCGGATGTAAATCTTGCTTCTGCTTCCGATGCGATTATCATTGGATTCCAAGTTCGACCAACAGTTACAGCACGTAAAATGGCAGAAAACGAACAAATTGATATTCGCCTGTATTCAATTATCTACAAAGCTATTGAAGAAATCAAAGCAGCGATGGAAGGTATGTTGTCTCCAGATATCGAAGAGAAAATTGTTGGATCTGCTGAGATTCGTGAAACTTTTGATATAACGAAAGTGGGAACTATCGCGGGTTGTTATGTAATGGATGGTACAATCAAACGTTCGTCGAAAATACGTGTGATTCGTGATGGAATTGTAGTTCATACCGGCGTTCTAGGTTCATTGAAACGCTTCAAAGATGATGTGCGCGAAGTGAAAAATAATTATGAATGTGGTTTGAATATCGATAAATTTAATGATATTAAAATTGGAGATATCGTAGAAGCATTCGAAGAAGTTGAAGTTGCAAGAAAACTTTAAGCTCTAATTCGTTTCGGTTGAATATCAGAGCCTAGAAAATTCTCCCAGCAAATATTTTTCTCAATTAAAGAGTTTGTATTAACACAATATTGAGTGCTCCCGTCAGGAAATGATATGCGCTCAATGTTCTCGTCCAATAATACAGTTGGATTTTCTTTTTGAAGAAATAGTAAAATCGGATTAAACCAATTAGAAGATAAGATTACCACTGTTTCAAATGAAAGATTACCTGCTTTTACTAAACAATTTATATGAATTTCATTCTCAAAAGAATTGAATTCGATACGATTAATTAAATTTCTTTTCGTTTCCATTTTGATTTATTTTTAACAAAGATGCAGACACTTGTACGTAAACTATTTACGTTCTTCTTATATGAATTCAAATTTTTTATATGTTAGTGGAGTTTTATAGTCATTGAAATCTTTGTATCTAGTTACCAACTAAAAAAATCAATCCTTTTACTTAATTTTGTAGCTTAAAATTGTGTTTATGCGCCCTTTTCGTACCATTTGGACAACTGAAGATAGATTTGTTGAAATAATTGATCAACGTAAACTACCCCATTCATTGGAAATAATGAAATTAATCACCTATAAGGACGCAGAATTAGCTATTAAAAACATGACCGTTCGTGGTGCGCCTCTGATTGGTGCAACTGCAGCTTATGGTGTCTATTTAGCTGTACGCGAGATGATTGAACATGAAAGAGAGGGTAGTTTTTTAGACCAAGCATTTTCTGATCTTCGTGCATCTCGTCCAACGGCTGTTAATTTGTTTTGGGCCTTGGATAAAATGAGGTTAGCACTTGATAATTCAGCTGATTTTTTGTCAACATCCTGGGATATGGCGGCACAAATAGTGGAAGAAGATATAGAAATTTGCAGGATGATTGGAGTTCATGGTTTGCCAATTATTGAAGAAATTGCATCAAAAAAAATAAACGAGCCCGTACAAATATTAACGCATTGTAATGCTGGTATGTTGGGCTGTATTGAATGGGGGACAGTAACTTCACCCATTTATCAGGCGCATAATAAAGGGATTAAAGTTCATGTTTGGGTGGATGAAACTCGACCGAGGAATCAGGGTTCAAACCTTACTGCTTATGAACTAACCAAACATGGAATTCCACATACGTTGATTGTTGATAATGCCGGAGGACATTTAATGCAACATGGCATGGTTGATATAGTGCTAGTTGGTACGGATCGAACTACACGAAATGGCGATGTTGCCAATAAAATCGGAACGTATTTAAAAGCCTTAGCGGCAAATGACAATAATGTCCCCTTCTATGTGGCTCTCCCTTCCACTACATTGGATATGACGATTCGGGATGGACTTACAGAAATTCCAATTGAAGAAAGAGATCAAAATGAAGTGAAATACATTACGGGTAAACGGTCAGATGGTCAACTAGATTCTGTTTTGATTTGTCCGGAAACTACTTCAGCCAGTAATTATGGATTTGATGTAACTCCCTCTAAATATATTACAGGTTTGATTACCGAACGTGGCGTTTGTCCCGCCAATGAAATGGGAATAGTAACCTTGTTTCCGGAATTTATTCAGACCGAAGGAGTATGAAGTTTTTAATTGTAGGATTAGGAAATCCAGGCGTTGAATATAGTGAAACACGTCATAATATCGGTTTTAAGGTTGTTGAGAAATTAGTAACCGAACTTGGCGGTACATTTGCAATTTCCAAATTAGCAGAACGGGCGGAAGTTAAACTTAAAGGACGAATTTTAATCGTTATCAAACCAACGACTTACATGAATTTAAGTGGAAAATCAGTGAACTATTGGATGCAAACAGAGAAAATACAGCGAGAAAATATCCTCGTCATTGCGGACGACATCTCTTTGCCTTTTGGTAAGATTCGTATGAAAGGAAAAGGGAGTGATGGTGGTCATAACGGATTAAAGGATATTCAGGCCATATTGAATTCTCCAGAATATGCACGTTTAAGATTTGGGGTGGGAAATGATTTTTCTCCGGGTAAGCAATCGGATTATGTCTTAGGTAAATGGCAAACGGAAGAGCAAAATGACTTATCCGAAAGAATTGGGGTAGCAAGTGAGGCAATTAAATCGTTTTCTACAATTGGTTTAGGCTTAGCAATGACTCAGTGGAATAATAAATAATTTCGATTTTATTTCGCTACCGAGAATTCAATAAATTGTTATCTTTACAATAATTAAAAAGGTATGGGTTGTTCATCGTGTTCAAGTGGGGGAGGTACGCCGAAAGGGTGTAAGAATAATGGTACATGCAGCTCAGGTGGGTGCAACAAATTGGATGTTTACGATTGGTTAGGCAATATGTCGCTTCCTGATGGCCAATCTACTTATGATATGGTAGAAATTCGTTTTAAAAACAGCCGCAAGGGGTTTTACCGGAATCAAAATGGAATCTCACTTCAAGTGGGTGATGTTGTTATTGTCGAAACCTCTCCAGGATATGATGTGGGAGTTGTTTCTGTTGTGGGTGAATTAGTCAGAGTACAAATTCGAAAGAAAGCACCAGACATTAAACCATATGAGGCCAAAAAAGTCTTGCGAATTGCCAATCAAGAAGAAATAGATAAATGGATACAAGGTAGAACATTGGAAAAAGATGTCATGTATCAAGCCCGTTCTTTGGCCGTTAATTTAAAATTGGAAATGAAAATTTCCGATGTAGAATATCAAGCAGATTTATCCAAAGCAACATTTTATTATACAGCTGAAGGAAGAGTTGATTTTAGACAATTGATCAAGGATATGGCGGATAAATTCAAAATCCGTATAGAAATGCGCCAAATTGGATCAAGGCAAGAAGCATCCCGTTTAGGTGGAATTGGTTCGTGTGGCAGAGAATTATGTTGTTCAACCTGGTTAACTGATTTCAGAACGGTATCAACATCAGCAGCACGATACCAACAACTT
>Ga0049081_10000621_pt1 | contig 13599 bp, 9 predicted proteins | sample GreLakmeER78MSRF_FD_66717 | JGI IMG/M metagenome (GOLD analysis project Ga0049081, IMG submission 66717) | Freshwater lentic microbial communities from great Laurentian Lakes, MI, USA - Great Lakes metaG ER78MSRF | ecosystem: Environmental > Aquatic > Freshwater > Lake | place: Great Lakes...
GAGTTTGCAAAGCAGTCGGGCATGGGCGAAATATCCAACAAGGATATTGCTGGCGGTATCGAGTTGATGATTGCTATCATTCTGGAAAAGTTCGGAGTAGACCCGAGCCAGTTCAAGCAGATGCTTGACCAGTATGACGAGACTGCAGTGAACGCTGCTCAGCAGCAGATGGGAGTACCTAATGCCTAGTTTTGGTGGATTGATTTCCGGCGTTCTGGGTAGCGCCGCTAAAGGTGTCGGCGAAGTTGCTGAGAGGGAATCAGTAAAGAACGCTCAGCTTGACTTGCGTAAACAGCTGGCCGAAGCCGAAGATGCTATGGCGCAACGCGTCGAAGAGCGTCGCCGAATGGCCGGCATTACTGAAGAAGAGCGCAAGATGTCGCAGCAATATATTGACAAGGTAGGCGCAGCTGAGCTTGCTCGCGGTAGAGTAACTACACAGAATCAAGCTGCTCTTGCGACAGAGATAGTGGCAGCTGAAAAAGCTAAGGTTAAGGCTCTTATGAACTCCGGCTTATCTGAAGATAAAGCCGAACTTGAAGCGGCCGACTGGGCAGCCGGCCAGAAAAACCGTCTTGCTAAAGCAGCTGAAGCAACTACGGCTAAGAAGACTGAGGTTACAACTCTTGCCAGTGATAAGGGTTATCTTAAAGGCGTTTCTGATATTGACGTGGCCGGTAAAGCGGGTGATATCGCGGTTGCTGAAAAACGTAATATCTTTAGAGGCCAAGGCGGCGGCGACAGAGCCAGTGTTGTTCGGCGTGTGATGACGGACGCGGACGGTAATGCTTTCGCAATCATGAGTGACGGTAGCAAAAAAGACCTTGGCATGAAGGGTTCTGATTACGATAAAAAGATTGCCGACATCCAATTGAAGCTGGAAAAAGAAAACCCGAAATTTGCTAAGAAACCAGCTGCTGAAAAGCGTGCTATCGCTGAGCAGGTGCTTACTGGTAGAGTTCCCCCGTCTTCTGCCCCGTCTGCAAATCGGCCGCCAATTACTACACACGATCAGTAAGGATACGGCATGGCGTTTAACGTAGAAGGCGCATTAAAAGACGGCTATAGCCGCGCAGAGATTGCGGACTATCTTGCGTCGAAGAATAAATTTGATGCGGCGTCAGCACGCAAAGACAATTATTCAGACGATGAAATTATTGCGCATCTTCTTAAAAAATCTGCGCCTGCGCCTAGCAAACCAGCCGCGCCTGTTACCTTCGAAGGTAAGGTAGACAAAGACGCCGACAAACCGGGGTTTATTGAGAGTGCTACCAAAGTAATCAAGGACGTCTTCACGCCAAGCTCCGGTAGCGTGATGGACAATGCACCCCCGGTTAACCAGCAGGCAGAGATTGATAAGCGACTGGCTTTAGGTCAAGGTCCTATCAGCCCGGAAGCTGTCACCGAAGCGCAAAACATCAGAGAAGGCAAAGCACCTCGGGTAGTTACACCCGGTGTTGGCCGAGTAGTCTCTGCGCTTAACAAGCAAGGCGCTCCAACTCTGACTAGCACCGCTCAGCGTGTGCAAGAGGAAGACCTGATTACGCAGGACGCTGAAGCTGCTCGTGAAGCAGACCTAGCAAAAGAACGCCAGCGCCTTGCTCGTGAGTTTCCCATTACAAGCAGCGCCGCAGCTGGCGGAGCTGGCTTAATAAGCGGCGTAGCGAATGCACCTAGCGTCGCAGCCGATTTATTCAATCAGACTTTCATCAATCCTATCCTGTCCGCCGCTGGCTTCAAGCCAATGGACCGTACACCGACAGCTTTCGGCACAGAATTCTTGGCCAAGAGCGCGTCCGACTATACGCCTTACGTCTCCAAGCAAGGGATGGAAGACGCGTATAAGAACGACGAGTTTGGGCGTTGGTTAGTCTCTAAGATTGCCGCCAATTCTCCGCAGATGGCATTGTCCATTGGCGCCGCTTTTGCTCCGCCCCTCCGTGCCGCATTGTTGCCAACGATGGGCGCAACTGCTGCCGGTCAAAGCTATGCGCAAGGCGAAGACTCTTACATCTCTGCTGCAAAAGGTTTGATCGAAGTCGGCACAGAAATGCTGCCGTTGAAACTGTTCGATAAGATACCGGGCTTGCTCAAAGGTTTATCGGTTCCTAAGCAGAACGCTGTCATGGCCATCGCCGGTCAGCGTTTACTGCAAGCCGGCACCGCCATTACTGCTAACTCCCTAACTAACGCAATTGAAGAAACCGTTGCGCAGTTTGGCGGGAACGTACTCGACAAGTATTTCCAAGGTAAAGACATCGAGCTGACCAATCAGCTTGGCGAAGCTGCCGTCATCGGAGCGGCTACCGGTGGAGCAATGTCGGCGCCGCAAGCGGTCACGGCTTTAGCTGGCGGGTACCAGCCCCTTACCCCAGAGCAAGAGATCGCACGGACGATTGACCAAAGCGTTGCCGGTGCTCAGCCCGCCGGTACGCGCCAAGCAGCTGTTGCCGCTCTGAACCCGCAAACCTATGACCAGACACTGATCAGCTTAGAGCAGGCTACGGCTGCCAAAACGGCCGCCAGTGAGGCTCGGGCTGCTCTCTTGGAGCAAGACAAGCAAGCGGCTACAGCGTCGCTCCAGCAAGCCGCTACGGCCTCTGACGCGATTGCCGCTGCTGAGCAGCTGGCTGGCGACGCTAACGATATCCTTGGACCAGTGCCTGTCCTTAACATGGGTCGTATTGAGCCGACGCTTGGACCTGTGGCGGAAATACAACAGATTCCGGGACGTGTCGAGCCTACAATGGACGCCCCGGTTTTACCTGTGCCAAGCCTTGAGACCGAACAAAGATTCGGCCTTGATAAATTGCGACTGGCGCCAACCACGGAAGCCCCAAGTGTCGAAGACAACTTCATCTCAATCCCGGAAGCTGGACCGGCCGCAATGCCTAACGTACCTGTTGCGCAAGCAGACAGAGAAATTGCCGCCACAGAAGCAAGAGCAGCTGCGCAACAGTCTCTTGAAGGCTGGGCTGCCGCTAATAACGTAGAAGTACCTGCGCAGTTAAACCCTGCGCCTGATGCAGAAACCGCCGGCATCAATCAAATCGCCGATGCGCTGGACAGCCAGTTTGGCGGTAAGTTGTACGCGTACCATGACACTAACCCAACGGCGATGAACGGTGTCGCGCTAGGTGGTCAAGGGTTTATTAATACGGCCAACGTAGACATCAACGTAACCCGAACAACGCTCCATGAATTTACGCATACCGTCGAGCAGATCGCATTAGCTGAAGCCCGTCAAGGTTTAACCGACACGCCGGCTCAGCGGTTCGTTGCGGCAATAAATTCGCTCTATGACGACAACCTAACCGAGAAGGGCAAGCGTGCCTATCTTGAGAAGTTTCTAGCTAAGGCTGAGCTGGCAGGTATTACTGACCCGGCTGCACGCGAAGCGCGTATTCAAGAGCTGTTAGCCGACCCAGTAACCCGGTCAGAGATGACCGCCGACTTCCTTGGCAACCGTGCCGTTGATAAACAATTCTGGGCTGATGTAGCGCAGGCTGACCCTGAAGGGTTCAAAGGTTTTGTTGAGAAGTGGCTAAGCATTATCGACAACCTGATGGCCACCTTGCGCGGCAAAACGACGCAGGGACGTGGCCAGTCGGCTAAGGTCGACGCTTACATGCGTGACTTGGCGAAGGCCAAGATGGTTGCACGCGAGGCGCTTATCGCGTATCGTAAGGATCGGACTCAAGGAGAACAACGTGAAACAAATATCCCCGCCGGAGTTGAAGGCGTACAGCAAGCTGCAGAACGAGGTGGACCAGTACCTGCAAAAAGTAGGCGCGGTGAGCTCCCAAGCTACGGAGAGCCAATCGAAGGCGCAATCTCAGTCGTCGGCCGGCACTACTCGCCCCGGGTTCAAACGTCGTTAAGCGGCAACTACTACGGCACGGGTATCCGTGGCGCAGAGGCAGGCCGCCTACGTCAGAGCACTGACTCGCGGATCGGTAACCGCATCTATTTCTATGTGGACACAGGCAAGGGCATACGCCCTGAGAGCGGCGTAGGTCGCTTTGCTCATGAGGTCCAACTTAACAACATCTACGATCCGGCGACCCGTCTGATCGCCCCTCAGCCTAACGCTAATGCTTTCGAGTCGGCAGTCATTGACGCCGGGTTCGATGGTTACATCGCGCCATTTGGCAACGGCGGTGCTGTCGTCTTGCTAGGTAATAAGCACGACGCCGTGCCAGTCCAATCGCTGGAAGAAGCACCGGCGTTTGCTCGCAAAGAAAAGACCACAACCCTCGGCGAGTACGAGGCCATTCCGCAGAAAGACGGCAGTATCATGGTCAAGGGTGACGTCGATGAGATTCGCGGCATCCTCCCTGAAGGCGTAGTCGGGCGGCCAGTTGAAGGCGGGATCATGTTCACGCCGGCCAACGCTCCGCGAGTACGCGCTGCGCTAGAAGGCCGGAAGCTGGCCTATAGTCGCGGCGGTGCCGTCGTTGAGAAGTTGCCAATGAAGGACGGCAAATACCTTGGCGCCCCTCCGAAATACAATACCCCCGGCAAGATCGGCACGCTACGCAAGAGCCTGCGCAAGTTAACGCAAGAAGGTGCACCGGGTCGTTACTGGTACGAGAACAGCAGCCGCGCAATATTGCGGATGGTTGGCGGTAATGTACAGGAAGCCCGGAAGTTTGTAGCCTTGCTGGCCATCTATTCGCCGCAGGCTAAGGTTGATGCAAATTCAACTTTTGCACTACGCGCATGGGCGCAGTACAAAGCCGGATTACCGATCAGCGTGAAGACCGGTGTCATGGACTCCAAGGCCAAGGCCGCGATGGATGACGTTGACGAGTTTTGGTCAGGCGAGAAGACCGGTAACTTCTTCAATAATCTACTTCGTGAAATTGACCCGACAACCGCCGGCAAGCAGGGCGCGACAATCGACATGTGGATGATGCGTGCGGCTGAGTATCCAACCGATGCGCCAAACTCAAATCAGTATTCGTTCATGGAGAACGAAACCAATGCGATTGCCAAGGAGTTAGGTTGGGAACCGCAGCAGGTGCAGGCCGCGATCTGGGTAGCAATGAAAGCCCGGATGGAAAACTCCGGCGTCAAGAAAGCGACCGAAGCATCGAGCGAGAAAAAGGGTTGGATTCGTTACGACTATCCGCTGAAGAATGGGAAACCGTTCAAGACCCGCGTCATCATCGACGCTCAGGCGCATCGAGACAATTGGCTGGCGCACGCGTTTCGTCACGACCCGAGCAAGGAAGACACGCAGCTTGCTAAGTTTGACTTCGAAGATGGCGTCATGCGGCACCTCGGCCAAGTCTCGTTTGAGGCCCGCCCGGGGCGTAGCACCGGTGTCTTGCCCGGCATCCACAATGCACCGTATGCGCAACAGATTGAATTCCAGCAAGCCGTGCAAGCGGCTTTTCTTGATGACACCGGCGCTGATCGTATTGCCCAACTTCTCGGTTTGTTAATTGACACGAATAACATTTTAGCCCCGGGTGTGTGGCAAGGCGAGGTGTCGCCGAGCTCCCAGAAGCTAGTTGCTATGGCGCCGTCAAAAGGCGAAGAAGGGAAAACTTCGGTCGACCCTGCGCAAGCAGAAGCTTTGAACCTGTACGCCGCTGTAGCCGGTCTAGTTGCTAGACAAGAAGGCGTTGGCTGGCATCGTCCATTTTTTGCCAGTACGAAACGTGACGCGAATGCGCTTGATATTGATATTGGGCGGGTCATCAATCCAGCGGAAGCCGCAGACTTGGAGCGGGCTATCGGCGTGTGGATGGAAAACAACGAGAAGGCCGATTGGCAAGATAGCTTTGCAATTATCAGTTCCCCGAAGGGCGTACGTCTGGTAAATTTTGGGGTCGTATCAAATGCGGTAATGCAATCTGACATCGTGCAAGTTGCCGAATCAGCATTACCAGATTTTGACTATCGCGTTTTTGCATCAAGCGGCGATATGCCGACAAATAACTGGAAGGAAAACCCAAATGGGGAAAGCTACGTACAAAGGCTTAGTGCCGCCGGGCGATCCGATGTTCTTGACTGGGCCAGAACTGTTCTCGCGCCTAGAGTCCAGTCCGTCTTCGAAGAGTACAGTAAAAAATACGACTGGGGAAACCCCGGAAAAATCAGCTTCAGCACCCGTGAGCGAGGCGCAACGCCTGCGCGACAAGCGGCTGAAGTAAAGCCCGCTGATTTACAATCTGTCTTTGCCGGCTTGAATAAGCGGGGTCTTGCCAAGACCCGCGCTGAGGCCGCTGTTAAAGTACGTCCCGATGCTGCGCAAATTAACTATGTGCAGGACAACTTCCTTGATATCCTGTCCGAGTTGGAAGACTCCGGCGCGGTTTCGATCAACTGTGATTGAGGTTTAATATGACACCCAAAATGATTATCGATAGCAGCCTCAAGGCTTTGATTGATGACGCTATCCATTCGGAGCTTTACGCCTCGAACCTGTACAAGCACATTGCTAACCAGCTGCAACGTATCGGTTACTTTGGCGCACAGAAATTCTTTGCGGCTGAAAGCGCAGCTGAGCTTGCGCACTATCAACTCCATGTGCAGTTTCTGAACGACGTCGGCGGCGTGGCCAAGGTGCCTGCCATTGAGGCAATGAATGAGCCTATCAATACCTTGAGCGACGCTGTTGAATTGGGTTATGAGACTGAGCTGCAATTGTACGAAGAATACATGGACTGGTATAAGCAGGCCGAGTCTGACCCGGTTGTCCAACAATTCCTGCTTCAGTTCCTCGAGATTCAGCGTACCAGTGTTGGCGAGTATGGCGATCTTTTAGCCCGCATCCAGCTTGTAGATCAAGACAAGGCTGGAATGTTGCTAATCGATCAGGAGATGGGCGGCTGAGATGACTTGCACCTACACCTTTAAACGCAAGGATGGATCGACTGAAAAGATTGTTGGCCAGCCTGCGCTTAAAGCGTTTCTGGTCAAGGGAGGTCTTGCTGAATTCCTACCCGCTCGAAAGCTACCGTCGTTTAGTCCCCGTGAATCAAACGTGCTTGAGCGTATCCCGGCTTTGGCGGAAGCGGCGCAAGGTATCAAAGAAGGTAATGTTACCCGTGAGCAATACGAAACTTTAGTCAATGCTCTTAAACCGGTCACGCCTTATGCCGACGTACCGGAGCCAGCCACCGTGGCTGACATGGAGCGTGGTCTTACCAGCGACAAGGTCGAACGCATCGGCGTGCCGTCTGAGACATTAAAAGCCGGAGACCCTGTCGGTCTTCGCCTTGATATCCCGGCTTATGCTAATCGGGGTGTGTGGGTAGTGGCTGTCCATGAGCAGAAAGCTGGCTATGCTGCCGGCACATCAATTGGATACGAAGGCGTGGCCGCAGTTACCGAGCCGACCTTTGGCGTAGTAGAGAAGGGCGCCATTAATATTGCAGCCGGTAAAGACAAATCAACGATTGCTGTAATGAAAGGCAACTGGAAACCAGTTACCCCTAAGCAAGCCACGGCCGCTGCAAAGCTGGCGATCAAAAGCGATAACTGGGTGCAGGTCGGTATGGACCCAACGCGTCACGCTTATTTCTATGACCGTGACAGCATGGAGCCAGTCGTGTCTGCCGACGAGGCGATACAGATCGGGCCCCTAGTACTAGCAAAAAATCCGGTGTATGGAAAAAAGTCGGATTTTGCTTTTAGTAGGCGTCAAGAAATTCGTGACGCAGCGGACGCTATTGCAAAAATGGACCCTGATGTTCGAGATGATACCGAGATCGGTAACTTCCCCGGGGCAGCTACCGGATACATGCTGTATGAAGCACGCGTGTTGCTCAAGAAACCTAGCGAAAAACTGAAGCGGGTCAACGAGAACAACAGCTTTGAGTTGTGGAATAACTACGATTTTATTGCCAATGTTGATGGCGAACATTTCGGTATCGCTAAACAGGAAGACCCGGACGAGCCGGATGACGAAACAAAATTTGTCTACTCATTCGCTCCGCTCGATAATCCAAACAACGACGTTACAACAGTCACTGACCAGACCGACGAGCTATTCAAAGAAATGCGTGCGTCGCTGGGCGGCGCTCCTGCTTTGAGCCGTCGTCAAACTACAACGCCGGAATTTAAAAAGTGGTTCGGTGACAGCAAAGTAGTGGATGAAAACGGCGAGCCGTTGGTGGTGTATCACGGGACCAACAAAAGCTTTAATGTATTTCGTCCAAGCAAAAAGTTTGGCAATGCTTACTTTGCAAGCGCGTCAACAAGCTACGCTAATACGCTGGCAAAAGATGTGTTCGGGAAAACGGGCGGCGATAACATCATGCCGTTGTACGTAAGCTTGCAAAATCCACGCATTATAGATTTTGAAGATTACAATGATGCCGCACTTGAATCGGCAATGACAGATGGCAATGCCGATGGTCTCATTGCCGTTGATAAAGATGGCGTTATGCAAGTTGTGGTTGCTTTTGAGCCGACCCAAATTAAGTCCGCCACTGGTAATGTTGGCACGTTCGATGCGACCAATCCAGACATTCGTTATAGCCAGCGGCGTCAAGGCGACATCGGCGACGCCTTGCAAGACCGGATCGATAACGACTTTGATGCATTGGTTGAAGAGTACAACAGCCTCAAAGGCACCGACGGCGGTAAGGTGTTGGATGCTGACATTGCTCGTGAGCTGTCGCCAGAGTACCGCGCAGATCGTTCGCGTGCAGCAGAGGTGCATGAGGCCGTAGGTAATTTCATCGACAAGCTTTACGCAAAACGCGTTGAAGAGATTGGCCCGAATGGGATCGTAGCCTTCATGGCTGGCGGCGGTGGGGCTGGTAAGTCTAGCGTGCAGAAGTTCTTAGGCGACCGCCTTAACGCAGCCGACATCGTCTACGACGGCACCATGTCCAGCTACGGCAGCGCGAAGAGACGCGTCCAGTTGGCGCTCGACGCTGGCCACGGCGTGCTCATCTCGTACGTCTACCGCGACCCGGTAGATGCGGTGAAGAACGGCGTATTCCCAAGAGCCATGAAGACCGGGCGCACAGTCCCAGTCGCAGCCTTGGTTAAAGGGCATGCCGGCTCCAGTGAAGCTATTCGCAAACTGCAAGATGATTTTGGCGACGACCCTGCTTTCGAGATCGTTGCAATTGATAACTCCCGTGGCCCAGATAATGCAGAAGTTGCGCCACTTGCAAGTATCCCTCGTGTTAATGTTGAGGGGTTGAAAGAGAGGTTAAGAGATGTCACCAATGAAGAGTACGAAGCCGGCCGAATCAACGGCATCATCAGCAGAACCACGCTCGAAAGCTACACGCCCGGTCCCGGAAGCACTGCGACTGAAGCTGCACCGGCTGAAGGCCGGCGTAGAGAAGGCGTTCAAAGGCGGCGCGAGCTTGGCGGAGAGCGAGACACCGTAAGCTTTAGCCAGCGCGGCAAAGAGACCGAAGGCTGGATTCTTAGCCGTGATGAGCTTGGCCGTTTCCGTTTCGGTGCAGGTGCGAAGGCATACAATCTGGCCGCCAATATAGCTAATAATGTTCTCGACCGTATTGGCTTGAAGCCAGTGAGTCCTGAGCTTGGCCGTGCAATGCGCAAGATGAAAGCCGAAGTCGAACGCGCTCAGAGGTTGACCGTTGACGTGGCCAGCAAGATGAAAGAGCTGCCAGAGCAAGAGCGTCAGATGATCAGTGACATCATCGAAGGCGAGCTCAAGCGCGGATCAAAGCCGGCCAAGCATGTGCTCGAGCTGGCCGCATCAATCCAATCAATCATGTCAGAGCAGTCCGCTGAGCTTGTCCGTCTGGGCATGCTATCACCCGGCGCCGCTGGTCGTTGGGACGGTAAGTATCTCCCGCGTTTCTATGAGCAAAAGCTTGGCGATGAAGTCAAGTCATGGGCAAAAGCCGCTAAAGCTTTGTTCGGCCGGCAGAAAACGATGCAGGGTATTGGCGGCTCCAGTCTCAAGTCTCGAGGCATGTTTGAGAACGTACCGGTCGAGGACCTGCAAGACTGGCTAGACGAAGGCTGGGAAGTTCGGGATGAGGCATACGACCCGGCGACCGACGAGGTGGTCACAGTCTGGCGCGATTACACGCGCAAAGAGCGTGACGACATGGGCGAGATTCGGGACGCAATGTTCCGCTTCGTGATGGGCTACAGCAAGTCGCAACGAGACATTGCTCTTGGCCGCCTGTACGAAAACCTCGCCAAAGACTACGCCAGCAAGAAAGAGCAGCCGGGTTATATCCAAGTGCCGACGACTAAAGTCGAAGACACGATGGCTCGTCGTTACGGCAAGCTTGCCGGTATGTGGGTGCCGGCTGAGATCATGGACCACCTGTCAGGCTTTGACAATAATCAGCAAACAGAGCTGATCAAGATGTACCTCAAGGGTATGTCGATGTGGAAGGAAGGCAAGACCGTCCTAAACCCTGTGTCACACGCGAACAACATCCTGTCCAACTTGACGATGGCGCACTTTGCTGGCGTCTCATATTGGGACATCGGTAAATACGCAGGCGCAATCCGTGACTTGGTTAAGAACGATCCGATGGTCGATGAGGCTTTAGACGCTGGCCTGTTCGGCGGCACGTTTAACCGCGCAGAACTTCTGAACGAAATGCCAGAGCAGCTAAAAGCTTTGGCTCAGGTCAGTGAGTCTAGGCTCAAACGCGGAGTCGATACAGTCTGGAACGCAATGTCGTGGTTTGTTCGTAAGCCAGCGGCCAAGGCTTACCAAGCTGAGGATACTTTCTTCCGCTACCTGATTTACCGCGACGCTCGCAAACGTGGGATTAGCGTCGATGACTCGATTGAGTTCTCGCAGCAATTCTTGTTTACGTATGACAACATGCCGAAGACCGCTCGAGCTTTGCGCGACTACACCTTGCCGTTCTTCGCATATACCTACAAGGTCGTGCCGCCTTTGGTCCGAACAGCACTAGAGACGCCTTGGCGTTACGCTGCTCCAGCCGGTGCCTTGTACACGGTCAACGCATTAATGTACGCTATGGCCGCGTCTCTTGGCGGCGGAGAAGATGAAGACTGGTGGACCGTTATCCGCCGGTATGTCACCGACCCTGAGTTTAGAAACCGTGCAAAAGAGTTCGAGTCCGAAGAGCGTAAGAACCTGCCAGACTGGATGAAGGGTTACAGCGCAACTCTCGGCACGCCGAAGGCGATCCGCCTCGGCATGGACGACGTGACTAACCTGCCTCTGTTCCTTGATGTTAGCCGCGTATTCCCGGGCGGAGACTTGCTCGATGCGCATGCGAACGCTGGCGGTGTTCCACTACTACAACCGATAACACCTAGTAACCCGATCCTTAATACGCTTGGCGTAATGCTTTGGAATAAAGATTCGTTCTTCGGTAAAGACATCGTTGACAAGTCAGACACCAGCGCAGAGGCCGGTCAGAAACGGGCCAAGTGGATGTGGCAGCAGTTTGCTCCAGCGGTTGCAATTGGTAACTACCATTGGGACCGGGCGATGAACGTGATCGCCAATACCACTGGCCAGTCTGTGCTTGGCTACACCGGTGTTGATAAAGGTGGCCTGCCAGTGCAGCCGGGTTATGCCTTAGCAAACACGGTCGGTATCAAGATCAAGCCTGTTGACCTCGAGCTGTCTGAGGAAATTAGCAAGTCTGAGCGCAGCAAGCTGGTACGCGAGCTGGAGATGAAGATCAAGCGCATCAATAGGCTTGAAGGGTCCGGCGCCGTGACGGAAGAAGCGGCCGAGAAAGAACGTGAGACGCTCCAAGAAAAAAAGAGCCGTCTCAAAGAAGGACTAACTGTCGAAGGCAAAGAACCTAAGTAATCAGTTCTCGCTCATCAGGTAAATCGCTGCGCATATCGCAGCGCAGAATACCCCGAGACCGACTAACGTCGAGCCTAAGATAAATAGAAGAACAAGGTAGTTCATGACTGATCTGCCAGTTTTTTTATCTTTGCTATTGTCATCCCGGTGGCGTCATGGATGGCAAGAATCGTAGCCGCTGAGACAGGCAGTATTTTATTTCGCATGCGGCTAACTGTCGGCTCAAGAAGCCCAATCGCTTCAGCTAAGCCCGCATTGTTTTTTAGGTTGTAAGTCTTAATCAAATAGTCAAACAACACATGGTCCTTGCTTGTTGACCTGCCTCTTTTTCTAAGGGGCTCTGTCATCTCCGTTGCTCGTATAATCATTTCTTTTCTCCTGTAATTTTGTCTTTGATGCTGCGAGGTACGCGTGGTTTCGGACACCAGCCTAAACAATCATCAGTCCAATTACCCACGATCAGCACGCCACCGGGATTCAATAGCAGCAGGCTGACCGCACGCGGAGGTGGGTCAATATCAGGGTCTCTAAAATACAACTGATCAGTTGTTACTTGAGCGATCATTACGTCTCTCTATTATTTTCTGCCAGCATTCACCGCATTTCCAGCGGCGCGTTAATCCATCTCTACTATGTATCCACTCACCGCCTGTACGCAGCGGCCGCCGTGAAGCGCAGTGGGTGCAGAACCGCTCACCTGTAGACAGGTCAACTGCCCGTGTCATCTTTACTCTGTCCATCATCTTTTACCCAATATTTAATTTCAACAAGCTGCGCACATTCTCGAAGCTTTGATACGTTCGTGCGCTTCATTACTTCCAGCGCAATGGCAACGAAGGTCTCAATCTCTGCACGCTCTTCATCGCCCCATCCAATCAATTCCGCAACGCAAGTTTTAAGTCTTTCGTCTTTTAGTTTGGAAATTGTTTCGACCAGATACTCGAGCTCCTCATGCGGTACGGCGGCACGCTCTTGCAGCAAATGTCGCATGCGTTCCGCATAAGCAGCGATGAAGTTTCCGTCTGGTCGAATACGTCGCATATTAATTATCCTTTTTCACGCGGCAGTTTTTAAGCCACGCAATAACATCATCCTCAAGCCACAGCATCTTACCGCTGCCGGGTATCTTAATTCTTGGCGGTAAGGATTCTGGCCGACGCCTGCCGTCGACTTTAATGGTCTCTACGGTTTTGTGCAATATTGGAGCTAAGTCTTCCGGTGACAAAACTTTGGGTAAAGTCATCGAATATTCCCTTCAAGTCGGCCTGCGACAAGCTGCGCATAGCCGGCGATATCAACCCATGAATCAGCATAATCTGGGTCACCGTTCAAAATGCGAGCGATCTTATGGGCAATCATCTCGAGCGCCTCACGTTGATCACTATCCAATCGGTTCCAGCCTTCATGGACTTGCATCTCGAATTTAAGTTTTTGCGATATGCCTGCATGGTTCTTAAACAGTCCGTACCTTACTCCGCGCTCACTCAGAATTGCATCTACGTCGCCCATCAATCAATCTCCTTCATGTAGTACTGCGTCTCAAATCCATCGCCTCGTAACGGTAAGCCGGGTGCCCATGAGACAGGCCGGCCCATCACTTCCTCGGCTGTCTTCACGTTCCTTGGCCCGTCGATCAACTCCTCCATGATGATTTCGTCATGCACGGTCGTGAGCTGGGTGTATCCCTCGTCGTCAAGGGCAAGCATGGACTCGGCAAGAAGGTCTCTTGCAATCGCCTGAGTAATGTTCTCTACCAGCTTGCCGCCGTAGGTCGAGAGTCTGGTCCACTGCTTTGTCTTCTGGTCCATCCCCTCGTATGTGAGAGACCCTGC
>Ga0049081_10000622_pt1 | contig 13556 bp, 14 predicted proteins | sample GreLakmeER78MSRF_FD_66717 | JGI IMG/M metagenome (GOLD analysis project Ga0049081, IMG submission 66717) | Freshwater lentic microbial communities from great Laurentian Lakes, MI, USA - Great Lakes metaG ER78MSRF | ecosystem: Environmental > Aquatic > Freshwater > Lake | place: Great Lakes...
TGCAATCTTCCACATATAGAATTAAGCTATGGGGTGGTCAAAAAGGAAAGCCCGTAAACAAGGAAATATATATGGCGGCACATAAATTACCGGCAGAGGTTCATGCGGTTCATGGCAGTAAGGGCATGAATGCGGGAATGCTTTTGCCCGAAAAAATAAAAGCGAGAATCCCGTTTGCTGAATGGGCAGACAACCCCGATGGTTTTAACCGGGAAAAGTTTGTCAAAGAAACTGCTGATTATTTGTTTGACGTTTACGGCATTGGTTCAAAGCAGGATCGGCACACATTGACAATGCTTGCAGACCAGATGCAAGTTTATGTTGATGCGCGTAAACAGCAAGACACTATGCCGCTGGTGATTGAAATGAATGGCGGCAAAACACTTGCGCCAAACCCGTACATCACCATTGCAAATAAGGCGATGGATAATTGCGTCAAGTTAATGAACGAATTAGGCCTTACGCCTAAGTCACGGCTGGCGGCAAACAAATTGGAAGATACTTCGCCATTGGCTGATTTTCTGAAGGGCTGGAATCCTCAATGAAATGGCAGGATGGTGTTGTATATGCCAATCAAGTAGTAAAGGGCGAAATACTTGTTTGCCGCAATGTTTTGCTTGCCTGTCAAAGATTCCTCAATCAAATCGAAAACCGCGAATGGGAATGGCAATTTCATCCTGAAGCGGTAGAGCATTTCCTGCGGTTTGCTTCAATCATGCGCCATGCCAAAGGCGTATATGCAAGGCAACCTGTTGTTCTTGAACCATTCCAAATACTTTTAATCTGCGGCATCTATGGCTTTTGGTCTAAAAAAGACAAAGGCAAACGCATGGTCAATGATGTGATCGTGTTCATTCCACGTAAGGCTGGCAAGTCAACGCTGATTGCCGTACTGGGTTTGTATGAATTGATCTTTGGCGAAAAAGGGTCAGAAGTCTATACGCTGGCAACTAGTCGGGATCAAGCAAGCATTGTATTCACATCGGCAAAAGGATTGATTGAATCAATGCCGACTGAAATGAAAAACTTGTACAACGTACAAAAGAATCACATTACAAAGATTGGCGATTCGCAATCAATGTTTAAAGCATTGTCGCGTGACAATAAGAAGACAGGCGATGGCATGAATCCATCATGCGCCATCATTGATGAAGCGGCACAGATTATTGATAGGAATTCAATTGAGGTTCTACATTCCGGTATGGTGGCGCGTAAAAATCCGCTTAGGATATATATCACCACGGCAAGTTTTACGAAGGATACGAAGTTTCATGAGGATTTGCTTATGATGCAAACCATGCTATCGGGTGAAGCAACAGACAATCCCCGTTGGTTTGGGCTGCTATATGGCTTGGATACGCAAGACGATTGGAAAGAACCGGCAGTATGGGCAAAGGCAAATCCCATGCATGGCATTACAGTTTTTCAAGAAGCAATTGAACAACGGGCAGAAGAAGCAAAACACAAACCTGCAACGTTAAATGAATTTCTTTGCAAGACTCTCAATGTTTTTGTAAGTGCAAATTCCGCATGGTTAGATCGCACACATTGGGATTTATGCGCTGTTGACAAAGATGATCGAGAACCAGAAGCAGTATTTATTGGTTTTGACTTGGCGGCAACGCGAGATTTAAATGCGGTGTGTACGCTGAAGCGGTATGCGGATGATGACTATTTTGCCGAATGGAAATTCTTTTTGCCAGAAGAAGGATTAAACTATGTGCCACAACATTATCAGGATATATTCCGCAACGCTTGCGATTCGGGCATATTGCATTTGACGCAAGGCAATGTTATGGATGATCGGGAAATATCTGATTATATTCGTGAGCAATCCGCAAAGTATGATCCGAAAGAGATTGGATACGATGCTTACAATGCGGCAAGTTTAATTGCCCGGCTACACGATCAAGCAATGCCAGTTAAAAAGGTTGGGCAAGGCATGGCGGTATTGAGCAATCCATCTAAACATTTGGAAAAGTTAATTTTAGGCAAAAATATAAAACATGATGGCAATCCGTTTCTTGGTTGGCAGTTGGGAAATTGCGAAGTGTATGAAGATGTAAACGGAAACATAAAAATTCGTAAGAATGAAGCAGACAAATCCGCAAAAGTTGATGGTATTATCGCCCTAATTATTGCTATGCACTGTTCATTAGATCATCCGGTCGATCATGGTGGTTATGGCTTCAGAACTTTTTAAGGCGAAATCATGGGAATGCTAGACATATTTAAACGCAAGTCTGTCGCAAAATCCGAAAGCAATACATTATTTGGGCAGACTACGCTTGGCAATAATGTGCTGCGGAATATTGGATCGCAATCCGCATTCCAGCAAATGCTGTACGTCACCACCAGTTCCGCAACGCAAGCAGGGCGAACGGTGGACATGTCGGTACTGTCGCGCAATTCAACTGTAATGTCATGCCTTGCGGTTAAGGCTAGAGCATTGTCGCAATTGCCTGTAAAAGTAATGGCCTACAACGCCAACGATCAATTGGTTGACGCTTGTCATGATCCATCCATCGGTGCGCGTGACAAAATTAAGGCGCGGCAAGTTTGGAATTTACTAGCCAATCCAAATAATTTTCAAACGCAATACGAATTCTGGTATCAGTTTTCGATGTGGTTAGATATGGCTGGCGAATGCTACACAGTGTTTTGGCGCAAAGATCAGAACAAGTCGGATCAAACGCCATTGGAAATGTACATTCTGGATGCAACGCTAATTACCACACAGCTAACCGAAACTCGATACCCAATGTATCGACTTGCAACGCCTAGTTATGGATTTTCCAAAGATGCGCCATTGGATTATTGGCAGGTCATGCACATGATGGAAATGGGCTGGCAAGGGTCGGGCGGCTGGAACAAAGGTACGTTGTTGGCTGAATTGGTAGGGCTAGATCAAGACATTGATTTATACGCAAACTATGTCATGCAGAACGGCGCAAAACCATCGGGTATGTTTGTAACCGATCAGGTTATTCCTGATTCTAAGTACAAAGAAATTGCTGCGCGTTTAAAGGAAGGTTGGTCACAGCTAACAGGATCGCGCCCAACTGATCCATCAAAACCCGGTCAAGGTATGCTGCTAGATAATGGCATGAAATATATGCCTGTGGAAATGTTGACTATTCAAGACGCTGATGTTGCTGCGCTAAAAGAACAAACAATGAAACGAATTTGTGGCGTATTTGGCGTACCACCACAAATGATTAGCGTGGGCGAATCAAAATTTAATAACACGCAAACAATGCTGGATGAATTCTACAAAAGCACAATGGCTCCATTATTGACTAACGTAGAGCAAAAGCTAAAAGTAAGTTTGTTACAAGGTTATCCAAACTTATATATACAATTTCAGACAGATAATTTCCTGAAGGGCGCACCACTTGACCAGATGAATTATTCTGTCGCTGGTGTCAACGCTGGAATTTTGACACCAAATGAAGCGAGAAAATATTTGGGTTTGTCAGAAATTGATGATACGATTGCCAAAACGCTAGTTAATAAAGGCGGCAAACAAGAACCGATTGCAGGTTCATCACCACAAGATACAGGCGGCGGCGGCAACACAAGCTCAGTCGGAAAGACGGGGCAAAATGGAAAAACCTAGTCTAAATCGCAAGCGACAACAGCAACAGCAAGTCGCAGATAAAATAAAACAGGCTGCTAGTAGGCGCAAAATTAAACCATTGCAAACTAATGGGATGCAACAAAAAAAGGTGATATTTCATGACTAAAAACGTGACGTTTTTTTTCGAATCAAAAGTTGCATTAGGGCGCATGGCTGATGAATCTTCCGACGAAATGTGCGGCAAGATTGAAGCAATGCTAACGACTTGGGGTGCGCGTGAGGGCGCAGACGGTCGCAAGTTCAATTATCAAGCTGCTCCGTTTCAAGCATGGGCAAAAGAGTTTGCCACTGCTGGCAGACCATTGCCGATGTATTTTCAGCATAACGAACAATCAATGCCTGTCGGTCAATGGGATGAATTTGAATTCACCGACGAAGGCATGATTGGTCGCGGCATGATTTATACCAACACCACAAACGGGCGCGATCTATATACCATCATGAAAGAATCGCCGATGATGGTTGGCGGTGTTTCTGTGGGCGCGTATGCAGATGAATATCAGATTGTTGATGAACAAGGCAATCCATTTCCTGTCGGTTCTGGTGATCCATATGAAGACGGTTATTTCAGCATCACAAAAGGTGGATTGGCAGAAGTGTCAATCGTGATGCAACCAAACAATCCGATGGCTAATATCAGCAAGTTGGAATATTTCCGCGAGGATGGTTCTGCTGATTTAAAAGTATTTGAAAAAGCACTGCGTGAAGTGGGCTTTTCAAAAAAGGATGCGACAAAAGCCGCATCCGTATTTGGCAAGGCAATGGGCAAGCGAGATGCGAAACCTGATACTGCCGAACCGAACTCCGATACGCGAGAGGCAACATCGGGTGCGGCTGATGACATTCTGGCAGCACTTGAACAGCGCGAGTTGTTAAAAGCTCTGGAATCCCGTTTGAAATAACTAAGGACAATCATGGATAAAATTATTGAAAAACTCGATTCCATTGAATCGAATCTGAAAGAAAAAGCAGAAGCACTGGTCACAGAAAAAGTGGCTGAAGTTTCTACCGCTGTTGAAAATGCTAAAGCAGAATTTGCTGAAAAGGTTTCTGCACTGGAAGCAAAGGTTGCACAAATTCGCGTTCCTGAAATTGTACGTCCAAACAAAGGCATTCAAGTTGACGTTAATCGTCGTGTGCGCGAATCGCTTGCACAGTTTTATAAATCTAATTCCCGCATGGAAAAAGAAATTAAACTGTTTGAGGATGCTGCTGAATACGATGCCTACATGAAAGAAGCATCGGCACTCACCGCTGGTGGTAACAATCAAGGTGGTCGCACTAGTTATGATCCAGTATTTGCTCCGTTGCGTTTGGCTAATCCAATGCGTCAAATTTCGCGTCAAGTTGCTACTGATGGTTCTTCATATCAGTTTCGTGCAAAGACAGGTAACGCTGGTGCAGCATGGGGTTATACCATCCAGAACAACGGCGCAACCACAACTGAAGACACAACCATTTGGCAGTTGATTCTGCAAGATATTAATGTGCAGTTTCCAATTCGTACTGCTGCGTTGGATGACATCGACGGTCTGGAAGCAAATGTTGTGTCGGATATGCTGCTGGAATTCTCTCAGTCTGAAGCTCTCTCAATGGTGCAAAACAATGACCAAGCGGCTCAATCTGGAACTAATCCTTATGGCGGCACAAATGGTCTGCGCGGTCTGGATCAGTATGCTGGTTCTGCTGCAACTTATGCTGGCGGTTCTGTCACTGCCGCAGCTTTTGGCAGTAGCGGTACTGGCAGCAATACTGGTCTACATTCGCTCGCAACTTATGACCAACTTACCACCAACGCCAATACGGTTGGGGCGGGTAATATTTCTTACAAAGATGTTGTAAATCTAGTTTATTCGCTGCCACAGGAATACTGGACACCCGATGCCAAGTTTATGATTAATCCGGTTCTGCTTCAGCAGATTCGCGGTCTGGTTGATGACCAAAAACGCCCGGTTTACATTGACGGTCTGGCGCGTGAAGATGGCATTGTTGGTACGCTGTTGGGCTTTGACGTTATCGTCAACAAGTATTGCGACACACCTTCGCAGTTGACCACTGGATCGGCTGGTACTAATAGCCTGTACCCAATGTACTTTGCGGATTGGACTCGCTTCCATACTACTGTTGATCGTCTGTCGATGGTCATGCGCCGATACGATCAGACTCTCCCCGGCTTCATCACTTTCTTTGGTGAAAAACGTCTTGCAACTTCGGTTGTCAATCCGTTTGCTGGTGTGCGTTATCGTTCTACTGGCACATCAACCTAATGATGCGGCTTCCCCGGTGGCGTGTGCTGCCGGGGTTTTTTGCTAAATTTGGGAACAGAAAAAATGAAAGCCAACGAAAAAATACTCTCCGGCATTAAACAGACGCTAGAAACTGGCGACAGAATCACCATTGATTTGCGCGAGGCTTCTGCTCTTACCGGCAGCGGTTCTGGCGTTGGTGGTCAAACTTTCTTTGATGATGTATTTGCAGCGTTTCGATATGCCAATCCGTATCGTTTGGGTGCGCGGCAAATTAAAACCGCAAATATGTCTGACATTCAATTTGTCGCTAAGACAGGTAATGCGGCAAACAGTACAAACCCGTGGGGTTATGTATTCACGCCTAATACCGGATCACCTAATATCAACACTTCGATTTGGCAGTTGCCTACGCGAGTTATTACCGCACAGATGCCAATTCGCACAGCGGTATTGTCAGACGTTAATGGACTGAATAACGAACTCATTGAAGATTTGATGATGGAATTCGCGCAACTTGAGGGCGCGTCAATGGGCTTGAATAACGATCAAGCAGGAAGCACCACAACTAGCACAGGCGCGACACTAGGTTTGCGCGGTCTTAATAGTTATCCCGGCGGTGCTGGTGCTGTATCGGCTTTTGGCACAAGCGGCACAGCAATTACTAATGGTCGGCATACTATTGCCACAGTCGGGGCAACGGTTGCTGGTTTAAGTAAATCTAGTCTGTCAGAAATGCGTCTTGCGCTGCCCGGTCAATATTGGAATTCTCCGACAACCGCATGGATGATGCATCCATCTGTGATTGATGTTTTGACCAAAGCGGTATCGGCTGGCAATGTTCCATACTTTGTGGAAACCGGCACAAACAATGGCGGTTCTGTGGTCAATGTATTTGGTTGGCCTGTAATTCCAAATCCATATTTAGATGCTTGGACAACGGCAGGTAATATTTCTATTTATCTTGCTGATTGGTCAAAGTTTTTGACAATTGCTGATGTTGAGGAAATGACTGTTCAGGCAATGGAACAGAGTGCGCCCGGTTTTATAACGATGTTTGCTGAAAAGCGCATGGTATCTACTGTGCGTGATCCATTTGCCGGTGTTCGTTTGATTGCGACTTAATTATGCCAGTTCAAGAGACAGGACTAGGATACGCTCAACTTGCGCCAACGCGCAACCCGTTCAATTACGATTGGTTTGAACAGACAAATCGTAATGTTTCTACGGGTTGGTTGACATTATCCGAAATTCGGGAACAGCTAAATTTGTATTCTGACACAAGTCAGGATACTTATTTGACTTCGCTTGAACTAGCAATTCGCATGGCAATTGAAGATTATTTAGGTGCGCCAATTGTGACGGTGCAATACAAATCTTATTATGGTCTTTCTGCTTTGTACGGTTCACCATTGTCATTGGATTTGCCTGAGACATCACAAGGTGGCGTGACCATTAATAGCGTTCAGTATTACAGCGATGCAACACCAACGGTGCTGACAACAGTATCGGCATCTGCTTATTATTACGATCCAACAGGGCGCAAAGTAATTTGCTCTGATCTGCCGACAAGCATTAACACGCAAATGACTTCGCCAGTAATTGTGACGTATACACTTGCGGCATCACCATTTGCAACATATCCGGTTATTAAACAAGCTGGTCTGCTTTGGTTTACGCATTTGTATAACAGCAGGTCTGCGGTGGGTGATACAGTCGGCGAAAGAGCACAGATACCATTGGGCATTGATGTATTGCTGCGCCCATATAAACCGTTGGTGATGTAATGGTTGCAAGATATGAGGAAGCACAGGTCTATACTTTGGGGTTTACAACTTCGGCTTATGGCGATACGGTAACAACAAAGACTTTAAAGTTTCAGAGCAAAGCAGAAATTAAAGAAGTAAAAAACGATTTAAGAATCACAGAAAAATATCGAGTGTATGCTGGCATAATTAATTTAACTTTTAATTACACACCATTTACGCGAGATATGTACGACAACCAGAATTTATATTCTATTGTTTGGCGCGGATTAGATTGGCGAATTGATAGCGCAATGGAATCAAACGACAGAATGAAAGTGACGTTTTTGTGTTATCACAATGATCCATCAACACAGGTTTAAACAATGGCTGGTCAAAACAATGTCAGTGATTACGCACTAGCAATACAAGCGCAACTGACATCGACAGTTTCGCCGGTTCCTGTATACGGGTCATTCAATCGAAACTTTGCATCACAACAGAAATTTGTAACATGGAATTTGCGTAATGTTCATCAACCAGTTTATACGGGCAATACGCAATCGGTCAAAGGAATAGACAGACCAATATTCCAGACCAATATATATGCTGGCACATTGCAAGAAGCATTCAGCATAGCAAACACGATAATACAGGCATTGCATGGATACAGTGGGCAGTTTGGTGGGGTAAGTGGATTTTATGTAAGTAAGATTGATATTGATTTTTTGTACAACACATATGAAAACGATATTAATTTACATTCCATTTATCTGGATTGCACAATGGACATTCCGACATAAAATAACTTTTTAACTTTTTTGAGGAATTAAAAATGGCACTTCCAAATAAAGTATTGCCGGGCTTTTCGGCTTCGCTATATTGCCAACCAACGGCAACACCAACTCCATTAACAGTCGCGCAATTGTCGCTTGTGGCAAGCGTATCGCCTATTGCTGTAATTGGTAACCTGCTGCCCGTTGAGGCGATTCCAGCATTCGGGCAGGATGATGGGGTTGCAAACTTTTCTGTGGCTGGCGCAAGACAATCCGACAAAATCCCGGTGCAGTCTGCGCCTACATCCTTGTCAATTACTGCCGCATGGAATCCTTCAGACGCTAACCTGCTGCTGATGCGCGGTGATGCGTACAGTGGGGTTGTTGATCGTACATTTGTGATTGCTGCTGTTGATGGCGCAAATATTGTTTACTACGCATTTAATGGTCGCGTAAGTCAATTTAATATTGATCCTGCGCCGGGTGCAGAAGCAAAATGTATGTTTACAATTCATCCTCGCGGCGGTCAATTTGGCTGGTCAAATAACGTCTAATTAGGAAAAGATCATGGCAATCCCAAATAAAGTATTACCCGGCTTTAGCGCATCACTTTGGATGCAGTCGGCGGCAACGCCTACGCCATTGTCAACGGCCAACCTGTCGGTATGGGCTGCACAGGTGGCGGCTATTGTCGGCACATCAGCAGGTGGTACAGGTGTAAACGGTGTTGCGGTTCCTGTTGAGGCGATCCCGGCTTTTGGTCAGGATGATGCAGTGGCAAACTTTTCGGTTGCCGGTGCGCGTCAATCGGATAAGATTCCTGTGCAATCTGCCCCGACTTCGCTATCAATCACGGCAGCATGGAACCCATCTGATGCTGCGTTGCTTCAAATACGCTCAGACGCATATAGCGGCATTGTGGATCGGACTTTTGTTATTGCTGCGGTGGACGGTTCAAACACAATCGCTTATGCATTTAATGGTCGGGTTTCTCAATTTCAAATTGATCCTGCTCCCGGCGCAGAGGCCAAATGCGTATTCACTGTACATCCTCGCGGTGGTCAGTACGGCTGGTCTAACAACTAAAACAATCGCCCCTTCGGGGGCTTTTTTACATGAGAATATATGACAACACAAATCAACAACAACAGCGATTTGCTTGGGTATTTGCTTGAGCAATCGCTGATTGCACCTAAAAGCTGGTTCGGCTTTCCGCAACAAAAACTGACGGGCATTTCGCTGGTTCATGCTATTGCAGCGAATCATGCTGATAAAATGACACCGCAAGAGATTGTTCAATACGTATCTGATTTGAACAACGAAATATATAACGGCATTATTAAAAAAGGATAAGATATGAAACTGTCAGAAATTCTAAAAATTAACCAACAAGTTTTAAGAACTCGATCATTTGTTTTGGGTGGTCAAAACTTTAAGGTGCGCGTTCCATTGTCATCTGAAATGGAAGTTATAAACAAGCGTGTTTCTGAAGTTGATATTACAAAAAAAACGGAAGAATTAATTGCCCCGCTAATTGAAAAAAAAGAATCATTGCAAAGTGAATCAATTGTTTATCTTGATGATGATGTAATTGTTGACGGTCGATCAATAAAAGACTTGGCAAAAATTACTGCTCAGACAGAACAAAGAGTTTTGGAAATGGTTAAATTGCTTGTGCCGGAAATGGAAGGCGCAAGCATGGACGAATTAACTTACGAAGAAATTAATAATGAGTTTCCGTTTCCTGTGCAATTGGAATTGATGAAGAAAATTGCAGAGGTAATTTCGCCAAGTTATGAGGAAACGAAAAAAAACTAATAGGCTCATTGCGTTTGCAGACTAGAGCATATTTGCTGGCACATGGCGGCGATCCAGATGCAATGAGCGAGGATGATTTTAATATTGTGATGGTTGCATTAAATGATGGCTTTATAGGCAACAAGGTAATTTTAAACACGCTTGGATTACTTACTACTGGTGTTTTTAATTATATTCGCGGAAGCAGTTCTAAGGCATATACGCTAAATGAAATTCTTGGTTTGTCTTATGAATACATTTACAGACCATTGACTGAGCAACAAAAAGCAAATGAGGCAAACAAGCGGTTATTGTTGTTTATGCAGATGATGCCCGGTGCGGAAGGAAAGTTTAATGTCAAAAGCTAAATTTGAAGGCTTTGGAGAATTTCAATATTTGCTCGATCAAATAAATCAAGAGTTTGGGGTGCAAGACGCACGAAAAAATGTTTTAGTTCCCGCTGCTAGAAATGCGATGAAGATTGTTTTGCAAGCGGCAAAAAATAATTTGTATCCCGGACATGGTGAAGACACGGGTCAATTAAAAAGAACTTTGCAAGTATCAGCAAGACCAGTAAAAGGAAAAGATTTGCGTTCTAAATATGTTGATCCCGGCGATATTGTCATTGCCACAGTAAGCGCAAAAGTTGTAAAAAAATTTGTTGGCACTTCAGGCGGCGGCATTAAAAACATAGGCGATGTTTCTGATGCAAGAGCAATTGCTGTTGAATATGGGACAAAAAATAAAAATATGAGTGTGAATGTTTCTGGCATGAGCAAGCGTTCTGCCTTGGCGGTACAGCGGGAATTAGGTACTGTGCGAATGGCAGCAAGACCATACTTGCGCCCGGCAATGGAAAAAAATCGTGATGCTGTTGTAGAAAGAATGAAAATTGAATTAAAAAAAGTATTAGAGAAATATCGTTCAAAAAATACAGGTTAAATTATGTCATTAATTGCCCGGCTTGGCGTTGTACTTGGTTTAAATATTGATGAGTTTATCAAGGGTACAGATGCGGCCACAAGAAAGACAAGAGAGTTTGAGTATGAACTAAGAAAGCAGATGCGCCAAACGGAACAGGCGCGGGCTGAATTATTAAACAAAGCAACAATTGGCGCAACTGTACTTGCAGGGGTGATGTATAAAACCTTTCAAGCTGCCGATCAAATTGCAGATACCGCTGAGGCATATGATGTAACCATTGAATCATTGATTGCATTGCAAGCAGCGATGCAGGGTTCTGGTGGCGAGGCTTTAAACGTAGGCACATCACTACAAAAACTAGCAAGCGCACAGCAGAGTGCCATTGATGGCAGCGATGAAATGCGTAAGTCATTTGAAAAATTAAACATCAGTGGTAAGGATGTTGAAAATTTAAAACTTGCGGATTTTTATAAACGGGTTGTACAAGAACTTGCAAAGGTAGAAGATACAACGCAAAGGGCGGCACTTCAGCAAGAGTTGCTTGGCAAAGCAATGAAAGGCGTTGATGTCAGAACCTTTGTAGATAAATACAAAGAAATGGGCGATCCTGCTCTTGTTGCCGCTATAAAAGAAAATGCACAAGCATGGGACAACATAGAAGCAGCATTTAAATCTATTCTTTATTTTGCACAAAAAGCAGTTGCGCCATTTGCCGCAATTGTTAATTCCATTTCAGATATTGCAAAAGGCATAAATTCTTTTTCTAATTTAGGTATGCCAGCAGTAACAGAATATGGCATAACTAATTACGGTCAAGCTACTGAAGCATCAACAGGCGGCAATCAAATTTCGCTTGCACCCGCTGCTGGCAGTTATTCTACTGAAACAGAAAAAGATAAAAACAAAGCAAAAAAAGATGCCGACGAAAAAAAACGCAAAGAAGAAACTCGCCAAGCATTGCAACTTGAAATTAAATTAATAAAAGAAAAATCAGATATTGCAGACAGAATGTTTGCGGTAGATTCTAAAGGAATTGTATTAGGCCAAGCGGCAATATCACAAGAAAAAATGCTGTTGGACTTAGCTAATGATCTGGCAGAAATTCGTAATACTGCTGCAAAAGATCGCGCAAAAGATAAAGCTGAAACTGATCTAATTAATCAAAAAGAAAAAGCAGCAATTATTGCAAGAGTAAAAGAATTTGGAATAGCAAATGGTTTGCGGCAACAAGGTATTCAGCGTGAGCATGAACTCACAATGGACAATATTGCAATTGAGCAAGAAAAACAATCTGCCGTTAATGATGCAGAATTTGATGCAATATCTGGTTTGCTTAATTTAGAAAATAAAAAATTTGAAATTGGTGAAAATGCTTATGAATTGCAAAAATTAAGCGTTGAAAAACAAAATGAATTAGCAAAAGCTGCCGCGCAAGATTCAAACGCTCGAATTGATATTCTTGAGACTTATAAATTATCTGCAAAGTCAGCAGAAGATTTGGCGTTGAAACAAGAAAAATTTAGATTGTTAGATTTAAATTACGAAAAAGAAAAAATTAGAATTGCGGAAATTCACAAAACCAGATCAGAAATACTGACGCAACAACAACAAAGAGATTATGTTATAGCACTTGCGGCTATTAGAAATGAAGCATATGCGCGAGACGTAATTGCAAGACAAGAAACAGATCACACAGAGGAATTAATTAATTTAGAAAAAGAAAAATTTGAACTTGGTGCGGCTGGATACGCACAAAAAAAATTAGAAATTGAAGCTGCTCAAGCTGTTAAAAAAATACAACTTGAAACAAAAATTCAGATTAACGAATTAAATAATGCACATGAATTAACTGCAAAAACTATTGAAGATATTGTGTTGTTTGAAGAAAATAAAAAGAAAATATTAGATAACGAACTAGGTGTAATTCATTCAATTAAAACAATTGAAGAAGCAAGAAAAGAATTAACAAAAGAACAGTTTGAATTGCAAGACAAAATGTTCAAACTGGATTTAGCGCAACAAAAAGGGCGCGACATTGCCAATATTCAATCAACATTAAATGCTGAAAAACAAAGGTTGCAATTGGAAAGCAACCGTTATTTGATGTCCACCAATCAATATAATTTGTCTAATCTTGCATTAGAAAATATCCATCGTTTGATTGAGGCAGAAAAAAAATATAACGATCAAATGAAGGATGCTGAATATGAAATGAAGCGTCAAGGCGGCGGGCAGCAAGCGCGTGAAGAATACGAACAAAGAATTAAAACAATTGAAGAAGTGCGAGATATTGAACTTGATGCAATAGATCAAATAAACAATGCTCGTCAGCGTAATCTTGAAAAAGAAATAGATCGTCAAAAGAGTTTTGTTGATGGTTGGAATTATGCGTCAAAGCAATTTCAAGAAAATTCTGAGAATGCTTTTA
>Ga0049081_10000623_pt1 | contig 13538 bp, 15 predicted proteins | sample GreLakmeER78MSRF_FD_66717 | JGI IMG/M metagenome (GOLD analysis project Ga0049081, IMG submission 66717) | Freshwater lentic microbial communities from great Laurentian Lakes, MI, USA - Great Lakes metaG ER78MSRF | ecosystem: Environmental > Aquatic > Freshwater > Lake | place: Great Lakes...
GTAATATAGTAGAAGAAACTGAGGTTTTGTTAGTTCCCTCCCCAATATATTCTTTACCATCCATCGTGATTTTGGTTTTAACAATTGTTTTTTTCTGTTTAAACTCAAATGGTCCTACTCTTATCCCCTTTGTGGGAGCTTCTATAGACAAAATTTCTACAGTGACAGGTCTCCCATTTTCACATAAACTATAATTTTCATTTACAAGTTCTGTTACAATTTGTTTTGCACCATAAGTTAATTTTGTATCAGGAACTCCGTTCATATGTGCAAAAGTTATTACACTTGATATAAAATAACACACTAATGTATCCATAATTAATAATTTAAATTTGATTGATTGGTAAAACCAGGAGAAAGAATATAAAGATTAGTAATACCACCTGAACTTGGTGTAAATGTGTAAGTATTTTGTACTCCAGGAATAGATGTTCTTAAATCTGCAGATCCAATATTCAAACTATCCCATTGTGATTCTGTAAACAACAAAGTTCTTTTTGTATAATTTAATCCGTTTATTCTTTTTGATATAGTATAAATATCATTTATTGTAATAAGATTATCACCACTAACCTCATATTTGTGATAATGATATGATTTGATTGGTACCCTTTGTAAAACAATATCATCAATTCCCACAAAATCAGCAGAGGATAAGTTTGACATTGTGGTTGGTATAACAACTTCAATATACCATTCATCCCCATTTGATACTGATTGTGAAAATGAATATTGTCCCGAAGTATTTGTTGTAGATGTAGTTTGTTGAGTCCAAGGAGTAAAAGTAGATGCTAAAATACCTAATTCCGATGTTTGTAGAGAATGTGTAGATTGTCCTGGCCTTCTCCAAACTACAGTTAACCCATCACCACCACCATATTCTTGCATTCTTGCTCTGAACGTATATTGAGTCCCTGCGACTAAATTTATATTTCCATAAATTGGTCCACTCATTCCGTGTCCACCATAATAACTAACCACAAATGTTCCACCAATAAATAAATCACTACCATCATCAGAATTTATTCCAAAAGAATAGGTACCAGTTACAGTAGGTATAAAAGTCCCTGTAACTTCAACTGAATAGTATTCTCCATTATTTGGAACTGTCGCTCCAGCATTTCTAATTGTTGTATATGTTGTAAAATTTAAACATGTAGTTGTTGATAATGTTCCTGACCATCTAAGTTGTGTATTTGAAAACGAAGTATTAAACAATCTATCAAATTCTAGTGTATTGGTTGGATATTGACCATATTGGGACGTACTACCATTTCCATTATGTGTTGAAAATATCTTAACATTAAGATTATTTGATAATGTGTTTATTGTCCCTCGTTTGTACAATTTAGATGTTATATTTGGAACAGGAATATCATTTTCAGTTCTAATTGAACCTGAATGTGTAAATGTCTGTCCAAATATTGATATGGGTAATAATAAAAATAGTATTAATTTTTTCACAACAAAATTTTTGTTCCGGTTAAAACTTGCCAATTTTGAAAACTTTGATTCAGTTGGTATACACCTGAAAAACTAACAGTCCATTTAAATTTATCTGTAACTTTAAAATCTGTATTTACCATAGGTATAATCAAAAATCCACTTTTATACCACTGACCAGCATAAAAGAAAATATATGGAGAATATACACCTAACCCTAAAAAATTCAACCCTATTGATTTACCCCCTTTAAAGTTGGTAAATCCCCCACCTATTAAAGACCAATTACGAAAATCATTCTTATTGATTTGTCCAGTCGTATAAGTTGTTCCTCCCATCAAAGTAACCTTGTTTAACTTTTGAGCATTTAACAAAGATGCCGTCAAAAACCAATCAGTATTAAAATTTGTCATAAATGAAGTGGAGAATATTCCCATATACCCTTTGTATTTCAATGATCCATACCCAGATAAATTTAAAATGTTTTGACCCGTCTGATAGTTAATGTTTATTCCTTTGATAAAGGTCTGTTCCGTGTTTATGTGTGTTAGTGACGTGTTAAACCTAAAATTATCATTTCCACTTTTTGTAATATTAGAATCATTTCTTATTATAACAATATCTCCAGTAGCAATTAAAGCACCATTAGATACTTTAGAAGAACTTTTACCACCACCTCCACCATTATTTTCACTCTCACCACCACTTGCAATTTGTTGGTTTTTATCATCGGCTGTTGTTATTTCACTACCACCTTCGGATGAGCTGTTGTTATTATCATTATTAGACCCACTACCGCTATTTCTCGGTGGAGGTGGAGGTGTAGGTATATTACCAACAGAACTTCCAATAGAACTAGCCATAGAGACCACAGATGTAATATTAACCACTGCGTTTGCGGTAACACTACCTAAAAAATTAGATACGTTGTTGGACGTTTCTACACCTTCTGAGGCACATGGATTAGCACCTAAAGGTAAAGCGTCCTTGATTCCTTGAACCCATAGATTGTATGCACCAGCGTCTAACTCTGCGTATGTGAAAGACCTAAATTGTCCCGCATAAAACATAGTAACACTAGAACTTTGAGTTTCAAGTTGTACTGACTCAGTCTTTCCGTTACAAGGGTTAATATAAAAATAGGTGAAATTTTGAGCGTGAGTTCCCAAAATTCCACCTAATAAAAAGATGAATAGAAATAAAATTTTTTTACCAACCATTTTGCTCTAGACGCTTTACAAGGTTCATCGTAGCGACCTCTAAAGCTTTCTGAGTAGCAATACCAACGGTTGATTGGTCAAAACCCATTGTTGGATTTTTAAAATAACCCTCACCAAATTGAGTTGATTGACCTTGGCCTGATGCAACTATGTATTGTGAGTTGTCAACTTTTACTAATCTAATTTGAATTCCTATGATGGTTGTATTGGTTTTCTTCGACTTACCCTTATCGTAGCTTTCGGCATATGATACGGAGAAGTCGTAAATTTCGGCATAAGCGATAAACTTTGGTAATCTAATACCATCTGTTTTAAGTTTTGTTTTACCGTCATCTAAACCTTCAATTTTCTTCTCCCATGCATCTAACATTTGATTTACAATTGCATCTTTTTCTTCTGCAAATTCAAATCTGTTGGTGTAAAGTAAGTTCTCAACAATTCTATTCGAAACACCTAAACCCAATCTTTTCTCTCTCAATTCAGGAAAACTCTCCCAAAGATCTTTATTGACATTTAATTTGGAAAGTTGCACTGTTTGTTTTTTACCAGTGTAAGTAGAAATACTTTCTAGTGTACGATCAGTTTTTTCAAAATCGGCTTGATACTGTTGAGTCGAAATCGTTGATTTACAACCTAACAATAAAAATAAATTTAGAGTCGAAATAATAATAATTTTTTTCATTCTTCTTCTTCGTTTTCCAACTGTTTAGCTCTCAATCTTTTCATTCTTTCGGCAGGTGTTTCTTTTTTCTCTTCAGCAGGTACTACCGCAGGTTGTGTTGCTGGTTGAGCTGCTGGAGCAACTTCTCTAATTGTTTCTTTTTCTCTAATTACAGTAGTTCCACCTCCACCTGAAGACGCATTACTCTGGTTGTTATTCTCCAAGTTAAGATTAATAACTGGAGTCGCGGCTGGTGCTACTTGTTCGGTTTTAGTTTCTTCATTATCACTTCCACCACCAAACAAAGTTGTGGAAATCCATACACCCCCACCTGTTACGATAGTGGCAAGTGTTCCTACGATGGTTTTCTTTAAACCACCCCAAGAGCCATCATTTTCTGTTTCTTCTGACATAATTTTACTTTTTAATTATTTTATGAATCTTTTGTTTTTCATTGGTTGTTAATCTTACAAAGTAGAAACCTGGTTTTAAATTACTAACATCTATTTGTCTTGTGACAATTTCATTTTGAGTGACAAATTCCCTGTTTGTAAAGTATAACTTACCTGTGTAATCATAGATTTCGTAATATAAATATCCCCAATTTGTTTGATAGTAGTCAATACTCAAATTATCATTTACTGGGTTTGGATAAACTCTGAAACCGTTTACTAATTCATTGACAAGTTCTCTTGCTCTTCTTCCATTGATAACTGTCGCATCAACAGGTGATGGAATAATATTTAGATCTTCGGCTTTATCGTTACCAGCGGCTTTGTTTGTGATTTTGATCGGTGATTGTTCCCAATTCGAATTCAAAATATTAAACTTGAAGTTGAACATTTGAGTTGAATTTGTTATTAAGGATGGTGACATTTTCGACTCATGTCCTCCCCATAAAATTTCGCCTGGTTTTGTGGAAATAAATGAGTTCCAAGAACTCGCCTCAGGACCAACATTAATTTCTGAAAATCTGAAAATATTGGGATCAAATTGTAAACCTATTTGTGCTGCGCCAACTTTGTTGCCATGAGTAATGAAAGTAACTCCAACGTTTACGGTGTTATCATCAGAGATCGTTAATCTAGGTATTCTAAATTGTACTGAGTCTTGAATATTCTGGTAAATAGTTCCCTCATCCAAAACATAAGAAGTTCCTACACTTGGGTTATTTACTCTTTGAATTTGAAATGATAAATTATTTAATCCTGTATTGGTGACATCGCCCAAAACATATCCATAATATGTTATTCCATTAGTACCGTTCAGATTTTGGTCTATCAATGTAGTTCCTATAATTCCTGTTTGGAAAATATTGGGATTGGTGATGATGGTATTGTATTCATTTGTTGTGTAATATCTTACATTATACTCGTTTGCAATAACAGGTGACCAAGATGAACGTCCTGTGGCTAAACGATTGAATATAAGGTAGGCGTCAGATACTGATAAATTGCCACTTCTATTTACATCACCTTGTTGGAATTCATAGGACTGAGCAGTATCCGCATAAATACTCATGTCAGACAAACGGTAAGCGTCAGTAATGTTTATAGATGAATTGTCTGATAAAGTGTCCAAATTGGAAACTAATTTTACATTATAAAAAGAAGTATCGTATGGGATTTTTATAAGTGCGACACCATTTGTATTGGTTGTGAAACGATCTCCTCTAAAATAAACCTGAGACGACTTAAGTTTGAAGTCGTAGGCAAATGGCATTTCAGGAGCTGGTGTACCATCAACATTCAATACTGTAATCGGAATACGAACAGTATCCATTTTAAATCCACCGCCATAATTGAAAGTTCCCAAAGTGTTATCAAATCCACTCATTGTTGTTGCTATGTTAGAATAAGAAGGTGTACCCTGAACTCTCAATGAGTCAACTGAAGATGGATTGAATGTTGATGAATGCGGTAGTAAAATCTCAAAAACCGCTCCATCTGGAAAATCAAATATTGCTTGGTTTCCTGTATAAATTGCAGTTGCATTAACCCAACCAGGTTGTGTATAGTACGAACCATATTTTGTGGAAATTGTACTTACACTCGGACCCCATTTCACAATAGGAGTTTTGAATGATTGAGACGAATAAAAAAACCTCACTTGAAAACCAACATAGTCGGTCGTAGTTGGATTATGATAGTGTAAGTATACGACTGTCGTGTCATTGAGTATACTACCCAACGTGAACACAGTATCTATCAAAAAATAAGGTGACGATGAATTGGGAGAAACTAATACTTCGTTTCTCCCATTCTGTCCATATACATTTACAGAAAGCAATAATAAAAATCCTAAAATTATTTTTTTCATAATAGAATCAGTTGACTTCGTTATTGGATGATAAAGAAACCCCATCTTCTTCGTCCATTTTTTGAACTAACATTTTATCTCTATCTTCGTTTGAAAACCAAAAATCAATAACTTTATTCAAGTTACCAACAAAGGCACCTAAAAGAATAAGAAGTAACTCTTTCCAAGCTTCTTCGATAGTCGCTTTAAACATTACTGCCATTACAATACCAAAAATGATAAAGAAAAAGGTAAATAAAATTAATAATGTAATTTTCCAACGATTTGATTGCATTTGTTGTAGCATAAAATTAAACCTTTGGTCGGGTTGTACATTTTGGAATTCCGTATTGTACAAAAGTGATTTAAATAATCCCATGTTATTCTGAATTTTTTTTCGTAAAAATTTTATCAGCAGACGCTAGTCCGAGTGCACCAAAAGCCAAAGCGGCTACGGACTGAATTAATGCGGGTGCTGGAGCCACATCAACAGTCGAGAATGAGTTATGGTACATTGTGACGCATAAAGAAATTGCACACATTATTCCAACAAATCTTTTGCTGGAAAATGATCCTTTTTCGTCTTGGAAAATTTGAGTTAAGAATTTTTTCATAATCTTGGTCGGTTGTCTATAAATATATCCAACCATTCAAAATTATAAGATTTTACATTAAAATAATTTTTGAACTTCGACCATAATTTCTCTTTGTTTACCCTCGAAAAACTTTATTTGTTTTTGTTCTTCTAAAGTTTGGTCGAAATTATTACCTTTAATTTGTCTAATTTTTTCAGTGAGAAAATCATGTTGTTCTAGCAACCACTGATATCTTTCAGCTTTTCTTTGATTTATATCCATTTTTTTATTGTTCGATTAGTTTATGGTCAAATACTATTTTGATGTAACCATCTTCAGGTATTTGGTCAATGTCTAAATATGTACTTATTTTTTGAGGAGGTAAATACTCATGTAAATTTTTAGTGATATTTTTGATTATTTTTTCTTCAACATCGGTTTTTTTTACTTGGACCGCCCAATAAAGAGAAATCGCAGAAACATCTTCATATTTCAAAGGACGATTTTTATCATAGATACTTAAAATTGTAACAACTATTTCAATAGTATCATCATCTTTTTTTTGAATGTCTGTAACTTTGAATTTAATTTTTGGACTGCGATAAGATAAATTTATATTTTTTTTTCTTGTAGGTATTAAACTATTATACCTACTTGTAAATTCTTCTTTTCTTTTTTTCAAAAGTTCTTCATTTGAAATAGGCGTGCCTGATCGTAATATTTTATACATGTCCCAAATGTTTATTGGAACTAATTTTGCATTAACATCTAGTTTCGGGTATGCCAACCAATGATGGGCTTCTCGAGAATTTTTTGCAAAAAACCAAATACCATCACGATAGAGATAAATTGGACTATTATAAGATTTAACGAGATATATTAAATCACCATTAGAAATGTATTTCAAAGTTCCTGACATATTTGATGCCTTGAATGGAATTTTTTTGGAAATAAAATTTTTAATATGTTTACCATTTATTGTTCTAGTACCATATTCTTCTATTCTTTTTGCGAGGTCTTGTAACGTAATTTTTTCATAATTTCCATTTCGATTATAGAGTAATCTGTAAAGGTAAAGTAATACACTAGGGTCATAATTTGATAGTGGTGCAGCATTTAAAACACTTTTTATGAGTTTTGCCGCGTCAAATTTATTCATTTTGAATAAATTTTTTTTGTTCAAATAATTAAATAATTTTGCTTCGGAAACACTTAATAATTTTTCCATATTTTCAATCAGTATTGTATTCAGGAAGTGGTTGATGCTCGAACGTAAATTTTAAATACCCTTCATCAGGAATCACATTTCTATCTAAATATTTATCCATTTTTTTGGGCGGTAAATAATCTTGTAAATTGGAAAATAATTTTCTCACTATTATATTTTCTATTTCTTTTTCATTCATTGTCACATATCTGAATTTTTCTTTAACTTTAGGGTCGTTGTAATTCACAGCAATTGGGCCATCGAATAACCCTAAAACGTTTATAATTACATTCACATCACCATCTTGATCAATTTCTATTTTTTTAATTTTAAATTTGATTTTGAAATTTGCATTCCAAGCGGCTTTCAAATTTGTTAATTTTTTGGGTAAAAGGTTTTCGATTTCTTGTCCCAATTTATCTTTTCTCGATTTGATTATGTCTTCATTGCTCATTTCACCATATGTGTTAATCTCTATCATAACATCTCGGTCGACCATAATCATTTTTGACTCTCTGTCTCCACTAGGTAAAGATCGACTAATGTGTTTTGCTGTTGTGACTGAGTATTTGTCTGAATTAATAAACCATATTCCATCTCTAAAAATGTAAATAGGGTAATGTCCATATGAATATACAACATAAATCAATTCTCCTTGATAGTTATATTTCCATTCCCCCTTCAAATTTGAGGCGACAAAAGGCATTTTACTAGCAGTGTACTTTCGAGCATTTGAGTTCGTGGTTCTTTTGGTTTTTATATTTGTTTTATCAACAAAATCATTCCAAGTAATATTTTCATAATCTCCTTGTGGTCTGTAATTTTGTCGGTATAAGTAATATGTTTTTTTCCAATCACCCGTAGTATTTGTTGAATTAAACAAACCTTTAACAAAAGCTAACCCTTCTCTAGTCTTTTTATTCAATAAATTTTTTTTGTTAAAGTATTTGAAAAAAGCAATCTCTTTATCTGTAAGTGGTCTTGACATATATTTTTAAATATTTTTATGATAAATAGTCCAAAAAAAATTTTTATCAGACCTTCACATGGTAAAGGTTTAGGTGTTTTTGCTAGTGAGAGTATATCTCAAGGTGAAACTATCGAGGATTGTCCTTTGTTATCACTACCGATTAAAAAAGGTGAAAGTTCTAGTCTCTTGTTGGATTACCGATTCAATTATCCTTTAGGTTTAGATTTTGAAGAACAAGTTATAGCATTAGGTTACGGTAGTTTGTATAATCATTCAGACACGCCCAATGCAATGTGGATTCATCACCCAAATTTAAAAAAAGTTTTTAGGTTTGTAGCAATCAAAGAGATTGCCCCAGGTGAAGAAATTTTGGTATTTTACGGAGACGAAACTTATTGGTCTGACGGAAGGGTAAGTTCAAGAACTAAATTAGTTTGAAGACTACTTACCTTTTATCAAAATCTCATCGTAATCTTCGACAAGTTTGGCTTTAAGTTTCTTTTCAACATGGGTCAATTCATCATCTGTTAAGGTGTTATACATTTTGTTGAGATTAATGAGAAGATTGTCAGGTACTGTCTCATCTTTTTTCCTCATGTCAAAAATTACAGATTCAAGATTCAGAATTTTTGCAATTTTTTCGCTGTTCATTTTTTCTTACTTTTTTTTGTGTAAAGTGGAGTTGTAATTGATTTTCCAGTTTTCAAGGCTGTTTGTGGTACAACAGTCTCAGAACCCTTTGCCGCTCTTTCAAATCTTTTTTTACAAATATAATTCATAAAAGGTAATTTTTTTGTCATAGGAATCAACCGATAAGTTTGTGCATCTGAAAATCCTAATATTTTTCTATTAATTTTTACAAATTGTGGACTTAATAAAATTTCATTCAATTCAGCATTAATTTTTTCATAACTAGGTTCGTTCACTAATTGTGGATCATTCATTAATTTTTGGAAAGGTTTCCAACTAACAATACAAAATTTATTATCAGTAGGGTCTTCGTTGTTGTAGGTTGAAAATTTATTCCAATAGTTTAGTGCATTTGGTCCGAGTGTAGTTCCACCTACTCGTTCTTTACCGAAATCAATAAATTTATTAGAAAAGTTCACATATGGTTGACTAAAATATACAACATTTTCCATTTTTTTCCCAGTTATTTTTTCAAATTCTTGAGTGAACGCATCTTTGTTGACTTTCTGTATTGAACTCATTTTAGATTTGAATGATTCACCATCTTGGAAAAAAAGTTGATTCCTCATTTTATTGGCTTCTTCTCTTCTAATTGGTTCGGGTGTAAGTAATTCGGGTTCACCAAAAAATTGTTTAAAATAGTTTGTGAAAAATCTACTATCATAAGAATCGACATTATCCTCTGTTTCAGTAATCATTCTATCTACAATCCATTGATATAAATAACTGTCTTCGGGTTTGGTTGGTTGTCCATATTTGTCTACTGAAATTTCTCTATATTTATTATTTTTGTATCTATTTTTTGCCTGTGAAATTAACAGAGGAATCACTTCATTAGTTTTTTTACTCGTTACAGTGTAATAATTGTAAGTTTTACCATCAATTTGAAATGGAACTTTGTATACCGATACTAGGTCATCCGCTGTTTGAGCTTCACTCACATAGTCTACGATGTATGTCAAATTTTTTTCGGACAAGATATATTTCATAATTTTAGGACATTTTAATTTGATTAATAAGCATAACCCTTTATTATTCTATGGGTTACTATAAATAGTAACTTTTAAAAAAAAATTGACACTGTAGTCGTAAATTGTTATATTTATTAAAAAAAAAGATGACTGATAAATTAAAAATAGTTTCATTATTTTCAGGATATGGAACACAAGAATTGGCATTAAAATATATCGGAGTGAATTATGAGGTTATTGCTAACTGTGATAATTTTAACCAAGCAAATGAATGTTATGATGTTTTACACCAAACCTCTAACGGTAATCTTGGTGATATTAAACTGATAAAAGAGAATGAATTTCCTAATTGTGACTTTTTGACATACTCTTTTCCGTGTGTTGATGTTTCAATTTCAGGTAAACAACAAGGAATCAAAGAAGGTACAAGAAGTGGTTTATTATTTGATGTGGAAAGAATCTTATCAGTGAATAGACCGAAATACCTTTTAATGGAAAATGTAAAGAACCTAATATCTAAAAAACATATTGAATCATTTGAAAACCACATTCTTTTTCTGAAACAATTAGGATATAGTTCTTTTTGGAAATTATTAAATGGTGCTGATTTTGGTTGTCCACAAAACAGAGAAAGAATTTTTATGATGTCTGTTCTAAATGGTGATCTAGAAGACGTTAAACAAAAGATGATGAATGTTGATAAGTATAAAAAAACTAGAGTACCAATGTCGTTGTTCGTTGAGGAAACTAATGACTCATCATTGTTTATCAATTGTCCATTCACATTACACAAAACAAAACAAAACACTGTCTGTAAGTTAGCCGCTAGACGAAATGATATTAATTATGATCAAGCAAAACGGATTTACTCTATAGACGCTTGTTCACCTTGTTTAACCACTAGTGGGTCTCCACAAATTATGACACGGGATGGTAGAGTAAGAACACTTACCGCAAGAGAGGGGTATAGATTTATGGGTGTCCATGATCAAGATATCGATAAACTATTAACAACATCTTTATCAACTAGAGCTCACATTTCATTAGCAGGTAATTCGATATGTGTTCCAGTTATGGAAGTAATCTTTAAAGAATTTTTCTACGAATACATTCAAGAACCTACAATCTCTGATACAATTACAGAAATAGTGGAAGTTTGATTGTTTAATCCCTATTGTTGGGGTCATTCCACCCTTTTTCGGGGTAATTATCAGAAAGTAAGATTGGGCCTTCTTCCTCAGATTTTATTTTTTCCAAAAGGTTTTTTAGATCACTTATCAATTTTTTAGTTTTACCCGATTTAAACTCGATCCTAATTAATTTTTTAGGTGCGTTTGTTCCTGATTCGATAAAATTATTTTTTATTTTATCATTTCTAACCATTGATTCTAAATCACTACCTAGTATTGATTTAAAATGATATCCCCCATCAATTTCTACTACGGTGTCTAGTTCTGGTAAGTAAAAATCAAATTTTAATGGTCTACAATAACTCATTGTGTTAGTCTGTCCAAAACATCCTTCAAAAGATTTGTACCTTTCAAGTTTATATCCATTTTTTTCTAAATAATTAAAAACCACGTTTTCTCCCTCAGATTCGCCACGACAAAATGGGCACCCATGTCCTGTCGAGTGAGAGCTGGCTCGCTGAGTAAAATCTCCGTGTTTTGGACACTCAACGGTAATCATTTCCTTTGCATTTGTATATTCTGTATTTTTATAGTTATACTTTAATTTTCCATCTTTCGTGTTACGTCCATGCTTAATCATTTTAGATATAAAGGTGAATTTGTCATCTTTTATGTTTTTACCTTCAGCATTTAGACACTTAGGACAACCCACTCGTTTGACTGAGTCGACGTGATTAGCAAGTGAAACACTAAACTCACCATGTGGTGGTATTTTTCCGAGGTCATCACCTGGATTTAGGTTAGATAAAATGTCTTCTACCACAGGACAATAAAGTTTGATCATATGACCACTACCATGTATGTTTTCTGGAATTTCAATTTCTGTATAACCCGTGTATTTTAATTCTTTTTCGTTTGGGTTGGTTTTGCTAGGGATTGAATGGTATTTTTCTACTTTTTTCATGTAATTGCCCCATCTCTCTTTAGATGTTTCTTCTTTTTCACATTCTGGACAACCTTTTGGAGGATATTTTCTCCATGAAGGACGGTTTCCATAAAGATGAGAATGTGGAGACACAGAGAAATCTTTATGTTTTGGACACTTAATTTTTATTTCTTTAGTTTTATCTATTCCATCCCATGTAATAGCATTTTCTGCTGGGTAAATATATTTAGGGCGTTGATGTATAGTTTGTGCTGATGCAACAAAGTCAGAATATTTCATCTTTTTACTCTCATTTAACAGATCTCTTTTCGATTCTAGAATAACCTTTTCTATTATTTTAACCAAATCGTTTTCGGTCAATCTGATAATTTTTGGAGAATAATTTGATAAATTTTTCATAAGTTACAATCAGTGGAATTTGTTTACAAATCAGCTAATCTGTCAGAAAGGTAAGAATTAAACTCACTATCATCACACCATGGACTCCAACGACTATCTATAGAGAATGAAGGTTGTTTAATTATATTTCTGTAGTAGTCAAAAAGATAGTCTAGAAATATTTCTAACGAAGTTTCATTTACACTCTCCATAGATTCTGCAATCTCATCCAAATCAGAATTTTCTAAAAATGGTAGTAAATCAAAACCATTTATTTTTAATTTAACCCCAGCGTCGTTCATTTCAACCACTTCCCCGTATTGACTCAAAGCCCTTTTCAACGTGTCATAATAATGGTCATAAGTTGCGGTCTCTTCACAATCATTCCTTGCTGAATTCATAGCACTTTTTATATCTACCAAATCATTAAATTCCTCAATAGCCTCTTCTAACTCTTCAGGAATTTCTTCAATACTATGTTCATTTGCGGTTTTTCTGATTATACCCCAAATAGTTTCTGTATTTTTTTCACTAACATCGTCTATAAGTTCACTCAGGGAATAATCATAATAGTCATGAAGTTCCCAAAGGTGTCCACTCAAAATTGTTTCAAAAAACCCAACTTGGATTGTTCTACCACTTGGGGTTGTTCTTCTTCTTACTGTCCAATCCCCATCGACATAATCTTTCACATATTCTGGGTTGATAGAAATTTCAAATGTAAGGTCTTTATCTTCAAATGGACTTTTATCAATTAATCCCATTTTGTTAAGTTTATATTTTGTGATAAATCCATCGAAAAGGTCAGGTCTTTGAGACATTAAGGTGTTTATTTGGTCTTTGGAAAGATCCCAAATTTGGAAATCTGTTTCAGGCCTATATTCACTTTTAAATTTATTTATAAGATATTCCGATTCATTATCAGGATCAGGGTTTTTCAAAGTAAGTAGTGGAAGTATGTATTTGATATATTCTTCATCAGGTTTGGAATTTTTGGGTCCTTTCATTTGAATCACAACACCATCATCATCAATTGCCGCGGTAACGTG
>Ga0049081_10000624_pt1 | contig 13514 bp, 9 predicted proteins | sample GreLakmeER78MSRF_FD_66717 | JGI IMG/M metagenome (GOLD analysis project Ga0049081, IMG submission 66717) | Freshwater lentic microbial communities from great Laurentian Lakes, MI, USA - Great Lakes metaG ER78MSRF | ecosystem: Environmental > Aquatic > Freshwater > Lake | place: Great Lakes...
GTGAGGGGTAAGGTTCTCAACAGAACTGAGATTGAACTTCCAAAGTATTGGAAGAAACTTGTTGATTTTACTACAATCACTGTGTCTCTTACACCGATTGGAGCACATCAAGACGTAATCGTAAAAAGGATTGATGAAGAGAAAGTCTATCTTCAATCAAGAAGTGGAATTCCTATTCATTGTTTCTATCATATTTTTGGAACACGCGCTGATGGCGAACGATTGATTCCAGAGTATGAGGGAGAAAGCCCAGCAGATTATCCAGGAAACAACAACGAATATTCAGTTTCTGGATACCATTATGACGTTAGAAAGGAGGATTGAAAATGCCAGCACCAGGACAACCAGAAAATGTAGAATTTCCAGGAGAATTTATACCATCCGCAAGTGGAAAGAACTGCGATAAGTTTGCGGGAGGATGGGGTCTCCCGATGAATGATTATGAATATATTTGGTATGCAAATGCGGATGAAAGTCGCTATCCAGCAGATGCTTGTAGACCTTATTATCATAGATCCGCACAGATTGATAATTTTAAGGTAAATACTCTACTTGATGGCGGTGGAAGCATCTCTGTAAATGGTAGTGTAAGTTCAAATGGTGGAGCGCACGTTCTTTCCAACAAAAAGAATCTTCCATTTGATATGCCCCATCCCAATAAACCTGGATGGAGACTTCGCCACGTTTGTATTGAAGGGCCAGAGATTGCTGTTTATTGTAGAGGCAAAGTTTCTTCTGATGGTATTATCGATCTTCCTTCTTTTTGGGAAGGTCTTGTAAACACGGAGGATATGACAATCAATTTAACTCCAATTGGTTCTTGGCAAGAATTATTTGTTCAAGAAATTCGTTGGGGTAAACAAGTTGTTGTACGTAACAATGCTGGCGGAGCAATTAATGCAGATTATCACATTATTGCTCGTCGTCTTGATGATGATTTGGTGGTAGAATATAAGGGAGAAACTCACGAAGATTATCCAAATGGTAATGCAGGGTATTCATTTAACTTTGAGCATAATTATGTGAAAAACTTGATTCAGGAAACCGTCAGAGAACACCTTGACAACCCTTCCTGACCGTGCTATGATACCTAGGTAATCAACAAACGAACCAATGCAAGATGAGTACCTGACACGATGCGTGGTTGATCCTATCAAGCGAACCGTATATCTGTACTCCAGTGAAGGGTCAGAAAAGCAAGTGTCCTGCGATACTGTTGAAGAGTTTATGAATGTGCTAGACTTTGTTCGTGCTACAGTAGATGAAGAAACACTCTCATACGCAAATCCACTTTAAGTTCCATTTTTGGGGGTAAAAATTCCCGGCAAAATTTTCTCATACGATACTTTTTTCAAAAGGTATGAATTTTTATAAAATCAACAAGTGGAACTTTTATGAAGTTCCAGTAAAAACAACACCAGAAAACGTTAAAGAGGCAAATGAAGCACTTTTTGCTGCAAAATGGAATTTACCTCAAGCAGCAAAACATTGCGGAATGTCAAAAAAAGAAATGAAGTTGACATTCTTTGAGTATTTGAAGTATCATCCAAGAACCTATCAAGGATGATTTTTATGCCTGTGTAGCCCAGCGGAAGAGGCAAACGACTTAAAATCGTTCAAGCGTGAGTTCGAATCTCACCACAGGTATTAGAGTTTATACTCTAAATAAACAAAAGTAGGAGTAGATCCTATGAAGTACAAAATTGATGCCGCATACTGTTGGTACAATAAAGGAACTCAAATTGTTCTAATGTACTTTATAAATCACATTCCATTTACTTTTGATGAACTTCCAGATTATGCAGTGCAGGATTTGGAATTAATTCATTTAGCAGACCAACAATTAAGATACGAACTAGAAGATTTGTACCGAACATCATTCTATTTGATTGATGAAGAGTGTCATCCAATGTTATTTGATGTTGAACTGGAAAATCCTGAAATGTTGCCTGTTGATTAATTTGCCCTTGTAGCTCAGTGGTAGAGCAACGGTTTTGTAAACCGTTGGTCGCAAGTTCGAATCTTGTCGGGGGCTTGAGTTTTTATTACAACTCTTATGTCTTTACTTTCACAAAAAGATCGCAAACTTGTTATTGAAGCATTAGAATATTATCGTGATGATACATTAAGAAAAGAAGAAGCATTCAAAGAACTTAAAGAAGTATACCAAGATTTGCCAGATGTAGAAGTCAATGATTCTTTTATGATGGAATTGAATGCTCTTATTAATTGGATTAAACTGGAGCACTTTAAGAATGAAGATTAATCTTTGGTATTGTAAAGAAATGAATCAATGGAGATGGACTCTTACTGATGACATAAGACCTGTCGTTAGACAAGAATCGGGACAACAACCAAATCTTCGTGATGCGATGAATGACGTTGCAAACACTGTTGAATATATGTTAGAATGCAAACAAAGTGAGTAAAAATACTTAATGAAATCTGATTTTTATATAGATAAGGTGTGTAAAGAAGAAATCAAAAGTCTCCTTTATACGCATCATTATCTTAAAGATGAATCAAAAGATTTTAAAAGTGGATACAACTACGGTTTATTCAAATCCAATATTTGTGATTTTTTGCACGTTGGTAATTGTCTCGCTGCTTGCGTCTTTACTAAGATCCCCGTCCCAGAAATAGCGGTCGGAGCATTTGGTTTAGATCGTGATCAGCAAGATGGACTATACGAACTTTCAAGATTATGTGTTGATCCAGATATACAAAAAAAAGAATATAATATCACATCCTGGTTCTTAAGTCGTTGCATACGGAGATTTAAAAAAGATGCAAATGTTTCTTGTATTCTTAGCTACGCTGATTCTACTCGCCACAACGGAATTATCTACCGCGCTTGTAATTTCAAGTATTATGGGTTAACCGACCCTAAAAAAGATTTTTATTATGCTGATGGAACCAAACATTCAAGAGGTTCTGTCAAAGGAGTTCAAGGTGAATGGAAAGATCGTCCCAGAAAACATAGATACTTAATGATTTTTGATAAGGAATTAGAAAAAAGGTTGACGTGGGAAGAAGAAAAGTGGTATAATAATCAAGGTGATACTTAACCAAACTCCTTCCGTGTGACTTCAGAACCACCTTCGGGTGGTTTTGTTGTATGATAAATAATCCATAACGGAAACTATAAGCACTAATAAAATGGGTCTCTCTCGTTTAGACAATTTTCTGAAGTCAGTTCGCGGCACAATAATTTACGTTGATCCAAATTCACTTGATTCAACTGATAGTATCGAAAATCAGGGAAATTCACTGACCCGCCCATTCAAAACAATTCAAAGAGCACTGATTGAAGCATCAAGATTCTCATATCAGCGCGGATTAAACAACGATAGATTCGGAAAAACAACAATTCTTCTGTATCCTGGTGATCACCTTGTAGATAACCGTCCAGGATGGATTCCAGATGGAGCAAATAACTTTAAGTTAAGAAACGGTACAACTTCAAACGATTTTCCTCCTTTTGATTTAACAACAAACTTTGATTTAACCACAACAGATAATGCCCTTTATAAACTGAATAGTATTCACGGTGGTGTTATTATTCCTCGTGGTACTTCGATTGTTGGATTAGACCTTCGTAAAACAAAAATTCGTCCGAAGTACGTACCAGATCCGACAAATGATAATATTGAACGTTCCACGATTTTCCGTGTAACTGGTGGATGCTACTTCTGGCAGTTCTCTCTGTTTGATGCTGATCCAAATGGTCAGTGTTTTATTGATTATACTTCCAACTTATTTGTTCCCAACTTTTCCCATCACAAGTTAACTTGTTTTGAATATGCTGATGGTACAAATGATGTAAGTATTAACGACACATTTATTGGATCATACTCAACAGATCGTACAGATCTGGATATGTATTATGAAAAGGTTGGACTTGCTTATGGGCAGTCATCAGGTCGTGCAATTGAACCGGATTATCCAAGTTCTGGTCTGGATATTCAATCAAAAATTGATGAGTATCGTATTGTTGGACCAACAGGCGGTGAAGTTGGAATTACCAGTATCAAAGCTGGTAATGGAATTAGTGCAACTACAACAATTACAGTTACTACTGCGTCCACAGTGACTGGATTGGATGTTGATACCGCATTTAGAATTCGCAACGTCTCTGAGTCAACTTATAATGGACAGTTTGTTGTTACTGAAAGAGTAGATGACACTAACTTTAAGTATCAAGTTCAAAACACTCCAATTCTTGCACTCCCAAGTGTAACAAGTGCATCACTATCTTTATCATCAGACACCGTTACCTCAGCATCGCCATATATCTTCAACATCTCTCTACGTTCTGTATTTGGAATGTGTGGTGTTCTTGCTGACGGAAACAAAGCAAGCGGATTTAAGTCAATGGTGATTGCCCAGTTTACGGGCATTGGTCTTCAAAAAGATGATAAAGCCTTCGTTCTCTACAACTCAACAACAGGTGAGTATGATGATAATACAAAACCTGGCAATGAAACGATAAGTAATAATTCAAGAGCAATCTTTAAACCATCTTATCGTAACTTCCATATCAAAACCATTAATGAAGCGTTCATTCAAAACGTTTCTATTTTTGCGATTGGATATGCAGAGCATTTCTCAACTGATACTGGTGGAGATCAGTCTGTTACAAACTCCAACTCCAACTTTGGTTCAAAGGCACTTGTTGCATCAGGATTTAGAAAAGATGCATTTCCTCAAGATGATCTTGGATACATTACTCATATTATTCCTCCTAAAGAATTATCACTCACAGAAAATGCAATTGAATTTAATGCAATTGATGTAAACAAAACTGTTGGTGTTGCATCAGTTGGAAATCTTTATCTCTATAATCAAACAAACGCGGATATTCCACCAGAAAACGTATTTGAAGGATATAGAGTTGGTGCAAGGGAAAATGATGCACTTAAGGTATTAATTTCTTCTAGTGGTTCTTCTTCAGAATACAGTGCTCGCATTGTAATGCCTGGATCTCAATCCAGTTCTGAAAAGAAATTTACTGTGGCTCGTGTTGGAACCGCAAACAGTATTACAGATAGTAATACTTTGAATCTAACTAGCACTCACACGTTCTACAGTGGTGAATCAGTAAGAATTTTAAGTGACAATGGTCAGTTGCCTGATGGTCTTACACCAAATACGGTTTATTATGTAATTACAAACACTGTTGATGGTACATTATCAACAAGTCAACTCAAACTTGCAAAAACTGAAACTGATTCAACTGTTTCAACAAACGCAATTACAATCAATAATAAAGGTGGCGTCTTATCTGTTGTAAGTAGAGTTGCTGATAAGAACTCTGGAGATATTGGTCACCCAGTTCAGTATGACAGCACAAATAGTCAGTGGTATATTAAAGTTGCCGCTGCATCCACTGAAAACAATATCTATTCAACGATTGTAGGACTTGGATCTACAGCACTAGGAGCAGCAACGCCAAGAACTTACTTTAAGCGTAAACAAGATAATCGTACTGCAAATGATATTCTTTATCGTATTAGATATGTAATTCCAAAGAGTACTGGATCTACGGTTGCAAGACCACCAGTTGATGCATTTATTCTTCAGGAGTCTAATACTTCCATTGGTGCAACAGATGCAGAAATTCAAACTTACTTTGGAAGTGGATCCTTAACCAATGTAAATGATCAAAGAAACTTTAGATTTATTGCAAGTGCTGAGTGGTCATCGAATATTGCAAAGATTGCAACAGAACTTCCTCATAATCTTTCTGTTGGATCTCAAGTTGAACTTGTAAACATTAAGAGCACAAATAACCTCACTGGAGTAGCAAACACTGGTTTCAATAGAACCTACACTGTTACTGGAATTAGTAGTGCAAAACAATTCAGCGTTGGGCTTACCACTGATCCTGGAACATTTACAAATGATACTTCAGCAAGAACAACTACTCTTCCATACTTTAAGAGAAAGCAATATAAAGACACTTATTATGTCTATAGAACTCAAGAAGCACAGAAGTATGTTACAGGACAGCAAGATGGAATATACTACATTACAGTATTAAATGTATCCAACACTCCAACTGTTGCTCCATTTACTGACGAAAAATTCTCTCAACCAGTTAAGGAACTCTATCCACAAATTAACCGTGATAATCCAGAATCAGATCCAGATGAAACAATCTGTGCTGCATCATCATCTCTGATCGGTGAAGTTGTAGTTAATGATGTTCGTAACAGCATCACAAGAGAAACGGTTGGTAAACTCTTAAAAGACGCTGATGTTGGCATTGGTCTAACAAATATTATTTCCGGTATTGGTAATACATCTCATACTATTCATACAAATATTGATCACGGACTGAACCGCATCACAAGACTCACTCTTACATCTGCTGGTGCTGGATATGGATCTGGCACTGCAGGAAGTCTTTACAATGCAAGACTTGTTGGATTTGCTGGATCAATCACTGGTGAACACGCAACAGCAAAAATCACAGTAGATGGATCTGGAACCATTACTGATGTTAAGATTATGGATGGTGGATCTGCATATGGTATTGGCAATACTCTTGCAGTTGTTGGTGTTGGTACAACAACAGGATATACTCAAGCAGTTGTAACTGTCGCAGGTGTTTATAACAATATTGGAGATACTGTAAGAATTTCTGGTGTTTCTTCAGAAACATATGCTGAACTCAATAATGTTTATAGAATTACAAATGTTGAAGTTGGTGCCGCAAAGAGTTTTGCTGTAACTTCAACTAGTGCAATTGGAATTGGAACTACTGTAGGAATTAATGCAGCAGATATATCAAATGCGTATGTGTATCTCACTGGCGAAGCAATTCGTATCAGTGCTCTTTCATATGATAATACAACAGGAATTGCTCTTGTAACATCAATCAACAATCACGGACTGAAAGTTGATAGTAAAGTTCGTGTTGTTGGTGCAAATCAAAGTCTATACAATGGTGATTTTGTTGTTACTGAAAATGTAAGCAACACATCCTTTAAGATTAATATTGGTGCTTCTACAAGTGCTCCAACTGCAACAGGAACTCTCTTTGCATATCGTGAAGGTATAACATCAAATGACGGGGTAATTACTACAGACAATGAGAATCTAAATGGTAGAATGAATACCATTTATGCAGGAATCACCACTACACTTTCAAGTCCCATCATTAATGCAACGACTGATCAAATTAACTTAATATCAGTTTCCAATCTTGATATCAACATCGGTGATTACTTGATGATTGATGATGAGATAATGAGAATTAAGACAACTACTTCTACAAGCAGCATCACTGGTGTTACTAACCCAATCACTGTATTCCGTGGTATTCTTGGAAGTAAAGCAGCAACTCATTCTGTTGGAGCAGTTGTAAGAAAGATTGAAATTAAACCCATTGAATTAAGAAGACACTCAATCATTCGTGCTTCTGGACATACATTTGAATATGTTGGATTTGGTCCTGGTAACTATTCAACTGCATTCCCAGATAAGCAAGACCGCCAGATTTCTGCACAAGAAGAACTTCTTTCACAGTCTACAAGAAAGAATGGTGGTATTAACTTCTATACCGGAATGAATGACAAGGGTATTTCATACTCTGGTAACAAGAAGATGAGTTCCATCACTGGATTGGAAGAAATCTTTGATACCCCAATTCAGACAATTACTGGTGAAGATATTGGATCACAGCAAGGATTAAATGTTATTAACCCAACTGAAGGATCCTTTGCACGTTCAATTCGTGTTGAAGGTGGATCTGATGGTAAAGCAACATCAGAATTCAATGGACCAGTAATCTTCAGCAATAAGTTAACTTCTACCTCAACAAAGGGTATTGAAGCATTCTCACTCTTCCTACAAGGTGACTCAACTGTTTCTAGAAAGTATACAGTTGGAATTGCAACACCAGCTCTTGCAGGAAACCCAGGAGACATTATCTATCTTGATAACCCAAGCAAAGGTGGATATGTTGGGTGGATTTATACAACTGATAATGATTGGTATCGTTTTGGTGCAATCAGTCTTTCTAAGACACTGAATATTGGTCTCTTTGATCAGGTTGGAATTGCAACGACATCACCAGGAACTGCAAAACTTTTGGTTGGATCTGGATCAACTCAGTTCTCTGTTGATAGTAATGGTGGAGTTGGTATTGGAACAACTGCAAATAATTATAAACTACAAGTTATTGGTGGAACAAATATTGTTGGAACAGTAACTGCAACTGCGTTTGTTGGTGATGGAAGTGCATTAACCAATGTTAATGTTGGTGCATCTGGATGGACTCAAATTACTGGTGGAATTTATAACACTTCATTGAATAATGTTGGCATCGGTACGTCAGTTCCTAGATTCAATCTTGAACTTGGTAATGTAGGTACTTCTTCAACGACTCTCTATGCAAACGGTGAAGCAAAATTTGTAGGAATCATCACTGCAAATAATGTATTCGTAAGTGGAATTCTAACAGCAATAGGTTCATATGATCTGAACAATTCATCTGGTAAAGTTACTGCTGGAGTAGTAACTGCAACATCACTTTATATCGGAACTGCATCAACCGCAATTGTCTCTACAGGTGGATTGGTTGGTATTGGAACAACAGCTCCAAGAGCAAAATTAGATGTTGAAGGTCATACAAGACTTAAGACTTATTCCGAAAATGTAGATTATCTTACAGTTTCTGCTGGTATTGCAACTGTTGATCTCTCTAGAGCACAATCATTTATTTGTACTGCAACCTCTAATATCTCAGAATTCCAACTGATTAATCTGCCATCAGGATCAACTGAATTTACTTTAAGAATTGATCAAGATTCAACTGGTAATAGACAAGTTGGTATTGATACATTCAAGACTTCTGGAGGAGGATCCAATATTTCGGTTTACTGGCCGGGTGGTGGTGTTCTCCCTAACGTCACACCAACTGCAAACAGAAGTGACATTTATTCATTTAAGACTTTTGATGGAACAAACATCACGAGTTCTGGATTATATGGAGTCGTAGTCGGTCAAAACTTCGCCAACTGAGGTAGCAGATTATGAAAAATAGTCAACAAACTACACTAGATCTCAATGGTCCTATACTTTCATTTACATCACAACCTGTAGGAGTCGCATCTACTGGAGTTGTTTCTGGAACTGGAAGTGGAATTGCCACCTTTACTGGTATTGCAACAGCATCGTTTACAACTATCGGGACTGTTCCAAATCCAGCAACAAACACTGGAATTATAACTTATCGTTGGTATGAAGTCGGTGTAGGTGCATTAAGTGATAGTACTTATGTAACTGGAACTGCAACAACAACTCTTACATTATCAAGACTTATCACTCCAACAGATAATCAAAGACAGTTTTATCTTAGTGTAGATTATACTCCTTCTGCTTATGGATTACCTGGTGTTGCAGTTACAGTAGGAAGTGTAAGATCAACAGGTAATGCTGTCATAGAACCAGTAAATTCTAGTGTTGCAACTTTAACTGTTTATCCACTTTTAGAAATTGTTGCTCAACCATCAAGTATTACTGCTGCAACAAATGCAACGGCAACATTCACGATAAATGCAGGACTGACTGACGATTTCTTTACTGATGATTTAACATACCAGTGGCATTACAACGGATCTCCAATCACTGATGGAACAGTCACAGATTCTCTTACTTCAACAACAACTACAACAGTCACCACATATGAAACAAGAGATCAAGTTGTATATAGAAACAGAGAAATAACAGAAAATAAATCAAACACAGTTACTTTTACTTCTCCTGGATCAATAACATTACACCCAACTTCTACAAATGTAAAAGTTAGAGTTGCTGGGGCAAGAGGTGGAAACGGTGGTGCCGATGCTGAATGGGGAGGTGGTTCTGGATCTGGTGGTAGATTTGGTGAATTTGATTATAGTCCTGGAGGAAGGACATTAACATTTACTGTAGGTAAAAGAGGAAATGACGGAGAAAGTAATACTCAAGGTAGAGGAGGAGGACGTGGTGGTGATGGATTAAATCGTGGTGGTGATGGAGGAAATGCTGGGGGTCGTGGAGCATCAGGAGGCGGTGGCGGTGGAGGAGGATCCACAGGAGTTTATGATAGCAATTATGGATATCATACGATCATTGCTGCTGGTGGCGGAGGAGGTGGTGGAGGATCTCTTCGTACTCCAGGACAACCAGCAAATCCAACCGCAGGTGGATTTACGCCTGATGGAAGAAACCGGTCTGATGGAGCCCCAGGACAATCTTGCCCCGGTGATTTAGATGGTGGTGGCGGTGGCGGTGGCGGTGCTGGAACCGATAATTCTCCAGGACCTGGAGGATCTCGACCACGACAAGTTGGAGGAAGACACGGACTTGATGATATTCAACCAAGTGGTGCTCCTATTGGTAGTCCAAGACCTGCATTAGGTGGGGGTGATGGAAGAGAAATTGGAGATGGAACAACTGGAGCTGTAACTTTTGGTGGTTATGATCGTGGTGCAGCATCATTTGGATTCAACGGAAGCCAAAATAACGGAGACGGATACGCACAAGTTTCATATAACTGGGTTGAAACCAGAACTGTTCAAGAACCATACACAGAATCAGTTCAAGTTGCAGTTCCTGTTACGGTTACCACAACTACAACGTCTCCAAGAAATATTAGATTTTCTGGATCAAGAACATCAACTCTTTCTATTGTAGCAGACAATGTAGTTGGACTTGCCACAATTTTCTGTAGAGTTGCTTCTGCAACTGCATTGAATTCTCCAATCTCAAGTGATATTGTAGAATATAAGGTCATTTCATCAGCAGAAAATTATTTTGTAAATTTAGAACAAATTGGAACTACAAGCACAGCATCTTTAACAACGGTTAATTTGCAGAATGGAGAATATACAATTAATCAATCACCAACCTCAACAAATATTAATCAAATTGTTTTTTATGCACCAGATAGGAACATTAATATAGAGATGGATCTTTATGGTGGTAAAGGATCTAACTTTGGTTCTTATATTGGTGGAGAAGGTGGATTCTCAAGAATTAGATTTACTTTATTAAGAAACACCGAATATGTGATTACGGGACTTACAAATACAATCAATGCCCCATTCATTTATAGAAAAGGGCAGTTGATTGCGTGTGTTGGAAGAGGTGGTAATGCTGGAAATTCTGGAAAGGGTGGATTTGGTGGAGGAATAGGTGTTGGTGGTCAAAATGGATTTGGTAGAGGTGGAGGAACTGGAGGGACTTCTTATGCAGCAGGAACATTACCATCAAGCGGTGTCTTTGGTTCTCTTGCCACACAATCTTCAGTAAGTCCAGATACAAAAGCAGCAATTCCATTCGGTGGTAGAATAATTCCTTGCGCGAGAGGAGTTTATTGGAGAGAGCAAGGAGTTGATTCTTGCTCGGATGTAGGGACAACTCAATTTAGATTAAGTGATGGAACTGTAGTTACAAATACCGCGTCTATTACTAGAGGATTTAAAGCAGGATATAATATTATGGAAACTGCTGGAGCTGGATTTGGTAATGGCGGTAATGGTGGTTATGGCGCTACTGGTGGATGGGGAGGAAATTCTGGCGGGGGCGGTGGCGGTAGTGGATATACTGATGGATCAGTAACTGTCGTATCATCAACTCTTGGTGGTAGCACTGGTGATGCAAGAGTTATTTTAAGAGTTGTAGGATAAATAATTAAAATTTAACGGGGATAGTGAACCGTGTCAGTCAATAAGAATTTCGTTGTCAAGAATGGTCTAGAGGTATATACCGACCTTATTCTTGCAAACGCATCAACAAAAAAAGTTGGTATTGGATCTACAAATCCAAGATATAATCTAGATGTTCGTGGTGGTATTGGTGCAACAGATGTAATTGTTTCTGGTGTTGCAACAATATCAAATGAATTGCGTATTGGAACTGGTGGAACAATCTTTAGTGTCATCGCAGGACCAACAGGATTCGGTCAGTCTGTCGGTGTTGGAACTGCAAATCCAGCATTTTTACTTGATGTTCGTTCACCAGTTTCTACTGGACAAACAGCACTCTATGTTCAGGGTGATGTAAGAATTACTGGTGACCTTGCGGTTGATGACATTAGTTTTGATCAGGCTACATTAACTAATCTTAATGTAACTGGGGTTGCCACTGTTGCAAGATTAGGTGTAAGCGGAGTTACTACTACACAACATCTTCAAGTCATTGGTGTTTCTACATTCAGTAATAGTGTTTATATTGCTGGTGTTTCTACCTTTGTAGGAGTCTCTACATTTAATAGTAGTGTTTATGTTGCTGGATTATCAACATATAATCAACTTGCAACATTCAATAATGGATTACAAGTTGTTTCTGGCATCACAACTCTTGGTGTTACTACTGCGACGAATGTAACCAATCAGAATTTATTGGTTAGTGGTATCACAACTCTTGGTGTCAGTTCTGCAACAAATCTTACATCACAGCAACTAAACATAAGTGGGTTATCAACTTTTGCTGGTGTCACAACTCACACAGCATCTTTTTTCGGAACTCAGGCAAGTTTTAGTGGTGTTGTTACTGCTACATCGTTCGTTGGTTCAGGTGCAAGTTTAACTGGAAATGCAAGAAATCTAACTGCAACAATCGGTATTGGAACGTCTGGTGTTGCTGTTGGATATGGAGTTTCTTTCCTTGATTTAAGAGGACCAGGACTTTCTACTGTAACTGTTGATAGTAACGTAGGTGTTGCAACCATTTATTTCCAAGGTGGCGGAAGTGGTAGCGCATCGATTGGTATTGGAACTACACCAGGAGAAGCATTTGTTGGTGTCGTAACAACAGGTAATCTTTGGTATAACAATAATCTAGGTAGATTGTTTATTTACTATCAAGATACAGATAGTGAACAGTGGGTTGATGCATCACCATCCAACGTTGGTGTCATCACTTCATTGATTAATGTGTCCTTTGCACCAGGATCTGCAGTATCTCCATCAATGTATTTTGTTGGAGATTCTCAAACTGGATTCTTCTCTCCAGGTGCAGGACAATTTACTGTTGTATCAACTGGTTCATCAATACTGAATATCAATCCAAATGGCATTAACGTCACTGGAATTGTAACATCCACTAGATTATCAACAGGTAATGTTGTTTCATCTGGTATCGTAACTGCTCAAGACTTTGATGCATTATCTGACCAAAAGTATAAAGAGAATGTCACCACAGTTAATAATGCATTACTTAAGGTAGAGCAAATGCGTGGTGTTAAGTTTGATTGGAAAGAAAGTGGACTTCCTTCTTATGGTGTGATTGCACAAGAACTAGAACAGGTTCTTCCAGAACTGGTTCACGGCAATGATCCAAAGACAGTCAATTACAATGGTATTATTGGTGTTCTTATTGAAGCAATCAAGGAATTGAAAGCAGAAGTAGAAGAACTTAAAAACGCTAAATAGTAAAAAACGCCGAGTGGTAACACGAAGATGGCAATTAAGATTTCAGGAACTACTGTTATTGATGACAGTAGGAATATACAAAACGTT
>Ga0049081_10000625_pt1 | contig 13501 bp, 14 predicted proteins | sample GreLakmeER78MSRF_FD_66717 | JGI IMG/M metagenome (GOLD analysis project Ga0049081, IMG submission 66717) | Freshwater lentic microbial communities from great Laurentian Lakes, MI, USA - Great Lakes metaG ER78MSRF | ecosystem: Environmental > Aquatic > Freshwater > Lake | place: Great Lakes...
GATGTTACACCTATTGGTGTGAACATATCCTCCGATGCCATAAACGGTATGTGGATGGGTGACCGTATTGCAAACATAAAAGGTTATGACCTGACCAACAAGCACGATATTTTGTCGTGGTTGGAATCGGTTACACAAGTGCATGACCAGTTTGTTTCCGAGTTCATGGGTAGTTCGTTTGATGATTTGCAACCGTTGGAACTGCCCACGAACCCGTTGCAACGATGGATGATTATTCGTGACTCTGTGGTAAATGTTGTGAAACAGTTTCATAATGTCACGAGTGTCCTTCAAGTGATTGACAAGTTGGGGGTGGAGTTGAATGATTACATGATTGCTTTCAGCACCAACAAGTTTCACATGTATGTCTCTAGGGAAACTTTCCTAGAGTTTGAGGCAGACATGTTGAAGGAACGCCCAAATTACATGAAATTAGTGCGTAAATACGGGCTAAATCGCAACATGGTGAAAAGTTTCCAAGAACTGTACGAACCAATAGTGGTTCGCACTTATGGTCGTGGTAACAACATGGGACTGGTTAGAAAAGAGTTTCATGAAATGATTATGGCGGGGACAATATCAAACAAAGAAATCGTGAGAATAATAAATGAGAAATACGGGACCAGTTATGTTCCTGACACTGTTCGCTGGCACAAGCGACAAATGAAAAAGAAGGATGTGTAACTACATATGTGTTATTATTTGTCCATGCTAATTATTGGAGGTTTTAAATGAGAATAGATAGAGTTAATCAAAAGATTTATATTAGGCAATCATGGTTAGGTGACATGTCTATATGCCCTGAGCGTGCAAGGCTCGGTCAGATTCGTCCTGAGTTTCGTACAGGTTCCGATGCAACAATCATCGGAACATCATTGCATGCTGGCATTGAGTCGGTGCTTGATGGCAGGTCATCTGAGTTCGGTGACATGCTGAAAGCAGTACAAACCGAATATGAAATGCTGGAGCAAACGAATTATAAAAAGACCAACATTGACCCAGAGAAAATCCCTAGTTATCTGGAGTCCATGTCGCTTGCGTTTTATGACGGCATCCTGCCCCATGTTGAGCAAGGTGGAAAAGTAGAACACAAGTTCACATCTAGTCTCGGTTTCACCATCAACGGCTACGCCGTTTATGTGGAAGGAACAATGGATTATGTGACACCCAGTGGTGTTATTTGGGATTGGAAAACAGCCAGCCGCCAATACAACATTAAGGAAAAACAGAAGTCAAACATCCAAGCCAGCGTTTATGCTGACGCTTGTGTTTCGTTGGGGCTATCGCCCAACTATCCTGTTGATTTTCGTTTCGGTGTTATGGTCCGTCAAGAGAAACCGAAATCACAAATCGTTTCAATCGTTCGTACCGAAGCGCATGGACAATGGTTGCGTCAATACATTCGTGGCGCAGTCAACACAGCAATGAACAACGGTTACGAAAACAACTGGATTATGAACGATTCTTCAGCACTATGCTCGGAGTCGTGGTGCAGTTACTGGAGCATCTGTAAAGGTGCGTTCGTTCGTGCTGGAGATGACGCTTTCCCTGAGCAGTTGGATGTCTGACATGTCCATGCTATGCTCATCCCTAGTTCACGAACGGCACGGCTCGGTCACCTCCAGTCAAGTCGTGTCGTTCACTAATGTAATACCAAACCAACAAGCAGGAGGCTTGAAATGAATACCATAAGTAAAGACCAATCCATAATCACACAGGTTGCAGCGAAAATTGCTGCCGACCTGACACCGAAAACGGATGACATTATGACGAACATCGCTAATTGGGCGATGGCGTTTGATGCCACAACCGATGCCCTGTTGCAAAAGCATGGCATGACCTCAGGCGGTATGACCGAACAAGAAGTCACACAGGCTGTTATGTCAACCTTCGGTGCAACACCAGTAGAAGCACCAGCACCACAGTGGGCTAAAGAAGCATCTGCACCAGCAGGAGGCTTTCAGGTCCGTATCAAAGGTCAGCAACACGGTCCGATTCCAGCATGGTTGCATGCAGAATGTGCCAAGGTTGGCGTAAACGAAGTGTGGGACAACCGTGACGGTTTGCAAGCAAACCCTAAGCGTCCTTGGTTCAAAGCCGTAACAGGCGACAAGGCGTTTTGGGAACCACGAGCAAAACGATAAACAAACATGACACCTGCTCCTGATTACACGGAGCGTTGGGCAAAGATTGGACGGGGCGAGAACATCGCCCCGTCCGATTTGTCTATAACGCCAAAATTTAATTACTTTACGCCACTTGAAAAAGCGGCTGATGATTATGTCCATTGGGCGCAAACACCACACGAACGAGTTTACACAGGCTTCGCAGACATTGATTCCGAGATGCGAGGGATAGCCCCTAGCGAACTATGCCTAGTGAACGGATACTCACATAGCGGTAAAACGCTGGCACTACTACAGATACTTGTAGCAAACAAGGACAAGCGGGTTGTGTATTTCTGCCCTGACGAGCCACGAACATTAACGCTGATTAAGTTGGCGTGTGTTGTTCATGGTGTGGATGCGAACATGTTGGAACAACAAATCGCCAACAATGACCGTCAAGCCATAAACCTACTAAAGGACACAGCACGGGAACATTTCCCGAACCTTGCGGTGTTTGACCAAACAGTTTCACTGTTGGACATGGAACGCTCGTTGTCCGAAGTATCGGATGCGATTGGTGACCCACAACTTATCGTTGTGGACTACTTGGAATTGTTGACAGGTGCTGGCGAGGATGTTCCATCCAAAGCCAACGCAATCAAAGCGTTTGGTAAACGCCATAATAAACCTTTGCTTGTGTTGCACCAATCGTCACGCTCATCGGGTGCTGATGGAAAGAAAATGACTATCAGTTCAGGTGCTTATGGTGGCGAGCAACAAGCGACACACATCATTGGTGTACGCCGTAAACGGTTTGAAATTGAAGGTTACATTCGTGACCTGCAAGGCAAACTGGAGCGTTCCGCTAATACCGAAAAGATTATGGAAAAGATTGAATCACTACAGTACGAGTTGCGTATCCACATGGATACCGTCACACTCAACTTGGTGAAGTGCAAGCGTCCTGCTTCGCAGTTGCTTGACGATATGGATTTTACAATTGAATACGGCACAGGGCGTTTGCATCGGCTTGACACAGGTGTGCTACCTTGGAAAGAAACACGACCTAGCGTGGACAATCCACTAGAACAACTGACACTCGCAGAAACCTTGGAGGACTGGTGATACCTGACTATTTGACACAGCCATACATAACGCTGTTCCGTGGCAGAGGCGATGTGTACGGTCACGATGAGGGTCGCTGTGTAAAAGAGCAGTTGACAAACGATGTGTTCCAAAAACATTTCTCAGGTGAAGCACCAATCGGTATTTATCCGTTGGTCCCACACTTTGAAAAGTTTTATGTTGCATGGGGTTGCGTTGACTTTGACACAGCAGACGCAGACGAAAACGCAGTCAAACTCCATGATGCACTAATGGAAGCAGGCATCGTGTCATGGATAGAGAAATCCCGTTCCAAAGGATTCCATGTTTGGGTATTCGCTGAACAGGCTGTCCTCGCTGAGGATATGCGTAACATGCTTATAGTTGCATCACATGTTGCCCAAACACCAACCACAGAAGTAAACCCAAAACAAACCACATTGAAAGCAGGACAATATGGCAACTATGTTAGGTTACCGTATCCGAATTTGGATGACCAACAAACTGACAAGCAACGAATCTTTCACAAGAAAGATGTTGAATCGGGTTCCTTTACCAATCCGATGGTGTTCAACGACTTTATTGAATCGGCTATGTCGCTTCGTACCTCGCAAGAAACCATCCAGCGCATCGCATCCATGTATCAGCCACCCAAGCAAGAAACGGCTGTCGTAAATGATTATGTTTATGATGCAACTCTCAGTGAGGCTATGCAGATACTTAGCCCGTTGGGTAAAGTCATTTGGCGTGACGGACCACTAGCAGGCAAAGACCGTTCATCCACACTGGCAAAACTCGGTCACGAAACTGTTCGCAGTGGACTGAACCCAAGCCAAACCAAAATCGTGTTGATGACAGCAGACAAACGGTGGGGCAAATATCATTTGCGCCACGATGGTGAACTAGAAATAGACAAACTCGTAGTCAGGGTACATTCGTGAAAATCATAACCTTGGAACCATGGGAATATGAACACGCATGTAGTGTTGGTATTCGCAGATACACAGCCAACTGGAGCAAAGCAGACGCTGCACATTATGCAAACAAATCAATGCAAGAAGACAACCGCACAGCACAAGTAGCGGCGGCGGTATGCGAACTGGCTGTAGCAAAACACTGCAACACATACTGGTCTGGTCATGTGTGGCACGCCAGCGACCATAAAAAATATAAACACATTCCCGATGTTGGGAAAAATATTGAAGTAAAAAGACTCAGAACAAGAACAACCGCACCAGTACGCAGGCACCAACTTGGAATGGGTTTGATTCTTTTCGTAGCAAAACCCATTATGCCCGAACTAAAAGAAGTTGAAATATACGGATACATTTCGTATGACCAAGCATGGGAACTTGGTGTACCATCCGATTATGACCCAGAAAACACACGCCTAATTAGTCAACAATATTTAACGGAGCATACAGAATGACAACAATACTTGCAATCCAAGGTGAGGACTACTGTGCAATCGGTTCCGACTCACAATGGACAGACGACTACAACCGTGTAGGACGCATGAACCAACCCAAAATAGTTGCCGTAGGCAAATATCTGATTGGCGTAGCAGGAGACACCCGTGGTGCGAATGTGGTTCAACATGCGTTCAACCCACCAGTACTCCCACCCAAACTCGTTGGCGCAAAACTCGTGAAGTTTATGGTGTCACACTTTGTCCCCGCCTATAAAGAATGTTTAGAAGCACATGGTGCAGGCAGACCACAATACGATGACCAGCCAGCGCAATCAGCAAACGAGATACTCGTTTGCGCTAATGGAACCGTGTTTCAAATTGATGAGGATTATGGAACAGAAACTGACACATGCAACCTGTATGCAATCGGTTCGGGCGGACACTTCGGTTTAGGTGCATTGCAGGCTTACACAAACGGGAAGCGTGTCGTACAAGCAAATGCTAAACAGTTGTTGCTTAAATCGTTAACAGTTTCCGCAAAGTTTGATAGCGGTTCAGGCGCACCATTCCACACCTTCATACAAACAGCGAAACCATAATGGCAGCGAAGCGTAAGAACAAGAAGAAATCGCACAGCGTTTTCTTCCCCATAAAGCCAACGCCAAAAGGCAGACCACGCATGACACGCTATGGTCGTGTTTTTACGCCCAAAACCACATTAGAAGCAGAAGCGTTCATCGCACAAAACTATGATGGTCCACAATATGAAGGCACAGTAGAAGTTGAATGTATCTTTAGCCCTGACGGAACAGCAGTAACGCTAACTCCGATTGATGGTGAGCAATCCAAACTTCGTGGCGACCTAGATAACTATGTGAAACTATTGATGGACGGCTTGAACGGTGTTGCTTGGGTTGACGACAAACAGGTAACTGTTATTAAGGCAACAAAACAGTGAGCAAAAACCAATCAGATTATGATATTCCAGCCCGCAAGTTTGACTTCCATACCGACCTAAAGTTCGGTAAAAAAGGTGAAAAACTTGTAGAGGATTTCCTTGATGCCATGTCTGATGGTTCCTTTGAAGTTAAAACAGACCGATACCGCAACGGGCGTATGGTCCTAGAGATGACCCATAATCCACGCAAGAAACTGGATGATGAGGGTAAACCGTTATGGACCCCTTCGGGGCTTGCCATAACAAAAGCAAAATGGTGGGTATATGTTTATACCTTGGATGGCTCCTTTGTGATAGTTAGCACGGACAGAATCAAACGATACCTAAAAGCCAACAAGGAGAGATTTAATCCAAAGAAATACCACTCTTTCGCATGGTCCTCCAGCAACCCGTCAAAAGGATATTTGCTGGAACCTGAGGATGTTATGGACATGATGATTAACACGGAATACGATGAAGTACGAACCAACGAGTAAAACAGGCAAAACCGAAATAGAATTATTAATGCAACCGTTTTCGGTTACACATGATGAAACCGATTGGGAACTGATTGAACTGATACAAGAGTCACTGTCCACGCTAAGCGAAGCAGACCAAGACGCATTACATGGCATATACTATTTGCGACAAACATATCAAGAACTTGCAAGCGACCTTGGCATCAAAGCCAAGTCGCATGCGTGGAGAAAAGTTGATTCAGCGTTAAAAAATTTACAGAAAGCATTATTGGAAAACGAAAAATTCGTTGAAAAAATGGGAGAAAAATATGACATCTAAATATGGTGAAACAGGAACAAGATACGAGATTGGTGGGGGAGAAATTTTTGTTGACGAAAAATTTATTATCTCAACACTCATGGCATTAATATATGTTATTTCTGAAACCGACAAGACCGAAGCCGAAAAAATTGAATACCTAGCAGGGAAATTATATGACGAAATCAAAGAAGTTGAATTTGACGACACTGAACGAACAACTGACACTCCTGCATGAGGAACTCAAACAGGCTGGCGCACCCAAAACAGCAATCAGGCGAGTAGAGGACATCTCCGTGTCTGTTGCATGGTTGGTTAAACATGCCCCAAAACCATAACCCAGACTTCAACCCAGATGACATGTCTGAACTTGAAGGCATATTTGCTCAGATGATAGAGGATAACGAAACAGGTTTCGTTATGGAATTTATAATCAGCAAACTCGCTGCCAAAGAACTAGTTGAAGCATGGACAGAAGCGAAGTATGGAAACCCTTCCGCACTCGCATTGTCATGGCAAGAGTACGGTAAAATCATTACCGAACTCGCTCAGGCTTTAGAGGACCCTACTTCTTAGGAACTTTAGGAGCCATCTCTCCGATTTCAACAAGTTCTTTCAAGTATTGCTTCAACTCTATTGTGCGACCATACGCTTCTGATTCCTGTTGGTTAGGACCAATATAACGAGCAGGAATACCAAGCCAGTTAAGAATATTACCCAACTGGCGTTCCTTGTATGTACTCTTACCGCCAGTCCAGCCACCAGTAACACGGTTCATTTGACCCAAAGTTGGCAACAAGTTTTGTGCAACATACGGCACACGCTCATCCAACAACAGTTCACCAGTCTGAGGGTCAACACCAACAAGAGCGTTCTTACCAATCATTCCAGCAAGAGGACGCAATATTGTTTTATCAAGCGTTCCAGTTGCAGGTTGCTTTTTTTCTTTGAAAGGACCAACATCAATACCCAACTGTCTGCCAGCAAGAAGTTCAAAAGGCAACTTGAAAACAGGAGCCAACTGACCAGCCAAACGCTCAGGGTTCGTGAGTTGTTCTAACTGTTGTTCCAAACGAACCATCGGCAAATCAGGTGTCAAAACCCACTGCCCACCCTCACCATTCACACCGCCAATAGCAATTGGATTATAGTCTGCAATCCACTTAGGCATTATGATGTTGTCACCAACAGGTGAGTTCTCTGTAACCTTGTCATAGATGCTGTACGCCGATGGATGAACGATACGCTCAACCGCCTGCAACGGAACATTCCTGCTGGTCCAAATCCAAAACGGGATAACTTTACGCATTGCCTCATCAAAACCACTGAGGTCGCTGTAATCAAAGTGGTACTTAGAGATACGGGCTACAGCCTCATCAAACGACTGTCCACGCCTGAGGGAGTCCAAAGCCATTGGGTATCGCACAGCCCGTTCAACAAAATCATTCTTTCCACGAATGATTTTTGTTGCTTTGTTGTTCAAAATCTTTTCGGTAAAAGTTGAACGAATAGCAGGACTGGCAAGTTCATCCGACTGACCACGACCAGTCGCTGCGGTTGCCTTCCATGCTTCTTGCATAATTTCTCGTTCCCTTGGAGGATACTTGGACAAGAATTTTGCCCACGCTTCCTCACCTTGACCCAAACGATAAGCCGCACGGAACCCAAGTTCAATGTCACTAATAGGTACACCAGCAACATGATTCATAAAGGTTGCTGACATACCGTTACGCACAAAGAAACCAACAGTAGATGTTGCATATGTTTTAAAGAACAACACAGTGTAATCATATGCTTTAATCCAATTATTTTTTGTAACATTGTTACGCAACTTCTCCAAGTTCGGTTTCCAAACTTTAAGAACTTCCTCAGGCATCATCACACCAAGGTTTGCAATTTCTTCCCACCCTTCAAGAGTGTCATCAATCATGCGTCCAACCAAACCACTACGCATCATTTCCAACTGATTCTCAATATTGGGAATAGTTACAGCCTCATGGACAGCAAGTTTTGCCTCATCTGCCAGTAGCAATGTTGTTACACGGTCATAAGCGTTACGCAATGCAGGGTCCTGAATACCACCAACGCTGGCAAGAACACGGTCAACCTTACGCACCCAAGCCGCCGATGCACCAGCCGCCGCACCCTTTGGTGGGCGGGCTGACAACAAAATGTGCAAATCTTGAATATCTTTAGCAAGGACAGTACCAGTCGTATTGGACCAAGTTTTTAAAACTTTAGCCTGATTCATCAACATGGCAATGCGTTCTTTATAATCGCCAACAGCATCAACTTTGGTTCCACCCTTGGAACCAATCCGTGGAATACCCTCAGAACGATAAACGGATTCAATTTCATTATCCAACCGTGTTAAAGCCGTTTCATATTTCTTTTCCATACGAACAAGTTCACGCTGAGCATTTTCACGAGTCAAAGTAGTTTTAACACCACCAATATTAATTTCAATAGAATCAGTTCGGCGCAACTGCTCCATAGCGGCTTCCGTTTTCTTTAAACGCCTATTGGCACTAGCAGTTAAACCACCCTTGCGTCCACTGAGTGTTTTTAGTTCAGCCCGTGCTTCCATGGAAGCCAACTGTGCGCTTTCCAAATTAATGATTTCTTCCTCTTTGGCTGCTTTTGCAAGCGAAACCTCCAAAGAAGCCTGCTCATATTCACCGCTAAGGATTCGTTGGACCAAAGCATTGTCTTTAACATTTTTAACCTGTGCAGTAGGACTCATAGAAGGCTGCGGAAAAGTTGCATTATGGGGAAATATGACAGCCCACTCATCAACAGTGTCCACATCATCAACAAGGTCCCGTGGAATTAGTAAACCCCTGCGACTGTTGTTTGGATTTGTGCTTTGACGAAAAGCACTAGCACCCCAAAGTTCCTCCATAACTTCCCTAGCAAAAATGTCAACATCTTCAGGGTCAACAAGTTCAGGAAGCATACGAATACGGTCATCAATCGCATTAAAAATTGCTTTGATTTCTTCTTCAGAAACAGCCTCAGCAGGATTAATAGCCCTAGCGTGGAAATACACCGTGTCAACCAAAGCCGCAACCTCAGGATAAAACTCTGCAAGTTGTGGGTCGTATTCACCAGTTTCAACCAACTGACGATAAGCGACACTGAACTCCTCGCCCTCAACCATCATTCCTTTTTGCGCTAAAGCAAAACCCATGTCCTCGCCAAAATTGTCAGGACCAAAATATTCTTGTGCTTGAATTGGGTTACGCAAGTCAACCAATTCATTCTCTGGAATAGCATCCATTGCTACAGAACCATCAAAGTTTTCAAATCCTTTGTCTCGTGGTTTGGTGCGAAACACTTTATAACCCGCTTCCTCAGGAAGTTCAATTAGGTCATCAGCATCACCATAAAGCAAACCATCGTTTGCGTATGTAGCGGTTGCTTTGGTTTCAGCAACGGTAGTAAAACCCTGTTCAATGTTTTCTAGCGCATAATACTCTGATTCCATTGCTGCACGAAGTTCCGTATATTCAGCACCATCAGGAATGTTGTCAATTGTTGTACGCAACTCCCGCATCTTTGTTTGAACAACACGCAACTCACGAGTAGCAGGAATACCCTTAGCGTTCATAATCTTTTCAGCCAACCACTCAGGTGTCTTGCTGTCCAACAAAAGAGGATTATGATTAGGGAACACTTCTAAGTAAATGTTCCGCAACTCAACAGTTGCGGCATAACGTTCAGGACTATTTAATGCTGCCCGCAAGTTGGTTATTTCGTCAACAAGGACAGAGTTCAAAGTTGCAAATTCACCACGCTTAACTGCTTCTTTGGTTGCTGCAACAACATTAGCCTCGGTTAGTTGTGCAATCGCTTCATCCAAACGGCGACTAAGAGTAGTAATTTCCTGTGTCGTTAAAGCCTTGCGCTTTAACTCGCCAGACAAAAAGCGTTTAGCATAATCAGCACCAGAACGAGCATAATCGGTAGCCATAATTTTGTTTTGTTGAATACGGTTACGCAAAAATGATTGTGTTTTCAAAACCTTTGAATACACAACTTCCAGTTTAGAAACCAACTCTGCATCAGGAATAACCTTCTTAATCAAAGGTCGGATAATGTCAGGGTCACCAAACTGCATAGCCCTACGAGTGGCAGCAATTCGTCCTTGCACCTTGTTGACAGAGTTTGCGTAACTGTCCAAAATTGAAACCATGTCGGTTTCAAACCATTTAGCATTAGGGTCACCAACATGCTTAGCAAAAATTTGGTTGATTTCATCAATTGTTCCAAAGCGAACTGGCACACCAAAAAATTCTTCAGCAACAACAGCACCTGTTGTTGGGTCAACGGTTTCTCCACGCAATCTGCGATACAGAATTGCGCCAGTTGATTCCGTTAAGTCTCGTGCAGAAATATCACTTGCCTTATAAAGTTTTCCATCGCCAGCCTGACCAACCTCAGACTTCATCCATTTAAGGGCATATTTGCTGAGTTTGTGATGAACATAGTCATCAATGAAACCAATTTCTTTAATGTTTGTACCAAAATCGTCACCAAACTTAACAAGATTATTATTTGCGCTGAGGCGCAAATTGTCAGTAAAAGCACGGACATCCAAAACCAGTTGTTTCAATTCAGGGGTAATGGTTGTTAAACCTTCAAGAGTTGCTTTTGGCATTTCCCAATACTTATAAAAATTTGCTGCCTCTTTGTCAACAACAGCACCAGCAACACCCTTAACTTTGTTAACCGCCCCACGACCCATTAATGCTTTTTGCCGTTCAGCAAAACCCATAATTGATTGTCTAGCCATAAATTCACCACTGTTAATGGTTCCCTTATATGTTTTTGACATTGTGAACTGAACAAGTTCTCGTTTCAATGCTGCACTGTCAGCAAAACTACGGGTAAGACCAGTACGCAACGACTCAACACCTTTAACCGATTTTGGTATCATTGTTTCCAATGCACGACCAATAGGGTTGGCGGCTATACGACCAGCAGTGTTTTCTATACCCCTACCAGCAAAAACAATGTCACCAATAGCGGCTCGTGTACCAGCAAAACCTTTTTCAACACCACCCGTATATGGAACAATTTTTCCTGCAAAACGCAAACCAGTAGAAATACCTTCTGCTTCACGAATAGCCTTAGGGACACCTGATGCACCATAACGAATAATTCGTCCAGCATCTACAGCATCGTCACCATATTTTTCAACCATACGCACCGCTAAAGCCATGCGCCCTGCACGACCTGATGCGCCAATTGCACCAACACCAGCATAAGTCAAAGGGTCAGCAACAGATTGAAAGTAAACTGTTTTAATAAGTTTATCTACAGTCCCATCAAACTGAAATTTTCCTGCTGCTTTACCTTTTTCGTCATATTGAAAATATGGGTTAAAATGGTCTTTAGAAGCACGGTTTTGTTTAAATCGTTCCCAACTAGGAATAAATTCTTCTGGATGATTCATAATGTAAGCCTGTTTTTCTGGCTTAACATTATTTAAAGCATATTCTTCACCTAAAATAGCCCTATTAAAGTTATCAAAAAATCCACCTTGGTCTTTACCAAGACGCTTATTTTCTGCGTCCAATGTTGCCCAAGCATCAATAGAACCACCAACTTCATAAGCAAAAGCCATAGCCGTATTCGTTAAAGGTTTAACTTTATCTGAATACCAACTAGCACCAGCAACAATAGGACTAACAGCCTTTTTTGCCACTGTTGAAACACCACCAACAAGGTTGCCCCACAAACTAGGTTTACTTTCACCCTTTTTAGCAATTTTGTAAGCCTTGTAAGCAGCCTCCTCTTTTTGTTTAGGAGTCATCTTTGTATCTAGGGCAATCTTTTCTAAAGAGGTTGTTAACGCTTTGTCCAAGTCATCCCTGTTGGGGGTTGGAGATACAGCCTCAGATGGCTTAATGCTTGTACCAATGTTCAATTTACCTTGAACAGCATTAGGCAAATTAGCCCACGGACTTCTAGTTACAGCCATAACTTCCTTTATTTCTTATTCTGCGTTGCTACCCATTGAGTACCACTCCACTCCCAATGCATACCTTGACCAGCAGGTGTGCTGGGTTTAGCAGGCTTTTCAGGTCGTGGAGCATACTTCGCTGTAGTGTCAGCCTGCATCTCAGTAATCTTTGCTAAAGCATCATAATACTGATTCATAATGTCAGCCTCAGTTTTAGCACGGTCAGTTCCCAAATCAGTTAACTGCTTACCAAAAGCGGATTCAATACCACTAGAGATTTCAGGTCCACGCTGACCCAAATATTGGCGACCAGCCATAGCCGAACCACGACCAGAGTTACGCAAACTTTCCAACAAGTTTGTTTGAACATCACCATAACGACTAGCAGACTGCTGTTGCAGTTGCGTCATAAAGTTATTCAACGACTGGTCCATAGCGGACTGTTGTTGCACAGCACCCTCACCAGCACCCTGCTGACGCAACGACTCTAATAAAGGATTCTGCAAAGCCTGCATGTTCACAAACTGTGTATTAGCGTATGCGCTTGTTGGTTGAACACTTGACAAGAAATCCTGTTCAGCCTTAGTAATATCGGTTTGTCCTTGCTCAATCATTGATTTAAGCAACGCCAACTGTCTTGCTCGTTCATTCTCAATATCAGTTTTTTGTGGGTCATAAACATCAGCGATACTACCCTCAGCAGCAGTTTTAGCAGCCTCAGCATTTGCTTTATAATCTGCAATTGATTGCATGCCAGAGGCATAAGCAAGCGCACGGTCCTGAGCCTCTTTCAAAGCCTTATCGCTGGCAACTGCTGCTTTGTCTGCATTTACTTGTGCAGGTTTTTTAACAACTTTACCAGTTTTAATAGAAGTGCTAGGACCTGTAGCACCAACTTTAGCGGTAGGTTTAGAACCCATCACACCAGCCTGCTGCATGTTTTTTATTGCGCCTGCATCCATCATACGCATTTTTTGCCACTCTGGGTTAGCCTTTTCTGTGCCACTACGCTGTGCAGCAGCCAACGCAGCAGATGCCTCTATACGGGCTTTCTTTTCCTCATCATTTTCACGAACCAAACGACCATTCACATAAACAATACCCATAACGCTCCTAGTAACTACTGAAAGCCTGCAACTGTGTTGCGGCATTTATAATGTCACGCTGCTTCTGCAAACGCTGTTCAGCCAAATAAG
>Ga0049081_10000628_pt1 | contig 13488 bp, 9 predicted proteins | sample GreLakmeER78MSRF_FD_66717 | JGI IMG/M metagenome (GOLD analysis project Ga0049081, IMG submission 66717) | Freshwater lentic microbial communities from great Laurentian Lakes, MI, USA - Great Lakes metaG ER78MSRF | ecosystem: Environmental > Aquatic > Freshwater > Lake | place: Great Lakes...
CACAAAAAAAATGATCCTTATTGGCGGAACAGGATATACGGGTGAAATAAAAAAAGGAATTTTCTCGGTGTTAAATTTCATTTTACCACATGAAAAAAATGTTCTATCCATGCATTGCTCTGCAAATGTTGGTAAGGACGGCGATACTGCGATCTTTTTTGGATTATCCGGTACAGGAAAAACGACTTTATCTTCTGACCCCAATAGAAGATTGATTGGTGATGACGAGCATGGATGGAGCAATGACACAGTTTTCAATTTTGAGGGTGGATGTTATGCTAAAACAATCGATTTATCGAAAGAAAAAGAACCTCAAATTTATGATGCAATAAAATTCGGATCCCTTTTAGAAAATATTGGATTCCTTGAAGAAACATCTACTCCTGATTATACGGATGGGTCAATTACTGAAAACACGAGAGTGTCCTACCCAATTCATCACATTGAGAATATCATGGTTCCTTCTAAAGCAGGAGCACCTACAAATATTTTCTTCTTAACAGCAGATGCATTTGGTGTTTTACCTCCAATTTCTAAACTCACCAATGAACAAGCCATGTATCATTTCATGTCCGGTTACACTGCAAAAGTTGCTGGAACAGAGGTTGGAATCACAGAACCAACAACTACATTTTCAGCCGGATTTGGAGCAGCATTTTTACCATTGCATCCTGCCAAATACGCTAAATTATTAGGTGAAAAACTAAACGGTACAGCTATTAATGTTTGGTTAATAAATACAGGGTGGTCAGGTGGCTCTTATGGGGTTGGACAACGCATGAAATTGTCCTACACACGCGCAATGATCACAGCAGCATTAACTGGGAAATTAACTGATGTGTCTTTTGAAAAATTACCAGTTTTCGAATTAGCATACCCTACTGTTTGTGAAGGAGTTCCAAGTGAATTATTAAATCCAAGAAATACTTGGGCTGATAAATCATCTTACGACGAAACAGCTGCCAGTTTAGCCGCTAAATTTGTTAAAAACTTTGAGAAATTCGCAGAAGAAACAAGTAGTGAAATTCTTGCAGCTGCTCCGAAAGTACTAGTTTAATAATCAATCAATATTACAGATAACCACTTTTCGAAGTGGTTTTTTTTTGCCTTTACGTAACTATTCTATTCTTTGTAGTTATTTCAAACATGAACAAAACGCTGATAAAACTACTGCCGCTTATCTATTTTTTAAGCTTAAGCTATTTTGAACTATCGGCACAATATTACGTTCGAAACAAACAAAATATCGGCATTGCAGCAGGCTTCTCCTCAAGTTTAAGAGAAGATCAAAAAAACTTTTCAGTTGGCATAAGCTCTCAAATAAATCGTTATATGATACCAGAAATCAATTACCGAAACTCAACCAATTTTGATAATCGCATTGCATCTGATTTAGGTTCTAACCTTCATTTTATCTCACCAGGTCTTCAATTTAAAAAAAGAATCTTATCCACTCCAGGCCGAAAAGTGAGAGGTATATGTGTCAAAGAATTTCTTGAATTAGCAATTACACCGGAATATCATTTTTTAATTAATCCTTCAATGGAAAATAAAAACAATCGTGATGCTTTTGCACTAAGAGGAAGCCTCATTATTTTTCGCTACAAATCAGGATCTTCAAGAGCAAGAAAAGCGTGGAGTTACAAATTGGAGGGGTATTACAGGCAAGGATTTGGTTCGCAGACCAATATCAAAAAAGAGGTAGGAATACAATTTAGAATTACTAGATTCAAGATCCAAAATTTTTTAAATTAATTTTCCTTAAAATTAGTGTGTTTAGTTAGCTAATCACATTATCTCACTGAATTCCAGATATTTTTCAATTAACACCCACCTAGATCTCAAAAAAATACCCTTGTTTTTCATAGAAATTATTTTATCTTTAACGAGCTAAACTAAATTTACATGAAAAAATTATTATACGCCTTAATTTTCTTTACTGTATCGTCAGGATATTTTTCTCAATGTACAACTACTGATGCAACGTCATGTGTTTGTGAGGATGGCTCGTTAAATTGCCTGTTATTTCCGGATATAACGGCTTCCTGGAAAGGAATTACAAATGGCGGCTGGACGGAGTACCCTCAATCTGGAGCAGGAACAAACTATACTGGGCAAGGTCCAGACGATGGAAGGTTACGTGTTACAGGCTCTACACCAAATATCGGACATGGATCATTTACTGTTAGAGGACAAGACGCGAATGGAAATCGAGCATTTATTTGTGGTACTGATACCATTTTTAATGTTTCTGCAACTGGAAATTTCACCTGTCCAAATGGAGTACCGAATCCAAAACAGATGCTGATTCAGCGAATTTATAAAAAAGATGGAAATGTTATGAGCTATGTGGATCAATGGACAGGAAGTATGACATATCACCCGGTTCACGGACACAATCATGTGGATGACTGGGCTGTTATGACCCTACGAATTCCAACAGCAGACCCAAATCCATTAAGTTGGCCAATTGTTGGGCAGGGTGCTAAAATCGGATTTTGTTTGATGGATTATGGTCAATGTGGAACGGGGACAGGAAGTACTTATTATGGACATTGTAGAGATGAGAATACTGTTTACAATCAAGGAATTACAATGCTTAATGCCGATTTTCCAAATTGGAATCTTGGTGGTGGTAATTATAACTGTTCAGTGGTGGAACAAGGTATATCTTCCGGATGGACTGACGTTTACGGCAAGCACTTAGATGGAATGTGGATAAATGTACCCCCAAACACATGTAATGGTGATTACTACATCGTAATGGAGGTTGATAAAAACAATTACTTTGCAGAGGAAAGAGAAGATAATAACTTCACAGCAGTACCGGTAACATTAACCATGCAACAGCCTAATAATTCAGGTGCAATTCCAACGATTTCGGCTAATGGATCTAATAATCTTTGTTCAGGTTCATCTGTAGTATTAACGGCCACAGCTGGCACCTCTTTCTTGTGGAATACAGGTGAGACAACACAGAGTGTTACTGTATCACAACCAGGGACTTATTCTTGTACGGTTACGAATTATTGTGGCAGCGCTTCTTCAACCCCATTCAATGTAAATAGTGTAACCCCAAACACCCCAATTACATTAGGTGATACGGTTTGTACGGAAGGACAATTAAATTTAACTGCTTCTGGTTCTGGAACCTTGAATTGGTATGATGCTCAGAATAACTTAGTGGGTACGGGAACTAATTTTTCAACTCCTTTATTGAACGTTACTACTCCTTATTTTGTAGAAAATATGGATACATATAATGATACAATTTTTGCAGAACCGCATACAAATGGTATTGGTGGAGGTGGATATGCAACGTCAACGCAATACAATATTTTTAATGCTCATCAAACTTTTTCAGTTAAATCGGCATTGGTGTATTCACAAAGTGCTGGAAACATATCTATTGCATTGCAAGACGAAACTGGTGCGACTTTACAATCAACAACAGTAACTGTTCCTGCAGGTGAAAGTAGAGTCAATCTTAATTTTAATATCCCAGCAGACAGTAACCTACGAATCGGAGTTACGACTATGACAACGACAGGATTGTATCGAAATAATAATTCAGCCACTTATCCATATGAACTTCCAGGAATCATGACAATTATTGGAGCTTCGGCGGGTGCATCCTATTATTATTATTTGTATGATTTAGAGATTCTAACTCAAAATGGCACTTGTACTAGTCCACGAATACAAGTTGACGCCGTTGTTAATCCGTGTGCGGGTATCGGTGAGAATATTGTTTTCAATAATTCTATTTCTCTCAATCCGAATCCCAACAATGGTAATTTTGATGTTTCTTTTGAATTAAAAAATACAGGGGATGTAACATTGGAAATATTAAACTTAATTGGTCAAAATGTAAATCAAATGGCAATCAAAGGAATAAGTGGTAAAATCAAACAAAATGTAGATTGTAAAAATCTTTCAAAAGGTGTTTATTTACTGAATATCACGTATGAAGGAAAAAGATATACAAGAAGATTTATTAAAGATTAGTTTAAATGCATTTAAGAAATTGGCTCTCGATTCTATATAGTTTCGGGAGCTTTTTTACTTCAGGTCAACCGCAATTGATTAATTACAATCAAAGCAACTCTCCTTTGCCCTTTAATACAGTTCGATGCATTGCCATACAAGATAGCGTTAAATGGTTTGGAACGGATGATGGGCTCGCTAGATTCGATAATGAAAACTGGCAAGTATACAATTCCACTAACAGTCCTCTTTCAAGCAACGACATACGTGCCTTAAAGGTTGAAAACGACTCTATTATTTGGATAGGCACAATTAGTGGGGGATTATATAAATTTGATGGTACTTTATGGACAAATTACACCGAATTTAATTCAGGATTATTGGATAATTTGGTACGTGGAATAGAAATTGACCAAAATAATAATATATGGTGTGCTACCACTGAGGGAATTGCCCTATTTGACAGAATAAATTGGTTTAATTGGACAATTGCTAGTCATGGCTTGCTAACAAACAATATTACTTCTATTGGCATTGGTCAGCAAAATGAAAAATACATAGCTACAATCAACGGTGGCTTAGATTATTTCACGCCAGACAATCAATTAACAATTCATAGCATCGTTGAATCGGGTTTGCCAGATAATTCAGCACTTGATATTGATATGGATGCCAACGGTAATCCTTGGTATGCGACACCAGCTGCCGGATTAGTGACCGATTTGGGTAATGGCGGCCCTTGGGACCGTTTTAACTTAAGTAATTCACCTATTCCAACAAATGGACTAACCTGCTTGGCAATTGACCCAATAGATCAGCGAATATTCATGGGGACGGAGCTCTATGGAATTGTAATTAAAAAAGGAAATATTTGGTCTAATTACTCGATGGATAACATTGGATTACAGGATAATTATATTACCGCTTTAGCTCATGAAAACAATCAAATTAAGTGGGCTGGGACATATGACCATGGAGTTATAAGAATTGAGGAAAACACTTCAGGACAATCAGATAAGCTACAAATAGCAGTTCAAATCTACCCCACATTACTTTCTGCTGGACAATCCATAACCATTGATACAGAAGCTGAAATAAATCAAGTTTGTTTGTTTAATGAATTAGGTAGTAAAATCTCTATCGAGAGAGAACCAACAAATAAAATTAAATTACCGACATCGCTGGCAACGGGTAATTACATCTTACAAATTTCTCATTCCCATTCGGTTGTTCGAAAGAAAATAATTATTTTCTAGCCTACTTTTTGTTGGATTCAATCTCTCCACTAAGCATGGCCTGAATTTGACGCATTGTTTTGGTCATTCCTTCAGCACTTCCGTCAAGAAAAATTGTATTTCCTTTTCCGTATTCCGCAAAGTTTTTAATTGCTTCTGTCCACATAGAAAACAAAATAACGTTCGTGTCCAAATTAGCTTGTTTCATTTCTTCCGCTGCTTCACTCATCCCTTTCGCTACTGCTTGTCTAAACAACGCAACTCCTTGACCGCGCAACATTGCAGCTTCTTTTTCAGCCAATGCAGCAATTTTGATTGCATTTCCCTCTGCCTCTGCTGCTTTTGTTTTCGTGATTAACAATGCTTGACCTTCATTCTCAGCAGCTGCTTTTAAATTATTAGATGCTACCACCCTACTCATACTTTCAATAATTGCAGCATCAAAAGTGATATCATTAATTTGTAAATCTAGTAAGTGATACCCCCAAGATTCAAGCGTATGATCTATATTTTCTTTTACATTATCCACTAATTCGTGACGCAAGCCTAAAATCTCTGATTGCTTTTGACTAGCCACGTAAGAACGAATCGAGCCTTCTATGGTACGAATCAGCGCTTGCATAAAATCTTTGTTACTGATAAATTTAAAAGCGACCTTTTTTATCGTCTCCTCTTGCTCATCCATTACGCTGTACAATAGCATACTTTTAAAGTAAACATTGGCTTGATCGATTGTCACAGCCTGAAACTCCATTTCAATACTTTGATTTTGAACAGAAATTCGTTTAAAAACTTTTTCAATGAAAGGGATTTTTATGCGTAACCCCGGATGTAAAATTCGTCTGTACTTACCGAACATTGTGATTACTGTAATTGTACCTTGAGAAACGGTTAACAGTCCGCTCAGAATTATTACTAAAACAACACCAATAGCCACAAAAGGAATTTCCATAATCATTTCATTTATTATTGTGTAAATATACTATAAATATTTGTCTCCCAATGATTTCATTCAAGTAACTGTGAATTTCTTTTCTCGAAGACTCAAAATAAATTCCAAAAAGAAATTATCTGTTTTTCCTCCAATTCACTTTAAATTTGTGCTATGAGTCAATTAATTCTAAAAAAAGCCAACACAGATGACCTAATCGCTTTGCAGAAAATCAGTATCGAAACCTTTTCATCAACCTATTCAAATCTGAACACGAAAGCAAACATGCAATTATATGTTTCAGAATCACTTTCTGAAATGCAACTAATGGCTGAATTAGTTAGCTCAAAAACCTCATTTTACCTTGCTTACAGAGAAAATTATTTAATCGGGTACTTCAAGTTAAATTTTCCAGAAAAAGATTTACAACCATTCGGAAATATAAGCATGGAAGTTGATCGGATATATTTAGAAGAGAAATATCAAGGCAAAGGATATGGAAAAAAACTATTTGAATCGATTATTGAAATTGCAAGGTCTGAAAAAATGAATCGAATTTGGCTGGGAGTTTGGTCCAAAAACACAAATGCTCTTGAATTTTACAGAAAATTAGGGTTTGTGAAATTCGATAAACACCTGTTTACATTAGGAGAGGATGAACAATTAGATTATCTCTTAGAGTTAAATATCTAACCGAAAAGAAATCAATTCTTTATCTGTTCCTTTCTTTTTTCAACGGATTTCAGTTTGTTTTCTTGAGTGGATATTTCTGTCTTTTTAGATTCTTCTTTCGATTTAGCTTTCTGAATGTCCCCTTCTTTTTCGGCAATTTTCTTTTTTAAATCCTCGATATCTGACTTAGCATCATTTTGCTCCTTAATCAATTTCTCTTTTTCTCTTTCCAATTCGCCCAGAATCGATTTTTCGTCTTCTATTTGCTTTTCAATACTCGTCTCGGACGCTACAAGTGCAAATTTCTCTAATCTTTTTTTAAAGACTCCATATTGTTCAGCATGAACCGATTTATCCATGTATGCTCCGCCCAAATCAACAGCCCAAATTACCGAAATAGGACTATCCTTAGAACCCGAAATTTTGGAGTACACGTCAAATTGTTTTTTACCCAATTCCTTCAATTCGCCTAGAGAAACAAAATATTCATTTTTCTTATCATCTAATTTCCCATTCAAATCTTTCAGTTCCTTTTTTAATAATTTTTCTACAATATCCATATCACCAAAAGGAATATTTACTTGCAAACTAGGTTTTACTCCTGGAATTCCTACAGCGAAATCAGTTGAGGCATCAGTAACGGTAATCTTTTGAGCCATTAAGGCATAGCTAAAAAAGAAAAGATGGGAAAAAACGAAATATTTCATAGCATAAATTTAATATAAAAATAGGGAATTCTTTTTATCTTTTTTCGACTTCTAAAATATCTTTCCAAAAATCAGTTATCGAAATCCCAGCACAAGCTAACATTTGAGGAACTATACTTGCAGGTGAAAATCCTGGAGTGGTATTTACCTCAATCACGTGCGGAATATTATCGACCACCATAAAGTCAATGCGTGAAATTGATCTCAATTGAAGTAAATCATAAATATATATAGCTTGATCTTGAATTTTTTCTTTCAATTCTTCTGAGATTCGCGCAGGTGTAATTTCTTGCGATTTGCCTAAGTATTTTGCCTCGTAATCAAAAAACTCATTTTCGGAAGCAATTTCGGTTAACGGCAAAGCAAATACACCATTTATTCCGCGGTATACTCCACAAGTGACTTCAATCCCATTGAGAAATGATTCAACAACAACTGTTTTCCCTTCGTTGAATGCCGCTTTCATTGCGGGTTCAATTTCTTCGATTGTTTTCGCTTTCGAAATCCCAAAACTAGATCCGGAATCAGCTGGTTTCACAAAAACGGGCAATCCTAATTCAGTCTCAATCTTTTTACTCGAATATTCATTACTATTTGTAAAAAGCAAAGATTTAGCGACCGGAATTCCAAACGATTTTAAAAACTGATTACAAAACCATTTGTCAAATGATAAAGCGGAAGCCAAAGGGCCAGAATTCAAGTAAGGTATTCCTTGCATGTCTAATAATGCCTGAATTTTCCCGTTTTCACCAGGATCACCATGAATGTATACGATACCTAAATCAATTTTCTTAACTAAACTATTTGCTTGGAATGTCATTTGTTGAATATCAAAAGGCGTAATTCCCTCGTGGGTTTCAACTTTCCAACCTTGTTTTGAAACAATGATTTTTACCACATCATAACCTGGAGGAAAGTGATCTTGAATGGTTTGCGCACTCTTGATTGATATTTCAAATTCAGATGAAAATCCACCACAAAAAATCCCAACTGTCTTCATTTTATATTGATTAATTAAACAAAAATACCTTTTGAACTAATATGAATTTTCGATTGACATTCAAAGTTATTCTCAATTCAAGGTTAATAAGGAAATTGGCATTTTAACTGAAATTTTGTATTTTCACAGTCTTATTTTCTAAATCATGTTTAAAAAAAATTGGCTTGCCTTATTTGTTTTAATTTCAATCAAACTTTCAGCGCAAGTAAAACCCGAAAACGGTGTGGCTCCCTCCAAGCCTGAATACATTGCTTTTGTTCATGCAACAATCTATGTTAGTCCTTCTCAAAAAATAGAAGATGGAACCTTACTTATTCAAGGTGATAAAGTAATTTCCGTAGGAAGTAAAATCAAAATTCCATCCTCAGCTGTATTGGTAGACTGTACAAATAAGGTGATATTACCCTCCTTTATTGAACTTTACAGTCAAATTGGATTACCAGAGAAAATTACTTCCACGACAAAAGGAGCAACCTATTGGAATGAAAGCATTCATCCTGAGTTTGATGCTGCATCTCGATTTGAAATTGATAGCAAATCGAATGAAACTCTATTAAAAATGGGATTTGGAATCGCATTGACTCATTACCAAGATGGAATTGTAAGGGGATCTGCCGCATTAATTTCTTTGGGTGAAAATGAAGTTAATAAACAACTTATTCAATCACAAAGCGGACTTTTCTACTCATTTTCAAAAGGAGGTTCCCAACAAACATACCCGTCATCACAAATGGGTTCAATTGCACTTTTACGACAAGCTTTTTATGACCTAGAGGACTATTCCAATTCAAACAATCAAGAAAGGAACATTTCCCTGGAGGAATGGAAAAGTAAATTATCACTTCCTTCTTTTTTTAAAACGGAGGATAAATGGGAAATCCTACGAGCTGATAAAATTGCTAAGGAATTCAATCAAACATGGAATTACATCGGAACAGGAAAGGAATACGCCTGGTTACCCAATCATAAAAACCTGAACGGAGCCATTATCATACCAATTAATTTCCCAGAGGCATACGATGTAAAGGACCCTTATGTGGCACGTCAAATTCCGATTAGCGACTTAAAACATTGGGAGCTTGCGCCATCCAATCCATCAATCCTTTCAAAAAATACTATTTCATTTGCAATAACAAGCACGGGAATAAAGCAAGCGGAACAATTCTGGGCTAACCTTCGAAAATCAATTTCAAGAGGATCAACAGTCAATCAATTATTGGAAGCATTAACAACAAAACCTGCAGCCATTCTTGGCTTGAGTAAATCTATAGGGGACTTATCTCCGGGGAAATTAGCAAGTTTCAGTATTTTTTCAAAAGATCCATTTACAGAAAATGGCACTCTGTTGTCCAGTTGGTTGTTAGGCACAGAAAAGGTTCACAAGGTATTACCAAAAATTGATCTTCGTGGTCAATATGCCTTAACACTGGATAAAAAAGATTATCAATTTGAATTAACAGGTTCTCCTGAAAAATTAGAGGGGAAAATAACTTCGTTAAAAACAATAGTAGACTCTAAGAATAATACTTTGAAAACAGATACAATTAGGCAAAATTTGTCTGTTTCATATCGTGATAATGACGTAATTATTCAATTTAATTTAAACGACAACAACTTTAATGGCAGCGTAAATTTACATGGAAAAGTTTATGGTAAAGATGGTGGAATTTTTGAAGGAGACGCCTCACTTCCCGATGGTAGAATGAACTATTTTGCCGCGACAAGAACGAAAAAAAACAAGGAAAAAGAAACAACACCTTCAATTTTAGCAGACACATCCTACATTGGGAAAATTTGGTTCCCAAATATGGGGTATGGAAATGACACGCTTCCCAAATCGAATTCATTTGTATTTGAAAATGTCACCGCTTGGACGAATGAGTCAGAAGGAATATTAACTGAAGCTTGTGTTATTATCGAAAATGGAAAAATCACCTACGTTGGGAAAGAAAAAGGAAATTATCCTAAAAATGCACTTGTAGTTGATGGGAAAGGAAAACACTTAACAAATGGTATCATTGACGAGCATTCGCACATAGCAATATCAAAAGGAGTAAATGAATCTGGACAAGCAATTACAGCAGAAGTTAGCATTGGTGATGTTATTAATTCAGATGATATTAATGTTTACCGTCAATTAGCGGGAGGTGTAACCTCAGCACAATTACTACATGGCTCTGCAAATCCAATTGGCGGACAATCAGCATTAATCAAATTAAAATGGGGACACACGCCTGAAGAAATGCTTATTCCAAACGCACCAAAATTCATCAAGTGTGCCCTTGGCGAAAACGTAAAACAAGCCAATTGGGGAGACTACAACACATCTCGTTTTCCACAAACACGCATGGGAGTTGAACAAGTGTTTTATGATGGATTTAATCGAGCGAGAAAATACCAACAAGATTGGGAAAACTTTAAATTAAAAAAAGGGAATAAACCACGAAAAGATCTTGAATTGGAGGTATTAAGTGAAATTCTAAGTGAAAATCGATTTATAACGTGTCATTCCTATGTGCAATCTGAAATTAATATGTTTATGCATGTTGCAGATTCGATGGGGATAAAAATAAACACCTTTACTCATATATTAGAAGGATATAAAGTAGCTGACAAAATGAAAATTCATGGTGCAGGTGGATCTACCTTTGCCGATTGGTGGGCATACAAATTTGAGGTGAACGATGCAATTCCTTATAACGCAAAGATGATGACTGATCAAGGCGTTATCGTTGCAATAAATTCTGATGATGCTGAAATGGGTAGACGATTAAATCAAGAGGCAGCAAAAAGCATTAAATACGGCGGAATGTCTGAAGTTGAAGCTTGGAAAATGGTCACATTGAATCCAGCTAAATTACTTCATTTAGACAATAAATTAGGCAGTTTAAAACCAGGGAAAGATGCCGACATTGTATTATGGGATAGTAATCCGCTGACAACAACAGCAAAGGTTGAATTAACGCTAATAGATGGTGCTGTTTATTATGATCAAAAAAAGGATGTATTACTCCAACGAAGAAATGAAATGGAACGCGCACGCATCGTTTCAAAAATGTTGCAATCTGGAGAACAAGGAGAAACGACCAAATCTTTTGTAAAAAAGGGAAAAAAACACTTCCATTGTGACACATTAGGAGAAGAAGGTACTGAAGCCGAAAACACCCATTAAATCCAAAATAATGAAAACTACACTATTACTTTTATTCATTTTTGTTCAATTTTTCAGCATCGCCCAACCGGCAAAAATTCTATTGGTTGATGGATTTCTGCACAAAGGAAATGGAGAAACAATTGACCACGCGTTAGTTGGAATAAAAAACGGTATTATTACTGAAATTGGAAATTCATTAATCACGAGGTATAATAAAGCCGATTGGGATACAATAATATCATTAGAAGGAAAACATATTTACCCGGGATTTATTGCAGCAAACTCCACGTTAGGGTTAACCGAAATTGATGCCGTACGAGCAACGCGTGATTTCAACGAAACAGGAGAATTTAATCCCCATGTGAGGAGTCAAATCGCTTTCAATCCAGAATCCAAGGTTGCTTCAACAGTTCTTACGAATGGTATTTTACTTTGTCAAGCAACACCGCGAGGCGGAATAATATCTGGCAGTTCAGCAATTATGACATTAAACGGATGGAATTGGGAAGATGCTACCATTTTAGCGGACGATGGAATTCATGTTAATTGGCCTTCAAGTTTGCAAGGAGGTGGCTGGTGGGCAGAGCCAGCACCAAAAAAAATTAATGAAAATTATCAAATAAAAAAAAATGAAATCGATGCATTTTTCGAACTTGCACAAGCCTATTTTGAAGGATATCACAACGGGAAAGAAATGAAATTTGATCAACGGTTGGAAGCCATGATTGGATGTTTCAAAGGGTCAAAAAGAGTTTATTTTCACGCAGATGAGATGCAACAAATTTTAGACATCATTTCATTTTCATCAAAGTTCAAGCTAAAATTCCCTGTAATAATCGGTGGTTACGAGGCTCATTTGCTAGGGAAACGATTAAAAGACTCAAATATCCCCATTTTAATAAGGCGCATTCATAGTTTACCTGAAAATGAAGATGATCCGATAGATCAATCCTTTAAACTACCTTATCTTTTGAAAAAAGAAGGGGTTTTATTTGGAATTCAAAATGCAGGTGACATGGAAGCGATGAATGCTCGAAACTTACCTTTCCAAGCGGGGACAGCAACGGCCTATGGTATTTCTGAAGAGGAGGCGATTCAATCCATTTCACTGGACGTATGTAAAATAATTGGCATTGATAAAAAATATGGTTCAATTGAAATTGGAAAATCGGCCACACTATTTGTTTCTGAGGGAAATGCGTTAGAAATGAAATCAAATAATGTATCTTTAATTTTAGTCAATGGAGGTTTTGCAACAACAACAAATTTCCAATCTGACTTGTTCCAAAAATACTCCAAAAAATTAGGTGCGAAAAAACAAAATTGATCAGTTGATTTTCTTAAAGATTTTTTTTCTTCAATTTAAGTAAAATTAAAGTAATCAGAGTTAAAAATTATATTTAACTTTAAACCACTACTAACTAAACTAATACGCTGTAATGAAAACCATTCTCATTGCAGGCGGCTCAGGATTTATTGGAACAAACCTAAGGCGCCACTTTATAGATGCAGGGCATGCAGTTTACATTCTTTCTAGAAAACCGAAAAGAAAGAATCAAATTTATTGGAATGCCCATAATAAACAAATTGAGGGCAAACACCTCGAGAAAATTGAAATCATTATTAATTTAGCCGGAGCAGGGATTGCCGATAAACGTTGGACCAAAGAAAGAAAGAGTCAAATTCTAAATTCTCGTATTGATACAATTGAATATCTATTTATTTCAGCAACTAATTTCCCAAAGCTAGAACACTTCATAACTGCATCAGGAATAGATTGTTACGGTTTTGGTGACCCGGAA
>Ga0049081_10000630_pt1 | contig 13474 bp, 15 predicted proteins | sample GreLakmeER78MSRF_FD_66717 | JGI IMG/M metagenome (GOLD analysis project Ga0049081, IMG submission 66717) | Freshwater lentic microbial communities from great Laurentian Lakes, MI, USA - Great Lakes metaG ER78MSRF | ecosystem: Environmental > Aquatic > Freshwater > Lake | place: Great Lakes...
GCCAGGGAAACAGGGTTTAAGGTGATGTTGGACCACGATATTAGCCATCAGGTGCGCCATATCGGGGCTTTCGAGTTTTCCTGCGCCCATGCGGCTGCTTCTAGGGGTGAATGAATATGGCTGTTACCAGTTATTCCACCCTGCAAACTTCCATAGGCGATTGGCTTAACCGGGCTGATCTGACGGCGGTTATCCCTGATTTCATCACTTTAGCGGAAGCCCAATTCAACCGGAATATCCGCCACCGGAAGATGGTGGAGCGGGCTACGGCTACGCTGGACAGCGAGTATAGCGCAGTTCCGGCTGATTGGCTGGAAAGTATCCGCTACCAGATCAACACCAATCCCATCACGGTGATGGAGTTCGTTTCCCCGGATCAGGCGGCGATGCTGAAGGGGGCTAATAGTTCTAGTGGCAAGCCAATCTATTACACACAGATTGGCCAGCAGTTTCAGGTTATTCCGGCGCCGGATAGTGGGTCTGCCTATACGGGCGAATTGACCTATTACGCCAAGATTCCGGCTTTGACGGCATCCAATACCAGTAATTGGCTTTTGGCTGATTCTCCTGACATTTACCTGTATGCCTCTCTTTTGCAGGCGGCGCCGTATTTGCAGGATGATCAGCGTATTTCGGTTTGGGCCGCGCTTTATACGTCTGCCCTAAATGACCTGAAGGTATCCGATGAGCGGAGCCGGATGGCTACTTCTGCCCTTAGAATGCGAGCGAGGAGTTTCGGCTAATGTCCTTTACGAACTATCTTGAAAACAAGGTTATGGCCTATGTTTTCACTGGGACGGCTTATTCTTCGCCGTCTGCGAGCCTCTATCTGGCGCTGTTTACCACTGACCCCGGCGAAGGTGGTTCTGGCACAGAAGTATCAGGCACATCCTATGCCCGGCAGTTGTTCACCATGACCACCACCACCAATGCCAGTACCAATGGCTCCGCCATTGAGTTCCCGGCGGCTGGTTCGTCCTGGGGTACGGTGACGCACGTTGCTGTGATGGATGCGCTTACGTCTGGCAATATGCTTGCCTCGGCGGCTTTGGCTGCGAGTAAGACTATTGGCTCTGGTGACGTGTTCCGTATCCCGGCTGGCGATCTCGATATTACGCTGGACTAATCAGTGGAAGGCTATGGTAGCGGTTATTATGGTCTAGGCGTTTATGGGATTAGCCCCATAAACGGGGCCGCTACTATTGTCGCCACTTCAGCAACGACGGTTAGCGCAGAGTTAGACAAGAACGCTTCCGCCGCTATTCCCGCCAGTAGCGCAGTAACCGCAACAGGCAACATTACCGCCATTGCGGCAGTTAATATCGCAGCCACCGGCACGATGACCGCCCTTGGCGGGAAAATTCTACTTGGGGCGGCGGCGATCCAGGCAACCAGCACTACAACGGCGGTTGGCGGGTTCTTGTTGGATGGGGCAGCTACTATTGCTGCTTCTAGCGCGGTTTCTGCTTCTGCTGACATAGTGGTGGATGGCGCGGCGGCTATCTCCGCTAGTAGTACGGTAACGGCTTCTGGGCTTATTCTAATTGAGGGCGCCGCCGCTATTGCGGCTTCTTCCACGGTTTCGGCCAGTGCGGTGCGGGTTCCTACCGGCCAGGCGTTGATACAGGCCATTTCGGCCCTAACTGCCTCCGGGGTGGTGGATTACAACGGGTCGGCGCTGATTGCTGGGGTGAGCGGCGTTACCGCCAATGCTGTCAAAACCGCCAATGGGGCGGCGGCTATAGCGGTTACTGCGACAATAACGGCAACAGGTGCCTTAAAGTGGGAAATCTTGCCGGATGTCACTGAGATTTGGACGGGTATAGTGGACACTTCTACCATCTGGGAAAATGTTAGCGGTGGCACAGAAACATGGACCGGACTACCGGATTCCTCTACAATATGGACACAGGTTTCTACCGTGTCTGAGAATTGGACAAGGGTGCAATAATGGCTGATACCACCACAACGAACCTTGGTTTGACCAAGCCAGAAGTTGGCGCAAGCGCTGATAGCTGGGGGACCAAACTGAACACCGACTTGGATTTGGTGGACGCGCTTTTTAAAGCTGATGGCACTGGGACAAGTGTTGGTTTGAACGTGGGTGCTGGTAAGACGCTTGCGGTGGCAGGCACCCTAAATATGGATGCCCCACTGAATCTTGATAATAGCACCTCAACCAGCGTTCCGGTTCTTACTTTTGTTGGTGATACTAATACCGGCATTGCCCATCCTGAAGCTGATGCTGTTTCCGTTTCAACCGCTGGTTCTGAACGGTTTCGGTTTGGTCCGTCTGGACAGTTAGGGATTGGCGGTGCCACCTATGGCACTAGCGGTCAGCCATTGGTTTCTGGTGGCGCCAGTGCTGCGCCTTCTTATGCTACTCTTGGTGTCGCTGGTGGCGGTACAGGCGCTACATCGCTAACCGCCAATAATGTGCTGTTAGGGAATGGCACTTCTGCGCTTCAAGTTGTAGCGCCCGGCGCTGCCAATAATGTTTTGAAATCTGACGGGACAACATGGGTTAGCGGTGGTGTTCCAAATGCTGGCGCGTGGACTGCTTTGTCTACGGTTACTGCGTCTGGCGCTGCTACGGCTGATATTGAAACAACTTTCGATTCTACTTACGATCTTTACGTTATAACTGTCGTGAGTTTAAATCCTTCTTCAACTACTAATAGTTTATTGTGCAGGCTTAAAATAGGTGGTTCTTATCAAACCTCAAATTATGTATGGCATTCTGCGTATCCTGCGTCTGATTCCACTATAGACACTTTTTCAGCAACAACTTCTGCCGCTGCTAGTTTGACTACTTCTATAAGAATTGGTGCCGTAAGTTCATGGACATCTTTCACGACTAGAACAGGTAATTTAGTTATGTATATTCCAACGCCAGCCGCCACTACATTTCGTAAGAGTGTTTTTTATACAGGCTCTCAGTATGATACGGGTGGGGACGTAGTCTCATTAAGTGGGGCTGGGTTATATACTGCGAGTGATTCAGCACTTACTGGGGTTCGTTTTTTTATGAACACTGGAAACATAAACGGCACATTCCGCCTTTATGGCATCAAGAACAGCGCATAAGGACGGCGTTATGAGATACAAAGCAACCGCACAGGGTAATGTCCCATTCACCGCTGAAGAAAACGCGGCGAGGGATGCTGAAGAAGCCGCCTGGGAAGCGGGTAGGTTAGATAGACTTTCGCAAGAAGCCAGAGAGAAAAGAAATAAACAGATTTCTCTCTGCGATTGGGTTGTAATTAAGGCCGCAGAAAATGGCGCCAGCCCTTCTTCTGAGTGGCTATCTTATCGCCAGGCTTTGCGGGATATCCCGCAGCAAGTTGGCTTCCCGGAAAACATAGTCTGGCCGGTTCCGCCTTCCTAATAAGGATTTATCGCCATGGATGGGCAGCAACATTCTGAGACAGCGAAAACGGTTATGGATGTGTTGTCTATCGGTACTGTGATTGGAACCATTGCCCAGGTTTTGCCTGCTATTGCGGCGATCTTTACTATCGTTTGGACTGTTATTCGTATTTATGAAACCAAGACGGTCCAAGCTATTCTAAAGCGCGGAAGGTGATTTGGGATGTATGTTCCGTTAAAGGTTCCGCCAGGTGTTTTTAGGAACGGGACGCAGTACCAATCTGCTGGCCGGTGGTATGATTCTAACCTTGTGCGGTGGTTTGAGCAGACATTGCGCCCCATTGGTGGCTGGGAAAAGCGGCTTGAAAATGAAACCGGCACCTACCTAAACATCCAAGTTAATGGCGTTATGCGTGGGTCACATTCTTGGCGCGATAATACTGGTAATCAATGGCTTGCGGCTGGAGGGAGTAAAAATCTTTACATCATAAAGGCGAGCAAAAAGCCATATGATATCACCCCATATAGAGATACAGGAACTTTGACTAATGCCTTTAGTACCACAAGCGGTTCAGCGGTTGTTGTTGTCGCAGATACAGCGCACGGGTCTAATACTGGCGACACCGTGAATTTCACCAATGGAACGGCTATTGGTTCAAGTGGAATAACTCTGTCTGGTAATTACATCATCACGAAAATAGACGTTGATTCTTATACTGTAACCGCTTCTGGTAATGCAGCCTCAACAGAGGCAAATAAGGGAAGTGCTGATTATAAATATCAAATCAATGTTGGTTATGTAGATAGTCAGGCCCAGAATGGTTTTGGAACTTGGTTGTATGGACAGAGCACATACGGGACACCAAGGCCACAATTCTCAGCTACAGGTATTATCCCTGCGTCAACATGGGCACTGGATAACTGGGGCGAGTATTTGCTTGCCTGCCGCAATGATGACGGCAAGATTTATGAATGGACGCTGAATACCGCCAATCGGGCGGCTATTGTTACCAACGCTCCAACCGGCAATAGTTCTATCTTAGTGACGCCTGAGCGGTTTGTCTTTGCCTTAGGCGCGGGTGGTAATCCGCGTAAGGTCCAATGGTGCGATCAGGAAGACAACACTGATTGGTCGCCGTCAGCGACAAACCAGGCGGGTGATTTTGAGTTATCCACAGCTGGGAAGTTGATCTGTGGAGAGCGCACCAGGTATGGTTCACTGCTTCTGACCACGGTGGATGCCCATCTAGCGACGTACCAAGGCCCACCATACGTCTATGGGTTTGAGCGTATTGGTTTTGGTTGTGGGGCAATTAGCGCCCAGGCGTCTGTCAGTATTGATAACGGCGCTGTTTGGATGTCTGATGGCGTGTTCTATCTATTTGATGGCGCCATTAAGCCTTTGCAATGCGATGTGTCTGATTATGTCTTTTCAGATTTTAACTATGGGCAAGCTGCCAAGGTCGCGGCGGTATTAAATTCTGAGTTCTTCGAGGTTACATGGTTCTATCCTTCTAGCGGTTCTTCTGAGTGTGACCGCTATGTGTCTTGGAATTTCCGCGAAAATGTTTGGTATTTCGGGACATTGGCCAGGACCACGGGCGTCCCTGCTGGCGTGTTCCAATATCCAATCATGTTTGATCCCTCTGGGTATGTTTATGACCATGAGGTGGGATATTCTTATGATGGCGCGGCACCATATGCGGAGAGCGGGCCGGTTGAGTTTGGAAATGGCGATAGAATTATGGTGGCTCGCCAAGTGCTGCCTGACGAGAAAATACAAGGCCAGGTAAACGTCACATTCAAAACCCGCTTTGCCCCAGAAGGGGTAGAAAGCACCTATGGTCCTTATACCATTTCTGCCCAGTACACTGATGTTAGGTTCAGCGGGCGTCAGGTTTCCTACAAAGTGACGGGCGTTGAATTGGGGGATTGGCGTGTCGGTAATTTCCGCCTTGAAGCGGTGCCAGGGGCTAGGCGATGAGGTTACCGCCATCCCCTGCTGTTTATATTCAACGTGATGACCAGACTGCCAGAAGCATGGCTGAGAAAGCCGATATGGAGAACCACAAGCGCGGGCGCGATGTGGAGATTTCCCCAGGTCGCCTGATTATCAAATCGCCAAATGGAACCCGCTGGAGCATTGAGGTGGACAATTCCGGCACCGTATCGGCTTCGTCGCTATGAAGCCATTTGATGCAGAGTTTGAGCGGTGTTCTAAGTGGTTGAAGGATGCTTTGGATTATGCAGGGAATACCCACGAACTTGCAGACGTAAAGCAGGGTATTCAAGAAGGGCGGTTTACATTCTGGCCAGCACCAAATGGCGTCATTGTGACCGAGATTATAGAATATCCCGCCTTTCGGGTTCTCCATGCTTGGTTGGTTGGCGGTGAATTAGCCCAGATTGTCGATATGATCCCATCATTGGATGCTTTTGGGCGGCGGTTTGGGTGTAGTAAATTGACGGGATGTGGGCGCCATGGGTGGGTTCGTGCTTTGAAAGAACATGGTTTCAAGGGTATAATGACCACGGTTTCTAAGGAGATTTCGCCATGAGTAAGGGCGGCGGCAAGCAGTCAACCACTCAGGTCCAATCGGTTGACCCTGAGTTCAAGGAGCGCGCCCTTGATGTGTATTCCCGCGCCGAAGCGGTGGCGGATCAAGGTTATACCCCTTACACCGGCGGGCAGGCTTATGAGGATTACGCCAGGCGCACAGTAGCGGGGTTGACCCCGGCCCAGGAAGCGACTGCGTTTGAGTTGCTTCAAATGCGGAACCAAGCGCAGCCTGCGATCCGTGAAGCCATGGGTTATACCCGTGACGCTATGCCTGACTTTGGCGCCGCTAATGCTGCTTTTTATCGTCCGCAGTTTGGTGAAGCTCAGGGTCTTGTTCGGGGCACTTCAGCCGTACCATCAGTTACTGAAGCGCAGGCACTCACACGCGGGGCCGTTAGGCCCGGCGAGTACGGGGAAGCCCGTGATGTGGTGCGGGCAGCATTAGCCCAGCCTGGCTATGCGGAAGCCCAGCAGTTTGCCCGTACCGGCGCACAGTACCAACCAAGCGCCATTTCCGCTGGTATGGCGGCTTACCAAAACCCGTATGAATCGGATGTGGTTCAGACGGCTCTTTCTGATATTGAGCGCAGCCGCCAGTTAGCTCTTCAACAAGGGGCAGCGCAAGCAACCAGGGCGCGGGCTTATGGCGGTTCCCGCCAGGCTGTTGCAGAAGCCGAGACTAACCGCGCTGCCCTGGAACAAGCCGCCCGGACTTCTGCCCAGTTGCGGGCGCAGGGTTTTGAAACCGCTGGCCGGATGGCGGCGCAAGATGTGGGGTATGGCTTGCAGGGTGCCCAGCAGCGTCTTGCCGCTGCCCAACAGCTTGGCGCTTTGACGCAAGCGCAACAGGCTGGGATGTTTGGTGGCGCCAGGGATTTGGGGGCGCTTACCCAGGCTGAACAAACTGGCGTTTACACTGGCGCCGGTCAGATTGGGCAGCTTGGGGTTGCTGGCACTCAATCTGAACTGGCCCGTGCTGGTATGCTTGGCGGGTTTGAGCAGGCGCAGGCCCAAGCGGCGGCGCAGGAAGCCCAACAGCGAGCCGCCATGGCGCAGGCTACTTCTCAGGCTAACTTGGCCCGTGGTGCCCAGTTGGCGGGGCTTGGTGTTACTGGTCAAAGGGCTGCAACAGAAGGCGCGCAAACTGCCTTCAACGCGCAAGAGGCTTTGCGCCAAGTTCAGCAGCAGCGCATGACGGCGGCTGAAGAAGCGTTTATGCGCGAGCAGGGCGAGCCTATGCGCGATCTACAAATACTCCAACAGGCGCTTGGGTTCTTCCCGAATCCAATGACCACTACGGCAACGCAACGCCAGACGCTTGGGCCGCTTGATATTATCTCCCGGCTTGGTGGGACGGCGGCTTCTGGGGCGCAGTCTTACTACTTGTTGTGTTGGGTCGCCCGCGCTGTTTACGGCGCTGAAAACCCGCGCTGGCTGATGTTCCGCGAATGGCTTTTGGAAGATGCGCCAAAATGGTTTGTGCGTCTTTACATCCGCCATGGCGCTGCATTTGCGGATTGGCTTGAAGGCAAAGACAGCCTGAAGGCGATGATCCGGCGCTTTATGGATGGGCGTATCGCCAAAAAGTTTGGAGGCTAAATCATGTTCGATCAGGCTCTAAATTATCTTGGCGGGTTGTTGGGGTTTAATAGTAATCCCCAAATGCCTCCTGCTGGCCCAGAGTATTATGGCGAGGCGGCGGCTGCTGGCGCCGCGACTAATCCGCCGCCTGTCCCGCGTCCTGATCCCTTCGCCCGTTTTTCGCCAGATCAGCGCCAGGCCCTTGGTTATGCATCGTTGATTGATGCCTTTGGGGCAGCAGCGGGTTCCCCCACTGGTGCTGCGTCAGGTTTGATGCAGACGTTTGATCTTACTTCTGGTCGAAGCCAGCGCGGCGGTTTACCGCAAATAGCGCAACAGCAGGCGCCGCAAGCGCCCCAGCCTATGCAGATTCAGGCGCCACAAATGCGCCCGATGCCTCAGATGCAGGCACCGCAAATCCAAATTGGAATGCCCCCGCGTCGGGGTGTTAATCCGCTGTTCTTAGGGGGTTGAGATGGGTGAGACGTTTTCTGGCGCCAGGCCAATAACTGAATTAAGCCGCGATGAATTGGCACAATATCTTGGTGCCTTGCGGTTTGGCCCTGGCCCTGCCGGGATTCGTTCTCCGTATTCTGAAGAAGAATTGCGCGGTCAGCTTGATTTGCTGACACAACAGCAGCGGGCAATGCTTGATGTTGGAACGGCTAATCGCCCATTCCTTGGGATGGAAGGCGATCTGCCTGGCTCGATGGCTGTACCCCCGGCGCCAGGGGTATATAGCCCAGGCATGGGGCTTCTAACGCCAGAGCAACCACCAGCCCCCGCGCAGCCTGCTACGCCATTGCCTCCGGTTCAGGAAAGGCAAGTTCGGCCAGCGGCGGAGGTGGTTTCTGTTCCGCGTTTTGTGGAGCAGCAACCACAACCACAAGCGCAACCGGCCCCAGTTGCGGCGCCCCCTCCTGCTGCGCGTCAGCCGGAAAGGGATATTGGTAATACCCTCATGGGTTTGGCGGCAATCCAAGATGCCTTTGCTATTCTTGGTGGGCGCCAGCCAACTGCCTTGGCGCAAATGGCGCCAGTGGCGCAGCAACGCTCACAACAGCAGGCACTTAATCAAATCTTGGCCGCGCGTTCTGGTGGTGCTTTGACGCCGCAACAAGCCACCATTCTTGGGCAAGCGGTGCAGCAGGCTGGCGTAACTGCTGGAACACAAGCAGCAGCGGCGCCAGGGCAAATGCCAGCCGGTGGCGGATTTACCCCGCGCGGCTTGGCGATCAATACGCGGCTTGAAAGTGGCGGTCAGGCTGATGCCCGAAATCCTCTTTCAACCGCCATGGGTGCTAATCAGTTTATTGAAGGCACTTGGTTGGAGTTCGCGCGGGCTAATCCTGAGTTGTTCCCAAATATGAACCGCGAGCAAATCTTGGCGCGGCGGGCTGATGCTGATTTGAGCGCCCAGGCTACGCAATGGAATGCCCGACGCAATTCTGAAATTTTGGAAAACGCTAATCTTCCAGTGAACGATGCGACGCTTGGCATGGCACATATGTTTGGTGCTGCTGGCGCCAGGCAACTCTTACGCGCCGATGTTGGAGCGCGGATGGAAGATGTTGTTGGGACTGATGTGCTTCGCGCCAATCCAAATCTTGCAGGCCGCACGGTTGGGCAAGTTGTCCAGGGTTTTGTGCAGAACTATGGCTTGCCACAAGCGCAACAGGCACCACTTACACCAGCGCAGGCTCAGATTGCTGGCGCCTCTGGCGGGGGCGCATCGCTCCGCCGCCAAGTTGAAATTACGCCGGAACTCGCTGCTACTTTGCGGGCAATGCCTGCGCCGGATGCTTTGCGGTTACTGGCGCAGCTTGATTTGCAAAGCCAGCAGCGTGGAACCCGCATCCTCTCTGCGACAGAAGCGCGGGCGGTGCTTGGTGAAGCGGCTGATCCGAATAAGGTCTATCAGGTTGGCGCCGAAGGCGGGATTACGGTTGTCCCTGGCACTCGGGAAAGCGAAGAACCCACACGCCAACAGCGTGTGTCACTTGAAGGTGAACTCCGTACCCAGTTTGGCGCGCAGAAGCCGGTGCAAGAGTTCTTGCAGATGGGGCCGCAAATTCGCTCCATTCGTGATGGTGTTGCGCGTGAAACACCAAGCCGCTTGAATGATATTAACCTTACCTTTGCTTTTGCGAAGATGCTGGACCCGACTTCTGTGGTTCGTGAAAACGAAGCTGGGCAGATTGTCGCCAGCGCCAGTGTCATGGATCGGCTTGGTGGCTTTATCGCCCGCCTGAATGGTGGCGCCGCCTTCTCGCCAGAACTTCGCGCCCAACTGCTGCGCGAAGCGGAAAGCCGGTATTCTTCTGCCCGTGAAGCCTATGACGTCGAAGCGGATGCTTACCGCGATTTGGCGCGTGGGTATGGCGTGGAACCAGCCCGCGTGATCCCACCGCGCCGCGATCTGCCAGAGGCGCGGCCTATCCCTGGAAGCCCTGAGGCGCGGCCCCGCCTAGCGGAAGGCGCCCGCCAAGGCGCGGTTGATTACCTACGCGGTGAAGTGCAAGGCGGGCGGATGACTGCCCAGCAGGCGATCCAGGAAGCCCGTAATGCAGGCATTCCAAATGCTGAAAGGCTCTTCCAATGAGTGAATCGCTTGATGCCTTTATTGCTCGAGTAAGCGCCCAAAATGCCCGCCGCCAACAGGCAGCGGGTGCGGTGTTGCCAGGCGGCTTGGCTACGGCTTTGCAGGGCGCCACTTTCGGCACTGGCGAAGAGGCTACCGCTGCGCTGCGTTCCTTGTTTGGGGGCACTTCATATGAAGAAGCTTTGGCGCAAGAGCGGGCGAACATCGCCCAATATCGCGAGCAAAACCCGGTTCGCGCGGCTGCTTTTGAAGTGGCTGGTGCTATCCCCACAACTGTTGGTGCAGCACTTCTAACACCAGCCACAGGCGGCGCTTCTGGCGCGGCAGCAGCGGCTAATGTGGCGCGTATGGGTGGAACTCTCGCCAGGGCCGCACAAGGCGCCAGGGCAGGCGCTACGGCTGGTGGGGTTACTGGTGCGCTGGAAGGCTTTGGCACGGGCGAAGGTGGCGTGGGTGAGCGCCTTTCCGGCGCGGCTGGTGGCGCTGTTCTTGGCGCCGGTCTTGGGGGCGTTGTTGGTGGTGTGGCTCCTGCCATCGCTGACCGGGCGCGGGCTACATACGGCGCCCTGCGCGGTGGTACGCCAGAAGCCGAGCGGCGCTTGGCTGCTACAATGCCTATCGACGCGGCGCAGGCTGAACTACTCGCCGCCAGGCAGGCGGGTAACATTATGCCAGGCCAGCCGGTGACACTGGCAGAGCGGTTTGGTGAGACAGGGATGACCGCTGCCGAAGCCTTAGCGCAAGCGCCGGGTGCTACCCGCGAACTAGCGGCAGAAGTATTGCGCCCCCGCACGGGTCAGCAAACACCCCGCATTGAGGCTGGCTTGCGCGTTGCTTTTGGTGATGTTGAGGACGCGGCTGAACGGGCGCGGGCGATTCGCGCCAATATGTCTGGCGAGATCAGCCCGGTTTATGAGCGGGCTTTCGCATCTGCCAGGGCACCAACCACAGGCGAACTTGCGGTTTTGCGTTATGTGAACCCGTCTGCCTTAAAAGAGGCCAGTGAAATCGCCAGAAGCCGCACTGGTGCGCCGCTGGATATACGGATGAAAGATGGGCAGTTGGTCATCCCGTCCAATATCACGGCTTATGACTTGCACCAGATCAAGCTTGGTGTGGATGATTACATCACCAAGAACTCTAACCAGATTACTGGTGCGCTTACGCCTTCAGCCCGCGCGGCTATTGAGCCTCGGAATAAGATTGTTGAACTAATCGACGATCTAACCAAAGTGAATGGAACCAGCCTTTATGCCCAGGCGCGGAATGAATGGGCCGATCAATCAGCACTTTTGAATGCCCAGCAAGTTGGACTAAATCTATTCAAGCCAAGCACCAATCCACGCGAGTTGCGTGACCAGTTAAAAGCCATGGGTGACGCTGAAAAGCGTGAGTTCGCCACTGGTGTTGTGCAGGCGATCCGTGACCGTATCGCCGGGATGCAAACAGGCAGGGATGCCGCGCGCAATATTATAGGCACTCAAAAACAGCGCGATTTGCTACGGGCTGCGATGGATGCGGTTTATCCTGATCCAAAGGACGCGGAAGCCCGCTTCAAGATGCTGACTAGTTTCTTGGAGCGCGAAACAACTATGAAAGGCTTCGAGGGGCAGGTTCTTGGTGGGAGTGCAACCGCCAGGCGTTTGCTTGGTCAATCCCTGGTGGAAACTGGTGGTTTGACCGGCGCCGGGTTTGGTGCAGGGCAGCTTGGTTTGGTTGAACCGACTACGGGTGTCGCGCTTGGCGCTTTGGCTGGCGGGGCTAGGGCATTGCGTTCAGCAACCGGCGCGCGGGCGCAGGATGTGATGGGGCGCCAGTTGCTTAGTGTCGATCCTGAAGAGCAAATGCGCTTGTTGACGCGCCTGGGCCAAGTTCGCCAACAAGAAATGGCGGCGCAGGCTAGGCGTGATGTGACCTATCCGGCAGCGGCTGGCGCATTTGCAGGGCAGTTGCCAGGGCTTCTTCAGTAAGGACCATCATGGTAGCCAAGACTGACCGAGACGCCATCAAGGCGGCTTATGAAGCGGTAGCGGAGCATGGTTCCGTTATGGTAGCCGCGAAAGCAAAGGGGTTACCGTATGAGACAATGCGTAACCGATACCAGCGCGCCATGCAGTTGTACAATAAACCAGACATTCGCAGTTCAGCCCGCAGCCTAGCGCGCGAGCCGATCAGCAAGCCGTGGTCTGAGACTGAGGAACACAACTCGGCCCTGGTGATGGAGGTTCCCGCCATCAAGGACGGTGTTGGAATAGTTTTCTCAGATTGCCATTGGCGGTCATTATCGCAACCGCGCAGCTTGTCCCATGAAGCCCTTTTGATTCTAGCCCGGCACATCAAGCCGGGCTTTTTATTTTGCAATGGCGATGCCTTGGACATGGGTTCTGTTTCCCGCCATCCGCCGATGATGTGGGCAGACAACCAGAAGCCCAATGTGGCGGAGGAACTCGCCGCCGGGCAAACCCACTTACGGGAGTTAAGGGAAGCCGCTGGCGATCCCACTTGTTACTGGATCAGGGGCAACCATGATGACCGTTACGATAAATATCTTGCTGCCCATGCTGCCGCTTTTGAAGGTATGGGTGCCTTTAGTCTTCAGGACCAGTTTATAGATTGGCCCATGACATACCGGCTGGATGTGGGGGATGTGTCATTCGTCCACCGCTACCATGGCGGGGTTCACGCGGGCTACAATAACGCCATGAAGGCCGGGCGATCCATCATCAGCGGCGATACTCACGCGCTGGATGTGCGCCCCCTAAACCACTGGTCCAAGCGTATCTATGGCGTTCAGACGGGGATGCTGGGCGATCCTAATTGGCCACAGTTCAATTATAGATTGGGCATCCCAGGGCACCAGCAGCAGGGCTTTGTGGTGCTAACTTGGCGCGATGGCGCCCTGGCACCACCAGAGACTTGCGAGGTGGTGGACGGCGCCGCATGGTTCCGGGGCCAGGTGATTTGCGGGCGTGTACGGATCAAAGCGGGACGGGGGTAAACCATGCGCCGTATCAAGATCGTCGATTCGGATGCGCCAGGGGAACACCACGAGGTGTCCTTTGCCGAAGCGGCCCAGCAGATGATTGCAACGGCCCTGGCGGATGGTGCGGTGGCAATCATGGTTACTTGGGAGACGCCATCCGGCTACAAGTATGCAGCAGTTCCCTACTCCCATGCGGTGCTGCGCGGGCTATCTGATCAAGCTTATTCAGAACTCTGGATTAAGCCCGAAGAAACGGAGGATGATTGATGTTTGCGGCCCTGCTGCCTGTACTGGCGCCGATTCTTGGGGATGTGATCCGCCGCCTTGTCCCTGATCAGGGCGAGCAGGGGCGAATTGAGGCTGAACTGTCCATCGCCCT
>Ga0049081_10000633_pt1 | contig 13362 bp, 18 predicted proteins | sample GreLakmeER78MSRF_FD_66717 | JGI IMG/M metagenome (GOLD analysis project Ga0049081, IMG submission 66717) | Freshwater lentic microbial communities from great Laurentian Lakes, MI, USA - Great Lakes metaG ER78MSRF | ecosystem: Environmental > Aquatic > Freshwater > Lake | place: Great Lakes...
TTCTTCTATTGGCTTACCAGTAAACGTCCCTCTAAGCAAAACATCTGCACCAGCACCAAATCCCTTTAGGCCTTTCCATAGTTCTGTAAACAGTCCATCTTCAGATTCTTTAGGTTTGTCGAGACCAGCTTTGCGCCGAATTGCGTAAACCCTTTCTTTTCCTGGGTTTTCTCCCAAAGTCATCCCGTTGTCAATCCATTCAGAGGTATTGAACAGCTCTTCGTCTGGAGTAGTAAAAGCAATTCCTTTTTCCGTAATATTACCATCCTTAAAAAACCCACGATCCTCCAGCATAAGGTAGTCCTCGCCAAATGGAGTCGCGTTACCTTTTTCGTCAAGAATACCGCGAATCTTCATTCCCTCCTCAGTGTTAAACTCAGGAACAGCGAATTTCTGACCAATCCTCGGATCATTTAGTTCAAGATCCCTCCAGTTTGGTGGCCTTGAAGACATTTCTGCCATCTTGATGTTCTCGGATTCTTTTGCAAGATACTCCTTTGTTGCCTCGGACTCAAGTGCCGCAATATCAGATTCTTGTTCCATTAGCGATTCCCTTGTGGCATTGTTTTAGCGCGGAGTTTTTCCGTCGCGCTCAATGTTTTTTCTGGTGCTGGCTCCGCGCCTGTCTTCCCCTTGATTGTTACGCCAAACGCATCACGAGTTTTTTCGAGTTGGTCAAGTTCTTCTTCTAAATAGCTTTTCCAGATCAATGGACTGTCAGTTTCTTCGGGGGCGGTTCTTGCCGTGAGGAATTTGAGGTCGGTATCTGTCACAGGAGCCACTGCCCTTGCTCGTTCCAAAACGTCATCAGTTGTCAGTGAAACAAGATCTTTTATTAGTTTTTGATTCTCTTCTGCCCACCCAGCTCCTAACTCTGAAGCAATTGCGCGTCCAAATCTAGCTGCTGGCTCAGTTGCACCAACAACGTCACTAATATCTTGACTCATCACTCTTTTAATCTTTGCGATTTTACTCTCTGCTTCTTGTTTGAGCTTTGAGGATTCCAACAAAGCTAATTTGCTTTTGCGCTCCTCGTCTTTTTTAGCCAAATCAATGTCTAATTTTGCCTTTTCCTCTTGAACTGAAACGGCTGGCTTTATGACTGTTGATAGGATTTTGCCAGCGCCATCTGGATCTCCAGCTTTGGTCAGGTCGAAAATAGATTGAACTATTTTCGGATCAACTGTAACACCCCTAGTTTCAGCATCTGCTAGTTGTGATTGAAACGCATTCAGTGACGCGTCTATTCTCTTAGCTTTAATGTTTTCTTCTGCTGCAACAGGAGCAGCTGACACTCCCTCTCTTTTGATGTTTGCGCCATAAAATTGCCCGAGATTCTCAAAATCACCCAAAATAGATGAATCCTTGTTCTGGATTTTCTTCAGTATGGTTTGCTCGAAAACGTCTGCTTGTTCGTTAAATCTTCCGGCACGAAGCAGTTCAATTTTTTGTTTTGCGTCGTTTGCGGCCCCCCTAATACTTGAGTTAGGAGAAAGTAATGTTGTGAAGTCAGTAGCCATTATGAATAAATTTAATTGTTACCACACGATAGGTGCATTCGTAGGTGCGGCTGCTTCCGCAGGTGCTGGCACAGCATTCGCCCCTATCCTAGCTTCGCGTTCACGAGCTAATTCCATTGTTGACTTCATTTTCATCATGTTTAGGGAATTTGTAATAAAGTCTCCAGTTTGACCCGCAATAAACGACCTTTCATCCAACGAAACATTTTCATCACGAATCTGATCCTTGTATGGCTGAAGCACGCTTGACATCTCAGGAAACAGCTTCAATGCGGCGTCGATTTGAATGTCGCTTTGTTTGATTAGCTTTTTCTTCTCCCCTTGTTGCTTGAAGTAGTCCGTGACTTGACCAATTCCTCCAGCAATTCCTTGAGCGCGAGCATTAGCTAGTCCCCTAGCTGCGTCAACCGATCCAGAATAATCTGGTGATTGATATGGAATTGTTTTTACGTCTCCTCCGAATAGTGCCATAATTTTGCTTGTCCGTGTTAAATTTATTAATATCCAGCAGGACGATCAGACGCTAAACGCTGAGAATTGAAGTTTAAGCCAGCAGAACCTCCACCGCCACCGCCAAACCCACCACTAGCATAAGCGCTTCCAAGTCCAGAAATACTGCTTCCAAAACTGCTCCACAGTTGGGCTTTGGCTTGTTGATTGGCAGCGTTGATCTGGTAGTTTGCTTGGTTCGCTTGGTTTTGCGCACCAGCTTGTTGTGAAGCTAAATTCAATGGCATATTGTAATCAAACGATCCAGACGATGATGGTCCAAGCGTCAACGCAGTGCGCAAGTCTTGTTGTCCAGCACCATACGACAATGGAGCCGTGCGAAGTGCTTGAAGTCCCGGATTGGTATAGAACTCGCCAGCTTGAGAATATGCGCGTTGTCCAGCTTGCGCTGCTTCTGCTCGCTTACGGGCCATAACATCCTCGCGCCCCATTGCCTCGCCTACGATTCCAAGATTGCCACCAAGTCTTCCTGACGCTTGAAACCCTTCACGCGCTTGTTGTTCGTATCCACGACGCTCTTCTGGAGTTACACCCTGTGCCGATGCTCTGGCTCTCTCGGCTTCTTGAGCAGACGCCTGAACTGCTGCGGCTTGTTCCGGCGAGAGCGCTTGCATCAAGCCTCGCGTCATACCGGCCTGACCCGTCATTTGACCTAGTTCTTCAGCGCGAAGTTGTTCTAGGGTTTTCCCAGCCTGTTGTGATGCGCCTAGTTGGAGTTCTTGAAATCCCGGTTGACCACCAACTCCGCCAAGGAACTGCCCAGTCTGACCAAACATCTGTCCCATGAATTGTGGTCCAAACTTGTCTTGGAGAGCCATAAACCCCGGAACGTTTTTCCCATAGTAATCAAGCAATCCGGTTGCCTGACGATCAACAAGGTTTGTCCCTCTGCCATAACCTCGCTTTTCCACTCTAAATAGTTCAGTTGGAGCCGGGGCCGAACCTCCCTTGCCTGCTTGACTTGCTCCATACGCGGAGAGGCCTCCACCTACTACGGCCATTGTTCCTGTTACCCATCCAGCCATTAACTTAACTTACCTCCGAAGTCGTTTGCAATTTCACTTGAATAATTTTCCATTCTTTTAATTCTTTCTTGTTCGTATTTATCTTTTTTCCACGAATTGATTCTTGGGTCGTCCTTATGAAAAAGAGGATTTTCGTTTGGATACGTTAAGTATTCCATCATCTCGTCTGGGTCTGTTATGTTTTCTGGATTTACGTGAAAATTAACCCATGTCGTATCCTCATGAACGTAAAGGACTCTTTTGGTTCCTATTTTAGTAACGCCTATATATGGAGCTTCATATTCAGTCACGCCTGTTTGATCCATAACTCGTAACTTTCCAGTGATGATTGCAAATGGATGTTCTGTTTTGTGCTTCACCCCTGTTCCTAATGATCCAGCTGGCATGAACAATTTTCGAACATACATCCCCGGAAGAAACAAGTGTTCCGTAGGAAAATATCCATCTGGCATTTGAGCAAGCTGATACTCAAGCCGTTCAACATCAGAAGCAGAAGCAATCTCTTCAGCAGATGGGATTTTAGAAACAAACAGCTCCTGCTTCTTACTTTCCACGCAAGTTGCCAATGCGTCTAGATTTTCAGATGGTTTGTCGGATTCCATGTGTTTAATGCTTATGTAACATATGAATTCGTCTTAACCAACAACCATTACGGTTATCTCAGGGAAATTAACGAAGTTGTTCGACACGTCCGTCATATTGACACCAAGTTGGGTTGTGCTTTTCGGACCAGCAAAAGTATTGTAAACAAGTGGTTCGTTGGCAGCATTAGATCCTCTGCCTGATCCAGCGTAAGCGTAATTAGCATTTGGTAACGCCGTGGTAAACAAGATGGTAGCAACTCCAGCCGCCGTCTTCGTCACACTGGTGACATTTCCAGAACCAATGAGGAATCGAGGGGTAAGTAGCGCGTCTGTTCCACCAGCAGCATTCCGTGTCATGTCAAAAGTCACCCATGCCCGAGCACCAAAGATCGGAGCTGTCCCGGTTTGCGCTCCATCGAGCTTAACGGCGGTAATTGACGCATCAACGATATTGGCAGTTGTAACGGTCGCTCCAGAAGCGAAAGCTCCACTTCCAAGTTTTGACGGGGCAATGGCCGCAGATGCACTAATATCAGCGTCAACAATTGTTCCGTCAAGAATCCCACTTGAAGTAACCGCCCCGGCAGCAATCGCGTTAGCCGTGATTGATCCAGTTGCCATCTCATTTGAGGTAATCCCTTGAGCGCGGACTTTGAGCTTGCCAGACGAGACGTCAAGAGTCGTGCCGAAAATTGCATCAACCGTAATTGTCGTTTCGTCAATTATGTTGTTCATCTTGGCGCTAGTGATTGTGTCAGTAGCCGTAAATGTGTAAGTTGTGTTGACTGCGCCCATGCTTTATTTTTGTGAAAGAATTTGCCTATTCGTGACTGAACCTGCGACCTTAATGGAGTTTACCTTGGGAGATCCAGTCGTCCTTGTCAAGATTATTGTTCCAGTGTATCCTCTTATTCCCCCAAGTCTGCATCTGATTCCTGCTGTTTCGGCTTCACCCGTTGAACTAGGTGCCAGTAATTGTCCTCCTAGAAACTGAGTAGTGGTTCCGATCTCGGCAGCGTTGTCTGGATCTTCAGACGCAAAAGAAATCATGTATTCGCCAGTCTCCCCAGAAAGGTTTTGCATGACGATTTGAGCGTCAGTAAACCTCTTCCTCTCCATGGTCTTCAAGTCATATCCACGCGTTGTAAGGGAAGAATTGATGGTTGGCGTCACAACAGTAGCACCAACATTTGACACGTTTAATCGGTCAATTGAACTATCAACGGCTTCAAGCTGATGCAGACCTCCATTTGCCGTGACTGCATAAATGTTGTTTCTGACTCCTGCACCACCAACAATGAAGTTCTCAATTAAAAATCTTGAATCTCCAAAGGTATCCAGCGACTCCCAACCCTTGTTTAAGAAGTTGAATACAAGGATTGAGTTGTTTCCTCGGGCATCACCGGCTCCGGGAACTGAATCAAGGGCAACAGCAAGGTAGTATCGGTTGTCAAATAACATTCCGACTGCCGATTCCGCGTAGTTCTTACTGATTCGGTCTATGTATGGCTGGATATTCTTGGAAATTGGTTCGTCTGATCCCCGAAGATTGTAATCATTGAGGAATTCAATCCCATAAACGCCATTGTCAGACAAAAACATCATCATATTACCGCGCATGACAATAGATCGCCTTGCCCAGCAACCAACTTCAGACGTGAGCTCCTTGACGGTGACGTCCAAAAGGCTTCCTAGCGTTCCTTTGACAAGATGCAGGCTATTTCTATTTAAAACAACCAGTCCGTCATCATAAAATCCATGCATTCCGACAACGTAATCGGCAGTTCCACCTGAGATCCGAAATTGGCTCTCGATTTGATCAAAAGTAGTCGTATCTAGGATGTCTGAAACTGAAATTTCGTCGGTAATCTTCCGACTGACATAAACGGGGGTGTTATATGCTCCAGATTGCTCGTAATAGTAAGGAACCCACAAACGACGTTGAAAGTAAACTCCCCAAGGAGCACCAGGTTGGTGCATGAATCCACCACCAACGCTAAATCGTCCACCAAACTCAAATATATCCGCGCTGGATGTGTTGTAGTTGCCGACTGGGGCATACCAAGTGATCGTCGTGGTATTTGCCGATACAACTTGATATTCTTTTCCCACCATTTCAGCGAAATCAACAGTAACTGCCTGACGAACAACGATGACATCTCCGATCTTGATCGAAACATTGCCCGCTACTGTTGCCGTCACTAGTCCTGCAACAATGTCAACATCTTTTGCTGTGATGTTGAATGTCTGAGGTTGTGTATACGCTCCACCGGGAGACAGCGTAAAGCCATCTGTTGCCGTAGCTAAGCGTGTATCGAATGTTTGTGTTTGGCTGGTAGTGAAAATGTAGGTAAAGGAATCCTGAGTTGGCACGGTGGCAACTACAAATGATCCATTTGCAGGAGTTCCGCCCGTCAACCCCGCAACAGTGATAGCCGTCCCCACAACCATCCCGTGTTCCAATAGGTTCACCAGAACTGAAGTAGTCCCAGATTGAGAAGCTGAGATGATTGACCTCCCGTTTGGAAACCACTCAAATGCTTGTTGCCCATCACGGAACAACATTATCTTGTCAAACAACTGGATCATCTCGGTCTTGGCCCCAAGTGCCTGACCAATAGGATAAGGAATATCAGTGACGGCAAACGTATCTAAATCAATCTTCTTGGCTACCGTGTCCAAAGCTACAATCACATATTCTTTGTTGTTGGTGTTTGGGTCGCTGAACAGGCATGATGCTCTGACGTTGGCGTTGGCGGCGTCATTGATCACCATCTGGGAGAGTGTGCCAGAAGTGTCAGTAACCGTCGTTATGCCCGCCACAGTGTAGTCGAGTTTATCAGCATCAACGTATGTCAACAAGTAGCTACCATTGACTGCCGTGTCCAACCCCGCAACAGTAGCCCATCCGGTTGATCCAACTTCAAACCCATGAGCCGTAACAGTAATCCTGATTGTTCCCGTAACTGGGACAGTCACCGTAGAAATTGTCTTGGCGACGTCAATCAAATAGAATGGCAACTGCAGAGGGGTTGTCCCAGTCGTCAAGGAACTGGTTTTCTCTACGATTCCCTTCCGAGGCTTCCAATATCCTTCCATGCGCCCATTCAACGACTCCCGAACCTCGCCCTCTTGGAGCTGGTTCAACTGAAGTCTTTGGTTCACGCCGAAGAAACCACGATCAACGTCTTCGCCAATCGCATCATCCCCCGCGCTACCACTTTGGGCAAATTGGGACATTACGAGTAGTAAACGATAACCACACCGGATGTCAGAACCACAGAGCTGAAGTTGCCCCCAATGCCCAATCCAGCCGGAAGTGTAATGGTCTGCAACCGAGATGCACCTGTAATGCTACCCGATGCACTCGCCACAGTTGCCAACACAGCGTCATTCACAACCTGAATCCAACGGATGTTGCCCGTATATGTAGTTGCAGCAGCAGAAAGCACAATGCCTCCACCCTGTCCTTGTAAATCGTAACTGACGGCGCTTGCCATAAATATATTAAAGTGTCACCAATGCACCACACACCAGCTCAAACGCAAACTACCAAATACATCGCAGTTGTCAAGCACATTCAGCAATAGACCCCCTTTAGCCATTTTTACTTTGGCTGGGTAACCGCTAGGGATTTTCTCTGACCACCGGATGCGACTCCCCCCCCCCCCCCTACAGCAGCTTACTTGCAATAGCACGTGACTTGCGAATGGAACACTTGTTTGAAACGCCCGCTTGTTGAGTAACTAGGGTAACTTGGTAAGGTATCGCGTGCGACATGCCAACACTTGTTTGAATCGCTTGTATGAGTAGGCTCGGAGCGTGGTCTCGTCCATCGATTACAGATGCATGTTGGTTGCGATTGTGCATTGCCGTGCCAAGTCGGATGTTAGGGAGATGATAGACTGAAATCGCTTTGAATTGATTGTGCCTGTGCGAGTCCCATAATCGTGTTCGACGTCGGGAATGGGCATCCTCGCGTTATACTCGGATTATCGACAAATGAAGATGCTTGACATGGTTAGGCTATCTGTAGTTAAAATCCTGCGGAGCAAAGAGGAAGAGGAGCATTAATCCTGCAGCGTAACGGAGTGAGCTGTGGATAACCCTCATAAAGCCGCCGATGAGCACTATCCATAGTATTAGTACATACGCGTTGGATTTATTGTTGGACTTAAGGAATGGATTTTGTGGGTTGTTGCTCTGATGCCTCCAATCAAATCAAAACCAATCCAATCAAAACAATCTGCGGCGGTTGGTGTCGTGGTCCTATGGTTGTTTGTACTCTCTGGTGTGCCGATTTGGGCGTTTGGATCGCGTACGATGGGGAATGCCTATGCGCTGTGATTGTTGCGGCACTAGGGTTCGCTGCTGCTCGTGAAAATAAATGAGAAATATCGAAGATATGTTATCGACAATCTCTAGGCATGTCCTAGGTTGTGTCCAGTTGGCCGCCGCGCCGCTCCTACATCGCCATTTATCATGCACCCCTACAAATCAACCTGGTCCATCCTCCGTTGCACGCCCTACGAAAGCGTTCAGACTTACTCGTTTGATTCGCAACACGCTGCCGAATCTGCGTGCGAAACACTCATCCGCATGTCCTCGACGCCCCGGAATTATTGGTATGAGGTCGCCGAGTTGATTGAAATCCTCCAACCAACCAACCAACCAAGACCATGAGCACAACACCAAATACAGCCGCCGGAATCGAATCTCTAGTAAATCAGGGCGTCCTCCGCGAGTCTCACCCCTCACAAACACGCGGGTATGTCAGCCGCAAATCAACCGGTTACGTCTCCGAATACAGCGGGAAATTCGGGGTCGGGTATAAACTTCTCACGCCAAGCTTCGAGAGCACTCGTTACTGCTTTGTTACTTACTACATTTCCGCCTAATCCACTAATTACATACTAATTACATACTAATTACATACTAATTACATACTAATTACATATTAACTCATGCAACATCACCTATTAATAATCGCTGCCGTCGCATTCGTCGGCCTGTCCGCGATCTTCGGCATCAGCAAAGCCCCGGGTTTGCTCCTAGGAGCCGCCGCCACGCTTTCAGCAGTCTGGATTGTCACAGCAATACTCACAGCTTAAAAACAAATCACTTTTAATCTTGCTTGTCGGCATTTTGTCGTCAATCTCTACACATCCAAGCGCGACCCGCGATGCAGGGCGAACTTTACACTTAAAATAATCAACTACGATGAGCACAATCAATTCCGAAATCTCCGCCCGTATCGAAGCAACAAATCCACGCTCGGCATGGTCACGCGGTGTCAAACTTTACGCGCTAGAACTCTTAGAGTCGCTTAAAAGTGACGGCACGGGCTACACTTCCGCCGCTTTGCTAAACGGATCGGAAAACTGGCGGGCCTTTTCCTGCGGCGGGCGTGCGTTAATTTATGACGCAGATATTGCGGAAAGACTCGCCACTGCCTCGAAGCTTAAACGCAAGAAGGGCGGAGCACTTCCCCCGAACGCAAGCGAAACGTGGCTGGATTGCCAAGCTCGCGCCCTGATCCAAGCGGCCCGCCTTATCGCCAAGATTTCCCGCTAACCTCAACAAAACAAAATTATGACTACGCAAAAAGAAATCCGCGCCTCATTCTGGCAATCTTTCCCGCACTTTGAAGAGCAAGCAAGATCCGCCGGAATCCTCTGCAAATCACAGAATCACCATTGCGCGACGGTCCGCTGTTCTTTTGTGGATTTTGTGGACTCGTTGCAAAAGTCCGGTGAAATATCCGAAAAACTCGCCAATCGCGCAACGCTCTAAATACCAACCCCGCAAGGTTCCATCCCTTGCAAACCTCGACAATCAAAAAAAATGAACCATTCCGTTGAAATCACAAAAGAAGCCGCATCCGCGCTCATTGGAAACGATGAAAAGACATGGAACGATTGCCAGCAAAACGAGCTTTCCGAAACGTCATTTTATCTAGCTCACGGTGTGAGGATCGCCGCAATCCACAATTACCTTTCCAACGTGACGCAATATTACATTCAGGACGTCAACGCGTGAACCACAAGCAAGCCAAACCAATGACACACACACACACACCGGGACCATGGCACCAATTAGGATGCGAGATTTACGCCGGGAAAATACCGATCACTGGAATTATCGGCATTACATGGGATGGGATGATGGAAAACCAAGCCAACATCGACCTAATTGCCGCCGCGCCCGAACTGCTGGAGGCTTTGGAAATGCTCATGCCACAAGAGCCGCAAGAAGCCGACAGCTACGACCGCGCAATGTGGGAGGACGCTCGCACTGCAATCGCTAAGGCGAGGGGGGATGCATGAAATTCGCCTGCACGCTTTGCGGAAGTCGTCATTGGCCCGATCTTGCCAGTTCATGCCCTTTATGCAATGACGGGGGCGAGAACCCGGACGGACGCGGGGAAGGCACCGTTACGGCCAAGGAAAAGGCAATCAGGGTGTTTACACGCGAAGGATGCCAGCAAGATTCCGCTGCATTATGGTGGAAACTGATTGACGAGCTCACCGACGAGGAATTGGAGCCTGACCTTATGTCAGACCGCCTGTCATGGCTACACGAAGATGCATGCCGCCGATCTTGCGACTTCCTGGAGCCTGAACCATCACCATCGGCATGGGCAGACGTCTGCGCCATTGCCGGATTTGACATCTGCAAAAACTACAACCAAAAACAAACGAAATGAAAACATACAAAACCGGGGCGTGTAATCAATACCAACAATCAGAAAAGACACTTTGCGTAACCACCGCAACATGGCGGAAGAAACACCAAGTAACGCGGAAATGCCCCACCTTATTCATTGGCGGTGCATGGGGGGAAATCACTCCAAAGTTTGCCGCTGCCATCCTGAAACAATTCCGCCTGGAATCACCAAGGAAAGGCGGGGCAAAGTGATCGCGGATTTTGATCTGCTGGTTGAAGAGACGTCCATTGCGTTCATGGTCCCTCCTGAAGACATCCTCGGACCGAGACGGACGCAGCTCGCCTCTCTCGCTCGCCATGTCGTTATGGCTCTATGGGCGGATTTCCACCCGTATCAAGACGCATCGAACAGATGCAACAGAGGATGCCATTCGACCGCAATGTGGGCGCGTCAACGCGTCTTGAACATGGCCGAAATAGATGATTCCTTTGCCTCAATATTACGAAGCATTTCCAGGCGGTGCCAGCATGATTACTTTGCAATGGAGGAGCCGGAAACAGAAGAGACAAAAGACGTGAAATATTTTTCAGTTTGTGCTTGAACCCGGCTGAACCCCATATAAAACGAACACGAACTTGACACCAAACGAACCAAAAACATGACAGACACACCAAAAACGAACGAAGCGATTGTGGCGCATGAACAGCGAAACATGGCACTGGCACAAGTAAGTGCGGAAACCCAGGCGTTTGAGCTTATCCAGCGGCAAGCCATGATGCTTTCCAAGTCCACGCTGGTTCCGAAAGACTTTGCCGGAAACGTGGCAAACTGCGCGATTGCCTTGAACGTAGCGAAACGGACGCGCCTTGATCCATTGATGGTCACACAAAACCTCGCTATCATCCATGGACGTCCAAGCTGGAGCGCAACGGCATTAATCGGCATGATCAACGCATCAGGCAAGTTTTCACCGCTCCGATTTGTAATGGACGACGATGACGCACCGACATCCTGCTATGCCGTCGCAAAGGACAAAGACAGCGGCGAGGAGCTAAAAGGCGAAAAGATCACTCTTGAAATGGCCAAAAAAGAAGGATGGTCAACCAAGAACGGGAGTAAATGGCTCACAATGCCGGGGCAAATGCTGCGTTACCGTGCCGCGAGCTTCTGGAGCCGTGCCTATGCTTCCGACATGTCGCTTGGCATGTATACGCAAGACGAGGTCCGGGACTTTGCCGAACCGCCGCGCAACGTCACTCCTGCCAAGTCAAATCCGTTTATCGAGGAACCCATTGAAGCACCTGCAGAAGTCCAAGAACAAGAACCTGTGCAACAAATCGAGGTTGAAATCGTAGCACCGGAAGAATCCGAGAAGAAACCGAAACACAGCATCGGAAAAATGGACGCAATGTTTGAGGAAATGGCAAAAAACGCATCAGCGTAACGAAAAAGCCCAGACGCGGACGCAAAAGAGAAAGCCAATGACAACTAGATCATGCCCCAAGTGCTCGCTGCTGATGGCGCGCTGTGACTTCAAATACTGCCCCGACTGCGGGGCGCAACTGGACAGCTTACGCCCATCGGATGAGACGACTTGTTCTGTGGTTGCTCCGAACTTGTTCGACATAAATTCTGTGGCGATGGACTCGCCCCGCCTCGCCTCGATCAAGGTTGCTGACATCCGAACCCATCACGCGCCCCACATGGAGGAAGCTCCATGGTTGGCGATCCCGATGCACGCAGCACGCGAAAGGCTAAAAGGATACATCAGCAAGGAAGAGCAATCCAACACCGTGGCCGACATCACGGCGAGCTTTGGCCGCGTGCTGGATGACTGCGGAATGCTCTTCTACGGACAGACCGAGCGGGAAGCTCAAGACGCCGCTCTGGCTTCTCTGTCGAACGCAAACTGTGCAGCCGATCCGCCGACGAAAGACTCAACCGAAGCGAAAAAATGACTGATACCCAAAAACTCGACAATGCCGTTTATGGCGGGTCGCCTGGCATGACTTGTTCTCCCGGATCGGAACTCCGGGCGGGCTACAAAATCGCGTTCAGCAAATACGGACAGGTCAAACGCTGGCGCATTCTGAAAATCCAGAATGGGCTGGCGCTCGTGACGGAAGGATGGGGCGTCCACAAGATGCTGTCTGTAACATCAATCGCATTGTCTTTTTACATGATCGAGGAAACAGGATTCCCGTGGTATCTCAGGCCATTTTATCGGGAGGACGACAAGGATCTGGCGCGGCGGGCGCTGGACTCCCAATAGACCGACAAGGCAGCTCCCGCCGTTGCCAGAATCCACTTTTTCGACTATTTGAATCATGACCACGCCCGAATTCACCAAATGTCTTCGCGAAAATTCGCTAGGAGATTATCGCCCCGCCGCCGCAGCCGCCGACCAGTCGGTCGATCAGGGCAAGGTAATGCGCGAAGCTGTTGCATGCTTCGAACATCAAAAAGACTGCATCTGCGCATGGTGCGAAGTAGAACGGCAAAACGTCGAAATCAGGGCCGCAACTGAACCACTGATGGCGGATTGCTCATCCGCGCCTTGTTCGGCTTCTTGGTTTTTGAACGGGGCTGAATACCGAAGTCGAAACGGTTACATTGAAGCGCGAAACAATCTTAATCCCGATTGGGTTATCGTGGATAAAGACGAGTCATCCGGTTCTCCACCGGACGAAAAAGAGATGAAACCCCACTGGCGGGCGGTGTTGCAAAGGGAAAAAAATCATGAAATCAGACACGAATACGACGACAGAAAAGATAGTGGGGGTTGCTTATCCGCGCCTTGTTCGGCTGGGTTATCGACTCCGCTACTACTGGCGGAAAATGGTCAACTTTGTGGGACTCTGCTACCGCTGCGGATCGCCCGTCAACTACACCCGAAACGGAAAAGCCATTTGCCCCAAATGCGGAAAATGAATCTGCCTAACGTCTAGCTATGGCACCGCCGAACGACGGCGCGAAAAATCTATGAAACTAAAATCAGATCCCGAGGCGGCGGAAACCGTCCAAACTACGAACGTTCCGGCGGTTGATCTGCCGCG
>Ga0049081_10000635_pt1 | contig 13359 bp, 12 predicted proteins | sample GreLakmeER78MSRF_FD_66717 | JGI IMG/M metagenome (GOLD analysis project Ga0049081, IMG submission 66717) | Freshwater lentic microbial communities from great Laurentian Lakes, MI, USA - Great Lakes metaG ER78MSRF | ecosystem: Environmental > Aquatic > Freshwater > Lake | place: Great Lakes...
ATAATGAGGATGAGCATTAACGTCGTTGGGAAGCCCATGGGTAGCCCACCGCGTATGTCCAATGCCTGCATGACCTTTTACATCATATTGGCTGGCATAATCCTCTAAAACAGACACCTTTCCTGCTCTTTTGTATATATTTAGCTCCCCTTGGTGTAGCAATGCTACTCCTGCACTATCATATCCGCGATATTCTAAACGCTTAAGACCTTTGAGAATAATTGGGAAAGCTTCTTTTTTTCCTATATAGGCAACAATTCCGCACATAATTTAAAATGTAGAGTAGGTTATTACTAACTGAGGTTTTTTCTTATTGGTCGAATTTTTACCATTAAACACAACCCTTTCTGCTGAATTGATAAAGAACCGAGGGGATAGGTAAACGCCGGTGTTTTCAATATCACCATTGTGTACAGCCTGCACATAGTCCTTTAAGTCGACGTTGAAATGCTTTTTACTATCTAAATATTCACCTAAACTTGGAAGCGCTGTCAAATTATTATCACTAGCCTTAATTTTTGTTGATACAGAAAGAAAAGATCCAGGTTTGAATCTATAACCCGTTTGGAACTGAATTGGCAATGTCAAATTAGCGCGGTGCACGATGATATTTGATGGCAATTCTTGAATACTTGGGATTTTTACCACCGCACGGTGTTTGAATGCTTGTGCATAAAATTCAGTCATTCCTTTTGTCGAGTCAGCCAAAACGGCTTGTATGGGGTAACTGCCATTTTCTACCTCTACGTGATTGAAATCGGCACAATTCGAATTAATCAATAAATCGTAGGACTTATTTACGCCGCCCTGCGTAAAGTAAATAGTCGCTTTCGAGGCCGGGTCATTTAAGTTAAAATATAATATAGCCCCTTGACCTACATTTTGGTTTATGTTATTCGTTTTTACTTTCAACCCCTTAAAAAAAGATAAGAAATTTTCGTTGCTAGTAAAACTGGGATTTCCACTCTCTGCCTCCGCAATTAAAGATTTAGCGAAATTGGTATCCAAAGGAATCCGTAATTGAGCATCTACGGTATCTGAACCCACAACGGTTTTGTCATTTGGTTTTGGTGAGATAGTTTCTTTGCCCAACGGAATCAAGTTTGTACTCTTCGTATTCTTTTCTGTAAAAGCGTAATAAGTGGAGTCAAGGTAGATAGAAGAATCCATTTCATACACTTGAAATGTTTGAGCACTCAGGTCGCCATAATACCCAGCATATTCTAAGGCCAAAACGAAAGAATCCACTTTTATGGTAGTGATATCACCAAAATCAGGATTTACGGTAGCAAGTCTAAATTGTGTGTAAAAATAAGCCTCTAATTTCCCAAATTTTGGATCTACATAACTACCTAATACTGCATTGGCGGGGTTATCCGTAATTGTTGAGTCTTCGGCAATGGTATAGGTGATTATATCTAGCGTATCCGTTGTACTATTTAGGTATTCTTGATCGTTGATAATATCCTTTCCCGCAATGCTTTCTTTTTTTTTGCATGAATTGAAAGAGTAGAGAACAATTATCAAAAGGAGAGTACTGTACTTCATTTACAACTTATCTTTTAAAACTAGGCAAGAACGTTTCCAGCAATTACACTATCAAAGAGCGAACCTATTTCCACAGCTTGGTTTTCTTCAGAAACATATCCTTGTTTTAGGCATGTGGAACCGTCAAAAACGCCTTGTAGATCTGCATCAAGATGTTCGGAGGCTATATTTACTCCGTCACAAAATTCAATAATGGACTTTACCAAGCTTATATAATCTGTAACAAGGAATTTTTCTGCAATTTCTTTAGGGAAACCATCAAATATTAATTTTTCTGCAAACCGTGCATCCCACGGTGTATCGAATCGTTCATTGTACATGCTGTATACAACTTTGGTATTTTTGAAATGGGGATCCTTATTGAACGAGTGCTTGATATAAAGCCCCATTATTCCCGTCATCCAACCGTGGCAATGAATCACATCCGGCTGCCAACCTAACTTCTTTACAGTTTCCAAAACTCCTCGACAAAAAAACATAGCTCTTTCGTCATTATCTTTATGACAAGCACCAGACTCGTCTACCAACGTTGACTTTCTTTTAAAAAAGTCATCATTATCGATAAAATATACTTGCATTTTCGCAGCAGCAACTGAGGCAACTTTGATAAGCAGAGGTCGATCATGGTCATCAATACAAATATTAAGGCCTGAAAGTCGAATCACTTCGTGCAGTTGGTGCCTTCTTTCATTGATTACGCCAAATCTTGGGGTAAAAACGCGAATCTCTTTACCACTTTCTTGAATGACTTGTGGAAGTCTTCTCGAGGTGTTTGATAGTTCGGTTTTTGGAAGAAAAGGGAAAATTTCTTGAGTGATAAACAGTATTCGTTTCTTTTCCATCTGTGAAATTAGTGGACAAAGTTACGAAATTTAAATGAACATTCATAAAAAGCTATAGCTTTGTCCACTACAACTGACCAAATGAAGTTTTTATCTCTAGATGAGCTCGAGATTACGTTGGCTAATGCTAGGAGTAAAAACCAAGCAATAGGATTTGTTCCAACAATGGGAGCTTTACACAATGGTCATCTGTCAATTATTGAGCGGGCAAGCAAGGAAAACGATTTTACAGTGGTCAGCATATTTGTAAATCCTACCCAATTTAATAATCCTGAGGATCTAGCCAATTACCCTAGAAATCTCGAAAAAGATCTTAGTCTCTTGAATCAGATCAAAAATATTTATGTTTTTCAACCAAGAGTAGACGAAGTGTATTCTCCTAGGATTCCCTTTATACCAATGAATTTAGGTCAGCTAGCGATGTTAATGGAAGGAGAATTTCGCCCTGGACATTTTGACGGGGTGGTGCATGTTGTGCACAATATGTTTCGATTAATTAGGCCAATAAAAGCCTATTTCGGCATGAAGGATTTTCAACAATTGACAATCATTAGGGCTATGGTTAAGCACTATCAATTCCCCATTGAAATAATTGCCTGTGAAACCACCAGGAATTCAATGGGCTTGGCCTTGAGTAGCAGAAATAAAAGGTTATCAGAAAAAGGATTGAAGGAGGCACTCATTATTTATGAAACCCTTGAGTTTATCAGAGAGAAAAAACATGTTTTTTCCATTCAAGAGATTCAAATACAGGCGCGAGTATTTTTCGCTAAAGGAAATTTGGAATTAGAATATTTAGAGATTATGAATGAATCTAGCTTACTACCAGCATCTTCCTGGGATGAGCCTCTCGTGTGTTTTATCGCTGCATATTGTGAGGGAGTCAGACTTATTGACAACTCTTTGGTGTAATCCGTTTATTTGCCTAATTTTGCCGAGCAATTTTAATATGTACATTCAAGTTTTAAAATCTAAAATCCATCGTGTTTGTGTTACACAAGCGGATTTGAACTATATCGGGTCAATCACTATAGACGAGTCCTTGATGGAGGCATCGAATATCATTGAAGGTGAAAAAGTACAGATAGTAAACATCAATAATGGTGAAAGATTTGAGACATATGTCATTAAGGGTAAAAGAAACACCGGCACAATTTGTTTAAACGGCCCCGCCGCAAGACGCGTTGCAGTAGGGGATGTGATTATTATTATTGGGTATGCGATGATGGATTTTGAAGAGGCAAAGCAATTTAAGCCTTCGTTGGTTTTTCCTAATGAGGGGACCAATCTACTCTCATGATCAAGTACCTAAAATTGTTTCTTAAGATAGGGCTCCCCCTATCATTCGGTATTTATCTAACTTGGTACTTTTTTAATCAAATGTCTGAAGAGGCAATGGAGTCGTTCAGAAAAGCGCTCAGGGAAGCAAACTACTGGATTGTGTCATTATCTTTATTACTGGGTCTAGTTTCCTATTGGTCAAGAGCTGAGAGAATGAAATATACTTTAGAACCCATGGGTTTTAAATCGAATGCATGGAATCGTTATCACTCACTTATGATAGGATATATTGTAAATCTTACAATCCCAAGAGCGGGAGAAGCTTCAAGGGCTCTAATGCTTCAACGTTCAGACAATATTCCTTTTTCAAAATCATTTGGCACCATTATAACTGAAAGAATTGTGGACGTTTTTATCCTAGGGATAATTACTTTTTTGACAATTGCATTTTCTTACGATAAATTCTGGGAGTTGTATAACGCCATGCTGCTGCAATTCGGGGTTGAAGCGAATTCATCGACGAGTTCTTTTATTTTACCATTGGTAATTTCCATAATGGTGATTCTTCTTGCGACGGTTTTAATCGTAAAGAAAATAAGAATAAAACTTGTACAATTTGCACAATCGTTAACAGAAGGGCTCATGTCTATTTTTAAGCTAGAACACCCCTGGTATTACATGGGTCATTCTGTGTTGATTTGGACCTGTTACATCCTGATGTTTGCGCTTCCATATTATGCATTACTAGAAACAAAGGTTGTCCCTTTCGAGGGGATAATGATGGCTTTTATTGCCGGATCTATAGGGATTTCTTTCACGAATGGGGGCATCGGGACCTATCCTTTATTGGTAGGATTCGTCACAGCTCATTACCTGAGTAATGATGATCCAGACCATTCCCTTGCCATTGCCAATGCTCTTGGAATGCTAATTTGGGCATCTCAAGCAATAGTCATGGTTGTTCTGGGCCTTGTTTCACTTTATTTCTTACCTAAAACATATAGTACAGATGAACGATAGACTCGACTTTATTACCAATAAAATAATGAACTTGAAAGAAGCCTCTCACTTGTGTGAGGGTTGGCGAATGAAAGGTGAGAAGTTAGTTTTTACAAACGGCTGTTTCGATATTTTACACCACGGTCATTTATACTTATTAGCTGAAGCAGCTCAGTTAGGCCAGCGTTTAATCGTCGGAATGAACAGTGACAACTCTGTTCGTTTACTAAATAAATCACCAGAAAGACCAGTCAACCAGCAGGATTCCAGAGCATTTTTATTGGCGGGCCTGGGTGTTGTGGACTTGGTGATAATCTTTGACGAGCAGACCCCGTTGCAGCTGATTGAAATGCTTTTACCAGATGTACTTGTGAAGGGTGGTGATTATGATGAAAATCAAGAGCTTGATTCCCATCCCCACTTTATCGTAGGTTCTTCAATTGTAAAAAACAAGGGTGGAATAGTAAAGACTGTACCGTTGAAAGAAGGGTTTTCAACTACGGAATTATTGCGAAAACTAAGGAGTTAACCGCCAATTTTAAAGGTTGTTACTGGCTTTTTTTCTTCTTCCTCTTGTAATTTCCAGTTTTTTAAAGATTTCTTTAAGACTCCTTCCTTTTTTTCCTTGGCAGGTTCCTCCGATTTTTTATCTTCAACCTTAGCCTTTTGCCCGAAGTTAATTTTTATTTCCTCTTTTGATTTTTGCTCTGGCTCATACTTTTTAACGGTGCTATCTTTTTTGAATAAACCAAATTCAGATTTAAGAAGGCTTTTAATTTCTTGCTGCTCCTCTTTCAAATTTTGCTTCAGCTGTTCTTTGTGGGCACTTTTATCCCATGTAAAATTTAGGTTATCAAGGTGCCCAGTAATATGTAAGAATAATTTAGCACCATTTTCTTCGTAAGTGATTTCTCCAAATTCAGATTGCCGAGAAACATCCATTAAATCTCTAACATTTAATTCTAGACGATAATCTACGATGTCATTTAAACCGTGAACACCGGTCAGCTCAATATTCATTGCAGATGAGTTAATGGACATCTTAGGAATGATTATGTTCCCATTGCTGACAGAAATAGTATTTTCAATATGCGGAATTGTTATGTCACCCAATTTTTTATCTAAGTATTCAATATTATTTTTACCAAGCAACAGTTTGGAGGAATTACTTTTTAAACTAGTGGTCATTTCTTTAAAGAGCGGAATATTTCTGAAGCGCCCATTGTCTAGAGAAAAACGTAAGGTTGCTTCCATTTTTTCTAAATCAACTTCTTCTTTTAAGGCGTCATAGGGTAAATTAAAATCCATATCTATTATTCCTTTTCCACTAAGGATATGTTCACTCGTTAAATTATCTTGATATAAGTTATGCCATTCGCCGAATAAAGTTTTGAGATCAACTTGGGGCGAATTAACACCCCCTGTCATTTGGAATTTTAATGGAGACTCTTCACGAACAACCATTTTCCCCTTCCACAAAGCACCTGAATTTTGGGCAACGAAATGAGGGATCTGTATTTCTCTGTCTTTAAAGTTTATTGAGGTATTCACTTGATTAAATATATGTTGTTCGTATACTAATTTCGAAGCATTGATGGAAATAGAACCGTTTATGTCATTTGGGAGGATGAAAGTCGGTTTTCCTTGTGCGACCTTATTTTCCACTGCAAAATATTCATCGAGATTTAAAAAGTCACTTTCAATCGATAATGTTGGCTTTATTTTTTGCTTAGCAGACATGTAGTCTATTACATCAGTTATGGAACCATTAATACGTAAATCGCTGCTGCCATATGCCATATTTGCATAATCGATAAAAAGCTGATCTCCAGACATACGAATATCAGCATTGATTGATTTGAATGGATATTGTTCGCTCGTTAACTTAACAGTGGCGTTTTTCACCTTCATTTGAGCATTTAAGGAAGAAACAGTGGTTTCATCTTTCTTGGCCTCGTTTTGAACATCAAAGGAACTATTGAGTTCCATTTGTCCTTCTAGTGCGTCGATACCCTCCGGTTGAAGGATTGAAAAGATAATACCTAAATCAATCTTTCCTTTTGCTTTTCCTTTTATTTTAGGGTTACTGAATCTGGTGATTTTAAGATCTCCTGAGAATGGACCACTAGCAGAAGTACATTGAAATTCGCGAATAGCAAGTAGCTCATTTTTCTCTTCCCCTGTATTACTGTAAAACCCATCAATAGTGATGTGTTCCAATTTTGTTTGTTTGAAAGGCTCTATCAATGTCCCTTCTTTCACGCCAAAAGAGCATTGAATTTTTGTTTTATCCTCTTTTTTTGTGCCGCCACAACCGATAAGAACGAAATTTATTTGTCCATCTCCTTGTAATTTTTTAATGTCACGTTCTTTATCAGAAATAAATTCGTGAATCAAGTCGGTAAGAGCAATATTTTCTGATTGAACTTTGAAATTCAAGCTATCTTGATCTGCTTTTGCTTCCACTTTAAAAGGTAAATTTTCCACGGCAATAACTGACGGAGCAAGTGTGTAGGATTCTTTCTCGTTATTTACCTGTATGTTAACATCGTAAGAGATATCTTTATTTGCGAGCAGCGTTACTTCTCCACTTTGCAATTTGATTAGTTTTAAATCTCCTGAGGTAGCTAAAACGAATTCATTTTCAGAAAATTGCCCCGATAAATCAACCTTCTTTAGATTGGTCTCAATGTCTTGTTGGGTCAACTCATTACTGTATTTCACCGTGAAATTCTCAAATGAAATACCCTTTAATTTCAGTAGAAAATCTTCACCCTCATTTTCTGAATCATTCAATATATCGTAATTGGCGTCTCCTTTTTTATTAACTTTTAAATTGAGTTTTCCCGGGGAAAAATGAATAGTCTTAACCTCATAATTTCCGTCCATAAGGTCAAAAGGACTGAAGTTGAGGTATAAATGTTCGGTGAATAACAGAGTGTCACTAGCTTGACTATCGGAAAATGCACTTTGAAGATATACTTCTTTCATGTCAACTTCCAAGTTGGGAAATGTTGACCAAAATGTCAGTTCTATCTCTTTTGTTTGAATGGGTCTCTTTAGTTGCGCATTGATATCTTCAAGAACCAAGGCTACGATTTGATCTTTAAAAATATATAAACAGGTGGTAAAAATTATAGATATACCCAACACAATCGTTAAAGACCATTTAAGTATACGTTTTAATTTCATATTCATGTCTGTGCATACGCAAAACACCAAGGATAGTTTCATTATTGCTACAAGGTTATTTCTTTATACGCTTAGGTTTTTGTAATTTCGCCCAAATGGCGTCAAGAAAAGTAGATTTAATAAAACTGCAGCAATGGCAACAAGAGTTAAGTTCTCAAGAGTTGCACGTGGCTTTAGCTGCCCTGAAACAGATTGAAGAAATAGGAAGCATCCAAATTTTTCCTTCATTGATCCAATCTTTGCGTGCCTCGGCTCCCATGCAATTGGAGCATGCTATATTAAAATTAATTGCTGATATTCAATCAGAGGAGAAAATTGACCTATTGATGACGGCAATTGATGTAGAGAAAGATGATGCGATTCGATTGAAATTGCTCTCTTGCGTATGGAATAGCAAACAAGATTTCAGTAACTTTTTAGCAGAGGTGGTGTCATTATCCACAGAAGGTGATTTTATGCAGGCACTAGAGTGTCTTACCATACTCGAAAACATGTCAGGACCGTTTTCAGAGAGCCAGCTGTTGGAGTCTCAATTGTATTTAAAAGAATACATTGAATCTATCAATAAAGATCAAGATCAAAGAAAAGCACAAATAATAAGTGAAATAGCATTATTTGTTAAAGAACAAAACGAAGGGATAGACGCAGATTTATTACTGGATTAAATAAGTGAGTTATGATGCAATCAATGACGGGTTTTGGCAAATCAAATGGTGTCTTTTCGAACAAAAAAGTTTCGATAGAAATTAGAACTTTGAACAGCAAGGGGTTGGACTTAACTGTTAAAACCCCCTCTGTATACCGTGAATTGGAAACAGATATTCGTAAAGAAGTCTCCGAGCAATTGGATAGAGGGAAAATTGATGTTGGAATTTACTTAGAAAGCCAGTCAGATGTTAAGGAATTGAAAATTAATACTGCATTGGCGGATATGTATTACAATGAGCTTAAGGCATTAAACACCTCTTGGGGTGAGAGCGAAGTAGATTATCTTTCCGTTGTCATGAGAATGCCAGAAGTTGTTAGCCAAAGACAGGAGGGTATTTCTGAGGAGGAGGCACTTTATATAATGTCCTTGGTCAAAGAAGCGATAAGTCAAGTTGTAACGTTTCGCCTTAAAGAAGGTGGAGCCTTAGTGAAAGAGTTTTCTGACAGAATTGCCGAAATCAAATTAGGGGTAGAAAAAATATCACCTTTTGAGGCTGTCAGAATACAGTCATTGCGAGATAGAATACTTAAGAGTTTAGAAGAATTGAAAATTAAAGAAGTTGACCACAACCGATTTGAGCAAGAATTGATTTTTTACATCGAGAAATTGGATATTTCTGAAGAAAAAATGCGATTGAATCATCACTTGAGTTATTTTATTGAAACTATGGCTGTCCCAAAGTCTGGAAAAAAATTGGGGTTCATCACTCAGGAAATGGGTCGTGAAATTAATACGCTTGGTAGTAAAAGCAATCACCCAGAAATGCAAAAGATTGTCGTGGAAATGAAAGACAATTTGGAAAAAATCAAAGAACAAGTGTTGAATACGTTGTAATGATTGCTGAGAAAAATGGTAAGTGTATTATTGTTTCTGCACCCTCAGGCGCCGGAAAAACAACCATTGTACGTTCTTTACTGAATCAATTACCGATGCTGTCATTTTCAATTTCTGCGTGCAGTAGGGATAAAAGAATTAACGAAGTAGATGGTAGAGATTACTATTTTGTGGGTATTGATGGGTTTAAGCAATTAATTAAGGAAGAGTCTTTCGTAGAATGGGAAGAGGTTTATGAGGATAATTACTACGGAACCTTGAAAAAAGAAATTTCACAGATCTGGAGTAATGATAAGGTTGTGGTATTTGACGTAGATGTAGTTGGTGGTCTGCACTTAAAACAAATATTTTCAACAAATGCCCTTGCCATTTTTATTCAGCCACCGAGTATTGAAGTATTAGAGAGTAGGTTAAGATCTAGGAATACAGAGTCTGAAGAAAAGATTAATATGCGACTAAGTAAATCAAAAATAGAATTGGCTCGAGTCAATGAGTTTGATGTAATTGTAATAAATAATGAGCTTGAGGAGGCGATAGAACAGGCGAAAACAGAAATCCTTAATTTTATCTCCTCGTGAAAATAGGTTTGTATTTTGGAACATACAACCCCATACACGTTGGGCATTTAGTTATCGCCAATTACATGGTAGATTATACTGATTTAGACCAGGTTTGGATGGTGGTTTCCCCACACAATCCATTGAAAGATAAGTCCACATTGTTAGCAGATTTTCACCGTTTATCTTTAGTTAGGGAGGCTATTCTTGATAACCCCAAATTGAAAGCGAGTGATGTAGAGTTCCATTTACCAAAACCAAGCTATACCATTACCACATTGACTTATTTGATAGAAAAATATCCAACCTATGAATTTGCCTTGATAATGGGGGAGGACAACTTAAGAACCTTTCATAAATGGTACAACCACGAAAAACTTCTTTCCGCCCACCATATTTATGTGTATCCAAGAGTACTAACAATGCAAGAGGAAGCAGAAGTTCAATCTATATCGTCACAACAGGAAAATGGATTTTTCAAGCACCCTCACGTGCATTTTTGTGAAGATGCACCCGTGATGAAAGTCTCTTCAAGTTTTATTCGTCAGGCAATAAAAGATAAGAAAGACGTCAGGTATTTATTGACGGAACCTGTTCATCGTTACATAGACGAAATGAATTTCTATAAATAGATTCTGGAGTACGTAAATAAAATAAGACCACCGAAGTGGTCTTATTTCCGTTGAAAACAGAAGAGACGTTTAACGAACAACTAGTTTGATTGTATTGCTGGTGTTGTAAACTACCAGGTGGATGTAGTATATTCCGCTGCTCAATTGTTGAAATGTATATTTATTGATGTTTTCAACATTTTCATTTGCAAGTATTTGACCTGCTCCATTGTATAGTATTAAGTGTTTCGCAATTCCGTTCCATTGCACTGTGGCGTTATCCGCAGTTGGGTTTGGAAAAACAGTTAGGTCGAGTGTTACTTCTTCCACCTGTGATACTTCTTCTTCCACGTTATTAGTGGTATCATTGGGTATAAAATTCTCGATGCTTGCACCAGCAGTTGTTTGACAACCATTGGCATCTGTAATAGTAGCTAGGTAATAACCACCCTGTACCTCAAATAGGTCTTCCTCTGTTTCATTGTTATTCCACATTACTTGATAGGGAGCAGTGCCACCAGTAATTATTAAGTCCAATGCTGTTTCATTGTTCTCAGCATATTGCGTGGCGTTAACGAAAGCGCTTAAAACAATAGGTTCAGTTACTGTGAAACTTCCGAAAGTTGAGCATCCTTTGTAGTCAGTGATTTTTACTTTATATGTTCCTGCGCCAAGATTGTTTAAATCTTCAGTAGTAATATCGTTATAATCCCACCAGAAATTTACTGCATTACCTTGAGTCATCGTTATATCGATTGAACCATTTGTTGATCCGTTGCAGCTCACATTCGTTATTACCGCACTAAACGCCATTGGAACAACAGCTTCAACGAAAATCGTTGTATCTGTGGTACAACCCAAGGCATCAGTTACTGTAACGCTATATGCGCCGCCAGCAAGGCTATCGATAATTAATCCGGTTTCGCCGTTACTCCATGTAGCTTGAAATGGGGCGGTGCCGTTAATCGTTAGTTCAATTTCTCCGCTATTTTCAAAGCATTTGGTAGAAGTGCTTGCCTCTACGCGAATACTTACCCAATTTTGAGCCATTTCTACGGCAGCAGCAGCATCCAAACGACCGACTCCAATTTTACCTGAATACAAGGGGTTTAATCCATCAATGCTTACCGAGCTTGCTTTTAAAATAAATTCAATATTTGAAGGCGTTAAACAGGGGTTCATTGATAACATTAGGGCAACGGTTCCAGCAACTTGAGGTGCGGCATAAGATGTACCACTATTTGTTAAATACCATCCTGAAGAAGCACTAATGGCAACATCGTATCCTGGAGCACTTAAGTCTACGGTATTGTTATGCTGATGTGTAGTAGCTGCATTGCCAATGGTTCTCTCATGATTGTCAGATGGACCAACACTGGTAACAGAAAAGACATTTGCAAATGAAGCAGGATATACTAAATTATCTGCTCCTCCACACGTTGTTCCATTTCCTGCAGCAGCAATTATAAAAGTTCCGTTGTTGTATACTTCATTTACCACGTCCTGAGCATACTGGTTATATGAACATCCGGAAGTCCAACTTAGATTTACAACTTTAGCACCAGCATAAGAAGCGACTAACACATCATTAAAGTTCATTCTGTACAGAGCCAATTGGCTATTATAACCAATTGATGATTTTCCAATTCCGTTGTTTGTATTACCAGCAGCTAGTATGGCTACTGCAGTTCCGTGGGTACGAGTAGCGGTATTTGTTGAATCGTAATAAGTGATCTTTCCAGAAAGTTCTTCATGATGTTGATAATAGTTTTGATCAGAAATTGCGATTACCACATTGCTGTTTCCGTGCGTGATGTTCCATGCTCCTTGCGCATCAATTAAGTCTAAAGCATAGTCAGATGAAAAAGTTGTTAAGTAATCATTTGGGCTATTTAATGTTTCGTATTCTGGGGCATATGTCTCACCGCTAACTACCTCAACTGAATTTACAAGAGTAGCGTATAAATCCGCTTCGTTACATGTGCAGGTAATCTCATAAACGTGCTGAAGCTTTTCGTTTTTCGAAGCTGGAAGAGCTTTTTCAATGGAAACAATGTTTAAGTTAGTTATAGCCTCATTAAAACTTATATTGTTCGATAACAAACGATTGTTTGCTAAAACAGGGATGTCTTTATTTTGGATGGTTGCCCAAATTTTACCTTGTTGAGCTGAAGAAATAAATGCACTGAATAGAATAATACCTAGAAGGAAAATAATTTGGAGATTTTTACGAGCGTTGTTCATGTTTTTTTTATTTGTCAATTTGTTATCTATGACAAAACTGCTTGTATAATTCTACATGATTTAATGGTTTTCAATCAGTAAGCGGTAAAATACAAATGCTTACGAATGCCTGTTTAAGTAAGACTACACTTGTCGCTAAGTAGTTCCTCTTAATAAAGAACACTTTTTGGATTTTCTCGTTTACTACATAGATGAAGAAAATACTCGTTATAGGAGTTGGTTGGCTTGGTAAGCAAATCGTGGATAAACTCTTTAATGAGGGTTACCATGTTGGTATGTGTTCGCGATCGAAGGAAAAATTAGAAGGAATAACTAAAGCCTCTGAACGAATCGTGGTTTCCTATGAGAATGATGAGTGTCATTTTTCGGGGGATATTTCACCTTATACACATGTACTTATTTGTTTACCTCCTTTTGAGAAATATCCAGTGGTTATCAATTCAATAATTAAGCAGCTATCTGACCAAACTCAATTAATTTTTATGAGTTCAATAGGCGTATATAATTTTCATGAAGGGATAATTTACGAATCTTCACCCATA
>Ga0049081_10000636_pt1 | contig 13340 bp, 10 predicted proteins | sample GreLakmeER78MSRF_FD_66717 | JGI IMG/M metagenome (GOLD analysis project Ga0049081, IMG submission 66717) | Freshwater lentic microbial communities from great Laurentian Lakes, MI, USA - Great Lakes metaG ER78MSRF | ecosystem: Environmental > Aquatic > Freshwater > Lake | place: Great Lakes...
AGCATCCGAGTACGCAATTTCTGTATTTGGATCTTCGACCTCTCCATCATCTACTATTTCTTTATTTAAGAAAATCTGAACATCCCCTTTATCAATGTTAACGATAATATCGATGTGCTCGTCGGTATTAAATTTCTTCTTCAACATGGCTCGAAAAACATCTTCCAATACGTGCTGCATGGTTTGTTTGTCGATATTTTTCAACTCTTTAAACTCCGAAAACGAGTCAACTAATTCAAGGCTATTCATACACTTTTATTTAAACGATATCACAATTTTTGCTTCTTTGATTTGACTGAATGAAAATTCTAATATTTCCTCCACCAGTATTCTCCTTTTCTTTTTTTCATCCAGTTGTTTCGTCATGGAGCGTAACACTACGCCCTCCGTTAAAACCTTTACTAATTCACCCTCTTGTTTCTTCCCATCGAGTCCTATAACAGAAATAGTTCTACCTATATTTTTAGCATATTGATTCATATGCCTAAAGGGTTTATCTAATCCTGCAGAGGATACGTGCAATTCAAAGTCATTCTTTTCTCTGTCTAGGTTGTGCTCGATATTTCTTGAAACAGACATACAATCTTCAACGGCAACACCACCCTTTATTTTATCGATTTCTAGGTGAATAACGTTTGAGGGAGAAACCGTCAACTCAACGATATATAAACCGTTATTGAGTTCGTTCATACGCTCTTCCGCTAATGTTTGTATTAAGTTTTTATCTAGCATAACAATAAAAGAGGGGACTTTCGTCCCCTCTCGCTTCATTCAAATCTTTCACAAATATAGGACATTATTTCTATTTAGCAAAATCTAGTGAAAGATTCATGTAAATTTGCGCGTATGCTTTTCGAAATTGACAATAAAATAATATCAAGTGAATTATTCAAAAGGAAATTTGTTTGCGATCTAAACTCTTGCAAGGGAGCATGTTGTATAGAGGGAGACGGCGGGGCTCCACTTAAAGAGGATGAAATAATCTCTATCAAAGAGAATTTACCCCACATTCTTCCTTATTTAAGTCAGCAATCGAAACAAGAAATAGCATCAAATGGATTTTATACGAAAGTTTCCAATGAGGAAGCAGCTACAAAATTGCTCCCTGATGGATCTTGCATTTTTGTACATCGCGACAAAACGGGTTTAATGTCATGTGGGATTGAGCAGTCATACCGAGATAATAAAAGTAAGCATCATAAGCCCATTTCTTGTCACCTATATCCGATTCGTGTAAAAAGATTTGGAGACATTGAGGCACTTAATTATGAGGAATGGTCGATTTGTCATGCTGCCTGTTCTTTGGGGGAATCACTGCAGGTGAGGGTAGTGGAGTTTCTTAAAGAACCATTGATACGTGCATATGGAGAGGAATTTTACACGGAGTTGATGTCTTTGAAAGATGAAATAATTTCAGAAATTGAAAAAGGCTCCTAGTGGAGCCTTTTTGCTAATGTGCTTCTTCACCTTCTTTCAAAGGAACTGTTTGAGGAACAAAATCTTCTTCGTGAGCCGGATTAGAGTAGTCATATGGCCAACGATGAACAACAGGTAACTCTCCAGGCCAATTGCCATGCATGTGCTCAACGGGGGTAGTCCATTCAAGCGTATTGGATTTCCAAGGGTTTAGCGGCGCTTTAGGCCCTCTAAATATACTGTAAAAGAAGTTGAATAAAAAGATCGCTTGCCCCAATGCTGCAATTATCGCAAATACCGTAATGATAACGTTTAGGTCCATCATCAATTCTAAACTGGCATTATCAAAGTCTTTATAAACTGAAAAATCGTAATATCTTCTTGGGGCGCCTGCTAATCCAACAAAGTGCATGGGAAAGAATACTCCGTATGCTCCAACAATTGTAATCCAAAAATGCACAAAACCAAGGCGCATATTCATCATTCGACCATACATTTTAGGGAACCAATGGTAAACTCCTGCAAACATTCCAAATACAGCAGACATACCCATTACTATGTGGAAGTGAGCCACAACGAAATATGTGTCGTGAATGGCTATATCTAGTGCTGAGTCAGCTAATATAATACCGGTTACACCACCTGTAATGAAAGTGGACACTAATCCAATAGCAAACATCATAGCTGGCGTAAATACCAATGAACCTTTCCACAAAGTAGTGATGTAGTTAAACACCTTCACAGCTGAAGGAATGGCTATTAGTAAGGTTGTAAATACAAAAACACTTCCAAGGAAAGGATTCATACCTGTTATAAACATATGGTGTCCCCATACAATGAAGGATAAAAATCCTATTGCTAAAATTGACGCAACCATTGCTTTATAACCGAAAATTGGTTTTCTAGCGTTGGTTGCAATAATTTCGGAAGATAAACCAAGGGCAGGCAAAAGTACTATATATACTTCTGGGTGACCTAGGAACCAAAATAAGTGCTGAAATAAAATAGGAGAACCTCCATGATTTGATAACATTTCGTCGCCAACAATGATATCAGATAAATAGAAACTAGTTCCCGCTAAACGATCCATGATGAGTAGAAGGCATGCGGAAAGTAATACCGGAAATGATAGTACACCAAGAATTGCAGTTACAAAGAACGCCCAAATTGTCAATGGCATTCTTAGCATTGTCATACCCTTAGTTCTTAAGTTTAAAACTGTTACTATGTAATTCAGTGATCCAATTAAGGAGCCACCAATAAAAATGGCCATAGAAAACAACCAAAGAGTCATACCTAACCCAGATCCGGGGACTGCTTTAGGAAGTGCAGATAACGGAGGATAAATTGTCCATCCCGCCATTGCCGGACCCGTTTCAATAAAAAGAGATACCAACATCAATAGTGATGACACAAAAAAGAACCAAAAGGAAAGCATGTTTAAAAAACCAGAGGCCATATCCCTTGCTCCAAGTTGAAGAGGAATTAGAATATTTGAAAAAGTTCCTGACAAACCTCCCGTTAACAGGAAGAACACCATGATTGTTCCATGGATGGTGACTAGTCCAAGATACATATTTTGATCCATAATACCTTTAGGCGCCCAACGATCTCCCAAGAATAAATTGAGGAAGTCTGAACTTTCGCCTGGCCAAGAAAGTTGAATTCTAAATAAAATGGACAGCATCATAGCGACTAATCCCATGAAAACAGCAGTCATTAAAAACTGCTTACCAATCATTTTATGGTCATGACTGAAAATATATTTAGAAACAAAACTTTCTTCGTGGTGGTGCTCATTGTGGTGAGCCTGTCCATGATCGTGTGAATCGTGTGTTTGAGATCCCATTGTATTCTTCTTTTTTTCGTTATTAAATTTCGTCTTCTTTTTTCATTGGAGCTGCCTCACCAGAAGCAAGCTCTGCCGGCATGTCACCTGAAGGACTAGTGCCCTCTTTTGCCATATCACCTTCTTTTACATCAGGAGCAGCACCGTATTTTAATTTGAATGTCTCTTTCTTTTTAGCTAACATCCAAGCTGCAAATTCTGCTTTCGAGAGCACTTCAATATCCATTTTCATTTTATAATGTGCTTTTCCACAAATTTTATTACACAACAATACATACTTAAATTTAGGATCGTTTTTAATCTTCCTCATTTCAGCCGTAGTCATTATTGGAGTAAATTTAGTTCGAGTAGTCATACCCGGAACCGCATTGATTTGTGCCCGAAAATGAGGAAAATAAGCAGAATGTAAAACATCCATAGCGCGGAAATTAAATTCGTATTCTTGGTCAACACAAAGTACTAATACTCCTTTAACGATAATATCGTCTTCGGCCTGCTTATCTAATTCTACTTTATGATTCTCTTTCAATTGATAAAGAGATCTCAAGATTCTTTCGTTATGAGATAAAGTAAATTCTTTTGTTTCAATGAGTGAATCACTCATGACTGTATCAGCGTCAGAGAGCAATTTATTGATGTCGTTCACTTTCTTTTCTCTATCGACGATGGCATCTTCAATAGTTTTGGTTGTGATAATACCTAGTTCGTTGGTGCCAGTGGTTAATTTGTAATCGAATTTTCCTAAAACATTATCTTCACCAGAATAACGTGCCGTCCAGTCGAATTGTTTTGCATATAATTCAATGACTACGGCCTTGTCCGAACCGATAGAAGTTAAGGAGTTCCAAGTTCTCAAACCAAGAATTATAATTACCGCTAAAACTACCGCAGGAATAACAGTCCAAATCAATTCCAATTTATTGTTGTGCGAGATAAAGGTTGCCTTTACCCCTGGTTTTCTCACGTACTTATAGGAGAAGTAAAACAATAAAAAGTTAGTCAAGAAGAATACTGCACTAATGATAATTATGTTTAGGTTAAGTAACCAATCCGTTTCTTCTCCTTCGATAGAAGCAGAAGGACCTCGTCCTGTCCACCCATATGCCAACATTAGGTAGATATATCCACCAAATTGAAAAAACATAAATAAGAGCATTAACCAAGCGTTGAGGTTGTTGTCTCTGTCGTTTATATCGTGTTCACTTGTTTTTTTGAGTTTTAAGGTGTGTTCGTAAACCCTTACAAGTTGAGCAACAGCTATTGCTCCTAAAACGATGACCAAAAGAATACCTAATTTTCCCATTTTAATTTAATTCTATAGTTATTACTTTATATTTCGTGGTGCACACTTTCGTCCAAGAACGGGTGGTTCACAGGGGTTAGAGGCACTTTTGTTAAATTGTTTAATACTGTATAAATAAATATCCCCGCCATTAATAAAGCCATTCCAATTTCTAGGGATCCAATATGTGCGTGCATTCCAAGGGAACCGCCTGACACCATTATATAAACATCTAACCAGTGCCCACAAAGAATAACTAAACCAATTGAAATTAACACCCCGATATTTCTTTTTGCATCTCTTGACATTAGTATTAACATCGGAAAAGCAAAATTGATTACAAACATTGAAAAATAAATTACTTTAAAATTTTCGATTCTCATTTGGTAATATGTTACCTCTTCTCCTATGTTGGCATACCAGATTAACATAAACTGTGAAAAGAATAAGTAAGACCACAAAAATGACGTAGCAAAAGTCCATTTTCCAAGGTCATGAATGTGTGAGTCGTTTACTTTTTCTAGGTGTCCAAGACTTTTAAGGTAAAGAGTAGTCATAACCAAAACCACCATCGTAGAACACCACATGCCTGCGAATGTGTACCACCCGAAAAGAGTAGAGAACCAGTGAGCGTCAATGGACATTAACCAATCCCAAGCGGATGTAGAACTGAATACAGCAAAGAAAACTAAGAATGTTGCCCCTTTTCTATAATTTTTGAAGTGCAATTCTGTTCCGCCAATTCTATCTTCTTCAATAGATCTTTTTTGGAATCCTCGAAGGAAAATGAAGTAAACCGCGAAATATACAAGGGTTCTTATCCAAAAGAAAATAGGGTTTAGGTATGCAGATTTCCCATCGATAATTTTGTCGTAGTGATGTGAGGTAGGGTCCGTCATGTCTGGGTCCATCCAAATGTAGATATGGGCACCATGCATAAAAGTTATTGTCAACAGCACTAATCCGAATATGGCCATACCGTATGGTAGAAAACCTGCCACACCTTCTATAACTCTTTTTACTGATGCGTACCATCCAGTTTCTGTCGCATAAGAAAGTGCAAGGAAAAATAAGGCACCTAATCCTAATGAAAAGAAGAAGAATCCATTTATTATTCCATTTGTTAATAGGCGGGTAGAAAAATGATCATCTCCCATGCCGGTTGCTACTCCAATTCCTGTAAGAACCAATCCAGTTCCGATTAGGCCGTAGATTACATTCTTTGCGTTTTTAGTAATTTGAAATTCCATCGTTCTCTCGATTATTTTTTACCTTTCTTTTTTGTGTCTTTTGTCGCAACTGCATTGGGCAATGGATCAACAGAAGCTGTTGGCTTGACAGTACCATTATAGCCGTCTCCATATTGAAGAGACCTTACGTAATGTACTAATACCCATATTTCCTCTTTTGATAACAAGGGTGCATGTGCTCCCATATTATTTTTTCCGTATGAGATGGAATAGAACATTTGTCCGTCAGAAAGGGCCATTTTTGCCTCGTCTTTGTAATTCAGGTTACCAGCACTTTTATAGGCCCCACTTACAACCATTGGTCCATTTCCGTCACCTGCTTCACCATGACAGTGTTGGCACATGGAAGAATAAAGTGTTTTACCTCTTTCTAGTAGTTCCGTTTTATTCTTTGTCGTCATTTTAATAGCATTGTCTATTCCTATGGCAGCTAAATAAGTGTCTTCGTTTGTAACATCCCAATCAAATAAACCATGTGTTTCACGCATAGAAGAAGTTGGTTTCAAGAACGGCATCATCAAACGGATTTTAGCAGAGTCCCCTTTGATATACGGAATAGTATTTTTAGGAGGAATCATAGCCGATAGCTTACTTTTAAGTTCAGTTCTTTCCCGACCCCTTATTTCTCCGTAATCTACATATACTTCAATGGCTGGAGACCTGTACATATCAGGCATGTATTCAAGTCCAGGACTGTCTGGATCTGATGTGCCGCATGAACCAAGGGTTGTTATAACTCCGATAGCAAACAGTATATTTATTTTATTCCACAATTTATACATGGCGATTTTATTTCTACTTTATATTTTTTTTATCGATTTCAATGAATCCTGTCTCTTTAATGATTGCGTCTAAATCGACTTCCGACATAGAAGGATTTTCGTTTAACCTAATTTCCATTACAAACTTATCATCTGTAGTTCTTGGATCTGGGTTTTGAGCAGGCATTCCTGGCAACGTTTTATTCAATAATAAATATGTTATTGCCATTCCGTGTGCTGCACACAATACCGTGAATTCAAAAGTTATGGGAACAAAGGCTAACATATTTTGTAAGTAGGAAAAGTTTGGCTTCCCTCCAATATTCATTGGCCAGTCTACGACCATAAAATAGCGCATGCCTAATGTGGCTACCGTTAAACCAGTTAAGCCATATAAAAAGGCCATGATTCCCAATCGTGTTTGTTTAACTCCAATTATCGGATCTATCCCATGTATTGGAAATGGAGAAAAAACTTCATTTATTTTAACTCCGTTGGAAACCAATTTTTTCGCACCGTCTTTTAATACTTCGTCGTCATCGTACATGACGTATATTACCTTATCTGACATACTTCAGTTAATTAATGATGTTTATGATAATCAGGAGCCTCTTTATAAGACTGCCCAGAACCTTTTAAAATTGTTTTCACCTCATTCAATGCCAATACAGGAAAGTAACGCGCGAACAAGAGAAAGAACACGAAGAATAATCCAATAGTTCCGATATAAACACCTATATCAATATGGCTTGGATAGTGCATACTCCACGCAGAAGGAAGGTAATCGCGGTGAAGTGAAGTAACAATGATTACATAACGTTCAAACCACATTCCGATGTTCACTACAATAGAGATAAAGAAGGTGAAAAGTAGGCTTCTTCTCAACTTTCTGAACCACATTAATTGTGGTGAAATCACGTTACACGTCATCATCGCCCAATATGCCCACCAATATGGACCGGTTGCTCTATTTAAGAAGGCGTATGCCTCATATTCTACCCCTGAATACCATGAAATGAATAATTCAGTGATGTACGCTGTTCCAACAATGGAACCTGTTACCATGATTACCACATTCATATACTCTACGTGCTTGGTATGAATGTATGCTTCCAAGGACATTGCTTTACGCATAATCAATAAAAGTGTTTGTACCATTGCGAACCCAGAAAATACAGCTCCAGCGACGAAGTATGGCGGAAAAATCGTGGTGTGCCATCCAGGTATAACTGAGGTGGCAAAGTCAAAAGATACGATTGAGTGCACAGAGAATACAAGTGGTGTTGCCAATCCTGCCAATACCAGGGAAACTAATTCAAAGCGATTCCAGTTTTTAGCGCGACCTGACCAACCAAAAGATAATATTGAATACATCTTTTTCGCTACTGGTTTTTTCGCTCTGTCTCGAATTTTAGCAAAATCTGGGATTAGACCAATGTACCAAAACACTAAGGATACCGAAAGATATGTTGAGATTGCAAATACATCCCATAAGAGTGGGGAGTTAAAGTTAACCCACAAAGAACCAAACTGGTTTGGTAGAGGTAAAGTCCAATAACCCACCCATAATCTTCCCATGTGTATAAGAGGGAATAATCCTGCCATAAATACGGCGAATATGGTCATCGCTTCTGCTGAGCGGTTGATCGCCATTCTCCATTTTTGACGAAACAACAATAATACGGCTGAGATAAGAGTCCCAGCGTGACCAATCCCCACCCACCAGACGAAATTGGTAATATCCCAAGCCCATCCAATTGTTTTGTTAAGTCCCCAAACACCTACACCGGTTCCTAGTAGATACATTATGCATCCGATACCATACAACCCAATGATGAGTGCAATACCAAACAAGATATACCACATTTTAGGTGCTTTATCCTCAATTGGTCTGCAAACATCTTCAGTTACATCATGATATGTTTTATGGCCTAATATGAGTGGTTCTCTGATCGCTGCTTCTTTTTGCATGCTCTTCTTAATTTAAATTATTAATGATGAGATTTTGTGTTCTGCAATGTTGCAAGTTCCTTATTCTCTTCGTTTCTTACTTTTACCTTGTACCACATGTTTGGTTTAATACTCACTTCTTCAAGTGCTTGATAAGCTCTTTTGTCTTTAGAGCTTTTTCTTACAACAGAGGCTTCGTTATTCCAATCGCCAACAATTATTGCATTCGTCGGACATGCCTCAGAACATGCAGTCGCAAAATCAGTATCCCCAACTTTGCGAGACTCCACCTTGGCAGCGAGTTTTACTGACTGAATACGCTGAACGCAGAAGGTACATTTTTCCATCACGCCTCTTGTTCTGACTGTGACATCAGGGTTTAATACCATTCGTCCTAGGTCATCCTGTGCTGGATTAACTTCAGTGAATTTTTTGTACGATGGATAATTAAACCAATTGAATCTCCTCACTTTATATGGACAGTTGTTTGCACAATATCTTGTACCGATACAACGGTTGTATGTCATTTGATTAAGTCCTTCATTACTGTGTGTTGTCGCAGCAACGGGACAAACAGTCTCACATGGTGCATGGTTACAATGATGACACATCATTGGCATATGTATAACCTTTGGATTCAATGAAGGATGTTCAGCGTTATCGTAATCGATATCTTCTGATTTACGCGTTCCTATGGTAGCCTCCTCGTCTGAGGAAAAATAACGATCGATGCGTAACCAATGCATTTCACGACCTCTTCTAACCTCATCTTTTCCGACTACAGGAACGTTATTTTCTGATTGACATGCGATCAAACAAGACCCGCATCCAATACAAGAGGATAGATCTATGGTCATCGCCCAACGGTGCCCAACTACTTCAACAGGATGTTCTTCCCAAAGGTCAAACTCGCTTACAGGAACCTTTACGTGATTTCCGTGCTCGTCGAGTTTCTGGAGAACATGTGCTGGGTTGTAAGCCTCCTTATCATTATGCGTATAAATACCAAGAGTTGTTTCCCTTACAATAGAGTGTCGCGCCATCACTGTGTGGTGAATTTGTGTCGCGGCGATAATATATTTTCCTTCAGCAGCAGAAATGGAACCAGCGTTTGTGTAATTGTAAGTGCTGTTTTCAAATTTGGTCATCGAAAACACGTTGGCTCCGATTGGTTTTGGATTCCCATTGTCGTCGGTTACATGACCTCCGTATTCTTTAGTTTGAAAGGCTGATTTACCAATTTTTTCACCGTTGGCACCTCTACCATATCCTAAAGCAACCCCTACAGTTTTTAATGCTTGACCTGGCATAGGGTAAACTGGAAGCGTTACCGACTTTCCATTTACCGTGAGTGTTGCAAGGTTTAATCCATTTTCTTGGTCGTAGGTAGTGGCGTATCCAGCATCCTCCATTTCCTTAGGATTCATCGTTATGTAGTTATCCCAAGTAACTTTCGTTATCGGATCTGGTAGTTCTTGTAACCAAGGATTGTTGGCATACTCACCAGATCGAATACCCGATTTTTGATATAGGATAACTTCCAGATCAGCTGCTTTAGGCAATCCGTTTATCGCAGCATCTTTGAAAACTATTTCATTGGCAGTTGCTACTACAAATGGTTTTTCAACACAACTATTATGCACCGTAAAATTAAAATCTGATAATCCTAAGCCGGTATAAGTTTCTGTAATGTAATCGTATGCTGCTTTGGAATCCTTACCTCCTCTTCCAGTTACACCTATCCACACCAATAATGTTTCTAGTGCAGACGAAGTTTTGTGTAATGGCCTAATTGTAGGTTGGGCAACAGCATACTCGCTTTGTTTTGCACTGTAGTCTGCCCAATCTTCTAAGTAATGATGAGGAGGACAAACATAAGTAGCTTTTGAAGCGGTTTCATCCATGTAGGTAGAAAGTGAAACAGTAGTTTTTATTTTCTTTAATCCTGCCGCAAACTCTTGACCGTTTGGCAGGGAGTAAACTGGGTTTACACCTGACATTATCAATACATCAGGACCTTTACCTGCAATAACAGTTGAGACCAATTGATTGACTTTTTCGTCGTCTCCTTGGTATAAGTTGAGCGTATTAGTCTTGTCGATAGTAGAGCCATAAGCTCCGATCAACTGATTCAATTTATTAGTTAGTAGTTGTAGTCCGAGATTATTTGATCCACAGACAACCACCGCTTGATTTCCGCAGGCAGCTAATGCAGCAGCAGCAGCATCCGCAACTGCTTTTATCGGAGCAGGTAAATTACTTGCTATTCCTGTGTTAACATCTTTTTTGGAAATAAGATAGCTCAGAACGGTTGCTAATTCTGAAGGCTTTGTCATAGCCCTGTAATCTGCATTAGAACCTGTAAGTGACATTACAGACTCGAATTGAAAATGTTTTGACATCCACTCTCCGTCTGGGTTTCTTCTCTGCCCGTATTGAATTGCCGATTCATTTGACATTAGCCATGTACCCAAGAAATCGGCATCTAGACTTATAATTACCTTGGCTTTAGAAAAATCATAGCTTGGTATGAATGAGCTTCCAAAGTTTTGCAAGTTAGCTTTACGTATGGCACTGTATGAAATTGCATCATACTGCACATGTTCAAACTTTCCTGGAAATTTGACTTTATACGCTTCTATTGCACGTGTCATTGATGGGCTGATAACCGTATTGGTTAAAAGCGTTATAGATTTAGCGCTTGCAAGGCTACCCTTAATTTTGCCATCAATTGTTCCCCACTCGGAATCTTTACCATTTTCTTTGGGACCAGTAAGACGACCACTATCATATAAACCTAAAATAGATGCTATAATCTGAGGATTGACTCCACCTTTAGTAAAGCCATGTTCTTTATTTCCTTTAATAAAAATCGGACGGCCTTCTCTTGTTTTTACTAAAATGCTTGAATAGGAGATTCCATCATAATACGTAGATGCATACCACGTTGCCACACCAGGTGTTACATTTTCTGGTTTAAAAACATACGGAACAGCCTTGATTACTGGGGCTTCGCACGCTGCAAGAGTAGCTGCCGCGACAGAAAACCCTAAGAATTTAAGAAAATCTCTACGCTCTGTTGAAGATTCTCCCAATTTTTCATCAGCAAGAAATTCTTCTATACTGTTTGGATTAGCAAACTCTTGATCTTTACTTTTTAGAAATGCGGGCGTTTCTTTTAGCTCATCAATTCCTTTCCAATATTTTTTAGTAATACTCATGATCTTAATTCGATAAGATTAAAATTAATAGTGACATTTAGCACATTCCCAACCACCTAGCTCAGCAACAGAAACACCTTTATTGTCATTAAGATGTCGCTTATATGTTTTCTGTCCTTTTTCTTTTTTCAAACGAGCATGAATTTCTTCATAGTACTTGTTTTTTCCGTCTCCTAAGTTGATTTGGTATTTTCCATGACATTCGATACACCAACCCATAGTTAAAGTTGGTTTGGATAACTTAAGATTACCCTCTACCTCATTAAGTTCAGCGGTAGATTGTACTTTGACAGCTTCTTTCATTTTTGTCATATCACCGTGACATTGCTTACAATCAAGACCACCCGCCACAACGTGTTGGGAGTGATTGAAATAAACGTGATCGGGTAGCACATGCACTTTGTTCCAGACAATAGGAGATGTTTTATTGGTGTATGCTTTTGCACCCGGATCCCATCCAGCGGCTGCATAAATCTTTTTAACTTCTGCCTCGTAAGGTTTCCCTGCTCCACTGATGTGTTTGTGACAATTCATACAAACGTTGACAGATGGTATTCCTGCTGATTTTGATTTTGTTACTGAAGAGTGACAATACTTACAGTCAATTCCATTGATGCCGGCATGAACGCTGTGGGGAAAGGCAATAGGTTGTGAAGGCTGATACCCCTCCATGACATTTATATTTCCTAGTGTCTTAAATAAAGTAACAAGCACTGATAGAACGAGTACAAGAGAGACTATTCCCACATATTTTCTGTATTTCCAGCACCACTCACGAAATTCTTCAAAGTAAGTTAATCTTTCTTGTTGTGGGCTCTCGCTAGTTACGATTTTTAGTTGTCTTCTAACACCGCTTACTGAAAGGATTACCGTAATAAAAATAGTTCCTAAAATATACCATAGCCATCCAGAACCTTCTTCTTTATCTTTACCTTCTTCACCGTCAGCCAGTGCTGCCGCACCATCTTTTCCTTTCGCATCCCCGCCAGGTTTTTGAGAATCTACATAGGTTAGGATGGATTTGACTTGATCCTTGCTTAGATCAGTAAAAGTATTCATTACAGAACCTTTCCATTCTGTAAATATCTTATTTGCTCGCTTAGACTTCCCACTAGCTCTTAAAGCTGAGTTGTTTTGGACCCACTCAATGATTAGTTCTCCCTCCCCAGCATCTGTCCAGCGCTTCTGTGCCTCGTACAACTTTGGACCAGTTCCATCGACATGAATTTGGTGACATTGAGTACATCGCTGATTGAAAAGCTCTTCTCCGGTTTGAGCGAACACTGACGAAGAAGTACCTACACCCAATATTGCTAAACAAATAAATGCAATAGAAAAGTACTTAATTAGTTGATAATTAGTTATTTTCATGTAAATTGAGGGTAAATTCATTTTATTTTTAGGCTGTTTGAAACGCATATGAACGAATTTTTACGCAGCAAAAATAGAAGATTCGTTAAATTTTATGACAATTCAATGACAATTTTATAGAATAGTCGCCTAATTTAAATTGATTCTAAATAAGGCATTTTAACTGTTTTACTATTAAATTTACACGAATGAAAAATAACATATTTATTCTAGGCATTTTTTTTCTATTGTTTGTGTTCC
>Ga0049081_10000642_pt1 | contig 13268 bp, 19 predicted proteins | sample GreLakmeER78MSRF_FD_66717 | JGI IMG/M metagenome (GOLD analysis project Ga0049081, IMG submission 66717) | Freshwater lentic microbial communities from great Laurentian Lakes, MI, USA - Great Lakes metaG ER78MSRF | ecosystem: Environmental > Aquatic > Freshwater > Lake | place: Great Lakes...
ATTAAAACAACTTCTTCAAGAACTTGATATGCGCAACATGCAACCATATGCAACTCAATTCGTGTGGCAGGATCGTTGGAATGATGGCAGAAGTTGGAGCGCTGTCGTTGCGGCCGAAGGCACCACAATTCAATTCAAGATCTCTTCAGAAGGATATTCAGGTACTGCATGGAGCTTTGGTTTTTGGATGCCAACATTGATGCATCCAACCGACTATACCACTAGTTCAGCGCGAGGTGATACCAACACCACATTATCATATCTTCGCATATTGAGCACGTGCTTAGAAGCAATACGCGACTTTGCCAACACTCATGACGTTGAGCGAATAGACATATCTGGCGCAGACAGCAATTACCAAAAAGGCCAACAAAAAACACGCATATATGCCGAGCTCTTCAAGGCCAATGCCCACATGTTTCCAGATTTTAACATTGTGCAGGCTAATCCACGTGAATTGGTGTTGCAACGCATACAACGGGCGGATGCTACGGGAGTACCAGCAAACATGAAATCAGGGCATCATGATCAAGCTTAAAACACTATTAACGGAAATGCCTATACACAAAACAGTGTACAGTCAAATTGGTGCAACGGATCGCATCATCATGTCCGCGGAACCCACAATAACACCACGCGATACCATGCAACCTAAGCGTCCGGCATGGAAGCCTCGAGGGCTATGGTATGCAATTGGTACGGAGTGGATCGATTGGACACGTGATAACATGCCCGAATGGGAAACCGATTATGCGCACCGTGCACTAGTAGATGAGTCTAGGATTCTGCGTTTAGGACATGATATGACCATACAAGAATTTGAACACCTGTTTGGAGCAGAACATGAAACCATCGAAACTGCACCGGTATGCCTTGCTATCCATTGGTGGAAAGTTAAAGCATATAAAGGCGCCAAATATGCTGGTATCGAAGTTGTGCATCCATGGGGCGGCATAGGAAGCTGGCTGCGCACTTGGGACATTTCGAGCGGGTGCATATGGAATCCTGCGGCCATCAAGTCCATTGACATGATCACTCTTACAAAAACGCCGGCTACCACCGACGGTATTGATACGCCCGATGATCCGCGTATGTAACTTGTGCGGTCCTGGAGGGACGCACTTAGACTCAAGCAACTTGCGTTCTACAACGTACTAATGTTTTGATATCAAGTTATATTTATTGTTATAAAACAAGGAAACCATGATAAAATTAAAAAACATATTAAGTGAAGCATATGCTTGGGAACGACAAGAAGGTAAGGCATTACCTACGTTAGCAGAAGTTCAAGCTGCATATCAAGCAAAAATGCGAGAAGATGCTAACCTAGATCCAGAAGATGCTGATCATGAGTATACAGCTGACGCAGATCTACCTGATCCATATGATCCAGATGAAGATGAAGATTACTACATGGATGAATCTAAGGCAGCTAAAGATTATGACGGTGACGGTGAGATAGAATCTGGTTCTGAAGAATATTTAGGGTCACGTGATAAAGCTATTAAAGCAGCGGCTGATACAACGGCTTATGGAAACTATGTTAATAAAGCTCGAGCAAAATCACAGTTAACTAATAAAGACGTATGTGTGTATGGTATTACGGGTAAGACCGGTACTGAAATAACTAATGCATCAGACCTAGACAAGTATACAAAATTTACAGTTAAATCTAAATCTGTAAAAGAATCATTCAAAAAAAGAATGATGGGAAATCTTAAAGGATCAGAATATATTTTGTCAGAAACCTTTAAAAGAAAATAAAGACGCCTGCTACCCTAGGCACCATAATAAAGACTCGAGATATAATGTCTCGAGTTTTTTACTGTACAATATTTATTAATATGAATAGAATATTTGCATTCTTGTTTGGATATGTAGCATTGTGTTTTGCCGGCATGTATTGTATTTATCAATTATTTAAGAAACATTAATAATGGCAGCAAAAGCAAAATCAAATTTAACAAGTAATCATATTGTTCGTCCAAAAGTAAAACGACCAGGCGTACATGCTAAAAGTAAATCTAGCAAATTAAAATCTAGCAAAAATTACGCTAAAATATACAAAGCCCAAGGCAAATGATACGATTAAAAACATTGATTGAACAGGCAATTAAAAAAATACCTAATGTACTATTTGTTACAGATAATAGTGAAGATCGTCGTAAAGGATTTGCAAAACAATTGATATCTAACGCAATAGTTACTGGAGATATACGTACTCTAGATAAAGGATCATTAACTCAATTAAAAGATATAGTTAGTGTAAATATATCATCATATTATGATTTAGTTGTAGTTATAACTAGAGGCATATATGAACCAACTAAAAATCCTGAGTCCGCATTAACAATATTAGATACAATTAAGAACACATGTAAAATGGCTAATATTCCATTAGCAATTAACACAATACCATCAGTTCAATTTATTAAACCTGAATTTAGTAAAAAAATAAACTTTACATTGTCAAATGATGCAGAATTTGATCGTTGGATAAATCAGAATATTGAATATGTATTAGATACCAATGAATTTCAAGATGATATATTTTTTGATAAAACCGGTATATACCTAAATCGACAAGCACATGAACGGCTGTTTGACAAAATGTTAAACATACTAGATATGTTAACTGATGAAGATGACACTTCGTTTGATATAGGACAAACAGAAAAAATTTATGCAGAACCAGGTAGTAAAGGCCGTCAAGTATATCGTCTACAACAAAGATTAATTAAATTTGGATATGAAATAAATGAATTTGAATTGTCAAGTCAAAAATTTGGAAAAAGTACGGCAGCTGCACTTATTACATTTAAAATGAAACATGGATTAAATGCTGATGATGTATTAGATAAGCAGACACTCAATAAATTAAAAAAGACAGTGCCTGATCAAAATACAACAGTAATTATTAAAAAATCAGAAATTAAATTTGACGGCAATGTAATAAAGCCATCAGTTGAAGATATCAAATTTTATTCTAAAATATTGCAAGGAATTGATGCACCTGTTACTAAAAATACATTAACTTTCTTTTTTGCATGGCGAGACGCTGAATCAGGTAATTGTTCTTATAATCCGTTTGCAACCACACAACCATATGGCAACAGTACAAAATTTAATTCGGCAGGCGTAAGAAATTATGAGTCTGAAGAAGATGGTATTGCTGCAACAATAAAAACACTACTTAACGGCCGTTATACGGATCTAGTAAATAGATTGCAAACAGACCTGGATCCATTAGAAATTGCAGCATCATTGGATTTAAACATATGGGGTAGTAAACAATTACCACTTAACGTATTAAAAAGCAGTACTGTAAATCCACCTGCAATTGTTAGAACAACTATAAGCAAAGCAGACGATAAAATTGATAATGTTGAGAAGGATGATGATCAGGATTCAGGATCAGATTTTAGTTTGTTAGGTTTATTGACCGGAATAGTTGGTACTGAAATATTTGGTACTGGCGCTGGCCAATTGGCCGGAAACAAAGGAGGCGGCGATGGTGGAGATTGGGGCGGATCATTGCCTAAATTAATTTCAATATTGCCCGCAGGTACCTGGAAGGCAGGTTCACAAAAACGAGGTAGAAAACTTACAAAAGGAGGGGCTAGAGGAGATCATTGGCACGGCAGTAACGATTCATATGCCGGTGATTTTGGTTTAAATTCTACATTTGGTGGCGATAAAGAAAAAGCAACCCAATTTGCAATAGCAGTTGCACAAAATGCAGGTTTAAACATAGATTCATGGGCACCATATATTGGTGGTGTTTGTAATATAATGTCCGGTGAGCATCGAGTACAAATTATTTGGTTGTCCATGAAGGGCGGTAATCATTATGATCATGTACATGTAGGCGTGCGTAAGAAATAAAAAGAATAAAGTATAACACAATATTTATAATAAAGAAGTTTAAAATCATGACACTATTTAATCATAAAAATCCAACACATATTCGTATTCTTAAAGAAGAATTAACCCGTGCTAGACGCATTTTACACGAAGGTTACTCGGCTGATACAATTTGGGATAAGATGACCAAAGAAGATCGCGAAACTGCATTATCTATAATTTGGGATAAGATGACCAAAGACGATCGTGAAACTGCATTATACGTTGCCAAAGCAACTAATCCTGAACAATTAATTGACGTGACGTGGGACGAAATTCCAGCAGATATTCAAGATTTAATTATTGACGTGACGTGGGACGAAATTCCAGCAGATATTCAAGATTTAATTGACCTATCAGACTTTGAACTTGCAAAAGATGATCGAGAAGGTAGAAATTTAGTAAGTGGTATTAATACTGCAATAACAAACCCTGCCGGCAAACAATTTGTAGACAAATTTTTAAAAAAAATAGGTCGAACTTCTTTGCGAGATATTACAATAAAACAAGCAACTCAATTAAACCTAGGAGTTGGGCAATATATTGCTAGTAAAAATAAAAATCCTGGTATCGATGTTACTAATATTGATTGGAAAGACTATGATGGGACACCAAATACAAGAGATTGGCGCGGTGGACGCATAAGTTAGTATGATTTGGTATAGAAACTATAATGCTATGAATAATTTAAATTTTATTTTGTTGAATGTAACTGATAAAAATACAAATATTATTCCAATGTATGTAAATAAAAATCATATAGTAAGAATATGGGAACGAGATACCAAAATTATAATTGAATTAACAGATTATACAGAATTAGAAATTTGTAACGAGAATATAAACATATTTATGGACCGTTTTAACTAATGCAAATATTTATATATAAATAAAAAAAGGTTAACATGACATCACAAGAAATTTATGAAATAATGGAGTCTCATTGGACTACATTTAAAGAAAATCACGATCGTTTTACTGATAAAAAAGTAAAAGCAGCTGGCGTTAGAGCTAGAAAATCAATTAATGAATTAAAAAAATTAGCAAGCAAATATAGATCAACACAATTGGCTGAATCTAAGCAAAAATGAACCCAATTATACACAATATTGTAACTAGCACATTGAAATCCATACTTTTGGAACAAGCACCTGCCCCGGCAGTTAGCAAAGAAACAGATAATTCTGCAGGAGATGCGGGTGATTCTCCATTTACTCCTGCAGAATCCAAGTTTTTAGGCAAATTTGATGCATATGGTTCTAGACATATAGGAATTATATATTCTATCTCAGATATTGGTATACGTGAATTTATTATGCGAAGTGGTAAAGACTTAAATTTAACTCCGGATATTTTATTAAATTTAATAAAAACTAAAATTATTAAAATTGTTCCATATTCAGGGTGGGGACGCAACGACAATTATACACTTGAACTTCAATTATCATTAGACGACATTAATGGCTTAGGTGATGACGATAAAGCAGCAATAGAAAAAGGATCAGACGCTAGCGGTGCTCCAGCAGCTGGTGGGATGGAAGCTCCGAACCCCGGTGGTGATGCTCCAACGCCTGAACCTGAAGTTTCATGGGTTGTAAAATATGGTGATATATTAACAGAATCTGCAAAAATTGTAAAAAAGTTAGCTGCAAAGTCTCCAGATAAAAATGGTATATATGTTAAAGACTCTAGAATATTAAAAACATTGCCAACAGCGTATGTTAAACATTTAGAACGCTTAATTTTAGTTTTAAATAAAAAAAAGCATACAATGTCACAAAAGCAACGATTAATTGCTGATATATTAGATAACTTGGCTATTAATTTTAATATAACAAACAGTCAGATTGTAAAATCATTTAACATGTTTAAACAACAAGCAAAATTAAAAAAATATCTTAAAGATAAATAAATTTGGAATGTATGAAAAATTTTCATATATTTTATAAAAGTTATAAACCTTAAAACAAAAAAATGTCGTATTACACAGCAAAAGTACAATTAGTAGAAGCAGTAGATACTCCAAAAGGCGTTAAAGAAAAACGTAATACGGAAACCTATCTAGTAGAAGCTTTATCGGTAACAGAAGCAGAAGCAAAAGTTATTGAAGATTTTAAAGGAGTTACATTTGATTTTGAAGTAAAATCAGTAACTGCTAGCAAAATTATTAAAATTTTAGAATAATGAGATATAACGCAGGAGAAACTGTGATTGTTACCCAAGATGGGGTGAATCGCGTAGGAGTTGTTTTAGATTGTTATGTTGTGCAAAAACAATTGGTATATGATGTGTTATTAGAAAATCGATCAGCAATGGTAATGATTAGTACATCTGGTAACAATACTTTTATCAATAAATTATTAACATCGAAACTTTGTGACACAGATGTGATTGAATCAACAATACCATACAAACAATTGGTAGCTGATGATGCATTACCATTATGTAGATCATATTCAGCCGGCAAAGCTTCTTGGTAATGACATTACAATCAATAAAGACCCGAGTGCAAACATATTATCCAGGAGCAACAGTTTCAATGTCTGTTTCTGGAAAATATTTTATTGAGCACGCCGAGCAAAATTTAAATGATATTTTTTTATTTGATAACTGTGACACAATTGAAGATGCGTGGCGGTTAATATGGGAAACTATGCGAATACATCAAAACATGAATCGTACGCATCCTTTAAAGAAAATGATATCAGAACAAAAGAAATTACAAAATCGAGAACGTATAGCTAATAGAATTCATGGATAAAATTGAACTAACAAATAGGATAATAAATAATTTATCAAATTCCAATGAAACACAATTAAGATATGATGCATTAGATGTATCAGACCCAGAGTACATGTTGCATAGTCCAAAACCAATTGGATATAATACAACTTCAGAACAACAATTTTTAATGCAAAATTTATTAGTTGGATTTGGGGGCGGCAAATTATTAGATATTGGTTGTGGCAGATGTGATTTATATGGAATAGCGTCAGAATTAGCTACATTAAATAATGATATTATATTGTATGATGCTATAGATCATAATCCTATCATGACACAATTAGGCAAACAAAAATGGGGTCTAGACGGTATTAAATTAGGTGCATTTGAAACTGCACAACTTGATCCTAGCGATTGGGTAGTAGCTTCTGGAGTATTTACTCAACGACGATGTGCTACCGAAGATGATGACTTAAAAAAATTATTTGATGATATTGATATTCTTTATAATATATCAACTCAAATAGTTTCATTTAATCTGCTTAATCCAATTAATAATACACATCATGAAGGCTTTTTTTATGTACATCCTGGCCTAGTGATGGACATGTTGATTGAAAAATATCAATATGTAACAGTCCGAAATAATTATTCAAAAGATGTATATACCGTATTAATTTATAAACTATAATAACTACAATGACAAAAAGTATCAACCAACCATGGGCAATTTCTTCCGGACACCTAGCTCGTTATGGGCAGCTATGGGCGGATATTGATTTTATTTTTGAAGATAAAATTTCAGCTGAAAATTTCCGAATGGATCCAATGAATTGCCTGATAGGCAAATTAAATATTGCAAATCAAAACATACATATGTATTATAAAGATTTAATAGCATATGCTAAAGAATTAGATAAACAGTCAAACAATGTATATAGTCAACGTCCGGCTAAAGAAGAAACTTTTCCAATAGAGATAAAAGGACGTGTGTTTATTATACGTAAACATGAACTAGGAAAACTTGCACAAACAGTTAATGATGCATTGTTAATTTCATTGCGTAGTTATGAATTAGGTTTATATTTATAGTAAAGACCATATATGGGTTATTCTTGTTACATATATTATTTTAAACAAGATCTGACGTGTGAACCAATTGGTCGGGTAATGTCAAATAATTTGCAAGATGCCCGCAGACAAATTGCTATAATTAAAAATTTATCTATTGATTTGATTGACGAATTATTTTTCATAAAATTATTATAAAGGTAATAATGAAAACATTGATAGACCATATGGATATTACATATTCAGAATATTCATATTTTAAAGAATTGTCAAATGCCGATAAACTGCAGTACATGTTTGAATCATATGAATCAAAAGGTACATCACATTTAAATTTAAGTACATTTTTTGAATCTATTAAATCTGCTCTTATTCAAGAGCATGACACATATGTTAAATCAAATAATTATTTACAAGATAATCAAAAAGTTGATGTCACAATTGATGATACCAATATATTGATTGAGACAAACAGTTTGAAAGCATTAAAACATGTTTCATATCGATTTGTAGAATCTGGATATATTCTTCAACGAGATCGTTTAACTGAAAAAATGTTTTATAAAAATAAAAACACAAAGTATCTTCGTGTATTTCGTATTTTAAATTATGCATCTAGTATTTGTTCTAACTAATATATAATGGCAAAAAAAAATCAAGCACCTGATGCTTACCAAAAACAATTCAATAAAATACAATTTAAAATAAATGCCCCAGTAATATTTACTTGGTTGGGGATGAAAAAATATGGTTATGTTATACGAACTAAAGAAACGAATTGGGGCATTCAATATACAGTGCAGGACGTGGATGCAAAGTATCCTTGTGGCATTTCGATTAAAATGCATAAGACAACGTATAATACGGGATGCATCCTTGCCGACGATACAAGATCCATTGGAGATATTGAACTCAAGAGACGCATCCAAATTAACCTCCCTAGCACAAGTACAGGCATATCTAGCAACCCCGGAGGGACAAAAGATGCATGCAGAAGCGTCGATATCGATGGCAGACGAATACTTGATAAGACTAGCAAACAAATTACAAACACCAGGGACAATATCAGAACAGATGTTGTTTCATCTAGCTCTACACGAGTGTGTACTGATACTACAAAAAAACGAGCAATTTCTAAACTCGATACAGCCATCCAAAAGCAACGAGACTTTTTAAATGGATTTATAACTAGCTAGTTATTCAAGGAAAAAATCGCAATACATGTTCCATGAAGGATTCAATAGCATCTTCTTGTTGCGTAAAATTCCAATCATTTTTTGCTGCAAGTTTTTTTATTTTTGTTATCACAGCTGGCCGTTTTAGGTTTTTAAATGAGAATAATAATGTGTCCAACTCCTTAGATCCTACGTTGCAAAGATTTTGAAAGAGCTGCCGATCATTTATTGTAAGGTCTTTATATAGTTGAAGTTTAGATGTAAATGGCCTAGGTTTGCAATCTTTGGCAATATCATCCACTTTGGGGGATACTTTGTTCCAGGCTGCTAGTTCTGACGCCTTTTTTGCTAGTTCTGCCTTTTCTTTTGCTAGTTTGTCTGATGCTAGCGTAGATGAATTAGTACTAGTATATGGTGATTTCGGCGCATCTTTAGGAGTTTTAGGTGCTAATGGACTTTTAGTTCCTTTTGTGCCTAACAGCTTTTCAAACTCAGCACGGAACTGCGCATTTTTTTCTGCATATAATTTAGCTGATGCTTGCCACGCACGATATCGTGCAGGAATTGCAGTGTTTAATTCTTGTTCATATGCATATAAAGCTTTTTTCAATGAACTACTATTTTGATATGCTTTCGGCATAAATGTTATAAGTTCAGCCATGGTCATATTACCTTTTTGCATTTTTAAGTATGCTGCGTTAAATGCTTGTTTATTAATTGTTGATCTAAGCAGTGGATTTTTAAATGCTTTGATTAATTTTTTATATTCTGAATATGTAATATTTTTGCGTTGGTATTCAACTAAAGCAAAAGTTGTTAATTGATCAACGTCTGCCTCATTAAGTCCACGTAAAACGTTAGAGGCAGCTTGAGGAGCTCCGATAAGCTTGCGAAATTTATTGCCAAAATAGCCGCCAACTCCCAATTTGTTAAGTAGAACGGCTATTATAGCTTTTGATCCAACTAACAACCCAGCAAACGCTGCAATAGCTAGCCACATCTTCATGTTGTCGCTTAAAAACGGGGTGTCTTTTTCTTTCTTAGGTTCTTTCTTAGGTTCTTTCTTAGGTTCTTTCTTTTTTTCTTTCTTAGGTGTTTCTTTCTTAGGTGTTTCTTTCTCTTTTTCTTTCTTAGGAGTTTCTTTCTTAGGAGTTTCTTCCTTAGGTTTTTCTTCCTTAGGTTTTTTTTCTATTTCTACTGGCTTAGGATCTAATGTAAAACCATCGCCATCCTGTTCTATTAATAATACCTTTTTTATAATTCGTGTTAATATTGTATTTTTCATAATTTTACTTGTTTACTTTCTTTATAAATGGTTTTACTGAACTATTGTTAACAGTTATCAAGTCACGTCTCTTTACCCAACACGTCAAGTTATTATAGTTCTGAATATTGTATGCATCTATATCTGTTGTTAGTTGAATTTCAATCCATTCTCCATTAATGGAGCTTTCATCCATCATTACACATACCGGTTGTGAGCTTGTTCCATTATTTGTAGTCACTGGAACATAAAAAGTTTCATACGTTCTAATGCGTTGATACTTGTCATTATAACATGTAAGAACACCTGTTTTTGAATAAGCAGCTTTTTGACCTAATAAACTGGCTTCCATATTGGTCATCATTTTTTCTATTGGATCTTCAACCACCGGGTTCATTAATTTTGCAATTTGTGGAAGTATTACATATTCAATTCCTTTTATATTAACGTACATTTTAGCTCCAGCTCCAAAAGCACCTTTTATAATTACATTGGTTGGCATTGATTGTTGCACAATCCATGAAGCTGCTTTTCCTGGGAATGATATAATTTTCCAAAGTACTTTTAAAACTTTCCAAATTATACTAAATAATTTAGCAAACGCGTTACCAATACCTGATATAATTTTAATTATTCGGTTGCACCATGATGCTAATTTAGGAAACTTTTTAGCTATCAACTTAAGCCAACCGGTAATTTTAGTTATAGTTCCATTAATTAGTGAAGTAATAGCGTTGCCAATTCCAGCACCTAATTTTTTTAGCATTTGGCCAAATTTGGAATCAATCAACAATTTAGATATCTTTTGCACGGCTTCAATGAATGGTATCAATAATTTACCTTTAACTCCTGATGCTATTTTTGCAAACAATTGTACTACAGGTTTAAGTGTAGCTTTAGCAATGCCAGCACCGCCTCCTGCAGCAAATATACCAAATAAATCAAATAACAGGTCCATTCCAACAACATCAATCGATTGGCCGTTAGACCACCTGATCATATCATCTGCTACTAATAAACCAAAAAATACACCGGTAGCTATTTTTGTTGCAGGAATCAATGATGTAATAGTTGAAATAACTATTCCTTTAGTACTATATACTTCTGCACGAATTCCATCTTTTTTGCCATTTGCTCCATTAATGAATGTATCCCACGTACTATGTGTTTCCATCCACGTGTCATAATCTCCATATGCTTCATGATTAAAATCAGCTAAAGTAAGACTAGCATCATCAACTTTTTTTTGTGCGCCATACCATTCTTTTGAATTCATGGTCATGGTTGTTAACATGTTGTTGGCGACAGCTGTTGCTTTTCCTATTTTAAACTTATTTGCAATACTAGGTTGTTTAAGCATTGCAGTTTTATAATCGCCATATGTGACAATTGTTTTCAATGTAGGAACAGAAATTTTACCGTTTAACACCGCAACAATTGTTAATCGATCCATGATTGTTGTAAAACTTCGTATATATGTTACTAGGTCTTTTCCGAAGCTAACAAGGTTAAAATGCATTTTAACATCTTGGTATTGTTTGCTATTTTTAATTTTTCCTAGGACTTTAATAACACTAGCTTCGTCATCCCAAAAAGTTCCTTTACCATCATATATAGTTTGTGCTATTTGTTTGTTTATTCCATTGCCCGTTTTTTGTTCAACGAATAATTCTTGTATAAAATGATCCAATTTAATTGTAGCGGATTTATTCATATTAATAAATATACGTAAACAAAATTAATAGTATGTTATAAAATGGTTGGATATTAATATTATATATCTTATTATATAGTATAATTAACCACTTAAAAATTTATACCATGAAAAAGTTAGCATTTATTTTAGCATTAGGATTCATTAGCAATTCTTTTAGTCAAAAAGAATCATTTATTATTAGTAGTATCACTAAAGAATTAAATGAATCTAGATCACAATTAAATAAAAATATATTTAAAAATCATCCCGATTTAACACTCGCTACCGACTTTTGGACTAGTCAGTACATTTTAGGTAATACCGGGAATACCATTGATATTGAATCTTTATCTAAAAAATTCAAAATTAATATTATAAGTGTAGAAATATATCCGGTTAGATATTTTAATGAAGTAGTATGGAAAGAACAACTTCAATATATTATCGATGCAGAAACTGATAATAATTTATATTTAAATGACTCATATTTTTATCGTTGTATTACAGTTAAGAAAAACAAGTTCGATGAATATATAACAGTTGTAACATATGGAACAAAAATGGCGATATGTCACAGGCCAGCTTATTCAGAAAATTAAAAACATAAAAATGGGATAGTTATTAAGCTATCCCATTTGTACTTATTTATAATTAAATTCTATTTTGTGGCCACTCTTACTTATCCGGATAACCAGTATTTTCAGGTCTTAAGTCTTTGAAAGTAATGTTATCAACATACTCGGTAATGTCAGTTCCTACTTCCAATCCCATTCCTTTTGTAAAAACATTTTCTTTCGCTGTTTGCAAATATTTACCAGTTGCGCCACCGGAGCCATCAGCACTAGGATAAACTACATACTTTATATTACCTTTCCGTGTTTCTTGGTAAATTACCTCTTTTTTCCTTTTAGGGCCTAGTGCTGCATCTGATTCAGCTGCCTGTTTTTCTCGTATCTGTGCAATGGTCGGCGGCCCTAAAGGTGTTGAACCTTTACCTGAAACACAGTTAACTGTAACAGTAAATTCAGTTCCTTTTAATGGTGAAAAACAAACTATTTTAAGTCTATCATTAAATGGTTTTTTAATAAATGACGGAAATTTTGATATTCCACCTTGTTTTACACCTGGTTTAATTGTAGTATCTGTTAATTGTAATGTGCCACCTAGTTGTTTTATTTTTGTATTAATTGTTTTCATTAAATCTGGTATGGCGGCTAGCGCTTTGACAAAATAACCGTTGTTATGCTTAGTATCGCCTAGAAATCCAGATAAATATTCAGTTTCACCTTCCATTTTAATCCAAAAACAATCCGGTACCCTTACAGGATCAAAAGTTAAATTAATTGTATCGCCAACAGTAAATGATGCTAATGAGTCAAATTCATATCCTACATAACCATTTTCCTTTGGGCCTTGAATACCGCTAAAATTTTG
>Ga0049081_10000649_pt1 | contig 13203 bp, 6 predicted proteins | sample GreLakmeER78MSRF_FD_66717 | JGI IMG/M metagenome (GOLD analysis project Ga0049081, IMG submission 66717) | Freshwater lentic microbial communities from great Laurentian Lakes, MI, USA - Great Lakes metaG ER78MSRF | ecosystem: Environmental > Aquatic > Freshwater > Lake | place: Great Lakes...
CCCGATGTTCCATTTGTACCGCTAGTTCCTGATGAACCGCTTGTACCATTTGTACCTGAAGTTCCGCTAGTTCCTGATGAACCTGATGTACCACTAGTTCCTGAAGAACCCGATGTTCCATTTGTACCGCTAGTTCCTGATGAACCCGATGTTCCACTAGTTCCTGAAGAACCCGATGTTCCATTTGTACCGCTAGTTCCTGATGAACCGCTTGTACCATTTGTACCTGAAGTTCCTGATGAACCACTTGTTCCGCTAGTTCCACTTGAACCTGATGTTCCGCTAGTTCCACTTGAACCTGAAGTTCCGCTAGTTCCCGAAGAACCTGACGTACCGTTTGTACCACTAGTTCCTGATGAACCGCTTGTTCCCGATGAACCTGAAGTTCCATTTGTACCTGAAGTTCCTGAAGAACCACTTGTTCCGCTAGTTCCACTTGAACCTGATGTTCCGCTAGTTCCACTTGAACCTGAAGTTCCGCTAGTTCCCGAAGAACCTGACGTACCGTTTGTACCACTAGTTCCTGAAGAACCACTTGTACCATTTGTACCTGAAGTTCCTGATGAACCTGAAGTTCCGCTAGTTCCTGAAGAACCACTTGTACCATTTGTACCTGAAGTTCCGCTAGTTCCTGATGAACCTGAAGTTCCGCTAGTTCCTGAAGAACCACTAGTACCATTTGTACCTGAAGTTCCGCTAGTTCCTGATGAACCTGATGTTCCGTTTGTTCCGCTAGTTCCTGATGAACCTGATGTTCCGTTTGTTCCGCTAGTTCCTGATGAACCGCTCGTACCTGAAGTTCCTGATGAACCGCTAGTACCATTTGTCCCACTAGTTCCTGATGAACCACTAGTACCATTTGTACCACTAGTTCCTGATGAACCTGACGTTCCGCTAGTTCCTGAAGAACCGCTAGTTCCTGAAGTTCCTGAAGAACCGCTAGTTCCATTTGTACCACTAGTTCCATTTGTACCACTAGTTCCTGATGAACCTGATGTACCATTCGTACCACTAGTCCCTGACGAACCCGATGTACCATTCGTACCACTAGTCCCTGACGAACCTGAAGTTCCATTTGTTCCGTTAGTACCGCTAGTTCCTGATGAACCTGATGTTCCTGAAGAACCAGACTCTCCCGCAACCATAACCTCCCAATCAGGATTAGAATCAGGTGCTGCTTGTCCTGCAGATATATTTGTTATGGCAACATAAGTGACATTATTATAAGAAACAACATCATTTATACCATAAGGCGTTACATTAGACCAACCTCCCAACCAGTTAAACCCAAGTCCTGATGTTCCACTTGAGCCCGATGTTCCGTTTGTACCACTAGTTCCTGACGAACCCGATGTACCGCTAGTTCCCGATGAACCTGATGTACCACTAGTTCCTGATGAACCACTTGAGCCATTTGTTCCGCTAGTTCCTGATGAACCACTTGAGCCATTTGTACCTGAAGTTCCTGATGAACCACTTGAGCCATTTGTTCCGCTAGTTCCTGAAGTGCCTGATGAACCTGAAGTTCCACTAGTCCCTGATGAACCCGAAGTTCCATTTGTTCCACTAGTTCCTGATGAACCTGATGTTCCTGATGAACCTCCAGCAACCATTACCTCCCAATCAGGATTAGAATCAGGTGCAGCTTGTCCTGCAGATATATTTGTTAAGGCAACATAAGTAACGTTATTATACGAAACAACATCATTAATACCATATGGCGTGACAAATGACCAACCTCCAACCCAGTTAAATCCAAGTCCTGAAGTTCCCGAAGAACCCGATGTTCCGTTTGTACCCGAAGTCCCTGAAGAACCTGATGTACCTGAAGAACCTGTAGTTCCTGTAACAGTTACCGAAATATTTCCACCACCGTCATCAGTTACAGACGCATTTGTAAATGTAATACCGGTAACATTTGAAACAGTTGTAGTTCCGTCACCAACTTGAAGAGGGCTACCTCCACCACCACTTGTAAACCCTGTAATTAAAACATTAGAACCATCACTATTATTTAGTGTTAATTCTCCCAATCCACTATTGTAAGTTCCACCTGTTACAGTACCTGTAAATCCTGTTATTGATAAAGTACCTCCAGTATTATTATAAAGTTCTAAAGTTGTTGATGCAGAAAAATATGTACCACCCGTAATTTCGGTATCTGTACCATAAAATACTCTCCATCTTGCATTATTTCTTGTTACACCACCAACACCTTCAATTGTTGACCCTGTCCAAGCATTAATAAAGTTTATACCCGCTTGAGAACGGTCATTAACAGTTGTTGTATAAGTTGTCTCAGTTTTAGCTGAATTACCAGTCAAACCAGAAAGAGCATTCCACAAATCTTCATAGTTTGGTATGGTATATTGATAAACAGTATCTGTTTCTTGGACAAAAACTTGCATACCAAGTCTTCTACGTCCTGTTGAAATATTATCAGAATTTAACGTTAGAATATCTCTAGAAAATGCGCTACCAAGACCCTTTGTAAATTGAATTGGTATTGTATTTCCCGAATAATTTACAGGCCCAGATACAGTTCCACCTAGTGTCCATACTAAATCTGTGAGGTAATAAACCTCCATGTAACCACCTGTTTGTAAAACAGAAAAATTAGTACCAAAAGTTGATGTTCTGGCGACACTTTCGGAGCCCGATAATTGAGAGCTTGTTATTGGATTTTTATATTGGAATGCCATTTTTTTTATTTATAAATAGTAAGTTATTAATTGATTAATATTAATTTTATGTTTTTGAATCACCTTTGAAGTATAGTGATTGTGTGAGTGGCGTTGAAGGTGGTTGTTCTGCAAATGAGCTTAACCATAACACCCTATAAACACCGGCAGGAATTGCCGCTCCTGAAGTAACCGTAACGTTTATTGGGGACAACAATGGGTCAGGTATTCCATCATTTAAAAGATTAGTTGCACAAGCCGAACCTGAACCAATATCTACAGTCATGTTGTTCATAACTCCACCAACACCCGCTAAAGGAATCCACATTGAGTAGAAATATTGAATACTAGGGTCAACTTGTGATGTGGTGACCTGAATGGTTCCAAAAGTGTATTGATTTTGAGAACATCCAAACGAATCTGTTCCAGAACCTGAGGCCTGACGTATAAATGAACTAAATGAAGTTACAGGTGTTAAGAATTTATCTTGTGGTGTAGTCCAACCTGGGAAGTGAACATAATCATCTAAATTATTATTATAATTAGATGTGCCAGGTGTACTAGCATTCCAATACCCATACCAATCAGCTCCAGCCGCAACCATGTAGTTTCCTAAACTTGTACTTGAACTTACGTCTTGAGGTTCGGGGAATAGATATCCCGAGTATGCCGGTAAACTTGGAGTAACCGTTGGTGTTACCGTCGGTGTTGGGGTGACACTTGAAGTTACTGATGGTGTCGGTGTAACCGTTCTGGTTGGGGTGATTGATGGTGTCGGTGTAACCGTTCTGGTTGGGGTGATTGATGGAGTAATTGTTGGTGTAACCGATGGAGTTTGAGTAACTGAAGGCGTAATTGAAGGTGTTACAGTCGGAGTACTTGTTAGTGTAATTGAAGGAGTAATTGTTGGTGTAACAGATGGTGTTTGAGTAACTGATGGAGTTACCGTTGGTGTAATTGTATTAGTTGGAGTAATTGTTGGTGTTAATGTTGGTGTTGGAGTAATCGTACTTGTTTGGGTAGGGGTAATTGTTGGCGTTAACGAAGGAGTAATAGATGGTGTTACCGAAGGAGTAGGTGTGGTTGTTAGAGTATTTGTTGGTGTAATAGACGGTGTATTTGTTGGTGTATATGTTGGGGTTGAAGTTACTGTAGGTGTTACAGTCTCTGTTGGTGTTACAGTCGGAGTTTGTGTTACAGTCGGAGTTTGTGTAGGTGTTTGTGTTGGAGTTTCTGTTGGAGTTTGTGTCGGAGTTTGTGTAACGGTTGGTGTATTTGTTGCGGTTATTGTTGGGGTGATTGTGTTTGTTGGGGTAATAGTTGGGGTAACCGAAACAGAAACTGTAATAGATGGTGTAACAGTTGGTGTTGATGTTGGTGTTGGACTTACCCCACCTGATGGAGTTACAGTTGGTGTAGGAGTTACACTAGGTGTTGGGGTTGGTGTTGGGGTTATATCACCAAAACAAATGGTGACACCATCAATCATCTCACTACGAGTTTGTGATAAATAAACGGCAGTTGTTCCTGTAGAACCTGTATAAACGTCAAAAGGACCTAAAGCATTTGAATTAAGAGGAATTCTTACAATAAAACATTGATTCCCAGTTACCGTGATTTGTTGTTCAACAATCGTATCACAGCCTGAAGCACGGTTAACTACAAGAATATTTTCTAATGCCATAACTTTGATTATAAATACACAGGTTTTATTCTTTTTTAGAATAATGTTTCAGTTTTCTTATATTAAAACAAACTGAAAAAACTTTAGTTATTAAATAATAAGTGTCTTATTACACTAAGAAATAATAGTTTCAAAAGTACAAGTACTTTCAGTGACTGAAATATTAACAATACAATTAGCAAGTTGTACGGATATATCAAACCCACAACCTTCACTACAATCTAATATTTGAAACTTTTCACACCCATTATTATCAATTAACAACACCATAATTGATGGTGCTGATAAGAATAATGTAGGTGGAAAAAATCTAGCTGCAGGTGGTATAACACCTGTATCAGTAATAGTACCTAAAAGAGTTGTATTATTACCATAAACATCTGCAACATACACAGATATTGGTGTTGAACCCGAAACCGCTTCTATTCTTATTTGATTCATGATAGACAATCAATATCGTATTCAATAATTAGTTCAACTATCACTTCTTGGGTTGATATACCACTACCAGGATTTGATTTAATTGTTATTTGATTTGTTGACGGATTAACAACAACACTAACAATCCCTGAAATACTTTGTAATAAATTTTGAATGGTTGTATACCATAAGTTATCACTTGGTACATCAACTAATGTTGTTCCCGTGTAGAACGTATTTGTAATAACAGTATTTTGTGGTTGGATTTGAACTTTTGCGGTATAAGTCGCTTGAATTAAAATACAATCAGTATTACCTGATGTTAAATCATAATATCCATCAACTAAAATTTGATTAATTCCACATTTTGTTGGTGAAATAATATCAAACAAATCAGCACCCATCGTGTAACTCTGAACCGATGTATAAACTTTATCACAATCTATTTCAGTTCCTCTAACCAATGAACATCCATTTGAATCTTCAACAATTAATGTATAAGTACCACCCGTCAAACCTGATACTGAAATTTGTTGTGGGTTTCCAAGAACGTTATCCGACCAATAGAAGTTAAATGGTGGAATCCCTGATGATATAAAGGCGGTTATTGTTCCTTGACTTCCAGTTCCACAAGAAGTTGAATACAATGAGAAATTAACAGGTGGTGTTGAATCAACACTGAACGCTTTAGTTATCGCACACCCTGAACCATCGGTAACTGTTACCGTGTGTTGTCCAACAGAAATATTATTAAAAGTTACAGAACTTAAAATTGTATCTGTAATATTAATAATTCCATCAATAGAATATGTCAACGGAGTTTCATATCCCGAACCAACATAAATGTCAACCTCACCATACGGATTATTACAAGTTGAATTATTAACTCCAATCGTTACATCAAATTTATCTTGTGTTAGAATTGTGACTGATTGTGTGTACAAACAACCACCATTATCTTCAACAAAAACAGTGTATGTGCCCCCCAATAAATTAGAGAACACTTCTTGAGTTTGATTACCAGTTACAATATCTGAATTACCATCAGAGTCAACAAGTGTGATTGTATATGGTGTTACACCTCCAACAATATTGACAGTAATCTCACCATCGGTTAGTGAACAATAAGAGTTTTGTGTTGTAACATTAACAGATGTAATACCATATGAACTGTTAATTGTTGTTGAGGCAACAAATTTACAAAGAGCCGCGTCTGTAACTTGTATCTGATACTGACCATTACTTAAATTTAGTAATGTAAATTCAGTAGAATAACTAATATCAACTGTCCCTGTAGAAGCTGAATAGTAGTATGGTGCAGTCCCACCTGTAATAATAAATGTAAGACTACCATTATTGTTATAACACGTTGGGTTTACTGTTGTTATTCCACCAAGTCCGACAGGTGCCAAGTTAACAATCTCACCAGTCTCTGTTTTTTTACAACCATAAAAATCAGTAACTTCAACAGAGTAAACACCCGCAGTTAAACCTGAAATACTTGAAGCTAAACTACCGTTACTCCATAGATAAGAATACGGTGGTGTACCTGTCTGTCCTGTTACATATAATTTACCAATGTTTCCTGTACCACAAGAAGCATTTGGTACAACATATAATCCAAAATCCAACTCTGTTGAATCTTCAACTATAAATGTTTGGCTTGTTCCTTCACCCCCACCACCATCGGTTGCAACAAGATAGTAAGTTCCTGCAGACAACGAAGTAAAAATAACCTGTCCTGTATTGGAATCTATCTGATTGATAATTTCATCACCAATGTTGTATAAACTATACGTTACAACCGAGAATGATGAATCCGATGTTGCTGTTATGGTACCATTGTCCAATCCACAAGTTGTTGATTCAACACCCAAGATTGAAACACACAAACATCCCGAAACCGTGATGTTAATGTAAAACTCATTGTTAACAGGAACCGTTGAATCGTTGGCTCTTACATTATAAACACCAGATGGTAATCCTGTCTTATAATTCCCCAATCCTAATTCAGGGTTAAACCAATCAAAAGTATATGGTGGAATTCCACCACTAGCGGTTATCAATACCGAACCTAATCCAGTCTGACAAGCTCCCGTAACATTTAAGAAATAATCAAAAATACCACCATTACCAAAAGCACCTGTTGATGGTGTAACTGTTGGAGTTACTGTAGGCGTAGGTGTTTTAGTTTGGGTTGGTGTTGGACTCGGAGAAGCGTTTGGCGTTATTGTTGGAGTCGGAGTTGTTGTCGGAGTTATTGTTGGTGTTGGACTTGGACATGAAGGACAATTACCTGAATCATCACAACCTGCCGTTAACACATATGAAAAAGTTGGATTGGTGTCAATGTATAGTGTGTCACCAGTAAATCCTGTTGTTGCGGTTGAGCACCCAACATAAGAACCATCAACACCGTAGTAATTTATTGAAAATACACTACCGTCAACATAATCGGTTGACATCTCAACATCACCTCGTCTAAAACTAAACGTAGAACCATCACAACAATCGGTAAATGTATAAACACATTCAGTAGTATTAGATTCTGTACAAGCTCCACACGCTCCTTGTGATGTATCATTAGTGTAAGGACTAATAAATGTTTGTTTCGGTGTACCAAAAGAATCTGAACCCAAGTAAGCATAACACAATCCATCACCACTATAAACAACAGATGATATTGCAATTTGGAATGCGGCAGTATTAACTTCAAATGTTTTATAAACCGGGTCAGGGTCAGATAATCCAAAACAACAACTTACAAAGTATTTGTTGGCATATGTTGGACAAGGGTAACTACTTTCACATACCGTGCAGTTATCAAAACCAATCATGTAATTATCACCACCACTACCACTTAAACTTGTAATCTCCCAACATTCACCGTTGATGGCAATTGCCTGACCAACAGATGCTGTTGATGGAACATTTACGTCTAAAGTTGTTACCTCATCACAACAACTTGTTAATATTGCCGGTACAAAAGTTGCTGGAGGTATAATACATCCACCACCATGTTCATATGTACAAGCATCACAATCCGTTCCTAAACCACCAGAATAACTCGTAAAACTATTACTTAACGTGTAAGTTAGAACGCCACCCGTATGAGTATTAAAAGCTTCCCAACATAATGTTCCGTAAGTTCCATCGGTTGTTGTATATGTTTGTCCTACAACAAAAGTACTGTTTGAGGTACCATTTACGGTAGGTGTACAAGGTTGAATGACGATTGTTGGGTCAGAACAACAACGAAGATAAAAGAAATTACTACAAGCCATTATTCAAAACAACTAACTGAAAGATTTATACCAACGGATAATTGAACTTGTTCTGATGTGTTGTTGTTAACAGACCTCAAGTTAGTTATTGTTAATTTATTACCATTTAATGTGTAAGTATACCCATACTGGTAAATTTTATACAAATTATTTATTAATGTTGTTCTCCAAGTGTAGTCAGACGGAGCATCACTAATACCATATCCTGTATAGAAAAACTCATTAATAATTGTTTGAGAACCAATAGTCAGAGTTAAATACCATTCTGATTTTACAGAGTTTTGAGTACAAATCTCAGGATTTAAATCATTTTGAGTGTAAAAATTATTAACTCTATTGGCTAATATTCCTGTGAAATTTGAAACAGTAGCATCACCATTTAACCAAGGGTAAATGAAGAACTCGGCGTAACCTGTATTACAATCATAATCAAATATATTTGAGATGATAAAACATGGTTCCGCAGGAACTGGTACAATTTGACAACCTCTTTGTCTTCTATAAACAAATTTCTGTTTGTGAAAGATTGAATTTTCAAGTCTAACACCTGTCATCCAAATTGTTGTTGCCGGAACCATTTGTTCAATTAGTTTCATCCAAAAAGGACCTAAAGCATCAACATACTCAATCAACTTTTGATAGGTATATTTGTTATTTGGAAGTCCAACAGTTTGTTCAGATTGTATGTATTTCCAAAACACACTTTGTAATGTTGGGTATCCACCAGTCTTACCATCTGTTATGTACATTCTGTTTCTGGCGTTAATCATATTTTGCCAAAACGTTTGAGCGAATTCAAAGAATGTTTTCTTCTGTGGCTCAGGGTCAATAACAGTATCATCAATACCACCCGGTGTTGGGAAGTTTGCCGTATATCCTGATTCGGGAATTGGGTAATTATAGTTTCTTGATTGGTCCCAAACATCATAAGCTAAACCTTGACCTACATTCAAGAATATATCAACGTTCTTAACGTTTAAAACTAATTTTTCACTATCAGTGAAATAATAGGATTCATATCCGCCTTCAGTTGAAACTCTCAACCTATCATCGGTTGCAACCCAAGACTTTTGATTGTCAGGTACTTTTCTTAATTTGTAACCATCCATCATATATGGGAAGTCTGAAAATCTTTGAAGATATATTCCACCATAGGTAAATGGTTCTAACGAAACTTGATTATCTAAATTTTGTCCTGTGTAAGTTTGATAGGTTGGTGTAAATTGGTCAGGACTTCTATGTTGTGGTGTTGATTGATACCAACCAGCCCCTTCTTGGAAGAACACCGCATTTGAACCCGTATTTGCCGGTGACTGTGGAAAACCATCATTCGCAACAGGGTAATCATTTCTTCTGATATTTACGGTTTGATAATCAGTTGTTGTTGTGTATGCCGTAAATTGTTCACCTCTAATAGAATATGTTACAGCACCATTTAAAGTTGGTGTTTCTGTCACATAGGTACCACCTGATAATGATGCCCATTGGGTATCAAAATTGACCATATTAATTCTTTGGTCGGCTAAATAAATGAATTCGTTATAATCAATTAACGCATCAGGTGCACCAATTAATCTTAATAAAAATTCAACAGATTTTCTTGTTCCCTTACTTTTGAAAAGATATGCGGAATTCAATATCAAATTTCTATAGAATTGGTAATTTAATTCTGTTGGTGTTTGAGACCTCGCATAACCAGGGTATTCTGTTATGGTTGTTCCAAAAACACTATCTAAGAAATTTTCGTTAGTTATTGGTGAAAAATTATTTGACCAACCTAAAGTTTGAGAAAGATTAAATAATAACTGTGATGGAATATCATTACCCGGATTATAGTCAACACTATTCATCCACGCCAAAGAATCAATAAATTGTTTTATTTGGTCAAAACTTCTACCATATATCTGTAGAACTTTTTCAACTCTTTGGTCCATAGTATCAAATTCTCTAATTGAATCTGTAATCAAAAATCTTGATACCAAATTTGTTTTATATGAGTCTAAACTTTCCGCAGTGTCGGCTAATTTTGCCAAGTAATTGTCAAATCTACCCGAGATAATATCTAAATTCCAACTACCATCTTTAGGCCATGTAACTTGAACATAACCAGTGTAAAATTGTCCAGCTTCGTTCTGTAAAGGTACTTGGAAATTTGCCGTGTATTCAGGTGAAATAAGTCTATTCATTAAGAATTTTTCTACCTCATCTAAGTCTTCCGCAAAAACTTGGTCAACAATAAAATCATTAGGTCTAACTATAAAATTATCTAACGATGTTGATAAACCACTGAAAGGATTTCCTTGAACTATAAAATTTAATGAACCTGAATCAATTGAAGATGATGGTGTGAACCCAATAACTCGGTATTCAATATTATCCAATGATAATGCATAATCTAAATAAGTTTTTGTTAAATTACGATACTTGGATGTCACAATTTCTCGTAACATAATATTAGTCGTTGCATTGACAGAATACTCTATGTTAAAAGGATTGTAGATTCTTGAAACATTTACATCAAAACTTGTCTCATCCTCAACTGAGTCATAAACAATATTTGTTGCAGTTTGTCCTGTGGTATAGTTTGTCATCGTTCTTCTGACATCTAAACCCGCAGGGAAAAAGTTAATTATCTTATTTATTGATACACTGAATCTTTTTGCCAATGAACCATAAAGAGAAAAATTCAGAACTTGTGAAACATCATAATTTGGATATACCCTAAACTGTGATTGTAATATTCTTCTACTTTGGTCAACAGAATTTACATCTAAATCCTCTAAACTTATTGGTTCAGAAAATGTACCAATTGAAAAAGTTCTATTAACCTTTTCTGTTACCGATGTTGTGAAATCAAAAACAGCATTAGTCAGTCCACCGCCTTCAACAACTTGGAATCCTACGATGTTGTCAAAAGTTCCGGCACCACTACCTGGTGTTGGTGGATAGAAAAATTTTGTCGAATTGACTGCCATTATTCTGTAATAGTGGTGAAGTTTTTAGTGTAATCAATATTAGTACCTCTATCCTGACGAACTTCGTAAAGAAGAGCATTAAATTGGTCACGGATTTCGTATAGATTGTATTGTTTGTAAATGTTATTTTCACTATCATACATTGTGTAAACCCCATCATCAATACTTTTAGTTTGATTACCAAACAGAGCAATTGCAAGAGATGATGTATCGTATTCAACAATATCAACTTCAATTGTGATTGGATTGAAAAATGTGTTAGATAATATAATACTTTGTGCTGGTTGTCCAATAAATGGTGTTGCGTTTGGTTTGTTTGTTGGCGATGATGAAGGTGACACAGTCAAGAACATTAAATTAGATACCCCATCAACGTAACGATATCTCACCGCCTTTTGTGTTGTGTTCACTTGGTTAACAACAACAGGCTCACAATAAAAACAAGATGTCACAATTCTGAAAAAATTTGGGACTTTAGAACCGTCAGCATTCAAGTATTCAATTCTAAACCCAACTAATCCTTGAGGTACAAATTTGTTTCTAAATTGTTCAGGAACATTAGATAAATCAATAACAATCCCCTTTACGTTTGGTAATGCACTTAAAACACCACAATCACTAATTGTAGTTCTAATTTGTGCTGGTCTTATCATTAGAGTATAAATTCCAATTTGATTGAACTCTTCGGCTGGTAATGTTAGATTGTATAATCCCCCAAGTACTTCAATACCAGCATTACCACCCGTATTGGTGTTATTAAAGTAAGGACGCAATATTGAAGGTGCGTCTAATGTTTTTAAAACAAAGTCCGTAGTTTGGTCCCTTGAAGGTGTGTAATTCAGAATGATTTCAACATCTTCAGGAGAAACGTCTGCGGGTCTTATTGTTCCATATGTTCCAACTGCCATTTTATATCTTTATTTCAATAAATAGTTTATCCTTTTTTTTCTATAAGAAAATATCCGTATCCATAATTTTCCATATCAGACACGGTTGATACTTCCCCTAATCTTCTTATTTGTTCGTAAGCGGTATTTTTACCTCTTTCAACAAATACATCCGATACAATTTGGGGTTGGTCAATCACACCCATCAAAATCGGTTCTTTGGTTATGGGAACCGCTTCAATCATGTTTTGAGTTAATCCACTACTGTTTTCAAAATATATTGTCGTACCATCTGAGTAATCATAGTAATCAACATTTTGAATCGTATATGCGGTATATGATGGTGCAATGTTATTAACAACACCAATTATCTCAACACCTTGAATTACAGGAACCCCAACTATGTAAGGTGTAACACCATATTGTTGTAATTCTGTTAGTCTTGAAGTTGTCACACCTGATACAACAAATGGTACCGTTGTGTATGCTGAGGAGACTTGTTGAGCAACGGTATTGTCGGCATCGTATGGATAAATATAATCATAACTTACAGGTGTTGTTGACCAATTACCACCCAAAGGTTGGAAGAATGCTCTTCCTTTAGGATTATAAATTATAACATTTTCAAACGGAACTTTAACTTCTTTTGAAACCAAGTTAACACCAAAAGGTGTTGTTTGTTTCATAGTTATGGTATACCCGCTTTTTGCTAATGGATATGTATGATTCAATATCTCTCCAATGAATATCTCTTCAGGACTGTTATCACCCCAATTTATTTTATAAGATGAAAACTCAAGAAATGATTTTGATTTTTGTGAGCTGTTGTATACGGTAAATGTATATGGACTAACTGTAGATGATGTGAATATAAAATTAGTTACAACATCGGCCTGTTCAGCAACACCATCAAATGGGGTATAATAACCCATATCAATGGTTGTTTGAGTCAACATAATAGGAACCGTAAGACCTGTTAATATTGAAGCACCATTTGTTCCACCTGTCAACACTTGTTGCATTGATAGATAAACACCAACTTCAGTTACCTCTACGGTATTACCATTAACATAACTTGTTAAACCGGTTACCAAATCTGATTTGATAAATTCAGGCGATATTTGAAACTTATAATCAACCATTTGGCTCTACATATTCATACCATTTTATGGGTTGAGTTGTTCCAACCCTATTAAAAGTTATCGTGTCATAAACATTGTATTTTTGAGACGGATAATTTAAATTAACTTGATAGTAAAAATTAAACAAATT